>Ga0114129_10003579_pt1 | contig 21864 bp, 15 predicted proteins | sample RhiMetdeltSRZDD1_FD_80071 | JGI IMG/M metagenome (GOLD analysis project Ga0114129, IMG submission 80071) | Populus rhizosphere microbial communities from Tennessee, USA - Rhizosphere MetaG P. deltoides SRZDD1 (version 2) (version 2) | ecosystem: Host-associated > Plants > Roots > Rhizosphere >... | reverse complement strand
GAGGATAGGGTCGCTGATACCGATCTTGCCAATATCATGCAGAAGGGCGCCTCTTTCCAACGCTTTGAGCTGGTCACTAGCCAAGCCGATTTTTTCGCCCATCAAACACGCCAGTCGACTGACTCGCATGCTATGACCCTCCGTCTCGCGATCGCGGGCATCCAGGGCGGACATCAGCGCGTAAAGGGTTTGATCATAGGTTGCCTGCAGCTCCTGGTACGCGGCTTCAATTTGCTCAGCCTGTCGGCGGGACTCGGAAAGAAGGATGGATCGCTCAAGAGTCACGGCGGCCTGATTGGCCAAGGCATGGATATTGGCAAAATTTTGTCCCCGGCTTTCCGGAATATCCATCCATAAAGCGCCGATGGTGGTCCGTGCTCCAGTCTGCAGGGGATAACAAACCAGCGTGCTATCTTTTTCCGATACGAAAACGCTTTGTCCCATTTGGATTGCCTGGTTGATATGTTCCATCGGATGCCGGCGACTGGAGTGGAAGCCATTTCCATTCAATTCCACCTCTGCTTGAATTTCCCCGTCCTTTGTCAGAAGCACGATTCCCGCTTCCCTTGCGCTGGTGGCTTTATGTGCGGCTGCCGCAATCAGCTCTGCAGCCTTGTTCAAATCCTCCGTTTGTGTGACATCCAGGCTTAGCTGGTATAACAACGATGTGGTGTTCAATGTGTTGCGCAATTCCTGGTAGAGCCATGAGCTTTCAATCGACGCCGCGGCTTGTGAAGAAAGCAGATCTGCCAGCGACTCGTCGTTTTCAGAGAAGAAAACGCCGTCCTGTTTGCCAAAAACAATGATCGTGCCAATACTTAACCGGCGTAACCGAATGGGAATGGCTAATGCGCTTCTTAATCCGCCATGATCGATTTCAATATTCCTGGTATTGGTGTATTTTCTCACATCACGGACGCGGAAGGGCTTCATGGCATTCAAGGCCGCTTGAATCAAAGGCTCCTGAGAGGGGCTCGCATTTAATGAGTAGAGCAGCTTCGGCGCATCACCGGCATGGGCCGTGCGTGAGAAATTGCCTTGCTGATCAAGCAGGGTGATAAAGACAAATCTCGCACCGAGTGTTTTTCGTGCGAGCAACGCAATTTCCTGAACAGCGGCTTGTGGATCAAGCAGGGTTGTCAGGGAAATGCCTGCCTGAATCAATTCGGTGAGCCGCTGATTGTAACTGGATCTCTCCCAGGCCCGGGTAAGCTCGAGTGCCACACCTTCAACAATATTTACGTCTACATTACTAAAAGCAAATGTCTTTTCTGAACAGACTTCAATTATTCCCCTGACTTGTCCATTATGCATGATCGGCACCGCGATTTCCGAGGATGTGTTTTCATCCCTCATCCGGAGGAAATCTGGGTCAAGACTTGTATCATTGACAAGCTGAGTCTTTTTGAGGCGCGCTACACGGCCCAGCACGCCCTTTTCAGAATTTTGCCGATACCCAGGTGGAAGCACGCCAGCTTTTGTCCCTGAGCTGGCCAGGGACACGAATTCTCTGCTTTCCCGCTCGTGCATCATAAGCGAAATAATGGAACACTCGAGCGCACGGTCCAACATATTGACTGCCAATTGTGCAGCGACGGGCGGGTCTAGTTCGCTCTCGAGTTGCTGACTCAGTTCATTTAAGAACGTGAGCTGGGCGATGCGATTTTTTTCTGCATTCAGTTTGCGTAATACGGATTCCAGTTGCTCTCTCAGGACACGGGAATTTGACTCAGCGTATAGCTTTGACGCTTCCGTGACTACCCCCTCAGGAACTTCGATTGGCGGAGGTGAAGAGACTTTGGGGGGGGCAGGTGGCTGATTAGTTAGGATGCCAAGGACCGTCAGCATGGTGATGGCGGCAGTAAGCAGGAAAACAGACTCGGGGACGCGTGAGGTTGAGCCAGCCTGAAGAAGAAAGATGCCCGTCACGCTGACGGCCTGAATGGCGAGCAACGTCCAGTTGGTGCGCGCTCCAAAAGGAATTGATCGTACAATCAGGGCAAAACCGATGATTGCAAGGCTGAAGAGGCTGACGCCGAACGTCAGATTACCCCAGGGGGGAAGATTTTGCAGAAGAAAAACAAATTTCGATGGTACAAAGGCAAACCCTTGTGCAAGCATTGCCAGAAGGGCGGCGATAATGGTAAAAGTCGTTTTCAGAGGCAATATACGCATAATTATTCGCTATTTTATCCTGCATGACAGTTTGTTTACAATTGTGTTACTTACAAGCTTGAAAGTAATCTCTGATATAATTTTTCTCTGCCACAAACTTAGCAGGGGCACAAAACCCTGATCCTATCTTGAAAAGAAGAAACCCACTATGACAACCTACGTTACTCTACAGGAAATTGACCAGGCGGCAGAGGCCATTCGGGCACGCACATCACAACAGCCGCGGGTTGGGCTTATCCTTGGTTCGGGGCTTAATGATCTTGCAAATTCTGTGGAGAAGGCAGAGATGGTCCCTTTTGGCGATTTACCGAATTGGCCTCGTTCTACCGTGCATGGGCATGCGGGCAGGCTTGTGATCGGGGAGCTGGAGCGTCAAACGGTCATGGTGATGCAAGGGCGTGTACACTTCTACGAGGGTTACAGCATGTCGCAGATAACCCTACCGGTCCGGGTGATGAAACGGCTGGGTCTGGAAATGTTATTTGTCACGAATGCAGCGGGTGGTGTGAACCCTGAATTTGTGCCTGGGGATGTAATGCTGATTACAGATAACCTGAACTTTGTGGGGATGGCCGGGGCAAACCCACTGATGGGCCCAAACATCGACGAACTGGGTCCGCGTTTTCCAGATATGAGTCGTGCGTACGACGATGAATTAATGCGGTGGGCGCGTAAAGCCGCGCAAGAGAATAATATTACTTTACGGGAAGGGGTATATTGCGCATTAAGTGGTCCATCTTTTGAAAGTCCGGCTGATCTGCGCTTTCTGCGATTGGCTGGCACGGATGCAGTAGGGATGTCCACGGTGCCAGAGGTGATCGTGGCACGGCATGCGGGAATGCGAGTGCTGGGGCTTTCTGGTATCAGCAATAAGGCCAATTTAGATGGTTCGACGGTCACAACGCACGAAGAAGTGATCGAAGCTGGCAAGGTGATTACACCTAAAATCGAAAGCATAGTGCGAGGGGTATTGCGCGCCTTGTAATGGATGGTATGGGTTTTGTCTATCGTTCGTTGGGTACGTATGAGTCTCTAATCTACATTAGCCTGGCGATTTTTGGATTGTTCGTTTTCCGGCGGATGTGGGGGGCCTGGCGTGAATGGCGGGATGCGGTCTTTACGCTCGAACGGGAATTTGCGTTAGGGAGGCTTGTGCGAGTCACTGCGTTGGGATTTTTGGTACTGGCGCTGTTTTCTGTGGAGTTTTATGTTGCGACGTTCATCGCGCCATCGCTGCCTGCTTCTGATCTCATGGTCACGCCTACGTTGGATCTGCTGGTTTCCCCTCAACCGACGCTGGCAGGTGTTAATAACACCCAGGAGGCATCGCCGACGCAACCCGTGCAGAGTGGCATGAGCGGTTGTGTTGCTGACCAGATCATGATCACTTCGCCAAAACCTGGTGAAGAGGTGAAAGCGGTCGTTGATTTGATTGGCACAGCGGATGTTCCGAATTTTGGCTTTTACAAATATGAAATCGCGCCGGTTGGCACTCAGAATTGGGCAACCGTGGCAGCAGAGCGAGAACCCAAAAAAGACGAATTGCTCGGAAAGTGGAATACTTTATCTCTCAGCAATGGAGATTATTTTTTGCGATTAGTGATCACGGATAACGTTGGTGATACGTTGGAGCCTTGTGTGATCGCCGTGAGAGTATTAAATCAATAATAATGAGCTGCATAAATGACGATCTTTCTGCATTATTGTTGAATAGGAACGTATTGATTCACCTCATGCTATTTTGAGCGCAATGCCCTCGTTTATGGTGAAATAATGCCCTCCTTTGAAATACACCCTGCATCTGCCAAGGATCTACCACGCCTGATGGCTCTGGATCACTCGGTCTCCAGCGATTACGTTTGGCAACTGGAGCTGCGTCGTGAACCGAAGCAGGTCACGGTCGGCTTCCGCGAAGTGCGGTTACCCCGTTCCGTGGAGGTGAAGTATCCGCGCAATCCAACTGTGCTCGCCGAGGAATGGACAAAGCGTGATGCTGTACTTGTCGCTATGCAGTCGGATGAGCCTGTGGGTTATACTTGCCTCACCGAGGAACATTCCTCAGCGATTGCCTGGGTGACAGATCTCGTCGTGGCTCCCGAGTGGCGGCGAAAGGGAGTTGGCTCTAGCTTGTTGACGGCTGGGCAGGCCTGGGCGGTGGAAAGGAAGGCGCGCCGACTGATATTGGAGATCATATCCAAGAATCAAGCTGGTATTCGTTTGGCACAAAAGTTTGGATATGAGTTTTGTGGGTATAATGACCAGTATTACCCGAACCAAGATGTGGCTTTATTCTTTGGGAGAGCATTAAAGTAACCTGGAAGGTCTGCATGTTTAACGGTTGGACGGAAGGACTACTGGCGGGTCTCGAAAATCTCAATAATATTCTCACGGCGGGCATAGCAATCACGGCATTTTCGCTGTTTCTGTATGCATTGTCATTTAATTTGCGTGATCGGGTGGCGCGCTCCTTCGCAATCATTTTGTTATGTGTGGTCGTTGTATTTACCACAGAGGCACTTCAAAACAAATCGATGCCGGATTGGGGAATTGAACTCTTATTGCGTTTGCAGTGGATAGGGATCATCTTTTTGCCTCCATCTTATTTACATCTATCTGACGCATTATTGGTAACTGCAGGACGTCCCTCTCGTGGACGCAGGCGACTCGCCGTGCGACTGGTATATGTTGTTTCATTTGCATTCGTGATTTTGTTGGTCATGGGGGTTCTGGTAGGTGGCTTGGTTGCAAATGGCAATCCTGCTCCACACTTGCAACGCACGTTCTGGACAGCGTTCTTTACAATATTCTATATTGCCATTATTACTTGGGCAGGCTATAACTTCATCCGTGCGTATCGTAAGATGTTGACGCGTTCAGGTCAACGACGTATGTTGTATCTGATGGCGGGTGCTACGGCCCCGGCGCTGGGATCGTATCCCTACCTCTCGTTTGGTTCGAGTTTTGCAGCACAGTATCCCTTGTTATTTTGGAGCACTGCGTTTCTCATCAATCTGCTGGTTGCCGTGCTGGTGATTGTCATGGCTTATGCAGTGGCATTTTTCGGTGTGTCGTGGCCCGACCGGTTGGTTAAGAGTCGCCTTTTCAAATGGCTACTACGGGGTCCCGTCACGGCTTCACTGGCATTGACAATGATGACGTTAGTACGGCGCGCGGGTGAATTGTTTCAAGGTGAAACCTATACAGCGTTTGTGCCATTGGTGATGGTGGTAACTGTGTTGTTGTTTGAGCATGCCATCACATTATTCTCTCCTCTCTGGGAGCGAGTCTTGTTTTTCGGGCGTGATCGTGCGGAAATTCAACTTTTGCAAAATATCGAAGAGCGTTTATTGACACGCAGTGACCTGCAGCAGTTTCTTGAGAATGTGCTGGCAGCTATGCGCGATCATCTGCAATCTCCCTGTGCGTTTGTGGCTGCCCTGGATGGGGCTGAGCTTTCTCTAAGTGTGGTTGCTGGGAATCGCTCGATGCTCGAAAATGAGAAACTGGATGAAGCATTACGATTGGTGAGTCATAATGGCACAAGCGAAAGGCATGAATTTATCTGGGGTGATTTCTGGATATTGCCGCTGCATCAGAGGAAAATCAATGGCGACCGGGATGAGATTCCGCCGTTGCTGGGGATTCTGGGAATCGCTCGTAGAGCGGATCTTCCGCTCGATGCAGATCAGCGTAACTCACTCTGGCTTTTGGCCAACCGCGTAGCCTTTGCGTTGGAGGATCGACGCTTGCAGCAGCGCGTATTCCGTTCATTGGAAGACTTGCAGCCGCAAATGGATATGCTGCAGAAGTTTCGTGCAGCCGGGCGTTATGACTCTACCGCCAACCTGCTAACGGAGCCGGCCTTTGTAGAGGCGGACCTCGCAGACTGGGTCAAAGATGCGCTCACTCACTATTGGGGTGGACCGAAGTTATCGAATAGTCCTCTGATGAAACTGCAGGTGGTACAAACCCTGGTCAATGATTATGAGGGCAACGCCTCCAACGCATTACGGGCCTTGTTGCGTAAGGCCGTGGATCAAGTGAAACCAGAAGGCGACCGACGCTTTACCAGTGAATGGATTTTGTATAATATCCTTGAAATGAAATTTATCGAAGGGCGCAAGGTGCGCGAAGTTGCGGGTCGCCTGGCCATGTCTGAGGCGGACTTGTATCGAAAGCAACGTGTGGCAGTGGAGGCGGTTGCCCGCGCCATACTTGAGATGGAAAAGAACGAAAACGATGATGCAGTGTGGGAACGGAGAAACCTATGACCCTTCGACAGAATGACAAAAAGAAATATCAAAACAACGCCATGCCCGAAATTGACGAAGGCTGGTGGGCGTCAGTACTGGCAGAGGAAAATCAATATGCCGCCGCGCGCGGGCTGGTTGTGATGGCGAAAGCCAAACCTGCGCCGCATGAGAAGGCTGAGAAATCTGAACTTATTTCGAGCGCTCCGTCTGAAATTCATATCAACTGGGATGCGGCCCGAAAATTATATGCCGACGATAGCATTCTGGAACTGCACGTGACTGGCCATAACCATGGTGGTTTGCTGGTGGAAGCCGATCAACTTGTAGGATTCGTGCCATTTTCGCATTTGGTGGAGCTGGCCGGGCGCGAAATCGAATCAGACCGGGATGACTGTCTCGCAGCCTATATGGGTAAAAAGATAAAAGTCAAAATGATCGAGTGCGTGCCGGAGGATGGCCGCGTGGTTTTCTCTGAACGCGCCGCACTAACGCCGCCGGGCAAGCGAATAGAGCTGTTTCATTCCCTGCAAATCGGTGATCATGTGATTGGCAGAGTCACAAACATCACTGATTTTGGAGTGTTTGTAGATCTAGGTGGCGTGGAGGGCTTGATTCATCTCTCCGAACTTTCATGGGGACGGGTTTTGCACCCGAAACAGCTCGTGCAAGTAGGAAGCGAGATCAAGGTTCACGTGTTGGATATTTCTGTTGAACGAAGCCGCGTTGCGCTGAGTCTGAAGCGTTTAATTCCGAATCCATGGGAGCGGGCCGCGGCTGAATTTCCGACCGGTCAAATCTTACCCGCAACGATCACATCGGTCTTATCCTATGGTGCTTTTGCTCGGCTGGATGCCGGTGTCGAAGGATTGATCCACGCTTCTGAAATTCCGATGCAGGACAATCAATCACCGCGCAATCTTCTGACCGAGGGACAACAGGTACAGGTACGCGTACTACATGTGGACCCAACGCATCAGCGCCTGGGTTTGAGCATGAAAACAAATCCCGAATGACCAAATCGAATTCAGATCAAGGCTACGATTCAGATTTGGGTGCAGGCTGGCTTGACCGGCTGGCGCAGTTTAACCGGCACTTTGGTCGTTTTGTTCGCGACGCTCTCGGCGTGATTCTCATCGCCTTTGCGCTGATAACATTTTTTGCATTGCGTCACCTTACCCAGGGCCTCTTGCTGACACCTTGGACAGAACAACTGCTTCTGTGGTTTGGATGGGGATCGTATCTCGTCGTGCTTGCGGTCGGATACATTGGATTTGCCTTCCTGCGTAGAAGTGGAACTCCGATCTCGTGGGGTCGCATCTTTGCGCTCGAGGTCGCTGCTCTCCTGACCCTAAGTCTGCTGGCTGCACTGGGAGGCAATAGCCTCACCGACGCGGAGGCTGGCGCGTACGGTGGACGTATCGGCTGGGGACTCACTGAACTCTTTTGGCGAGTGGGCGGTGAGGAAGGTGAACTTTGGGGTACCCTGTTGCTATTTGTGTTGTGGTTGTTCTTCGTCATGATAGGCTTCAACATCTGGACATTGCTCGAACGGTGGCTCTTGCAACTTGCGGGGGATGGACAGCCGGCTGTCGAAGTAGAGATATCTCAACCAATTCAGGAAGCGAAACCTGTGGTTGAGACGAAGGAAAATGGACGCCGCAAGAAAAATACACAAACTCTTCCTCCTGAATTTCGCAAATCACTAAAGGTTTCTGACCATCAGGATAAAAAGCCGGCCGAGCCGCGCAAACGTGACGCGCGTCTCCCATCACTCAACATCTTGCTTGCCGATCAGAATGCTCGTCCTGATGAACGGACGATTAATCAGACTGCGGGCATGATCGAAAAGACTTTGGCCGAGTTCGGAATTATTTCAACAGTGATCGGATTTCGCGTGGGCCCTACGGTAACGCAATTCGCGGTGCAGCCCGGGTTTATGAAGAAGCCTGGGACGACGGAGGAGGAAGCACAGCAGATCAAAGTGCGCGTGGCGCAAATCGCCTCGCTGCAAAAGGACCTTGCGCTTGCGCTTTCCGCCGAACGGTTACGTATTGAAGCGCCAGTGCCGGGCAAACCTTATGTCGGGATTGAGGTGCCGAATTCGCATCAATCCAATGTCCGCTTACGCGCGTTATTGGAAACGGATGCGTTTCACAAGATCGGCGCGCCTTTGGCTTTGGCTTTGGGCCGCGACGTCTCTGGTCAACCGGTGGTGGCGGATCTGGCGCGCATGCCCCACCTGCTGATTGCAGGGGCCACCGGCTCCGGCAAATCTGTTTGTATTACATCACTCGCGACCTGCCTTGCCATGAATAACCCGCCTGAGGATTTACGCATGGTGATGATCGACTCAAAAATGGTGGAATTGTTGCGATTTAATGGTCTGCCACATTTGTATGGAAAGGTCGAAACAAATGTAGATCGCATCCTGGGCGTGCTGCGTTGGGTGGTGGTGGAAATGGAGCATCGTTACAGACTGCTCGAAGCGGATCATTCGCGCGATTTGGAAGCCTATAACCGCCGCTTACGCAAAGCCAACAAGAATCCACTCCCTCGCATCGTGGTTTTGATCGATGAACTGGCCGACTTGATGATGTCTGCGCCGGACCAAACGGAACATAATCTTGTTCGTCTCGCGCAGATGGCGCGTGCAACAGGTATTCATTTGATCGTGGCCACACAACGTCCATCCACGGATGTGGTGACAGGCCTGATTAAGGCCAACTTCCCTGCACGTTTGGCGTTTTCTGTGGCTTCGGGTGTGGATAGCCGGGTGATTCTGGATACGACTGGGGCGGATAGTTTGCTCGGGCGTGGTGACCTGTTGTTTTTGAATCCCGAAGTTGGGAATCCTATCCGTGCCCAGGGTGTGTTCATCACTGATATGGAAATTGAGCGTGTGATCGCTCATTGGCAGAAGAATGTAGAATCCAATAGTGACGCACCGCCGTGGGAAGCGCTGTTGACGGAGCCAGATGAAAATGAAGATCAAGGCTTGATCGAACAGGCCGTCTTGATGGTTCGGCAAAGCCAGCGCGCTTCCGCGTCCATGCTGCAGAGACGGCTGCGGATCGGGTATCCACGCGCGGCGCGTTTGCTTGACCAACTGGAAGAGATGGGTGCGGTCGGCCCATCGCAGGGTGGAGGAAAGGAACGGGACGTATTACTCGGTCCGCCTGAGGAAGAGGAAGCAGGTAAGGGCGGCGCGTAAGGCGTATACCTGCGTTCGAAAGGAAATAAATGGAAAAAACCTCTGGCACGACCTCGTCTAGAAAGACTCTTACTGACTATTTGCGTTTGTGGTTCAAATGGGTGTTGGATCCGTTTGGCAGGTTTTTCAACAGCCTGGGCATTACGCCCATTATGATGACCATGCTCGGCCTGGCTGGCAATACGGTAGGCGCGTATTACCTGGCGCGCGGTGAGATGTTGACGGGCGGTATTCTGGTGGCATTGATGACGCCCATAGATGGGCTGGATGGAACAATGGCACGTCTACGCGGTGAAGCGAGCGATTGGGGGGCTTATGTGGATTCTGTTTCAGATCGTTACTCCGAGTTGATTATCTACAGCGGGCTTCTGTATCATTTTCTCACAATTGCGGATACGCTTGGTGGCATGTTGACTTTTGCTGCCGCCGCGGGTTCGGTTTTGGTTTCGTATGTAAAGGCGCGCGCCGAGGGGCTAGGTTACGAAGCCAAAGTTGGATTATTGACTCGGGCGGAGCGTTATATCGTGCTGGCTCCGGCACTGATCTTTAATCAGCTCTATATCGGTTTGGGAATTCTTGCAGTGTTTGCAAATATTACGGCTTTGCAGCGTATATGGTACGTCCGAAAATTTGCGCGTGCGAAGACAAAAAAATAAGACCATACGGAGAATGAATGCCTCTGTTTCAATTTGACGGGCTTCACTTCATGCTATTTGGCGGGGAGCGTATTATCCATTATTACGGGATCGTGATCACCACAGGCGCAGTTTTGGGTGCTTGGATGGCCACTGGCGAGGTGAAGCGTCGCGGCTACAGCCCTGAAATGGTCTGGGATTTGCTCGTCTATCTGATGATAGGAGGCATCATTGGTGCACGGATTTGGCATATCTTTACCCCTTCGCCTGACATTCTCGTGCGCGATCCGATCACCGGTGCGATGGTCAATCCTTATTTTGCAGGCGGCAGTGTCCGCATCCTGGATATCATTGCCATATGGAACGGCGGGCTGGGCATACCCGGTGCAGTGATTGGCGGTGCGATTGTTTTATATTTTTATGCGCGAGCGCATCAAATCCAGTTTTCGAAGTGGGCAGATATCATCGCGCCGAGCCTGGCATTGGGCCAGGCGGTGGGACGTTGGGGAAATTACTTCAACCAGGAGCTTTATGGCGCGCCCACAAATCTGCCATGGAAGATTTTCATCGATCCTGAACATCGATTGGATGGTTATCAGGACTTTGCATATTATCATCCACTATTTTTTTACGAGTCCTTGTGGAACTTCTTCAACATGTTTCTGTTGCTCTGGATTTCACGCCGCTACGCGGATCGCTTGAAAAGCGGCGATCTCTTCCTGCTTTACCTCATTGCGTATCCAGTTGGACGCTTCTTCCTGGACTTTTTGCGTCTCAATGCCTCGATGGTTGCCGGATTGAACATCAATCAGACCGTGATGGGCGTGGTGGCCAGCTGTGCGGCCGCCGCATTGTACTTTCGTCACCGTAAGGCGAATCTTCAATAAAAGGTGATAAGATTTTCGGGATGACCGTTGTCTTATTGACCGTAAATTTGACTATGCTATGCTCGTAGCCAGTCGGTAACTCAGGAAAGACTATGATCGAAACCTTTGACTTAAGCAAACAATATAATAATGATTTTTGGGCGGTGGATGGTGTGACCCTCAATGTGCAGCCGGGCCAGATCCTGGCTCTGCTTGGGCAGAACGGCGCTGGCAAGACTACCACAGTTCGCATGTTGACCTCCTTGTTGAGTCCCACTCGTGGTTGGGCACAGGTAGGTGGTTATGACGTTGTAAAACAACCTCAGGATGTTCGAGCTAATGTAGGAGTGTTGACGGAACAACATGGTCTATATATGCGGATGACAGGGGATGAGTATCTCGAGTATTTTGGTAAAGTTTATGGATTAGATGCAGTGACGCGCGCCAGGCAAAGCAGCTATCTTTTGGAATACTTCGGCCTGGCGGAGGCGGCGCACAGGCGTTCCGGTGAATATTCGAAGGGCATGAAACAGAAACTCGCTTTGGCGCGGGCATTGATTCATGATCCCTCGGTATTGTTGCTGGATGAGCCAACATCGGCAATGGACCCTGAGTCAGCACAACTGGTGCGTAATGAGATTTCCCGATTGAAATCTTCTCGTCGGACGATCATCATTTGCACGCATAACCTGGCGGAAGCCGAGGCGCTGGCTGATCAAATTGCAATTATCTATCGTGGCAAGATTTTGTTGAATGGGACGCTGGAGGAATTGAAGCGGGCAGTTTTGGGACCGGTTGAGTACGAGGCCAAATTTGCGTATGCGTTTGACGCAGGTGAGTTGGATCTGCCTCCAGGGGTGATACTGGCTGATCGGAGCGCAACCAGCCTGCGGTTTCGAGTCGAGGCGCCCCATGAGGCCAATCCAAGGCTGATGAACGCGTTGACGGCCCGTCAGGCTCCGTTGGTATCCTTCCACGAAGTCCCTAAAAAACTTGAACATGTCTATCTAAAGACCATGGCGGATGCGCAAGGGGTGAGCTATGCAGCGTAAGAAGTGGGAAGGCGTATGGCTCGTGGCGCGTCGCGAATTTCAGGATCAGTTCCGCGACTGGCGCATTGTGATACCTATGCTCCTGATGGTATCCATATTCCCGTTCGTGGCGGATAACACAACTCGACAGGCTGTTAATTTTATGAATCGTTTTGGTGGCGATCTCATTTTGGATCGGCTCATCCCATTTGCGATTCTCGTTATTGGATTTTTTCCACTCTCTTTCACATTGCTGGTGGCACTGGAAGCTTTTGTGGGCGAAAAAGAACGCGGTACCATCGAGCCGTTGTTGAGTTCGCCGCTTGAGGATAGCCACATGTATCTCGGCAAACTGCTTGTGGGAGTTGCCACGCCGCTGCTCTTCAGCTACGGCTCGATTGCTCTGTATTTGTTGCTGCTGATGCGCCGTCCGGTGGAATTTCCCAGCGCTTACATGATGGCGTTGATCCTGCTGCTGACCTTTGCGCACGCGGTGTTGATGGTAAGCGCAGCGATTGTGATCTCGGTACAGGCAACGACCATCCGCGCCGCGAATTTGATGGCTTCTTTTGTGGTCGTGCCGGTGGCGTTCCTGTTGCAGGGCGAGACGTTGTTGATCTTCTGGGGTAATGAGGACGTGCTCTTCCTGGCGGTGCTTGGTCTGACCATTCTTTCTGGACTTTTGATACGGTTAGGGCTGGCTCATTTCAAGCGCGAGTATCTGCTTGGACGTGAGATCGATACATTGAATGTCAAATCCCTTTGGGGCACGTTCCTCAATCACGTTTCTGGTAACGCTCATTCGATTGTCGAATGGTATCGAACAGAGATCCCTGCCACCCTGAGCCACTTGCGTCAACCATTGTTGATCGTCATGGGTATTGCCATCATCACCATCGTTTCCAGTTACCTTTGGGTCGTGAATACGGTACCGCAATTCATAGAAATCACTCCGAATCGTGTACAGGAAATTCAGGGCTATGTTTCACAGAATATAGGGAACCTGGATATTTTGGATGAGAGTGTACCAGCGCCGTGGATCTTCATTTCCAATGTGCGTGCGATGGTCGGGTTTTTGTTTGCCGGGCTGATATCCTTCTCGACATTGGGGCTTACGCTATTCATTGTCAACATGGCTTTAATCGGTGGGGTGCTTGGGGGGGCTAGTTTGATCAATTTCTCGCCGCTGGCTGTATTCAGCGTGGCGATTCTTCCACACGGTCTTTTTGAATTAACAGCGGTCTTCCTTGCCACGGCGGCAGTCCTAAGGGCAGGTGCCGTGCTCGTTACCCCTCAACCCGATAAAAGTCTGGGGGAGGTGTTCCTGCTCTCGCTGGCCGACTGGTTCCGCGTGTTCGTAGGTTTGGTAGTCCCATTGTTAGCCATCGCGTCAGTGATTGAAGTGTATGTTACGCCTCAACTCATAAAGCTGGCATTCCCATACCTCTAAGGGAGGCATCTGTGCCAAAAGTCATCATACTTGGTTCATCCAACGCAGTCCCGTCCAAGGACCATGAGAACACCCATCTGGTAATTGTGGGTGAAGAACGCATGCTTCTGGTTGATTGCGTTAGCAATCCGGTCGTGCGGCTTGAACAGGCGGGTATAGATTTTAATGATCTCACCGACATTATCATTACACATTTCCATCCTGACCACGTCTCCGGTGTCCCTTTGCTGCTCATGGACATGTGGCTCATGGGCAGGACGAAGCCGATCAATATCTATGGTTTGCACTACACCATGGATCGTTTGGAAGATTTGATGGGTTTCTATGGTTGGGCGGAATGGCCCAATTTCTTTTCGGTGGGTTTTTATCGCCTGCCTGAAGTGGAACTGGCTCAGGTAATGGATTGTTCTGATTTCAAAGTCAAGGCATCACCCGTTCATCATATGATTCCCACGATTGGCATACGTGTGGAATGTAAGACGCGCAGCACCGTACTGACGTATTCCTGCGATACCGAACCTTGCGAACAAACCGTCCGGCTGGCTGCCGGCGCAGACATCCTTATCCATGAAGCGGGCGGAGCCTCTTTCGGGCATTCCTCCGCAGAACAAGCCGGAGAAATTGCCACAAAAGCCGAGGTCGGGAAACTTTACCTCATCCACTATCCAACAGGGCGTTTTGCCAACGGCGACATTGCCGCCGAAGCGCGCAAGACGTTTCAGGGTGAAATCGTGGTTGCCAAAGATTTTATGACGATTGATATCTAAAATGAAGACGGTCACTTTCACGGTGACCGTCTTTGTAATCCTTACCAGCCGTTGATATACGGCTCCCATTCGCGATACTCAAGCAAGTGCCTGCCGAAGATATACTGTGCGTTGGCTGGCGGTTCCTTCGGATGGTGGAGCAAGTGCATGTGCGCTTCCTCCATTCTGCGACCACCCTTGCGGTGATTGCAGGTGGGGCAAGCGGTTACCACGTTCGTCCAGATGTGCTGGCCGCCCAAATGGCGGGGAAAAACATGGTCTACCGTCAGTCCGTTATCGCGTTTACCGCAATACTGGCAGGTATAATTGTCGCGTCGAAATACCTCACGCCGCGTCAACTTGACGCGCGGCCTCGGACGGTGGATTTGCATTCCCAACCGAATGACCGAGGGGCGCGGAATTAGCTGCTTTACTGTTTTTATGTGTCCGCGTCCATTTTCGACCATATCAGCTTTGCCCGCCAGGAGCAACCCCACCGCGCGACGTGTGGTACAGACATTGATCGGTTCGAAATTTGCGTTCAGCACCAGCACAGGATCGAGCATTCTGCCTCTGCAATGGGCATGATTATATGCCAGAGTAACTAATTCGTAAAACCTTGTTTTGCAATGCCACGAACTTGTTATGAGGAACCTTAATGAATATCTTGATCGCTGGGGGCTCTGGTTTTCTGGGACGCGCGCTTACGGCGCACCTGGCACGACATCATCACCGGGTTTTCATCCTCACACGGCAAACGCCAAAATCGGCGGAACAGATTCAGTGGGATGCAAATACCACAATTGGATTCTTGCCACGTCTGGGCGAAATGGACGCTGTGATTAATGTGACCGGCTTCGGATTGGAACATTGGCCATGGACGCGGCGTCAGAAACAGCGATTTATTGACTCTCGGGTCCGTCCCGGACGTGTGCTTGTGGAGGCTTTCGAAAAATCTTCTCGCCAGCCGGGCATATTCATTCAAGCCTCTGGTATCAATCGTTACGGCTTGCGGGGCGCCGAGATTGCAGACGAAGATACTCCGGCTTCGGATGATTTCCTTGGCCAGCTCACCGTCCAGTGGGAGGAAGCAACGAAATCAATCGAAGAACTGGGTGTGCGTCGTGTTATCATCCGTACTTCGGTGGTGCTTGCCAGGCAGGCTGGCCAATTCCGGCTGATGGCATTGCCAGTTCGCCTTTTCTTTGGCGGCAAATTCGGTGATGGCAAAAACTCGATGAATTGGATTCACATCCAAGATTTCGTGAGAGCCGTCCGATTTTTGCTTGAAAGTGAAAGCGCACAAGGCCCGTACAATCTCGTAGTCCCCTCGATCACGTCGGGAGAAGAGTTTATGCGTGGCATTGCCAAAACCTTACACCGACCATTCTGGTTCCACGTGCCGAAGGCATTGCTGCAACTCACTTTGGGTGAGATGCATGTTGTGCTCACCGAGGGCCGCCGCGTGCAACCCAAACGCCTCTCAGAGCTTGGTTTCCAGTTCGAGTTTGGAAATCTGGAAGATGCATTGAAAGACCTACTGAGGCCCTAAAAATAATTCTCACGTTCCGGCGAAAGTTTCAGAAAGCCTTCACCGGACCAAGTAGGAGATAATCAGTGAAACGTATCGTTATTCTCTTAATGAGCATCCTGCTCTCTGCCTGCGCACCGTCTATCGTACCGCAACAGGATGCTTTACCGACGGCTTATATTGACCCATCTTATCCGACCGTCGAAGCGGCCCCTCTAACCAACATTCAACAGACGAGTGGTATCGAAGTGCGGGTGGACCGTGCATGGCGCGATGGCAAGCAGGTCAATGCAGATGTGTGTTTTACCCTGCTCGATACATCAGATTGGTCGGTGTGGGGAGCTACTCTGCAATATACAGGTTCCGCGATTACCGATTTTTCATCCACTCTCGTGAGTCTACAGGAGCCCGTGGAAGGACAATCGGGCTTGCGCTGCGATACCCTGTCTTTTCTCAACATCCCTCCAGATGCTGATCTTTCTTCAGTGACGATTACCGTGGATGCAATCGCGGCTCCGCCTCGAACAGAAGACTATTGCGCGATTTATATGCCTAAAATCCAACAGACTCTCACCGAACGCGGCATCGCCATCGCACTGGATTGCGTGGATTCGAATGGAGTGCAGGTCATGCAAATCTTAAGCAAGCCAGATACGATGTCTCAGGAGGAGGCGGAACAAATCGTCTACAGCGATGAGTTTTACACCGTCAGGGGTCCCTGGTCGTTTACCTTCAATCTTGGTCAATGATGTTGTATAATTACCGTATGTTTGAGCCCAAGAGCACCGATCAATATTACTATTACACCCACACATAGACTTTTGCGGTGGTGTGTTAAGAACGCGCCCATCGCGGGCGCGTTTTTGTTTGTAAATTTTTAGAACGCTGGAACTCACCGCAGTACCATCGGCTCGTCGATAGACTCCACATGGAGGCATAATGTGAACATTGATGAACAAGTTGAACTCTTGATGCAAGGCACGGAATACGGCGATGAAGAATTGCAGAAAGCCATGACCGCCGAATTGCGTGAACGCCTTCGCTTGGCTGTACAAGAAGGCAGACCCTTACGCGTCTATTGCGGTTATGATCCTACCTCCACAGATTTGCATTTGGGACATACTATCACCATGCGCAAGTTACGCCAGTTCCAGGATTTGGGGCATGATGTGACTTTTCTCATCGGGAGCTACACCGCGCTGGTGGGCGATCCGTCAGACAAAAATAAGGCGCGACCGATTCTTACGCAAGAGCAGGTTGCTGAAAATTCAAAGACCTATGCCGATCGGGCATTTCGTGTGCTGGACCGCGAGAAAACTAAGATTCGTTACAACGGCGAGTGGCTGAGCGAGCTCTCCCTGCTTGATTTGATCCGCCTGGGACAGAATTTCACTGTGCAACAATTTTTGGCGCGCGAAAATTTCGCGAAACGACTGGAGAAAGGCGAAGCCATTTACCTGCATGAGACCTTTTACGCCCTCATGCAAGGGTATGATGCGACGGCCATGCAAACCGATGTTCAAGTGGGTGGCACGGATCAATTGTTTAATATCATCGTGGCAGGCAGAAAGCTTCAGGAAGCCCTGGGTCAGAAGCCGTTAGTTGGTATCATAACAGGCATCTTGCCTGGCACCGATGGCACCCAGCGTATGTCAAAATCCATCGGCAACATCGTGCCGATCAACACGGGCGCGGAGGATATGTACGGGAAGTTAATGTCGGTTCCCGATTTTGCGATGAGTAAATACATGCGTCTGGCAACGCGCTGGAGTCCACATGATATCGAAATGTTGGAAAAGGAAGTTGCGTCCGGGCAGTTGCATCCACGTGACGCGAAGATGAAGATGGCGTACGAGATCGTATCCATCTTCTATGGCGAAGGAGACGCCCGGTCCGCGCAAGAGGCGTTTGTGAAGATGTTCCAACAGAAGGAACTACCGGATGAAATGCCCGAACTTGCGATGGAAGCGGGCCAGACGATTCTGGATGTCATCCTTGCAGCAAAGCTGGCTGCCAGCAAAAGTGATGCCCGCCGTTTGATCGATCAAAGGGGCGTGCGGCTGGATGGTGAGGTGCTGCAACGCGGTGATGCGCCATTCCCTCATCCAGGTGTGTTGCAGGTGGGAAAGAGAAAGTTTTTGAGGGTTAAGTAACGTTAAACGGGATAGCAGCCAGGCTATCCCGTTTTGCTTTTCTTTTCTCCTAGCATTCGCAGGAATGCCTGAACCACCATCGGATCCAGGATCGTCCCTGAAATATCATGTATATATGGAAGGACCTTTTCTTCTGGCCAGGCTTTTCGATACGGTCGATCAGAGAGGAGCGCATCCCAGATATCCACGATGGCGAAAACACGTGCAGAGAGAGGAATCTGTTCCCCTTTCAAGCCGCGTGGATAGCCGCTACCGTCCCAGTGCTCATGGTGACAATAGGGAATGTCCAGCGCAGGGCGCAAGTATGGAATGGGAGCCAGCAGATTAAAGGCATATTCAGGATGCTTGCGCATCTCAACCCATTCTGAGTCGTTCAGCGCTCCGGTCTTTCTTAGAATCTGATCTGGCACACCCATCTTGCCTATATCATGTAATAACACACCACGATACATATTGATCAGCTCATCGTCAGCGATGCCCATGTAACGAGCCAGTTGCATCGTCAGATCTGTCACGCGTCGAGTATGTCCTTCCGTCTCACGGTCACGTAGTTCGAGCGCCCTGGCCCAGCCTTCCAGGGTTGTATCATAGGCCTGGGTGATTTCCTGGTTTGAACGTTGCAGGTTGTCGAATAACTGAGAGTTGTCAACTGCAATGGCAGCCTGCCCTGCCAGGGTGTGAAGGAACTGCATCCAATCTGCGCTGGGAGAAAAAGCGGACCGAATGAATACCTCAAATACGCCTTTTACCTGACCTTTGACGATCAGCGGGACACCTAAGTACGTAACGAAGCCTTCACGCGCCAGCATGGGATCGCGCCTGGTCTTGTTCGATTTTTGCAAGTCCGTGACATATTCGACGCTTCCTTTCATAACGACTTGCCCGGCCAGCCCTTCGCCGAGTCTCACCAATGGCCGGGATGGGGTGGGGCTATGGAAGCCCGCGCTGGTGAGAAAAGTAAGACTCTGCAATTCAGGATGATAGAGCAGGATGTCCACAGCGTCTGCTTTGAGATGCTTCAGGGTATGGTCCATCAAGATATTCAGAGTCACGCGCAGGTCGGTGGAAGAGGCGATGGCAGAGTCGATATCTCTCAGAGTGGTAAGCCGGTGAATCTGTTCCTGGCCTTGCTCAAACAGCTCCGCGCGGTGAATGGCGTTGCCAGTGATTTCCGCCAGAATTGTTAGGAGATTGATTTCGCTGGTAATATGCCTGCCCAATTCAAGGGCAACTTGCAAAACACCCATCGGACCAACTGTAGATTTGATGGGAATAAAGATGCCACTCAATCCTTCGGGCGTGCTATCCCGATTTCCTGGAAATATTAAGAGATCCTTCTTTAGTTCAGGGGCGATGTACTTCTCGCCAGAAGTAAATACATGGCCAATGATGCCGTCTTCGGGCCGTAGGACTGTATGGCTAGCTTGGGTGGATGCTCCTCTCGCCATCCGTTGTTGGAGTGTGTTATCTGTATGCTCGTAAAGCCAGATACTTCCATTCGGAGTATCAACCAATAATAGTGCTTCCTCCAGCAGAATGGGCAACATCTTCTCAACAGATTGCGCCAGGCGCAAAGATGTTGAAACTCGATTGATGATTTCCAATTCCCGTAAACGATGTTGAGTCTCATCATATAGTCGGGCATTGTCAATGGCTGCAGCGGTCTGGTGGGCAAAGGCCATGGCTGTGTAGGCAGTGTTTTCATCGAACATGCCTGGCTGGCGGCTATCGAGTGTGACAGATCCGATCACTCGACCGCGTGACACCAACGGCACCACCATCCAACCGCGGATTGTTCGGGCATCTCCCCAGTTCTTGAAACGAGGGTCTTTTTGTGCATCCTCTACGATGATAGGCTGCCCTGTGATTTTTACTACCTGAAAGAACTCATCGCTATCTGGAAATGTCAGGCTCTTGAGTTGTTCGGCGTGCGGGTAACCTTCTGCCATGGCGACGCGCAGCTTATCGCCTTCATGGAGAAAAACGCAGCCGCTATCATATGGAATAACTTGCTTCAACGCAGCTAAAATTTCGCGCGCTACCGTATCAGGATCGAGTGTGGCAGATATTGTAGCTGCAGCCCGTCGCAAAGTTTCTGCTTCCTGACGCCGCCTTTGTTCCGATTCAAAGAGACGACCATTTTCGATGGCGGTGGCAGCATGAGTGGCGAGCATTTCCAACAGAGCTTGTTCTTCTGCATGATATGCATCCGGTTCATAGCATTGCGCTGAGATCATTCCAATGGTCTTGTCGCCGATCTGCATCGGTACGGCAACGACAGATTGGACGTGTTTCGGCGCACCGAATCGAACAAATTTCCTTTGTTCGATTTCGGCTTCATTTTGCAAAATCACACTTTTTCCTTCACTGATGACTGCACCGGTAAATCCTGCATTGGCAGGCATTCTTCTAGGTTCGTGGCGTTGACCCGCCTCCACAATGTAAACGGCCACGTTTTCATTTTTCGCCTCATCGCTAAGCGCGATCAGAAATACATCACATCGCATCAATCGTTGGGCAGCCGTATGAATGGCACCATAGATCTTTTCAAGGTCCTGGCTGATGCGAACGATTTCCTGGCTGAGCTCGTGCAGCACAGCACGTCGATCTGACGCCTGTAAGGCGTCTTGATACAAGCGCGCATTTTCCAGCGCAATGCCTGCGTGATTGGCTATCGCAAAGGCCAGTTCCTCATCCTGCTCAGTGAATCGTGAGACCTGATGACTGTCGAGAGATATCAATCCAATGGATTTATCCTTGACAATCAATGGGATGGCGAGAAACGAGCGGGTTTTAGATGACTCTATCAGACGGATAAACCTGCTGTCTAAAAGAACATCATCGATCCGGATCGGACATTTTTCCGTGATGGCCAGCCGATTGATGGGGAAATTATCCAGAGGAATCTGACCTAGCTTCGAAAAGTGTTGTCCTTCAACGCCGATGGCTGCGACAACATTCAAGTGATCCTTCTCCAGCAGTTGGATGCTGCCCGCATCCGATGGGATGAGCGTCACAAGCTGATCCAGGATTGTTTGCAGCACCAGATTCAGGTCGAGGGAGGATGCGGCGGCGCGCATCAATTTCAGGAGTGCGGCTTCCCGTATGAGTTGAGTCGCTTGTGCCTTGAAAAGACGCATTCGTTCTACCGCCGTTCCGAGACCACCTGCAATGGTATATAACAGGCGCTGATCCTGTTCGTCAAAAGCCTTAGCTTTCTGGCTTTCAACGTTGAGGACGCCTATGATACTTTCATTGACATGAATCGGAACACACAGCTCAGATTTTATGCCGGAGGCAATCTCGATATAGGCTGGATCCTCCGTAATATCATCCATACAGATAGGCCGGCCCTCTCTTACGGCTCTGCCGGTGATACCTTCGGTGATTGGGTAGCCATCCATCCAGTTGGCGATATTGGCCCCAAGATAGGACGGATGCGGCGTCAGCATGTCCCCAGCCTTGTTGAGGAGCAGCATACCGCATACCTCAGTGTATATTTGACCGGTAATTGCCGTAACTTTCTCGATAATTTCGTTTTCTGACTGACTTTCAGCTTCGGCCATAGCGATGGCATGTAAGACAGTTAATTCCTTCACCTGTCTTTCCAGCGCCCGCTCCGTCTGCTTTTGCACGGTCAGATCCGTGATGACCGCGATGGCTCCATTAATTTCTCCATTTTGCTGGCGCGGCACACCCGTGATGACCACGGGAACCTCATGACCATCCTTATGCAACAATTTCGATTCGTACGTGGACTTCCTCCCCTGATGTCTTCGGATTCGCTCTTCGTCCAGGGCCAGACGGCTGGAG
>Ga0114129_10003577_pt1 | contig 21868 bp, 18 predicted proteins | sample RhiMetdeltSRZDD1_FD_80071 | JGI IMG/M metagenome (GOLD analysis project Ga0114129, IMG submission 80071) | Populus rhizosphere microbial communities from Tennessee, USA - Rhizosphere MetaG P. deltoides SRZDD1 (version 2) (version 2) | ecosystem: Host-associated > Plants > Roots > Rhizosphere >... | reverse complement strand
GCCGGCATTCGAGATCGACGACCGGCCCGACCCCTCACTGCGCGCACTGCTCCCACGTGCAGGGACTCCGCCGCCGAAGAAGGTCGCGGTTCGCCTCGTCGAGATGACGGTGCGCAAGAACCGCGCGCTGTTCCGCGCCGCAGTTCGCGTGGACGCGCTCGTCGTCACGCGCGGCGCCGAGGGCGGCATCGCGTACCCGACAACCTTCCGCTTCCCGAACATCGGCGACCAGACCGCGCTCCCGCTCGACAACGTGCGGTTGTACGACGGAGAGGTCACAGACTTCCTCGACATCGCGCTGTGGGTGAACCGCGACGACGAGAAAGGTCAGGATCTCGCGGAGCTCTTCTCGGGCGAGCTCGGAAAGCCCGAGGTGAAGAGCGCGCTCACGGCGCTCGGCGGCCTGGTGATCGCTGCGCCACAGGCCGCGGTCGCGTTTGGAGCCGTCGCCGCCGTCGCGACACTCGTCACCGTCGGTGCCAAGCTCGTCAAGGTTGCGACGGGCAAGGAGATCGGGACCTACCGCACGTCGAAGCTCGCGTTCGAGCAGTTCGGGCTCGGTCGCACGCCGCCGGCCGGACGCCGGCAGGCGCAGGAGGTCGAGTTCGCCTACGAGGTCGTCGAGATGGAGTGAGTCAGCGGACGAGCCGGAACGTCGGATCGCCGTAGAGCACGAACGACGCCCACATAATCGAGTCAGGGTGCTTCTTCTTGATCGAGCGTCGCGTACGCCGCATCGCCTCGCCGATCATCTGTCCCTCGAGCACCTGGTTGTAGAACTCGATCGCGAAGTCCGCGGCGGGCTCGTCGTACACCGGCCAGAGCGAGCCGACACAGCCGAGCGCGCCGCCGTACAGAAACGCCGACGCGAGCCCCTCCGCCGGCTTCCAGAAGTACTCGCCGACGCTCTGAGGGTTCGCTTCGTTCGCGGTGACTCCGGTCTGGCAGGCATTGAGGAACACGAGCGGCTGGCCCTCGACAAAGCGCTGGATCTTCTGCGACAGGAAGAGCTCCTCCCCCTTCAGAACGAATCCGCTCTTATCCGGGTCCTTGTCGTCGAAGTACGCGTGACCCGCGAAGTGAATGACGTCGTACGACCCGGAGAGAAGCGCCTGATTCATCTCCTTTCCGGTTGCACGATCGCGGTCGAGCAGATCGATCTTGATCTCCTCGCCCGGTTGCTTCCACCGCTCCTGCAGCTCGTCCCTGATTCGCTCGACCTCCTTGCCCGCCGCCGGGAGGTTGTTCAGCGGGTCTGCGTAGACGAGCAGGAAACGAAGCTTCTCTTTCTGTGCCGCAGGTCGGCGCACGCGTGGAAATGCTCGACCCATCGGCATCCGCGCAATGGGGCGCTGCAGGCAGAGGAAGCCGAGCCCGCTTTCGCCGGACTCGTCCTCCCAGCTGCTGTCGTACATCAACTCCCACGGCAGTTCCAGGTCGTTCGTCGTAATGGTGAGAGCGCACGGAGTCGACGAGAGGTATTCGCGCATGCGGTCAGGCATGAAGAGCCGGAACATCACGTTGCCGACATCGCTGATCAGCGTCTGCACGTCGTCAGGACGGGTCGCCGTACCGTTCGGCGGCTGGACGGCGGCCTGCCACTCGCGTGCGACGTTGGCAGTTGCCGCAGCGCCGGGCGCGCCCCCGCGTGTCTGCCACTGCCGGACGAGCCCCTCGTTGATTGCTTTCGTCACTTGCGCGATGACGTCGCGGATGTATTCCCGATCCTCGTCGACGAGGCTGCTTGAGTCCTGGATGTTGATTCCGTGGGAGCCGGGCTCGCTTGGCGTTCGCAGCAGCACCGTGTACGAGTTCAGGCCCTTGGTCGGCGCGCGCAAAAGCAAGACGTCGGCCTGCCTGTTGAAGCGCTTCGCGCTGACACTCTTGTCGTCGATCCGCTGGATCAATCCTTCGGGATCGTCGTCGCGCTCGAGACGATCGATCGGATCGGTGATGTCGGCATAACGCTGATCGAGTAGCGCACGTTCGGCGAGACCGACCAGCGAGTCGAGCCGGTTGAGCGCGTTCCGCTCGAGTGGCACCGGAGCCTGAACACTGTCGGCGTCGACGATCGCCTTACGCAGTAGCTCGACGCGGTTGCGCCAGCCGTCCACGTTCTCCTGCAACTCGCGGATGACCGCGTCTTGCTTGCCGCGTTTGTCTTCGACCCCGATGCGTGCCTGCTCGACGACCTCCCACTCGTAGCTCTCGAGCGCTGCGTCCAGGTCTTTCATCCGTCGTTCGAGCTGCGCCACCGTCGTATCGGTCTCGAGCTCGTCGAGGAGTTGCTCGGCATTCGTCAGGTTGACGGTGACGGCGGTGAGCAAGCTGTCCTCGCCGACGATCGCCATCAAACCGGCTCGGCGAAGCGGCTCCAGTTGCGCCGAGAACTCGTCCCGCGCGCGACGGCGCTCGTCGAGCTTCGTAATCAGGGAAGCGAGCCGCCGAAGCCGCTCATCCTGCGCGCCGCCGCTGCGGCGAGTCGTGCGCTTCTTGCCGTTACTCTCCGTCTCGGTTGACTGCTGAACGGTCATCGCATCATCTGCTTGCCGCAGCTGTGACGAGCCCCTTGAGGCGGTCGATCTCGGACGTCGTGTCCTCGATCTGCTGGAGCAGGAAGGACGGCGGCGAGCTCAGCCGATCGCGTTGGGCATTCAGTGCGTCGAGATTGCTCTGATGGATCGTCAGTAGCGACAGCAGAGACTGCTGCTCGACGCTCTCCGGGGGCGCCTCCGCCGGTGGAGGCGCGCTGCCACTCGTCTGAACCGGACTTGTCGGGACAATCTCCTCGCGCGTTCGCAGGAACGTCCCATCCGGCGTTTGGAGATACATCACGGCCGCGCTCCACTCGCGTCCGCCAGGGTCGCGCGAGTCGATCTCCAGTCGGCCGCCCGTCGCGGCCGCCTCGAGTGGGAGGCCGTTGAGCAGAGCCGAGTAGAACCCTTTCGTGAACGCGACTGCGGCATGGTCGGTGATGTCGCCGCGATGACCGACCGTCGCCGGCACGACCCTCGCGACGTCGCGTGCGAGGACGTCGACGTGGCAGCCGTTCAGGATCACGGCACGGAGGCCGTCGGCGTGGCCGAACATCTCCGCGAGGCGCTTGCCGTCGAGGAGGACATGCGGTCGTGGCCCGGAGCCGGGCGCCACGGCATCGTCGTCCTTCAGTAGCGCGAGCTGTTGGCGTACCGAGCCGAATCCGCGCCGGCCCTCCTCGACGCCCGTCGCGATCAGGTGCACGAGGTGGGGCCGGAAGGTCGCTAGCGCGTTCTCGAGGCTCGCGATCGTGGCGTTCTCGAGGACGTGCAGGTCCGCATTGCCTGACTGGTCTGCAGCCAACTGCAGTTCCCCCAGCTCGACGCCGACCTGCCAGAAGCCCGTGACGTCGGCGATCGCGACGAGGATGCGCGCGGGTGAGTCGAGCGCCGGGAGAGGAGGCGTCGTCGGCGGGCCTTCGCCGGGATCGACCGTTCTCCGGACGAGCGGCGATCGTGTTGAAAGCACGAGGAAGTCGTCGCGCCGCCGGTCGTAGAGAAACTCCCACGGCAGGCCGGCGGCATCGTCGTCCGTCACGACCAGACGGACCCGCACTCCCGTCTCCGGCGAATCGAGCGCACGCAGCAGCGCCCTGCCGAGCGACCCTTGACAGAGCGCGTCGTAAAGACGTGCACCCATGTCCCTGACGGGATCGAGGCTCTCCTCCGGGACGCTCCGCTGGAGGACGTTCCCGCCTGTCCGGATGCTCGCGACCGCCATCGACAGCTCCGTCGGGCTCAACGGGTTGGCGAACGTCCCCGTCACCGGGCGCCCATCTGCCTCCGTCACCAATGTCGTATACGTGCCGGGGCGAGGATCACGTTGCAGCGTGACGGCGAAGTCCGTGTAGCGGTAAACGAGCTGGGGGGCCTGCTCGTAGAGCATCAGGTCTCGACTGCCGCGAGCGACGGCTCCTCCGCCTCGTGCTCGACCGCAGCCGCCGAAACGACCGCGAACACGTCGGCGACCGGCTCGACCATCCCGCTTCCGAGCACGGTGACGCGGTACGTGCCGTCCGGCAGCGGCGGAATCTCGACGCTGTGCCAGCCGTCGTCCGCGGGCCGGAGTGGTGCGCGTGCGAGCTCGACGGGATGCTCGGAGTCGGGCGGCTTCGAGGCATCCTCGACGACTGCGAGCAGCGCGTCGATCGACTCCTTCTCCGGCCGCGCCTTGATCATCACCGGCTCGCCCGTCTCGTAGAGATCCTCGACGTCGAGGCTGAGGCCGACGGTCGGCAGCGGCTTGAATGCAGCCAGGTCGAGATGCAGCCCGCTCAGGATGCCGGCGAGCTGGGCGAGGACCGGGTCGTCGTTCTGGAGCGATGCGTGCCGCTGCGCGGCGAACATCGCGTTCTCCTCGTGCTCGACCTCGATCGGCGTCGCGGACACGCGTGGAACGGTCCCGTCCCCACCGATGTCGTCGCCCTTGTAGGAGTTGATCAGCTGCACGCCGTCGCCGTGCGTCTTCGCCGACTGCGCGGTCGGCTGAAACGTGCCGATGACGGGACGGATGTCGTACCTGCCGTTCAGGTACGCCTCGTCCTGCTCGTGCTTCTCGACCGCGAGCCGGATCTCCTCGTGGAACTCGCGCGCCGACGTGGCGCGCTGCCGGTCGATGTTCGGGATGTCTGTCTCGGCGACCCGGACGAGGCCGCTGCCCGTCTCGACGCACGGGTACACCGGCAGCAGCTGGTAGATCGCGGTGAACGAGCGGGCCATCTTCGAGAGGTCGAGGCTGATCGGGCCGATCTTCTTCTCCATCCCGTTCGACAACGTTCCGATCGCCTTGAGCGAGCCGCGGTACGGCGTCCCAAAGGTGACGAGGGTGCGCGTGTTGCGCCACCCGTCGAGGCACTCGAGGTAGTACCTGGAGATGACCCCGCCCATCGAGTGGCCGACGAGGATGAGCTTTGCGTCTTTGTTGCCCGACGACTCGCGCCACGCCTTCAGCCAGTCGTCCGCCGAGTGCTGCAGCTTCCGCGCCGAGGCGCGGTTGTCGCGGCGCCAGTCGTACGCGAACTCGAACAGGTTCTCGCCGAGCTTCACGTCGAACGTCTTCATGACGTAGTTCTTCAGCTTCGAGTAGCCGTCGATCTTCCAGAGGCCCGGAATCAGGTGGATGTCAGGCATCACCCGTGTCGCGACGACTCCGTCGCCGAGGTCGTCGACGTCCGGCGGGTCCTCCTTCAGCTCCAGGTGCTTGATGTTCTTGCCCAGTGACAGCAGCGCGCCGATCACCGCGCCGGCGGTCGGAGCCCACACGTCCTTGCCGTCCTTTTGCAGGACGCTTCCCGTGATGCCCGGGAGCATCACGATCACGTCGCCCATCTGCTTGCGCGGCATCTCTTGCGGCCTCCTCGTGCTAGACGGTGAACGGGACTTGGCTCGTGAACGTCTGGTTGGGCGAGCCGACGATGAAGAGGTTCGGGCTCTGCCACGGCGGCATCTCCCGCGCGATCCGGCGCCGGAAGGTCCGGTAGCTCGAGTCGAACGAGCCGTTGTTCCAGACCCCCAGCAGCGTTTGGGTGAAGAGGCCGTTCTTGTCGCCGTCGAGTGAGGTCTGGTTGTCCTGGCACCCGGACGTGAGGATCACGCTCGCGCCGATGTTCGCCTTGTCGAACGGCGGCACCGATTTCTGGATCTCGTCGTACATCTCCTTGTTCGCGTCGTAGACGGAACGCACGACGTCGTCCGGCATACCTTTCACGCGCGGCTGGCCCGAGCCGTTACCGCCGTTCATCGACCCCGCGACCCGGTCCTCTCCGACCAGCTCAACCACTTCTCTCGCGACGGTGCCGCTGTGACAGCTGTCCGAGAAGATCGCGATCCGGACACCCGGCTTGAACTTGCCGAGCAGCGAGTAGACCTCGTCGTCGACCATCTGGCGGTCGTAGAGGACCCACGTCTCGTCCATCCGGTCGCGCTCGTCGCCGTTCGCGTCGGGCACCTGCCCGCCGTGCCCCGAGTACGTGAAAAGCAAGATGTCGCCGTTGTCGAGCTTGGACGACGCTTCCTCGAGCGCCTCCGTCAGCGCCTTCGCCGTCGCCTTCTTCGTCAGCAGCTTGTGCGTCTCGAAGCCGCGCCCTTCGGCCAGCTTCTCCATGTCGTTCGCGTCGAACTCACACGCGACAAGCTTGCCGTTCCATCCCTGGTAGTGCGCGGGGTCGACCTCGTTGAGGCCGACGTGAATAGAGATCGCCTGCGGCACCGGAACCCTCCCCTTCCTCTAAGTTGGGACGATCGACTTGCGCCGCAGTGCTGTCATTGTCGCGCGTTGCGGCGGCGTTGACAACCCGATGGCTCCGGCGTAGCTTCAGAGAGCCGCAGTCGAAGGAAGGCATCGATGAGCCGTCATGCCAACGGGGGCCGCAGAAAGTGGACCGTCGCTGTCTGGGTCGCCGGCGACAACAATCTCGAGTCGTTCGGGGAGACCGACCTCGGGGAGATGAAGAGCGTCGGGTCGACCGACGAGGTCGCCGTAGTCGCGCAGTTCGACCGGATGGGCGACGAGCAGACGCGCCGATACCTCCTGCGCGCGAACACGCCGCTCGAGGACGACGTCGTCGCGGAGTTGGGAGAGACGAACACAGGCGATCCCGCCGTCGCGACCGACTTCTTCTGCTGGGCCTTCGGTGAGTGGCCCTCGGAGAAGCGCCTCGCAGTGATCTGGAACCACGGAAGCGGAATCGACGAGACGGACATCTACGCGCGCGCGGTGACGCGCGGGCTTCGGATCGAGCGTGCCCCCGATGCGGATGGCGACGCGATTCCGCGCGCGCGCGTGCGCGAGGTCGCTTCGAGCGGACACCGGCGCGCCGTGTTCGCGACGACCCTCGAGAAGGCGGTGAACTCGCGTGCTATTGCCTACGACGACACCGCGCGCGATTTCCTGGACAACGACGAGTTGAAGCGCGTGCTGACGGACGTCGTGCAAAACGTCGGCGGCCGCATCGACGTCCTCGGCTTCGACGCTTGCCTGATGAACCTCGTCGAGGTGTCGTACCAGCTCCGCGGAACGGTCGATCACATCGTCGGATCCGAGGAGGTCGAGCCCGGTGACGGATGGCCGTACGACGGCGTGCTCAGCGAGCTGGCCGCATCGCCGGACCTGACGCCGCGGGACGCAGCGAAGCAGTTCGTTCAGAAGTACATGGACTCGTACCGCGGGGACGAGTCGGTGACGCAATCGGCCGTCGACGTCTCGCGTGTCGAGAGCGTTGCCGAGACGACGAGTGAGTTCGCCAACGCGTGCCTACCGCTGATCGACAGCCGCGAGGACTTCGGTGACTTCAGCAGGGCCGTGAAGAATGCACAGCGCTTCCGCATGAAGGACTTCGCCGACCTCGGCGACCTCTGCGAACGTGTCGGCAGCTCGTCTGCGCCGTCCGGCGTGCGCGACGCGGCGGGGAAGGTGCGTGATGCGCTCTTCGGCGAAACGCCGTTCGTGATCGCCTCGGGACAGAAAGGCTCGGGCGTCGCGAGTGCGACGGGCGCTGCGGTCTACTTCCCGATCGTCGGCGACGTGCAGGTTGCGTACGACGAGCTCGACTTCGGCCACGACACGGCGTGGGGGAATCTGATCAAGAGGTACAGCGATGCGTAACGTGCTGGCGGTGTTGCGGGGCGGTCCCGGAATCGAGATCGATCCCGACTATGCGACTCGCGAAGGCTACGAAGCGAACTTCCTGGGCCAGGATGTTCCCCTTCCCGTTCTCACGGAGCAGCTCGCGGCGCAGGCGGCCCTCAACACAGAGACCACACAGGAACCGCGGTACCTGCTTCCGTACCACCACTTCACTGTCGTCATGAACAAGCAGCGGCGGCTCGCCTTCTACACCGCCGTCAATATCGACGGCGCGCTGAGCAAGGAGCCGAAGCGGGCCCGCGACCACTGGTACTTCGACCCTCGAGTCGCGCAGGACGAGCAGACCGGCAAGGACGTGTACGACGCCAACGACCTCGACCTCGGCCACCTCGTGCGGCGCCTCGACCCAGCGTGGGGGGATACCGACGGCGTCGCGAAGCTCGCGAACGACGACACGTTCCACTTCACGAACTGCAGCCCGCAGCACAAGGACTTCAACCGCAACAAGACGCGCTGGGCCGGGATGGAGGACTACATCCTCAAGCATGCCGACAATCTCAAGTTCAAGGTGAACGTCTTCACGGGCCCGGTATTCGCAACAGACGACGACGCGTACCGCGGCGTGCAGCTGCCGCGACAGTTCTGGAAGGTCGTCACGATGGTGAAGACGGTCGGTCAGCTCTCGGCGACCGCCTACCTGTTGAGCCAGAGCGACCTCATCACGGGGCTCCGCTCACGTGAGCCGTTCTCCTACGGCGCGTACCGCACGTACCAGGTGCCGGTGCGAAAGATCGAGGAGCTCACCGGCCTCTCGTTCGGATCGCTCGTGGACGCCGATCCGCTTGCGCGCGAGCGCGGCGTGACGCCCGAGCCGCGCGAGCTGGACCGGTTCGAGGATGCCGTCCTCTAGTTACCTCGACTTCGAGCTCGAGATCGGCCCGGCCGAAGGCGGTGTCTATCCGGTCGTCGTCCTGCACTCGCCCGCGGGCGAGGGACGCACGAAGATGCGCTTCCCATTCGACGGGCCGACCCTCACGAACCGGCTTCAGGCGCTCGAGATCGCATTGCTGAGGTCGAGCGGCGTGCGCCGCCGCGTCGCCACGCGCGAAGAGGAGGTCGTGCAGGACTTCGGCCGCCAGCTCACCGATGCGCTGCTCGCCGGAAAAGTCAGGACGCTGTTCGACCTCAGTCGCCGCGAGGCCTACGAGAAGGATCTCGGCCTACGGCTGAAGCTGCGCGTGCAGGCGCCGGATCTCTCCGTGATCCCGTGGGAGTTCCTCTACGACGAGCAGGAGGATGAGTATCTGGCGCTTGCGCGCAGCACACCGGTGGTCCGGTACCTCGAGCTGCCGCAGCCGCTCAAGCCGCTCACGGTCACGCCGCCGCTGCGGATCCTGGGGATGATCGCGAGCCCGCGCGATCAGGATCCGCTCGACACCAGCCGTGAGCGGAAGCGCCTCGAGGACGCCGTCGCACCGTTGCAGAAGGACGGCCGTGTCGCTCTCACGTGGATCGAGGGGGAGACGTGGCGCGATCTCCAGCGCGCGATGCGGAACGGCCAGTGGAACGTCTTCCACTTCATCGGCCATGGCGCCTACGACGAGGCCAAGGACGAGGGCCTCATCGCGCTGGCGGATGACGGGGGTCGCACGCAGCTGTTGAGCTCCAACCAACTTGGCCGGCTCCTCGACGACCACGGTCCGCTGCGGCTGGCCGTGCTGAACTCGTGCGAGGGCGCGCGCGGCGGGACGAAACAGGTGCTGTCGAGCACGGCTGCCGTGCTCATGCGGCGAGGAGTTCCCGCGGTCGTCGCGATGCAATACGAGATCACGGACCGCGCGGCGATCGAGTTCACGCGTGCGTTCTACGAAGCGATCGCCGACGGACAGCCGGTCGACGGCGCGGTGTCGGAAGCCCGCATCGCGGTCAGCCTGGCACTCGAGAGCACGCTCGAGTGGGGCGTTCCGGTCCTCTACATGCACGCGCCCGACGGCTGCATCTTCTCGGTCGATCCCAGTACAGCGGTGGTGAGCACGAACGGTCGCGCCGTCCCGCGCCCGTCCCCGACGCTCGCCGACCTGCGGCGCTGGGCGAAGGAGCACGTGCGACTGCTCACCGCGATCGGAGCCTCCGTCGCGGCCGCGTTGGTGGCGGTGATCGTGACGATGGTCATCACCGGCGGTGGTGGGGGCGGTGGTGCCTCTGCCGTCGCGGGCGGCCCGGCGCTGCGCTGGAAGTTCAAGACGGGCGGCTTCGTCGGCTCGTCACCGGCGATCGACAAGGGCCGCGTCTTCTTCGGCAGCCAGAACCAGGACGTGTACTCCGTCGATGCGACCAACGGCAACGAGAAGTGGCACTTCGAGACCGGGAAGATCGTCTTTTCGTCGCCGGTCGTGACCGACGGTGTCGTCTACGTCGGGAGCCACGACAACAACCTCTACGCACTCAACGAGAGCTCCGGCAAGGAGCGCTGGCGCGGAAAGACGCAAGGCTCAGTGGAGTCGTCGCCGACGGTGCACGGCAACTTCGTGTACGTCGGCAGCGACGACGGCAAGGTCTACGCGTTCGACCGCACGAGCGGGTTCGAGCGCTGGCGGTTCGAAACCGGCCAGGCGGTGTTCTCCTCACCGACGGTCGTCGGCCGCTCGCTCTACGTCGGCAGCAAGGACGACAACGTCTACGCGCTCGACGCGAGGAACGGCCACAAGCTCTGGCGCTTCACAACCGGGGATGAGGTCTGGTCGTCACCCGCCGTGGCTGATGGGGTCGTCTATGTCGGAAGCAACGACCACAACCTGTACGCACTCGATGCGTCGACAGGTGCCGAGGTCTGGCGCTTCACAACCGGCGGGGGCGTCAGCTCGTCTCCGGCCGTGGTCGGCGGCGTGGTCTACGTCGGCAGCTTCGACCACGACGTCTACGCACTCGACGCCCGCACCGGCAAGCCGAAATGGCGCTTCAAGACGCAGGACGTCGTCTTCTCGTCACCGACCGTGTCGGAAGGCGTCGTCTACATCGGCAGTCATGACCACAACCTCTACGCACTCGACGCTTTGACGGGGAAGATGCGCTGGCGCTTCGAGACGGAGAAGCTCGTCGGCTCCTCGCCGGCGGTGTTCGGCGGCGTCGTCTACGTCGGCAGCGACGACGGCTTTCTCTATGCGGTCGAGATTCCGAGGCAGTGACGCGTCAGCGCACGCTGATCGAGTAGCGCAGCCTCAGCGTCGCGCCCTTCGCTGTCACCGTCACCTGAAACTCGAGCGGGGCGCCGCGCAGCAGGATCGGCCAGCGGTAGACGCCGCGAGCGCGACCGCGGAAGCTCACGCGTGCGAGCAGTCGCGGCGGCGGCGGCGTCTCCTGGATGAACACGATCCTGAACACGGCACGCGCCCGGATCGGTTGCCCTTTGAGGTCGGTCACGCGCAGCGTGTAGCGCCACGGTGTGAGCGCGACGGGACGGTGGCCTGTCGCCGTCAGGCTGGCCTTGAAGGGCACGGCGCGGGCTGCCGTTGGGTGGGCAGGGGAAACCGTCGGCGCCGCGAGCACCAGGACGGCAAACAGGTGCGGCGAGTACGGAGCGACCGTGGCCGGATTGTACGCCTCCGCTCGTGAGCCCAAAAGAGCTCAGCGTCGTTCTTGCTGCGCGGCGGCCGCCGCCGTCGGAACGCCATCTCTACCTGGCACGCGTGGTTTCCCTGGTCGTCGTCTTGGCCGGCGGCCGCTATCTTTGGGAGCGCGCGACGACGATCGGCGTGACCGGGACGTTCGGGATCGCGTTCTACGCCGTCGAGTGTCTCGCCTTCGCCGTACTTGTCCTCTCGGCAGTGCTGCTCTCGCGCGCCGGACGTCGCTCGGCCGTGCTCCGCGGGCCAGCAGAGGGGTCGCTCGACGTCTTCGTCACGGTCTGCGGCGAGCCGGTCGAAATGGTCGAGCGGACGTTGCGCGCTGCGCTCGCAATCGAGTACCCGCACCGCACGTACCTGCTCAACGACGGGTTCCTGGCGGACATGGACAACTGGGAGGAGATCGAGCAGCTCGCCGAGCGCTACAGCGTGCGCTCCTTCACGCGCTCGGCGGGACGTCGCGGTAAGGCCGGCAATCTCAACCACGCACTCGAGCGGACCGACGGCGACTTCGTCGTCACCATCGACGCGGATCACCACGCAACGCCCGACCTCGCAGAGGAGACCATCGGCTACTTCGTCGACGACGACGTTGCGTTCGTGTGCACGAGCCAGCTGTTCCAGACGACCCGCGCCGACGTCCTCAACAACCGCGAGCCGCTCTTCTACCGCTTCCTGCAGCCGGCGAAGGACGCAGACTCGAGCGCATTCTCCTGCGGCAACGGCACGGTCTACAGGCGCGCCGCCCTGGAGCAGATCGGTGGGTTCAGCGAGTGGAACCTCGTCGAGGACCTGCACACGTCGTACGTGCTGCACGCCGCCGGCTGGAGGAGCGTCTACCACGCATCGCCGGTCACGATCGGCTCCGCGCCGGAAACGGCATCTGTCTTTCTACGCCAGCGCCTGCGGTGGGCAACCGACAGCACGCGGCTGCTGACGCGCGACAGCCCGCTGCTCAAGCGAGGCCTCTCGCCGATGCAGCGCCTGCACTACCTCCACACGACGAGCTACTACCTCCTTGCGGGCCTTCAGCTCTGCTTCCTCATCGGGCCACCGTTGACGGTGTTTCTCGGCATCCCGATCTTCAACACCGAAGCGACCTGGACGTACGCGCTCGCTGCGGTGCCGTACTTCGCGGCCCTCGTCGCCTTTCTCGCGATTCACGGAGACGGTCGCGGGTCACTCCCGATCGTCCAGAGTGCCCTCTTTTCGGCGCCGGTGTACATCGTCGCGGCGGTGCGCGCGATCCTCGGTCTGCGCCCCGACAGCCGCCCGACGGAAAAGGGGCGGCAGCGTTGGTTCTCGCCCCTCCTCGTCCCGCAGATCTGCCTGTTTGCCGCGCTCGGCGGCTGCATCGTCTACGCGGCAATCCGCGCCGAGGGCACCTCTGTCGTCGCCGTTCTCTGGGCATCCGTGATGGCGTTCCTGCTCGCCTGACCGCTGAGCGCGGTGAGCGCGCGGCCCGCGATGGAACGTGCGATCTGCGGCGCGGTTCGTGGGGGCATCGTGCTCGTTGCGGTGCTCGCAGTCGCGTCGCAGCTGGCTGCACGGAGCGTCGCGAGCGACGTGCGGAACTGTTCCCTCGCCGGGCGGTCGCCTGCGCTGTCGCTCGATCCTTCGGCGGCCGGGGCGTACTTCGGCGTCTCCCAGCCGGATCTCCCGGTCTGCCCGCGCGCTTGGGCCACGACGTACGGCATCCGGCCGGCGATCGTCAACTGGTTCCAGCAGTGGCGGAGCGGGGAGACACGCTTCCGCGGCGACTGGCTGAAGAGCGTGCAGCGCGAGGGTGCGGTGCCGATGGTGACGTGGGAGCCGTGGTCGAAGCCGGCCACCGGCTTCCACGACGCGACGCAGCCGGCCTCGCGTCTCGCCCGTATCGTGTCGGGGCGCGACGACGGGTACATCCGCTCCTGGGCGCGCGCAGCGGCGCGCTACGGCGGGCCGATCCTGTTGCGCCCGATGCAGGAGATGAACGGCGACTGGTACCCGTGGGCGGTCACGACCAACGGGAACGACGCAGCGACGTTCGTCGCCGCCTGGCGGCACATCCACCAGATCTTCGACGGTGCCGGCGCGCGCAACGTGCGCTGGATCTGGACCGTGCATGCCTTGCCCGGCGCGGATCCGCGCTTCGACGCGTTTTACCCCGGTGCCGACTACGTCGACTGGGTCTCACTGACCGTCTTCAACTGGGGAACCGCGGTCGGCTGGGGGAAGTGGAAGAGCCTCGGTCAGCTGATCGCCCCGACGTACGCCGCGCTCGTTCCCTTCCACAAGCCGGTGATGGTTTCCGAGATCGGGACCGTCGAGGAAGGCGGGGACGCCGCGCGCTGGGTGTCGACCGCGATGTCGAGCCTCCAGGCGGACTACCCGCAGGTGAAGGCGGTGGTCTGGTTCAGCTACCGCTACTCGCGCTGGGCGGACTTCAGGCTCGGCGGTCGCTCCGCGTCTGCCCTCGCCGCGGCGCTGTCCTCGCGCTACTGGCTCGGCGGTGCCGGCGGCAGCGGCGGGAGGTCGAGCTCGGGCTCGGCGTCCATGTCGGCCAACTCGTCGGCCCAGTCGTCGGACTCGAAGTAGTCGGCGACGATGTCATCTGCGTGCGATCCCGGCATCGCGGCTCGACAAAAATGTCGGCCCCGGACGGGAGGGGGAGAATCCCTCGTCCGGGGCCGACCGGTCCGCGTTTCAGCGGAGGGAGACTGAAGGTCTAGGCGGCGCGTTCGAGGCGTTCCTCGACGCGCGCTCGGGCAACGATGTGGTCGCGGTCGCCGAAGCGAAGTCTCGCTTTCAACGCCCGCTCGTTGTCCCAGAGTCGGTCGAGTTGTTCGCTCAGACGCTTGAGCTCAGCGGCGGCTTCCGGGTTGTGTCCCTGTGAGAGGACATGCCAGAGCTCGCTTCGCTGCTCGCTCAACACCTCGATCTCTGTGTGGATCTCGGTCAGGGTCATGTATCTGAAAACGTCCTATGCCCGTGCCTCATTCCCGTGGGCCGATGAAGAAAATGACCACGGCCAAAGCGCCGACGACCGTCGCGGCCAGGGCGATCCAATTTAGGGCTGTGACGCTCAGGCGTAACCCAGCTCGGCGAGCCGGTCCTCGTCGATCCCGAAGTAGTGGGCGAGCTCGTGGAGGACGGTGACCCGAATCTCGTGCTCCAGACGGCCGGGGTCGTGCCCGAAGTCCGCCTCCAGTGGGCGGCGGTAGATCGTGACCTTGGCCGGCATATAGGGCGCCTCCTCGAACAGCCCGAGCAGACCGGGGTCGGTGGCGTTCTCGTCCTCGACGACCACCGCGACGTTCTCGAGCCCGCGCGCCAAGTCCGGGGGCAACGCGTCGAGCGCCTGCCGGACTTGCTCCTCGAAGGCGACCATCAGTACGACGGTTGGAGCGGCCGCCGCTTCGCGACCAGATACACGGTCAAGATGCCGAACGCGAAGCCGCCGATGTGCGCGAAGACGGCCACGCCGCCGGTCTGATCGGGGTGCGTGAGGCCGAACCCGCCCTGCCAGAGCTGCAGGAGGATCCAGAAACCGAGGAACCACATCGCCGGGATCTCCCGCAGGAAGATGATCCCGAAGAAGATCAATGTCAGCACCTTCGCGCGTGGTAGCAGGACGAAGTACGCGCCGAGCACACCGGCGATCGCGCCGCTCGCGCCGATGTTCGGGATGCTCGCGGCTCGCACGTCGCCGAACTGGAGCGTGACGAACGTCTGCAGTGCCGTCGCGGCGATGCCGGCCGCGAGGTACCAGAGCAGGAAGCGCACCTTGCCGAGGGCGTCCTCGACGTTGTTGCCGAAGATCCAGAGGAAGAGCATGTTGCCGAGGATGTGCTCCCAGCTGCCGTGCATGAACATCGAGCTGAAGGTCCCCTCCCACCAGGAGAGGTGGTGCTGGAAGACGTGGCTACCCACCCGTACGGCTTCGCACGGTCCGTCGACCGTGCATGGGTAGTAGCCGGCTTGGACGACGTGGTAGTCGACACCCGGCGCGCTGATCTCCCAGAACCAGACGACGAAGCAGGCGACGATGATGCCGACCGTGACGATGGGGAACGTCCGCGTGGGGACGTTGTCGCGGAGTGGAATCGCCACGCGGGTTTACCGCATCACGAGCGCCATGAGGGCCTTTTGCGCATGCAGCCGATTCTCCGCTTCGTCCCAGACTGCCGACTGCGGGCCATAGACGACATCTTCCGTGATCTCCTCGCCGTAGTGCGCCGGGAGGCAGTGCAAGACGATCGCGTCGTCGTTCGCGCGTGAGACAAGGTCGGCGTCAATGCCGTACCCCCGGAGGTCGCGAAGGCGCTGCTCGCGCTTCTCGTCCTGTCCCATCGATGTCCACACGTCGGTGTAGAGGACGTCGGCACCATCGACCGCCGCGGCCGGATCCTCCAAGAGCTCAACCGCACCGCCGGCTTCGCGTGCGATGCGCACGGCTTCCTCCGGCGGCCGGTACGTCGGCGGCGTCGCGGCCACGAAGTGCATACCGAGCTTGGCGCAGGCGACCATCAGCGACGCGCAAACATTGTTGCCGTCGCCGAGATAGACGACCTTCAGTCCCTCGAACCGTCCGAAGCGCTCGCGGATCGTCATCACGTCCGCCAGGGCCTGGCACGGGTGCGCGCTGTCCGTCAGGCCGTTGATCACCGGGATCGACGCGTTTGCCGCGAGCTCCTCGACGTCGGACTGGGCGAACGTACGGATCATGATCCCGTCGAGGTAGCGGGACAGCACCATCGCGGTGTCCTTGATCGTCTCGCCGCGGCCGAGCTGGAGGTCGCCCGCTGACAGGTAGAGGCCGGCGCCGCCGAGTTGGTAGATCCCGACCTCGAAGGAGACGCGCGTCCGCGTCGACGGCTTCTGGAAAATCATTCCGAGCGTGCGGCCGGGGAGGAGGTGGTGCTCCGCGCCCGCGTGCTGTTTCCGCTTGAGCTCGTCGGCGAGGTCCAGCACCTCGAGCAGGTCGTCGCCGCTCCAGTCGGCTACCCGCGTGAACGAACGGCCTTTCAGCCTGTCCGCGACCGCCACCATTGCATGATCTTAAGCTTCAAAGACTTGACATCAATAAGCTTAGGTTTTATCCTGGCCACATAGTCAGATCCGTGAAAGGAGGAGAAGTGGCCACTCTGGTTCGGTGGGAGCCGTTCCGCGAGATCGCGGCGCTCCAGAACGAGATGAGTCGTTTCATGAACGGCCTCCTCGAAGGCGACGGCCGTACCGCACAGTCGTGGGTCCCTGCGCTCGACGTTTGGGAGACGGACACCGAGATCGTCTACGCGCTCGACCTTCCGGGCATCCCGGAGGACAAGATCGCGCTCGAGCTCGACGAGGGCGCATTGACCATCACCGGCGAGCGTGAGCGCACCCACGAGGAGACCGAGGAGCGCTTCTATCGCTTCGAACGTCGCTACGGCACGTTCTCGCGCACGTTCGGCGTGCCCCAGGGCGTGACCGAGCAGGACGTGAAGGCGGAGTGCAAAAATGGCGTGCTCGAAGTCCACGTGACGAAGCCCGAGCAGCCGAAGCCGAAGCGCATCCAGATCGGTTCAAACACGATCGAGGGCAACTCCGAGAAGAAGTAGCGGGGCTCTGGGCCTGGCCCCGGCACGGGGTCAGGCCCAGCTTTAAGGTGCGGCGCGTGGCGCGGAGCGCCAACCTCATCATCCGGGGCGGAACCATCTTCGACGGCAGCGGTGCCGCGCCCGTCGACGGCGACGTCGCAATCACAGGGGACACGATCGTCGCGGTCGGCCACCTCCACGACTGGCGCAGCCGCGACGAGGTTGACGCCCGCGGTCTCGCCGTCGCGCCGGGCTTCGTCAACATGCTCAGCTGGGCGACGGAGTCGCTGCTCGAGGACGGGCGCGCACAGAGCGACATCCGCCAGGGCGTCACGCTCGAGGTGATGGGCGAGGGGTACTCGATGGGCCCGCTGACGGAGCCCATGAAGGAGGAGCTCGAGGCGCAGTCGCTCCTCGGCCACCCGGTCGAGTGGACGACGCTCGGGGAGTACCTGGAGCAGCTCGAGCGCCGCGGCGTCTCGCCGAACATTGCGTCGTTCGTCGGCTCCGCGACCGTGCGCGAGCATGTCATCGGCGCCGACGACCGTCCGCCGAGCGAGAACGAGCTTGCGCAGATGCAGCAGCTCGTCGTCGAGGCGATGCGGGAAGGCGCGGTCGGGCTTGCCGCCGCGCTGATCTATGCACCGGCGTTCTACGCACAGACCGACGAGCTGATCGCGCTGGCCCGACCGGCCGGGCTCTACATCACGCATCTGCGCAGCGAGGGCGATGCGCTGCTCGAAGCGCTTGACGAGTTCCTCACGATCGTGCGTACCGCCGGTGTGCGCGGGGAGATCTACCACCTCAAGGTCGCCGGCCGAAAGAACTGGCCGAAGCTCGAGACACTGATCGAGCGCGTCGAGTTGGAGCAGCGGAACGGTCTCGAGCTCACGGCCGACATGTACACGTACACCGCGGGCGCGACCGGGCTCGACGGAGCGATGCCACCGTGGGTGCAGGCCGGCGGCTTCGAGGCGTGGCGTGCGCGCCTGCAGGATCCGGACACACGCGCGCGCGTGGCCGAGGAGATGCAGGCGCCGACGGACGCCTGGGAGAACATGTTCGAGCTTGCAGGCCCGGAGAACATGAAGCTGCTGGCCTTCAAGAACGAGGCACTGCGACCGCTCACCGGGAAGACGCTTGCCGAGGTCGCCGCTGCGCGTGGGACGTCACCGGCCGAGACGGCGATGGATCTCGTCGTCGAGGACGGCACGCGCGTCGGCACCGCCTATTTCACGATGTCCGAGGACAACCTCCGCCGCGGGCTCGCGCTGCCGTGGGTGAGCTTCTGCTCGGACTCGGACGCCCCGTCGGCGGAAGGACGTTTCCTGCAGTGGAGCAACCACCCGCGCGCGTACGGCAGCTTCGCGCGCATGCTCGGCAAGTACGTCCGCGACGAGCGCGTTGTGCCGCTCGAGGAAGCGGTGCGGCGGTTGACGTCGTTGCCGGCCCGGACGCTGCGGCTGGAGCGGCGCGGCCTTCTCATGCCGGGGTACTTCGCGGACGTCGTTGTTTTCGATCCGGAGCGCGTCCAGGACAACGCGACCTACGACAATCCGCACCAGTACGCGACGGGCGTGCAGCACGTCGCGGTGAACGGGACGCTCGCGCTCCGCGACGGGGAGCACACCGGCGCGCTGCCGGGTCGCGTCGTGCGCGGACCGGCATGGTCAGGCGATGCGCGTTCCGCCGCTGCCGGCGAGCGCTGACTCGAGCGCATCGAAGTTGGTGATCAACGTCTCCCGTCCGAACGCGAGCGCCGACTCGACCTTCGGCCGCATCGAGCCCTCGGCGAGCTCGGGTAGCAGCGCTTTCGCCTCGGCGGCGGACAGCGTCCGGAGCTCCTCCTGCTCCGGCTCACCAAAGTTGCGGTAGACCGCAGGAACTTCCGTGAGGATGATCAGCCGCTCCGCGCCGAGCTCGTGTGCGAGCAGCGCGGATGCGCGGTCCTTGTCGATGACGGCGTCGATGCCCGTGAGGCGTTCGCCCCGGCGTATGACCGGGATCCCTCCGCCGCCGCACGCGATCACGACGGAGCCGCCTTCGGCGAGCCGACGGATGACATCGAGCTCGACGACCTCGAGCGGCTGCGGCGAGGGAACGACCCGCCGGTAGCCGCGGTTGGCATCCGACACCATCGCCCATCCGCGCTCGCGCTGCAGCTGCTCGCCCTGCTCACTGGAGTAGAACGGGCCGATCGGCTTCGTCGGCCGGTCGAAGGCCGGGTCGTCCGGTGCGACACGCACGTGCGTCAGCACGCAGGCGGGCGTCACGTACGGGCGCAGCTCGGCGGCGATGAGCGCGCCGATCTCCGCCTGTGTCTGCGCGACCGCGAGCCACAAGGGCAGCGGTGGCGCTTCGTCCGCGGCGCGTTCCTGTCGGAGGAGCTCGTTGCCTACCTGCGGTCCGTTGCCGTGCGTGAGCACGAGGCTTTCGCCGAGGAGGGGCTGCATCGACGCCACAGCGTGGCGCAGGTTGGCAAGCTGCTCGGCAGCAGTGCCTCGCTCGCCGGGACGCATCAACGCATTCCCGCCGAGCGCTACGACGGTCGCGCTCACACGAGCGCGGTTTCCAGCAGGCCCTTCTCGGCGAGCACGTCCTTCAGCGTCGGCTCGCCCATCTCCTGGAGCTTGTACGTGACCCGCAGTGCCGGCTTGTCGAGCTCGATCAAGCGGCGCAGGTCGATCGGCGTGCCGATCAGGACGAGGTCGGCGTCGCAACGCTCGATCGTCTCGCGCAGATCCTCCATTTGCTTGCGGCCGTAGCCCATCGCCGGCAGCAGCGTGCCGACGTTCGGGTATTGCTCAAAGGTCTCCGCGATCGTTCCGACCGCGAACGGGCGTGGGTCGACGAGCTCCGCTGCGCCGTGCTGCTTTGCTGCGAGCACGGCGGCGCCGTAGGTCATCTCGCCGTGTGTCAGTGTCGGGCCGTCCTCGATCGCGAGCACCCGCTTGCCGCGAATCTCCTCCCCGTCGCCCTCGACGTCGAACGGCGATGCGGCGAGGATGACACGCGCGTTCGTCGTGTTCTCGTGAATTGAGTTGAGGACGGCGTCGATGCCGTCATGCGACGCGCTGTCGATCTTGTTCACGACACAGACGTCGGCCATCCGCAGGTTCGTTTCTCCCGGGTGATAGCGAAGCTCGTGTCCAGGGCGGTGCGGATCGACGACGACGATGTGCACGTCCGGCTTGATGAACGGCGTGTCGTTGTTCCCGCCGTCCCACAAGATCACGTCCGCCTCGAGCTCGGCCGCGCGGAGGATGCGCTCGTAGTCGATGCCGGCGAAGACGAGGTTGCCCTCCGCAATGTGCGGCTCGTACTCCTCGCGCTCCTCGATCGTGGCGTCCGCGGCCTCGAGATCCTCGTAGCGCTCGAAGCGCTGTACCGCCTGTGCCGCGAGATCGCCGTACGGCATCGGATGGCGGAGGACCGCGACGCGCCTGCCGGCCTCGCGGAAGAGGCGTGCGACGTGCCGCGTTGTCTGGCTCTTTCCCGAGCCGGTACGCACGGCACAAATCGCCACCACGGGCTTCGTGGACGCCAGCATGGTGTGCGCGGGGGAGATCAGGTGGTACGACGCGCCGGATGCGAGCGCCCGCGAGCCGACGTGCATGACGTGCTCGTGCGTCACATCGGAGTACGCGAAGACGACGGAGTCGATCTCGTGCTCACGGACGAGCTGTTCGAGCGCCGACTCCGGCAGGATTGGAATGCCGTCGCGATACAGCGAGCCCGCGAGCGCCGACGGATAGCGCCGGCCGTCGATGTTCGGGATCTGCGTCGCGGTGAACGCGACCACCTCGTACTCGGGCCGGTCCCGGTAGACGAGGTTGAAGTTGTGGAAGTCCCGTCCGGCTGCCCCTGCGATCAGGACCCGCGTCCTTCCCATGCATAAAGCTTATGCATCCAAACGGACGTTGGGCCTAGACGTTAGGGGAGAGCTTCCCTGACCCTCTCTGCCACGGCCTCCATCTCCAGAGTGGAGCCCGTGACTTCCTTCAGCATCTCCTCGGCCCGCATCCGCTGGCCTTCGCCCCAGAGCTCGCGGAGAAGGGACCCTGCATCACGCGAGGCGAACCAGCGTGTCCCGAACTTCTCCTTCAGGTACGCCCGCAGCTGCGCCTCGAACGCCCAGGAGCGGAGGTAGGACGAGACGTAGAAGCCGGAGTCGATGTCCGCGAGGTAGTTCGCCGGCGTGACGTCGATCTTCAGCGCGTCCGACAGCAGCTCGGCGTAGCGCGCGCGCATCGTCGTGACGTCGTCGGCCGCGTGGAACTCGATCTCGTAGAGGATCTTCGCTGCGTAGCGACGGACGAAGTAGAGAAGGCCGGTCGCGCCTTCAATTGCGTACTCACCCGGCCGCGCGAAGTCGAGCATGCCGGCGAGCCAGGCAGGCTCGTCGGTGAGGTGCTGCAAGAGCATCGCCCAGCCCTCGGTGACGGCGTTGTCGCCAAGTCGCTTCTCCTCCATCGAGAGGTCGCGCGACGTGTGCGCGAAGTGCTCGGTGTGGCCGCCCTCGTGGAAGAGCGCGCGCCAGTCGTCAGGCCCGCCGATGGGTTGGATCACCAGCACAACGCGGTCGGGCACTTCGATCGGCGCGCAGAACGCGCGCGGGCTCTTGTTCGGGCGTTCCTCGAGGTCGAGCGTGACGTTCTCCTGCGAATTGAGGTCGACGCCGAGGTCCGCGAGCGTCTTCTCGAGCGCGGGCACCATTCGGTCGGCCGGGAACATCGGATCCCACTCGGGTGCGCGGAACAGTCGCGGCACGTCCCAGCGCTCGGCTTCGGCAAGCGAGACGCCGACGCGGGTGCGAAAGAGCTTGTCCGCCGCGTCCTCGTACAGCCGCTGCGTCGACTCGAGGAAGTCGCGGCACTGGCCGGCGAGGTCGTCGAGCGCCTCGGTCGGGAGCGCCTGGCGATACAGCTCGAGGTAGTTCCCGAACCCGAGGTCGCGCGCGCCCTGCTGCACGACCTGCGCTGCATCGAGGTGCAGCGCGTTCATGTGCTCGTCGAGCAGGTCGTTCGCCCGTGCGTCGAGCTCGCGCCGCTTGTCGCGGTCGGG
>Ga0114129_10003576_pt1 | contig 21870 bp, 18 predicted proteins | sample RhiMetdeltSRZDD1_FD_80071 | JGI IMG/M metagenome (GOLD analysis project Ga0114129, IMG submission 80071) | Populus rhizosphere microbial communities from Tennessee, USA - Rhizosphere MetaG P. deltoides SRZDD1 (version 2) (version 2) | ecosystem: Host-associated > Plants > Roots > Rhizosphere >... | reverse complement strand
TGGCTCCGCGTTGCCGTTCGTGCGCCTCTTTCACGCGGCGGGATTCGAGCGGCTGAACGTCCCGGTGACCCGGCTCTCCCTCTCGGAGCCGGTCGAGGTCTCGCGCGACGGCCGCGGTGTCTCGTTCCAGCCGGACGGTCCCGGTCTGACGATCACGTACGAAATCGACTTTCGCCATCCCATCGTCGGTCGCCAGGAGCTGACGGTCGCGGTCAAGCCCGAGGAGTACTCGACGCGGATCGCGCCGGCGCGCACCTTCGGCTTCGCTCGCGAGGTCGAAGCGCTTCGCTCCCGCGGACTCGCCCGCGGAGGAAGTCTGCAGAACGCCGTGGTCCTCGACGAGTCGGGAATCCTTTCCGGGCCGCTGCGCTTTCGGGACGAGTTCGTGAGACACAAAATCCTCGATCTCATCGGGGATCTCGCGCTCCTGGGCGCGGTTCTCGACGGTCACATCCACGCGCGCAAAGCCGGGCACGCTCTCCACATCGAGTTCGCGCGCGCTCTGGCCGAGGCGGCGGCGGCGCCGGCGCCGGCGCCGGCGGAGACCGCTTCCCCCGCCGAGCGGCCACGCCGGCGGGCAACGAGCCGGAGGTAGCACTGTCGCGGACCGGCGCGAGAACCGGAGCGACAAATCACCGTACGGCCGCGCCGGTCCGAGGAGAGAGTCAGAGCTACCCGGCGGGGCGCGATTGCCGAATCCCGTTTCCGTAATCCGGCTCTTCTCTCCAGCGAACTAGAATCCCCCGGGTATGCCCCGTCTTTTCCGGGCCGCGCTCGTCCTGTGCGGCCTCCTCGCCGCGGCCCTCGCGGCCGGTCAGGACGAAAAGGGTCCACGTATCAGTCAGCTTCGGGTCGACGCGCGCGGCCGGGACGTTTTTCTCGGCTTCACCCTCGCCGGAGCGCTGAACCCGGAGCTGGCGCGCAAGATCGAGGCGGGCCTGGAAACTGCCATCCGGTACGAGATCCGCCTGTACCGCCGCTATCCTTACTGGTTCGATGACTTCATCGAGAGGCGAAAGTATCGCGCCGCTGCGACCTACGATCCCGTGACGCGGGAGTACGTCGTGGACGAAACGATCGACGGCAAACCGCTTCGCCGGACGACGACGCGGGACTTCGCTGAGGCGGCGCGGCTGCTCCTCACGCGCGAAAACCTGCTCGCGTTTCACGTCGCCCGGGGACAGACGACCCGCAACCTTTACGTCCAGATGCGGGCGAGCTTCGACGCCGGTTACGTTTTCACCATCATCCCGGTCGACTCGCGGACCGACTGGAAGAAGTCGAAGCGATTCAACGTGCACGGAAGCGAGAAATGACCGGAGAGAAGTCCTCCCCCGATCGACCGACGTCTCGCCGCGCGACGCTCGTCGCCGAGCTCAAGAGACACCGCAACGAGAATCGGCTCGTCGTCTTTCTGGCGCTCGCAGTGCTCGTCGTCTGGTCGGCCGTCTCCGTGCTCCGCCAGCGCGCCGAGGAGATGGAGCCGGCGACGATCACCCGCGGCCTTCTCCTGTTCGTCCTCTCCTACCTGAACGTCACTCTGATCGCGGCGGTTCTCTTCGTCCTCTGCCGGACCCTCATCAAGGTGTGGCTCGAGCGGCGCCGCGGCGTCCTCGGATCGCAGTTCAAGACGCGGCTGCTCGTCACCTACGTCGGCCTGGCCGCCATACCGATCGGGCTTCTTTTCTTCACTGCCACCGGCTTCCTCCAGCGCTCGATCGACCGATGGTTCTCCTCGCCCGTCCGGGAGGTCGTCGGGCGAGCGCGTTCGGTCGAGGACATGGCGGAGCGCCGGATCGCCGAGGTTGCATTCGAGGCCGCTCGCGTGCTTTCCCGGTTGCCGCTCGAGAGCGTCGCCGCGAAGCGGCTGCCCGAAGCGCTCGAGAATTTCCGGCGCGAGCAGCGTCTCGACTCGGCCGAGATCTACCGTCGGGGAGTTCGAGAAACTGCCGCCGCCGCACGGACGCTCGACGTTCCGCCGTTGCCCGCCGAGACGCTGCAGGCGGCCCAGCTTCACGGCGACGCCCTCAAGATCGAGGTGCAGCGCGATGGATCGCACCTCTTTCGCGCGGCGCGCCGGTCCGGCGACCGCGTGTTCGCCGCGGGCATCCGGGTCCCGCCGGCCGATGCGCGCGCGATGCGGGCCATCGCCTCCGCCTGGAGCGACTACCAGAAGCTCGAGGTCCAGAAGCCGTCGATCAAGGCGGCCAACGTCTCGACGTTTCTCCTCATCACGCTGGCGGTCCTCCTGGCCTCGATCTGGACCGGCATGACTCTCGCCCGTCGGATCACGGAACCGATTGCGGCGCTGGCCGAGTCCACGCGCCGCCTGCGATCCGGTGACTTCTCCTCCCGGGTGGACGTCGCCGCCAACGACGAGCTCGGCGTTCTCGTGGACTCGTTCAACAGCATGGCTGCCGGTCTCCAGCAGGCGCGGGACGCCACGCTTCGCTCGAACGAGGAGCTCCAGGAGATCAACCGCCGCCTCGAGATGGAGCGCCGGTTGCTGTCGACGGTTCTCGAATCGGTCACGACGGGCGTCCTCGCTTTCGACGCCGCCGGACGAGTCACGGTTGCGAACCCGGCGGCCCGATCACTCCTGTCGCTCGGCGCCGCCGACGTGACGCTCGAGCAACTGCGCAGCCGGCCCGAGCTCGTACCCCTGGTCTCGCTCGTGGAAGACGCGGGCTCCGGCTCGGTGCCGTCGAGCCCCCGAGAGCTGATCCTTCCGAGCGAAGCGGGCGAGCGGCGGCTCGAGATGGCGCTGCGCCCGCTCTCCGCCGCCTCGGAGCGCGGCGGCTGGGTCGTCGCCGTCGAGGACACCACGCACGTCGCGCGGGAGCAGAAGCTCGCCGCCTGGAGCGAGGTTGCGCGGCGGGTGGCCCACGAAATCAAGAACCCGCTCACCCCCATCCGGCTCTCCGCCGAGCGGATCGCCCGCCGCCTCCGGGCGGGCGGACCCGACCTGGCCGAGACGATCGAGCGCGGAACGAAAGTGATCGTGGACGAGGTGAGCTTCCTGAAGTCGCTCGTCGACGAGTTCTCCCGGTTCGCGCGGCTGCCGGAGATGAGACCGGAGCCGGTCGATCTTGGGGAGCTCGCGCGCTCGGCGGTCCGGCTCTTCGAGGGCGCGCGGGACGGGGTGCAGGTCCGCGTCGAGTCGCACCTTTCCCGGAATCGCGTTCTTCTCGACCCGGAACAGATGAAGCGCGTTCTCATCAACCTGATCGACAACGCGCTCGAGGCCTGCGGCCCGGCGGGAGAGATCACCGTCCGCCTTTCCGACCGCGCCGGCGGCGTCACGCTGGAGGTCGCCGACACCGGCCGCGGAATACCGCCGCGCGATCGGGAAAAACTCTTTCTTCCCGACTTCACGACCAAGGGCCGGGGGACCGGGCTCGGCCTCGCGATCGTGTCGCGCATCGTCGCCGACCACAACGGCACCATCCGCGTCGAGGACAACCGGCCGCGCGGCGCGCGGTTCATCATCGAGCTTCCCGCCGCGTGAAGAAGCGGCGGATCCTCGTCATCGACGACGAACGGTCGATCCGGGAGACCCTCTCGGAGATCCTGACCGACGAGGGCTACGCGGTCACCGCCGTCGAAAGCGGCGAGGACGGTCTGCGCCGTTTTCTCGAAGAGGCCTTCGACCTCGTCTTCCTGGACGTCTGGTTGCGCGATCGCGACGGACTGTCGCTCCTGGAAGCGGCCGACGGGCGGCTCTCCGAGGTGCCGGTCGTGATGATTTCCGGCCACGCGAACGTCGAGACGGCTGTGCGGGCCGTCCGGCTGGGCGCGTACGACTTCCTCGAGAAGCCGCTTTCGCTGGAGCGGGTCGTTCTCACCGCGCAGAAGGCGATCGAACGCCGGGACCTCCTCGCGGAGGTCGCGACGTTCCGGGGAAGGCGGGAGTCGGAGTCGGAGCTCCTCGGAGAATCCGCTCCCATGCGAAAGCTTCGGGAAGAAATCGCGCGCGTCGCGTCGACCGATGCCCGGGTCTTGATCACCGGCGAGAACGGCACTGGAAAGGAACTCGTCGCCCGCCATATCCACCGGCTTTCCGAGAGGAGGGAGGCGCCGCTCGTCGAGGTCAACTGCGCTGCGATCCCCGAAGACCTGATCGAGTCGGAGCTCTTCGGGCACTCGCGCGGATCGTTCACCGGCGCGTCCGAGGACCGTCGCGGGAAGTTCGAGGAAGCCGACGGCGCCACGCTCTTCCTGGACGAAGTCGCCGACATGTCCGCCAAGACGCAGGCGAAGGTGCTCCGCGCGCTCCAGGAGGGGCGGTTCACCCGGGTCGGCGGAAGCCGGGCGATCGCCTCGGACGCGCGGGTGCTCTCCGCCACGAACAAAACCCTCGCCGAAGAGATCCGCCGCGGCGCGTTCCGCGAGGACCTTTACTTCCGCCTCGCCGTCGTCCCGATCCACGTGCCGCCTCTTCGAGAAAGGACGGACGACATCCCGCTCCTCGCCGGGCACTTCCTGCGGGAGGCCTCCGCCCGCTTCGGGCGCAAACCGAAGTCCCTCTCCGCCGCGGCCGTGGAAGCGCTGGAGGCGTATCACTGGCCGGGCAACGTCCGGGAGCTCAAGAACCTGATCGAACGCCTCATGATCCTTTCTCCGTCGGAGGAGGTTCAACGGGAAGACCTGCCCTCGGAGTTCCGCGAGGGCGAGCTGGCCGAGACCGCGGTCGGGCAAGCGCCGCTGCGCGACGCGCGGGACGACTTCGAGCGACGCTACATCCTCGCCGCGCTGAAGAAGAACAGGGGAAACGTCTCGAGGACGGCCGAGGCGCTCGATCTCGAGAGGTCGAACCTATACCGCAAGTTGAAGGCGTACGGAATCGAAGTGGAGAGGGAGTAGAGACCTACTCCTCCAGCAGGCGCAACTCCAGCACCTGATCGGCCGAAAATTTCTCCAGCCGCAGGTAATGCTCGGCAGCCGCGAGCAGGGCCTCCGCCGGGGTCAGCCCGACGATCTCCGAGCCAACGATCGCGACGCCATGGCGCTCGGCCTCCGAGCGCACGCACTCGAAGACGCGGTGGAGCGGGCTCTTCTTGAAGTTGGTCATGTTGATCGAAACCTGCACCTGGCCGCGGTCGGCGAGTTCGACGGCCATCGCCTTGACGTAGCGAAAGCCTCCGCCGAGGTGCCGGATCGCTTTCGCGATGCGGTCGGCGACGGCCAGATCGCGCGTGGCCAGATTGATGTTGTACGCGATCAGCGGCGCCCGCGCCCCGACCGCGACGACGCCGGCCGTCGGGTGTGGCGCCTCCGGTCCGAAGTCGGGCCTCCAGTCCGGGCCCTGCATCTTCGCGGCGAACCCCTCGAACTCCCCCTTGCGGATCTCCGCCAGGTTGCGGCGTTTCTCGGAGGTCGCGGAATCCTCATAGAGATAGACCGGGATCCGATGCCTTGCGGCGATCTCGGCCCCGATCTCGCGCGACAACGCGACGCACTGTTCGACGGTCGCGCCCCGGATCGGGATGATCGGAACCACGTCGACCGCTCCCATGCGGGGATGCTCCCCCGAGTGCCGGGTGAGGTCGATCCGGGACACGGCGGCGTCGAAGAGCGCGCGGATCCCGGCGCGCACGCCGTCGGCGTCCGCCACGAAGGTCAGCACGCTGCGGTTGTGGGAAGGGTCGGAGGAAACGTCCAGCAGGCGAACCCCCGGCGCGGCGCGAACGGCCTCGGCGATTCCGGACACGATTTCCGGATCACGCCCCTCGGAAATGTTCGGGACACACTCGATCACGGTTCCCAATCCGGTTTTCCTCGGCGGCGCAGTTTATAATTTCCGGGATCGTGAATCGGAACAACGCCGGAACAGAAGAGGCGCCCTTCGGCGGCTCTGCGGGGGATCTGTGAGCGGACAGCCTCAGGCGGGAGCGTACCCGGGCAACCTTTCCCTGCCTGTCGAGGTCCGGGAGAAGATTCTTTCGACTTTCCGCCATACGCTCGACCTCCTCCGGGATGGCAAGCTCGACGACTGCCTGATCGGTTGCGACTTCATCCTGAAGATGGATCCCCGTTTCGCTCCCGCGAGGAAGCTCCAGGAGAAGGCGCGGAATCCCAAAGCGGAGGTCGACCTCGAGGAGCTGCGGGCGATCGTTGCGCCGCCGGCGCCGCCGCCCCGGGAAACCGGCCCGGTGCCGACGGCGACGCCGGTCGGGCGCCGGGACACCGACCCGGCCGGTGCCGGGATACCGGCTGCCGAAGTGCGCCGGGACACCGACCCGGCCGCCGTTTCCGGCCTCGAACACCTTTCGCTCGACTCTCTCTCGCTCGACAGCCCGCTCGCGAATCCTTCGGACGCCGGAGGCTCCCGGGAAGCCGGTCTGCCCATCCAGGCCCGTCTTCCGCACGAGGACGGAAGTTCGCCGGGGTTCGGAGACTTTTCCTTCGACCCGACCGCCGCCGATCCGGGCCTCGCGAGCCCGCGGGCCGTCTCGACCGAGCAGGAGATCGCGGGCCTCCTCCGACAGGGGGACGACGCGCGTGCCGCCGGCGACCGACAGCAGGCGATCGAGATCTGGTCGCGCATTTTCTTGATCGACATCGACAACGCCGACGCGGTCTCGCGCATCGAGAAGACGCGAGGCGAGATGGCCGAGGAGAGCCGCCGCCTGGCGTCCTCGCTCGAGCAGGGTCGAGAGAGCATCGCGAAGGAGGAGCTGGCCGGCGCGCGGAAGCAATTCGACGGCCTGTGGCTCGACGAGAAGCCATCCGTGCCACTGCCGCCTCCTCCGGCCATCCCCGTCGCGCCGCCTTCGCCCTCTCCCCACGACCTGTCCAAGGTCGTCGCCACGGGCGACGTGCTGGCCGAGGAGATGGACCAGTCCGGACCGCCCGGACGGCGTTCCTGGGGTGCGCGGACCCGGACCGAGCCCGCGCCGGAGGTCGAGGCGTCGGCGGAGGCGGCGCCGCCGAAGCGGGCGTCCATTCGGGTCAATCGGCGCGTCGCAATTCTCGCCGGGGCGGCCCTGGTGCTCGTCGCGGCCGGCGTCTTCGTCGTGACGCGTCCGCACGGGACGAAGACCGCGGTCGCCCGGCCCGGTTCGGCTCCTTCCCTCGAGCACGCGACCGCCCTCTTTCGCGAAGGAAAGATCGCGGAGACGACGGAGGAGCTGCGTCGAATCCCACGCAGTGATCCGGACTACGCGAAAGCGCAGAAGCTTCTCGCTTCTCTCGAAACGCCCAAGGGCGCGTCGGAGTCGGCTCCCGCTCCGAGCGCGCCCGCGGCGGCTGCCGCGGCTGCCGGGACCGCGACGAATCCCGCGGCGGTTCGCGCCGAAGCGGAGAAGGCGCTCGCCGAGAAGCGATACATCGATGCGATGAAAGCGTTCAGCTCGGTCGCGGCGTCCTTTCCGGGAGATCCGACCTTTGCGCAGGAGATGGCGAGCGCTTCCGAGAAGGTCGCGGAGCTGACGCCTGCCGTCAAGCTGTTCAACGACGGGGAGTACGAGACCGCGATTCCGATCCTCTGGCGGATCTACCAGGCCTCTCGGGACAACCAGGACGCCCGGTCGTACCTCCTGCGTTCTTACTTCAACCAGGGCATCGCCCAGCTCCAGAACGGTCTCTACGACAAGGCGAAGGAATCGTTCAACGAGGTGCTCGGGCTCGACCCGCAGGACGCCGAAGCCGCCCGACACGGGCAGTTCGCCGACCACTACCGCAGCGGCGATCTCGATCTGCTGGGACGGATCTACGTGCGGTACATTTCCCCTCGGCCGTGACCGCGCCTCCGCCGGAGTCCGGAGCCCAACCTCTCGGCGACTTCCCGCTCCACCCGGAACCGCCCCTGGATCTCGCCGTCGCCCCTTCCGATCCGGCCGCGCCGGACGTCTCCGGGCTCGCCTCGCTCCCGGACCGCGCTCTCGGAACCGCCGCGGACGCGGCGACGGCGATTCTCCTCGTTCTCGCCGCGCTGCTCGGAGCGTTCGCCGCGCGCGGCCGCACGCCGCATTTCGAGGGACTGGGTTGGGCGTCGGCTTTCCTCCTGTACGTTTCGTTCTTCGTCGTCGTGGTCCCGCTCGTCCTTTTCGGTCGCACCGTTGGGATGGCGCTCGCGGGACTCTCCGTGCGCGCGGACGGATCGAGCCGGCACCTGACGCCCTCGCAGGCGGCGCGGCGCTGGGCCGGCCCGCTCGCGACACTGGCCGGTCTCGGACTTCCCCTCTTCTGGACCGCGCGGGACCCCGCTGCGCCGACGCTGGCCGACCGGCTCTCGGGCCGGACCCTGGTCCGAGACGGTTGACGGACCGCTCGCTGCGCGTCGCGGTCGCGCAAATCGACACAACCATCGGGGACTTCTCCGGCAACTCCGAGAAAATCGTCGCGTTCGGACGGCGCGCCGAGAAGGAGGGATCGGATCTCGTTCTGTTTCCGGAGCTGGCGGTGTCGGGATATCCCCCGAAGGATCTTCTCGACCGGCGCTCCTTTCTGGCGGAGTCCGACCGCACGGTCGCCTCGATCGCGCGGGCTTCCGGTTCCGCGGTCTGGCTCTACGGCGCCCCGATCGAGAATCGCGCGAAGAGCGGTCGCCCCGTCTTCAACGCGGCAGTGGCTGCACGCGGTGGCCGCCGCGTCGGCGAATACCACAAGAGACTGCTGCCGACCTACGACGTCTTCGACGAGGGGCGGTACTTCGAGCCCGGCGGCCATCGGCCGCTCGTGCTGCGGGTCAAGGGCATGCGGGTCGGCGTCACGATCTGCGAGGACATCTGGAACGACAAGACCTTCTGGAAGAGGCCGCTCTACGCGCTCGACCCGGTCGCCGAGCTCGCGCCGCTCGATCTGGACGTTCACGCGAACATCTCCGCCTCGCCGTACACGCTCGGAAAGGACCGGCTGCGGCGGCGGATGATGGGGCAGATCGCGCGTCGCACCCGCGTGCCGCTCGTCTTCTGCAACCTGGTCGGTGGAAACGACGGCCTGGTCTTCGACGGCCTCTCGACGGCCTTCGATGAACGCGGACGGCTCGTTGGGCGAGGGCGCGCGTTCGAGGAAGACTTCTGGACGATCGACCTCCCGGGCGGCCGAGGTCCGAAGCCCCCCGAGGAAGGGGACGTCGCGGGGCTCCGGAAGGCGCTGGTTCTCTCGCTCGCAGACTACGCGGCCAAGTGCGGTTTCTTCGAGACGGTCCTCGGGCTCTCCGGAGGTATCGACTCGGCCGTCACGGCGGCGCTCGCCGCCGAAGCGCTCGGCTCTCAGAAGGTCCTCGGCGTCGCGATGCCGGGCCCGTACTCCTCGAAAGGGAGTCTCCGCGACGCGCGGGAGCTCGCGAAGCGGCTCGGAATCCGTTTCGTGGAGATCCCAATCGGGTCGGTTTTCGAGGCGTACCGGCGAGTCCTGGCGCCCGCTTTCGGGAAGGGGGATTGCGTCCCCGCGGAGGAAAACCTTCAGGCGCGCATCCGGGGGGCCCTCCTGATGGCGCTGTCGAACCGCTTCGGATACCTCGTCCTGTCGACCGGCAACAAGTCGGAGATCGCGGTCGGGTACTGCACGCTGTACGGCGACATGGCGGGCGGCTACGCGCTCATCTCCGACATTCCAAAGACGCTCGTGTACGAGCTCGCCCGGGAAATCAACAGGGAGCGCGAAAAGATCCCCGCGGCGATCCTCGCCAAGGAGCCCTCCGCGGAGCTTCGACCGAACCAGAAGGACACCGACTCGCTGCCTCCCTACTCCGAGCTCGACCCGCTGATCGAGGCGCTCGTCGATCTCTCGCTGCCCACGGACCTCGCGGCGCGGCGCGCGAACGTCTCTCCCGAGGTCGCCCGGGACGTCGCGCGGCGCGTGGACCGGAACGAGTACAAGCGCCGGCAGATGCCGCCCGGCCCCAAGGTCACCGCGAAAGCATTCGGAGAGGGGCGCCGCTACCCGATCGCCCAGCGCTTCGGAGTCTGACCGGTGAACCCGGCCGCGCCGGAGGGGAAAGCGTCGCTCGTCGTGCCGGCGTTCGACGAGCGCGGCCGCATCGAGCGCGCCATGACCGAGATCTCCGCCTGGCGGCGCACTCGACCGGGCGGGTGGGAGTGGGACGTGATCGTGGTGGACGACGGCTCCTCCGACGGGACGGGCGAGCTCGCGCGGCGCGCCGCGGCCGCCGCAGGTCTTCCGATCGAGCTCCTGCGTCACGAGGAGAATCGGGGAAAGGGCGCCGCGATCCGGACCGGCGTGCTCTTTTCCACCGGCGATCCCGTCCTGGTCTCCGACACGGACCTCTCGACTCCGCTTGCCGAATGGGTGAAGCTCGCCGAGCGCCTCCCGACCCATCCCGTGGCGATCGGATCCCGGGCGCTGCGGGAGGATCTCGTCCGGCGCCGGCAACCCTTCTACCGGCAGTCCATGGGCAAGATGTTCAACGCGTTCGTCCGGCTGCTCGCGGTGTCCGGCATCCACGACACCCAGTGCGGGTTCAAGCTCTTCCGGGGCAGCGTCGCGCGGGAGCTCTTCGCCGCCGCCCGCATCGACCGATTCGCCTACGACGTCGAGATCCTTTTTCTCGCGCGGCAGCGCGGAATCGCGATCGCCGAAGTGCCGGTCCTCTGGTTCAACTCTCCCGAGTCGAAAGTGTCGGTCGTCCGGGACTCGCTGCGGATGCTGCGGGACCTGGTGCGGATCCGGTGGATCCATCGCGGGAAAACGCGGCAGGTTCCGGCCACAGCGGAATGAGCCGGGCGGCCGCTCCGGCCGCGACGAGCGGCGCCAGGGCCGCGACCGCGCGGAAGAACGCCGTGCCCACCAGCCAGGCGGGCCCTCGGACGGCGAGCGCCGGCAGAAAAACATAAGCCGCGACGCCGCAGGCCGCGAGCGCGAGAAGCCGGTTTCCCGGCGCCGAATCCCGGCCGGCCAGAAGCAGCACGGCCAGAGCGGCTACGCCGATCCACGCGGCAGCCGGAGTCTCCGCCACCGCCGTCGCGACGCTCTCCTTTACGCGGGCAGCGAGAGCGCCGGAGCGGGCGAGAAGCGAGAAGTCGAAGTCCCGGAGCGGCTGGCTTCCGCGGATCAGCCGGTGCGCGGCGACGACCAGCGCCGCCGGAAGGGCGAGCATGGCGGCGGCGCGCGCCGCGAATCCCTTCCGCTCCGGCGAAAACAGCGCGGCGAGCACGAGCGCCGCGGCCACGAAGTAGAGACCCTCGTTCTTCGTCGCCGTGCAGACGACCGAGGCGAGGGCGACCCGGCGGGGCGCGCCCCGGTCGGTCCGATCGAGGCGGTCGCAGACCGAAGTGCCCAGCAGCAGCAGCCCGAACGAGAGCGGCACTTCCGCCATCCCGGTCGTGAATGCCCGATAGAGCGGCTCGAAAAAGGAGAGAAGCGCTGCGGCGCCGAGAGCCAGCTCGCGCGACGCACCTCGTCTCCGGAGCCAGCCGAAGAGCGCGAGAAGGGTCGCCGCCTGCAGGAACGGAAAGAGGAGAGCCATCGCGTGGTCGTCCCAGCGCCCCAGGAGGAAGGCGACTCCGGCGTAGAGGAGCGGCAGACCGAGCGGATAATCCGGATGGGAGAAGGAGAGAGAAAGCCACCGGAAGAGGCGCTCGGCAACGCGGCGCTCGAAGTAGAACGTCTTGCCCTTGAAGCCCCAGATCGCGACGTAGTCGTTCGCCCACATCGGCTCCGTCAGGGCCCTCAACGCGTAGAGCGCAACCCCCATGAAGAGGACCACGAGGAGCAGAGTCGAAACCGGAGAGAGACGAGGGCTCGGCAGGACGGCCGCGCGCTCCCGGATCCGTAGAAATCGCGCCGGGAGAACGACGAGCGTCGACAGAACGAGAAACGGCAGCCACCCCGGCGCCGCGTGGAGAGAGAACGCGAGAGCCACGGAGCCGCCGACGAGCGCGAGCCCCGCCGCGAAGCTCCAGGCGAGTCGCTCGGCGAGCCACGGTCGGCCGCGCGGCACGAGCGCGCCGGCGACTCCGTACCCGACGGTCCCGGCCGCGATCAGGATCGCCGCGACCGCGGAGAGCGGAAGCGCGAGCGTGCTCACGGCCGCGCGTAGAGCGCGCCGCCGGGAATCGCGGCGATTTCCCTCCAGCCTGCGGGCCGTTCCGGCCCGTACACCGCGGCGATCCAGCGCGGAGGGACCTGCCGCGGCGAGAGGAGGACGGGAACCGGCGCGAGCGCGTAGGAGGCGAGATACAGGGCCTGGGTCGTCGGCTTCTCCACGGAGATCGCGACGCCCGGGGTTCCCGGGGGGATGAGACGACGGACGGACTCCAGGAAGACGAAGTAGTTTCGATCGAAGGCAGCGCCCGATCCGGCGAGCCGGCGCAGAGCGAGCTCGCGGGACTTGGTGGCCCGGAGGAAGGTCACCCGCCGGAGGAGCTCCGCCGGCCGGTTCTGCAGAAGGAGAAGGAGGAACAGGACCGCGGAAGCGGTCAGCGCGGCGAGTCTCTGGCCGCTCACACCGGGAGCGGGAAAGCCGCGCAGAGCTCCGTGACCGTCGAGCGGACCCCGCGCTGCACGGCGGCATCGCCGCGCGACTGGAGAACCCGCGCGATCGAGTCGCCGATCGTCTCCATCTCGGCCGTCCCCATGCCGCGGGTGGTGACCGCCGGGGTGCCGATACGGATTCCGGATGCGACGAGCGGCGGCCGGGTGTCGAAAGGGATCGTGTTCTTGTTGACGGTCAGACCCGCGGCTTCGAGCATCTTCTCGGCCTCCTTGCCGGACAGGCCCGCCGCCCCGACGTCCACCAGCATCAGGTGGTTGTCGGTCCCGCCCGAGACGAGACGGAGGCCCTGTGCCGTCAATCGGGCCGCGAGCGCCTGCGCGTTCTCGACCGTCCGGCGCTGGTAGTCGGCGAACTCGGGCGTCCCCGCCTCCGCGAACGCGACCGCCTTCGCCGCGATCACGTGCTCCAGAGGGCCGCCCTGCACTCCCGGAAACACGGTGCGGTCGAGGTCCTTCGCGCGGTCGGCGCGGCACAGCACGAAACCGCCGCGCGGCCCGCGCAGAGTCTTGTGCGTCGTCGAGGTGACGAAAGGCGCGTGCGGCACGGGCGATTGGTGGAGTCCCGCGACCACGAGCCCCGCGATGTGCGCGATGTCGACCATCAGGACCGCGCCGATCTCCTCGGCGACTTGCGCGAAGCGCCGGAAGTCGATCTCCCGCGGATAGGCAGAAGCCCCCGCGATGATGAGGCCCGGCCGGTGCTCGCGCGCGACGGCGGCGAGCTGGTCATAGTCGATCCGCTCGTCTTCGCGCCGGACGCCATACGCGACGACCCGGTATTCCTTTCCGGAAAACGAGAGCGGATGGCCGTGGGTCAGGTGACCCCCGTGCGAGAGATCCATGCCGAGGATGGTGTCGCCCGGCTTCAGGACCGTGATGTACACCGACATGTTTGCCTGCGAACCGGAGTGCGGTTGAACGTTCGCATGCTCCGCACCGAACAGCTTTTTGACGCGGTCGATCGCGACCGCCTCGATCTTGTCGATGAACTCGCAGCCGCCGTAGTAACGCCGGCCCGGGTATCCCTCCGCGTACTTGTTCGTGAGAACGGAGCCTTGCGCTTCCCGCACCGCCCGGGAAACGAAGTTCTCGGAGGCGATGAGCTCGAGGCCCTCGTTCTGCCGCCGCTCCTCGTCGCGGATCCACCCCGCGACTTCCGGATCGACGACGTCGAGGTCGCGGTCGAGGAACGCCGCGGCCGGAGTCGCGAGGGTCGTGGGGTTCATCGGGATGCCTGCCTTTCCGGAAAGCTCACTCCGTCACGAGCTCTCGATACTCCGCGATGCAGTAGCTGTCGGTCATCCCGGCGATGTGGTCCGCGATCGATCGAAAGAACCCGGGCTGCGTCCGGTAGCTGCGTTCGACTTCGGCCTTCACCTCCGGGAGAGGGACCTCGCGCAGGAACCGGACCCCGAGTTCCTGGTGCAAGACCTCGAGAACGGAGTCCGGCAGGAGGCGCGGGTTCTCGCCGTACGCATGAAAGAGGCCGGCGATCACCCGCCGGGCGCGACCGTCGTGCCGCGAGACCGGGAAGGAATGGATGACGTGGCGATACACGAACTGACGGAGCTCCGCGTAGAGCCTCTTTCCGTCGTCGGAGAAGGCGACCAGGTCGCCGGGCAGCTTTTCCCTCCGCTCGGAGAACTGCTCGGCGGTCGAAATCCCGCTGTCGTCGATCCATTGCTCGATCCGGGACCGGGACGCGTCGACGAGATCGGACGTGAGCGTGGCGATCATGCCCCGGATGAGCGAAGCGCGCCGAACCGCGGGATCCCGGCCGCCGCCGCGAGCAGCGCGCGCGACCCGCGAGACCGCGAGCGCTTCGATGGCGTCCTCTCCGGCAAGCGCGATTCCGTCCTCGAGGTCGTGCGTCTGTTGCGCGATCTCGTCGCACCAGTTGACGACCTGGGCTTCGAGCGTGCCGCCCGACTCGAACCGCAGCCCCTCGATGAAGTCGAGAGGGAACGGGAAATCGCGCCGCCACGCGGTGTGCTTCAGGATCCCCTCGCGGACGTCGTCGGTCAGGTTCAGTCCCGGCTCGTCGTAACGCCTCTCGAGGCGGTCGACGACCCGGACCGACTGGTAGTTGTGCTTGAACCGGCCGGCGTCCGGGTGACTCTTCCGCAACAGATCGTCCAGGACGTTCTCCCCGGAATGTCCGAAAGGCGTGTGGCCGAGGTCGTGTCCGAGAGCGACGGCCTCGGTCAGGTCTTCGTTCAGACCGAGCGCCCTCGCGGCGCTGCGGGCGATCTGCGAGACCTCGATCGTGTGCGTCAGCCGCGTCCGGAAATGATCTCCCTCGAACGGGATGAAGACCTGGGTCTTGTGCTTCAGGCGCCGGAACGCGCGCGAGTGGATGATCCGGTCGCGGTCGCGGACGTACTGGGTGCGGAAGTCTTCCTCTTCGGCGGGGAGGGGCCCGCGGGGACGGGTCGCGTGCGCGCTTCGCGAGGCGTAGATCGCGAGCCGCTCTTCCTCGAGCCGCTCGAAACGTTCCCGGGTAAAAGCCGGTGTCGCGACTGTCATTCGTCCTCGAGACGTCGGGAGAGAAGCAGAGACCGCGCCTCCCCGACCAGGTAGAGCGAGCCCGCGACGATTATAGGGGCCGGATCCGGATCGCGAAGGAGATCCGAGAGCGCAATTTCGACGGTCTCCGACGCGACCGCCTTCAGGCCCGCCGCCGCCGTCCGCCGGACGAGCTCGTCGACGGTCGCGGCGCGTGGGGACGGCGCGCGCACCACGCGCACGCTCGACACCTCCGGGAAAAGATGCGCCGCCATCCCCTCCACGTCCTTGTCCGCCATCGCGGCGAAGAGGAGGCGGGCGCGACCCGCCAGGCCGGCGTCCCGGAGGAAGCCGGCGAGCGCGAGAGCGGCCTGCGGGTTGTGACAGCCGTCCAGGACGACGGCGACGCCTCGACAGGAGAACTTCTCGAGCCGGCCCGGCCAGCGCGTGGAGGCGATCCCCCGCTCGATGGCCGACGAATCGAGTCGCGGAAACGCCGGCGACAGGAGTTCGGCCGCCCGGGCGGCCAGCGCCGCGTTGCCCGCCTGGTGAGCTCCGGGGAGCGGCGTCTCGAGGGCGTAGCTCGCCTGCGGCGTCGCGATCCGCAGGCGCGTTCCTTCGAGAGACGTCTCGACCTGCGAGACTTCGATCTCTTTCGCCGCCTCGTGCGCGACCGCGCCGCACTCGCGCGCTGCCTCGAGGAGTGCCCGGCAGGCCTCGGGCTCGAGCGGGCCGACGAGCGCCGGCCGCCCACGGCGGAAGATCCCGGCCTTCTCCCGCGCGATCGAGGAGAGGGTCGGGCCGAGCTCCTCGGTGTGATCCAAGCCGATCGAGGTGACGACGGACAACCTCGCCGAAGCGACGTTGGTCGCGTCGAAGCGTCCACCCAGCCCGACTTCGATGAAAGCGAGGTCGAGCGCGCGCCCCGCGAAAGCGACGAAGGCTGCGGCCGTCAGCGCCTCGAAATAGGTCATCGGAATTCCCGGAGATGCTTCCGCGGCGCGGAGCACCGGCTCGAGCGCTCGGTCGAGCTCGTCGTCGGACAGATCGGACTCGCTGACCCGGATGCGCTCGTTGACCCGGATCAAGTGCGGCGACGTGTAGAGGCCTGCCCGCATGCCGCCGGCCGCGGCGATGGCGGACAGGGTCGCCGCGACGGAGCCTTTGCCGTTCGTGCCCGCGACGAGCACGGCGGGGACTTGCCGCTCCGGGCGGCCGAGTCGCTCGCAGAGAGCGTCGATCGCGGCGAGGCCGAGCTTCATGCCCCGGGGGAGGAGCGATTCGAGGCGTGCTAAGGAGGGGAAGGGGACCGACGTCTTCCGGGCTAGGCCGCGCGCCACAGCAGCTCGAGACACCGCACGAGGGTTTCCTTCATCTCGGAGCGGTCCACGACGTAGTCGAGCATGCCGTGCTCGAGGAGAAACTCGGATCGCTGGAACCCTTCGGGCAGCGTCTGCCGGATCGTCTGCTCGATCACCCTCGGGCCGGCAAACCCGATGAGCGCGTTCGGCTCCGCGACGTTCACGTCCCCCAGCATGGCGTACGAAGCCGTGACCCCTCCGGTGGTCGGGTCCGTCATCACCGAGATGTACGGGATCCGCGCTTCGGAAAGCCGGCCGAGCGCGGCCGAGATCTTCGCCATCTGCATCAATGAAAGGATTCCCTCCTGCATCCGCGCGCCGCCGGAGGTCGAAACGATGATGAGCGGCTTCCTCTCCACGAGCGCCCGTTCCGCCGCCCGGGTCACCTTTTCCCCGACAACCGATCCCATCGAGCCGCCCAGGAAGAAGAACTCCATCGCGCCGATCAGAACGGGGACTCCCCCTATCGTGCCGGACCCGATCAGGATCGCCTCGGAGGGTCCGACGTTCTCCTCCGCGTTCTTCAGCCGGTCCCGGTAGCGCTTCGAGTCCCGGAATCTCAGGGCGTCGATCGAGCGCAGGCCGCCTTCGAGCTCCACGTACTTCTCGTCGTCGAAGAGCATCCGGAGGCGCTCGGGCGCGGACAGACGAAAGTGATAGCCGCACTTCGTGCAGATCTTGAAGTTCCGCGCCAGCTCCTTGTTGTAGAGAATCTCGCGGCAGCTCTCACACTTGACCCAGAGTCCCTCCGGGACTTTGCTGCGCTTCTCGCGCGGCTCTTTGGGAGCGCGGTCTTTTCGGAACCACATGGCCGGACCGGATATCGTATTTCAACGGGAGGGCGCATAGGGAACGACACGCCGGCGGCCTTGATCGTCCGTCACGATCCGGCTTTCGACGCCGAAGGCCTCTCGCAGCCGATCCGGGGTCAGTGTCTCCCTCGGAGAACCCTCCGCGAGCGCCCGGCCGGCCCGAAGGAGAACGACCCGGTCGGCGATCTCGCCCGCCAGGTCGATCTCGTGCGTCACGAGAAGAACGGTCGTCTTGCGATCCGCGTGGGCGCGGGCGATCACCTCCAGGAACTCCAGCCGGTGCCTCGGATCGAGGCCGGACGTCGGCTCGTCCAGCAACCAGATCTCCGCCTCCTGCGCGAGCGCGCGGGCGAGGAATACGCGGCGGGTCTCGCCTCCCGACAGTGCCGAGGCGTCCCTCTCCGCGAGCGCCTCGACGTCGCAGGCTCGCATTGCCGCGAGCGCGCGGTCGCGGTCCTCCGCCGAGTCGGCCGAGAACCCGCGGGAGTGAGGCGCCCGACCCTGGAGGACGAGGTCCAGGGACCGGATCGGAAAGACGAGCTCGGTCGACTGCGGAAGGTAAGCGATCCGCCGCGCCGTCGCCCGACGCGGGAATCCGGCGAGCGGCCGTCCCTCGAGGAGCACCTCGCCTCCGCCCGCCGGCACGATTCGGGCAATTACCCTCAGGAAGGTGGACTTGCCCGACCCGTTCTCTCCCAGGAGCGCGACGAGCTCGCCGCGGCCGATTGCCGCGTCCAGGCCGTCGAGCGCCGGCGTGGCGCCGTAGGAGGCGGACAGGCCGCGCGCTTCGAGGAGAGTGCTCACGGATTCCGCAGTAACAGCCAGGCGAAGATGGGCGCTCCGATCGCCGCGGTGACGGCGCCGACCGGCAGCTCTGCGGGAGCGAACGCCGACCGCGAGACCGCATCGGCCGCGACGAGCAGCGCCGCTCCGGCGATCGCGGAGACCGGGAGGAGCGCACGCTGGTCGTTTCCCACCGCGGCGCGGGCGGCGTGGGGAACGAGCAGGCCGACGAAACCGATGATCCCCGCAAACGCGACTGCGGCGCCGGTCAGGAGCGAGGAGGCGAGAAAGACGATGCGCTTGGAGCTTTCGACGTCGACCCCGAGAGCCGCGGCGTTCTCTTCCCCCACCGCGAACAGGTTCAGCCTGCCCGCGAACGCGACCAGAACGGCGAAGCCCGCGGCGCCGTATGGAGCCAGCGCGAGGACCTTCCCGGGCGTCGCGTCGGCGAGGCTTCCCATCATCCAGAACAGCATCGTGCGCGCGGTCTGACCCGACGCGACTGAGAACACGGCCAGGAGAACCGCGGAAAAGAACGCATTCGCGATCAGGCCCGCGAGCAGGAGGCGCTGCAGGTCGAGCCTTCCGCCCCGCCGCGCGAGCGCCGCGACGGCCACGGACGACCCGATGGCGCCGGCGAACGCGGCCGCCGGCGAGACGAGAGGCGACAGTCCGGCGACCGCCGCGAACGCCGCCCCGGCCGCCGCGCCGCCCGAAGTGCCGAGAAGGAACGGATCGGCCAGCGGATTCTTGAGAAGGGCCTGAAGAGCGGCCCCCGCGACCGCGAGACAGCATCCGACGAGAGCCGACAGCGCAACCCGCGGCGCGCGAAGCGAAGCGACCAGCCGCGCCGTCTCCCCCGCGGGACCAACGCCCGCGACCAAATCGACCGGCGAAAGGTGGACGCCGCCCGTCAGCAGACCGAAAACGACCGCGATCGCGAGCAAAGCAATCGCGGCCGCCAGACCGCCGGCAACGCGCTTCGCCCTCACGGAGATCTCCGGGAGTCTGCGCCGTGAATGGCGCTTGCGAGCTCCTCGAGCGCCCCGAAGACGCGCGGGCCCGGTCGGGTCAAGACGGCGTCGTCCATCCATACGACCCGCGCGCGCCGGATCGAGCCCCGGGAGAGCGCGCCCGCGGAGAGCGCATGCTCGAACGCCGGACGCGTCCCGGTGGACACGGGGAGAACGAGGACCTCGACCGGCGCCGTCGACAGGTACTCCGCCGAGACGACCGGCCACCCGGGGCGTGTTTCGATCAGGTTCTCCGCGCCTGCGTCCGAGAGAACTTCGTTCAGGAACGTTCCGCCGCCGGCCGCCTGCGGCGGCTCCGGCCACACGAGGAGAATCGCCTTCGGACGCCGTTTTCCGGAGACCCGTTCGCGGACCGACGCCCGCCGGCTCGAGAGGGAATCGGCGAGGCGAGCGGCCTCTTCTCGGCGCCCCAGGGCTTCACCGATCCGGCGAATGCTCTGGAGGACGGCGTCGAGCGAGCCCGTGGGGAGGACGAGGACGGGGAGCCCCGCGGCGGCGAGCGCCGTGACCGGGCCCCGCGCATTGCCCTCTTGTGTCGCGAGAACGAGATCCGGCCGGAGAGAGGCGACTCTTTCCGCGCTCACATCGAGACCGCCGACGCGCGGGATCGCACGCGCCGCCGTCGGATAGTCGGAGTATTCCGACACGCCAACGAGGGATTCTCCGGCGCCGAGCGCGAAGACGATTTCCGTCAGGTTCGGAGCGAGCGAGACGACCCTGCGGGGGGCGCGGACCGGCCCGGACTTCGCGGCGCGCGACTCCGCGCGACACGCGAGGATCGCGGCCAGCGCCGCGAGGGAGAAGAGGAGTCGGCGCCGAAGATGCCCCGGGGCGTCAGGTCGCGCGAGCAGCGATTCGCCGGTCAGCCGTGGGATTCGGCCTCTTCGAGGTCGTTCGGTATGCCGAGACGCATGCAGGCGGCGTCGTACATCTGTCTCGCCGCCTTCTGTGCGTTCTGAAGCTCTGCGAGGCGGTCTTTGACTTTCGCCAGCTCCGCCTGGATCTCCAGTTCGGCGTCGCTGATTTCCTGCCGGGTCACCTCGAGGGTGTGTTCGTAAAACTTTCTCTGATCCTGGGACAGGTTCATTCGCTTCTTCCTCCTGCTCGCGTGTACTCCATCGTACCTGTGCGGCGAGGCTTCAATTCTGCCGCATCACGGCTCGACGTCTACCACGACCGTACGCCACATCTGTCGCGGCCGCTGCGCGGCCGAAAGAGAAACCTGTCAGTTGCTGCCTCTGTGAGAAAGGTCACGGCTTTACTTCCACCACCACCGTACGCCACATCTTTACAGGAATTCCATTCTTCGTCGCCGGGCGGAAGTGAGAGCTTCGCACAGCGTCGAGCACGACCGTGTCGATTCCATTGCGGCCGCCGACGCCCTTCTGCACGCGGGCATCGGACACGCTTCCCTGCTCGTTGACGAGCACGAGGATCACGACACGTCCGGAGATCTTCTGCTGACGCGCCATGGGGGGATAGTTGATCCGCGGAGGACTGATGAGCGCCGGCTCGACGACTCCGGGACCGGGGCCGACGAGATCGCCGCGGGAGACTTCCGGCTCGGGGGGCGCGGCGGGCGGGGGCGCGGCCGCCTGTGGCGCCGAGGCAGCCGCCTTGTCGCGGGAGGCGATCGTCTCCGCGGGCTCGCGGGGAGCCGGCGGCGGCGCGAGACCGACCTGCGTCGGTTCCGGCGCAGGCGAGGTCGGGACCGGCGGTGCCGAAGTGGGCTCGACCCGCGCGGCAACTGCGGTCGGAACGGCCGCCGGTTTCGGGATGGCGGTCAAACGCGTCGACATGTCGAGCGCCTTCTGATTCTTTGCTTCCAGCCGTTTCGCGGCGAGCTGGCGCTGGACTTCCTGTTCGACCGCTTTCTGGTCCCGCACGGCGGGAGTCGGAGGCAGCGTCGAGGGTGGGAGTTCGGCGGCAACTGGAACGGCCGTCGGCGCCGGGGCGGGTGTGACGGCATTCGCGGGAGCGGCTGCCGGACCCTTCAGGGTGAGGAGAACCGCGAGAAGAACGCCGATTGCCACGACCGCGGCCATCCCGATGTAAAGGGGGGTGCGTCCTTTCTTCTCCGACTCGATCCGTGAGGCTGAGAAAGATCCGAAGACGCCGGCTTCCGCGGCCTGCCCGGCGACCGGCTCGGCAGTCACCTCGGATGGGAATTCGGGCGCTTGCGCAGTCGAGAGCTCGCCAACGGGGACGGCTTCGCGTGCCGCCGGAACCGGCTCGACGGCGGGAGCGCGCCCTGCCGCCTCGGCCCGAACCTCGGCCGCGGAGGCGCGGGCTTCCCGAAGCCGGTCGAGATAGATCGCGAGGTCCGCGGCGGCCGGCGCGGGTGAGTACGAGTAGAGAACGGATTCCAGGTCGCGGAGCATCTCCGCGCCGGTCGCGTATCGGTTTTCCGGCTCGCGGGCGAGCGCCTTCATCACGACCGCATCGAGAGCGGGTGAGACGTCGGGATTGACTTGCGACGGAGGCTCGACTTCCGCCTTCCGGACGAGCTCGAGGACCACCAGATCGGAGTCGCCCTGGAAAAGCCGCTCTCCCGTCAGCATCTCGTGAAGAACGGAACCGAGCGAGAAGAGATCACTTCGATGGTCGATCGGTTTCCCCCAGGCCTGCTCGGGAGACATGTACTGAAGTTTTCCTTTGAGCGAGCCGGTCTCGGTCTGCGACACCTTCCGGTCCGCCTTCGCGATTCCGAAGTCGCAGAGCTTGATCTCCCCTTCGTGCGAAATCAGGATGTTCTGGGGGGAGACGTCGCGGTGCACGATGTGCAGCTCTTCTCCCTTTCCATCGCGCCGCCGGTGGGCGTAGTCGAGCGCCGAGGCCACCTTGCCCGCGACGTACGCGGCGAGCGGGACGGGCAGCGGCAGATTCACCTCGCGGCCGGACCGGAGGATCGTCTTC
>Ga0114129_10003575_pt1 | contig 21870 bp, 14 predicted proteins | sample RhiMetdeltSRZDD1_FD_80071 | JGI IMG/M metagenome (GOLD analysis project Ga0114129, IMG submission 80071) | Populus rhizosphere microbial communities from Tennessee, USA - Rhizosphere MetaG P. deltoides SRZDD1 (version 2) (version 2) | ecosystem: Host-associated > Plants > Roots > Rhizosphere >... | reverse complement strand
GGTCTTCAAGGGCGTAGAGAAGCTTGCGGCCGGCGAGATGCTCGTCTTCGAGGACGGCTGCGCGCGCCGCACCCGCTGGTATCGCTATGCGCCGGTTCCGTTCCCGACCCCGAAGCGGCCGGCCGACGCCTGCGACGAGTTGTTGGAGCTCTATCGCGCGGCGGTGCGCCGGCACCTTATTGCCGACGTGCCGGTGGGCGTGCTCCTGAGCGGCGGCCTCGATTCAGGGCTCCTGCTCGCGCTCATGAACGAGCACGGGGGCCCGTGGCCCGCCTACACCATCGGCTACGGCGAAGCCTTCGCCGACGACGAGCTGGTCGACGCCGCCGAGACCGCCGCCCTCTTGGGCGGCCGGCACGTGCCGGTGAGGCTCGATCGCGCGGAGTTCGAACGGTCGCTGCCCGCGATCGTCGAGTGCCTGGAGGAGCCGGTCGCCGCGTCGTCGATCGTGCCCATGTACTTCGTCTCCCGCCGGGCGCGGCAGGACGTCAAGGTCGCGCTCATGGGGCAGGGGCCGGACGAGCTGTTCGGCGGCTACACACGCCATCTCGGCATACGATACGGCGACTACTGGCGCCTCCTTCCCGGCCCGATCCGCCACGTCCTGGGCTCCGCCGTCGCGCGGCTTCCCCGCAACGAGACGCTTAGGCGCGGCGTCGCCTCGCTGGCCGTGAAGGACCGGCTGCGGCGCTACCAGGAGGTCTTTTCGCTGGTGCCCGCGGACGGCATCGACGGGCTCTTCCACGACGGTCTAATGCCGTCCGACGCGGGAGACCGCGTGCTCGACTGCTGGAGCGAGCTGCGTCCCCAGATGCAGGACACCGACGAGCTGGGCGGCCTGCAGCTGCTCGAGATCCGCTCGTCGCTGCCCGACGAACTTCTCATGTACGCCGACAAGCTGTCGATGGCACACAGCCTGGAAGTCCGTGTCCCATATCTCGATCGAACCGTCGTGGAGTACGTGCAGCGGCTGGGCGCCGACCTGAAGGTCCGCTACGGCAGCCGGAAGTGGCTGCACCGGCAGGTGTGCGCGCAGTTCTTGCCGCCCCGCGTCCTCAGGCGCAAGAAGCGGGGCTTCGCCGTCAACGTCGTCGACGGCTGGTTTCACGCGTCGGTGTCCGGCCGCCTCGGCGAGTTGCTGCTCGACGAGGACTCGCTCATGTACGGCCTCGTGAAGCCCGGGCGGGTGCGCACGCTGCTCGAAGAGCACCGATCCGGGCGGCACGACAACCACAAGCTGCTCTTCAGCCTCGCCCTCTTCGAGCAATGGTTGAGGTCGGCCGACGCTCGCTCGTCTCTCGCTCATGCCGTAGGCAGCTGATGCCCGGCGTTCCGCGTGTGCATCCCAGCCGGCCGACGGCAGCCGGCCTCGGCGGTAGCGCGCGGCACCCTGCACAACGCGAAAGGGGATCTCCGTGAAGGTCAGTGTCTATGGTCTCGGGTATGTCGGCTCCGTGTCCGCCGCCTGTCTCGCCGCGGACGGTCACGAAGTGCTCGGCATCGACATCGACCGAACGAAAGTGGACAGCATCAACGCGGGCATCAGCCCCGTCGTCGAGCCCGGGCTGTCGGAGCTCATCCGCCGCGGCGCCGCCTCCGGGCGCCTGTGCGCGACCACCGGCGCCGCCGACGGCGCCGACATCTCCCTCGTCTGCGTGGGGACACCGAGCAACGAGAACGGCAGCCTCTCCCTGACGCAGGTCTCGCGCGCCACCGAGCAGATCGGTGATTTCCTGCGCACGAGACGCCCCTACCACGTCGTGTGCATTCGCAGCACCGTCCTGCCAGGGACGATCGACTCGCACGTCGTGCCGATGCTGGAGCACCGCTCCGGGAAGCGCGCCGGTCGCGATTTCGGCGTGGCCATGAATCCCGAGTTCCTTCGCGAGGGCTCCTCGCTGCGGGATTACCACGCTCCTCCCTTCACGATCATCGGGGAGCTCGACGCGCGCAGCGGCGACGCCGTGGAGCAGCTCTACTCGCGGATCGCGGCACCCGTCGTCCGGACGCGGCTCCCCGTCGCCGAGATGGTCAAGTACGCGGGGAACGCCTTTCACGCGCTGAAGATCACGTTCGCCAACGAGATCGGCAACGTCTGCAAGCGGCTCGGCATCGACGGCACCGAGGTCATGGAGGTCTTCTGCCGCGACCACAAGCTCAACCTCTCCTCGGCCTACCTACAGCCGGGCTTTGCGTTCGGCGGCTCGTGCCTCCCCAAGGATCTGCGCGCCCTGCTCTACAAGGCGAAGGAACTCGACCTGGAGCCCCCCGTCCTGCGCTCGATCCTCGTCAGCAACGCCAAGCAGCTCGACGAGGCGTACAGCCTGATCCGACGGACGGGCAAGAAGCAGATCGCCATCCTCGGCCTAAGCTTCAAGCCCGGCACCGACGATCTGCGCGAGAGTCCCATGGTTTGGCTCGTCGAGATCCTGATCGGCAAGGGCCACCAGGTCTCCATCTACGACCCCGACGTCTCGCCGGAGCGCCTGCACGGGTCCAACCGGGTCTACATCGACCAGACCATCCCCCACATGTCGTGCCTGCTGAAGCCGACGCTCGATGCCGCCGTCGCCGACGCCGAAGTCGTGGTCGTCGCCAAGCGCTCCGCGGAGTTTACGGAGTCGCTCGCGCAGCTGGCCGAGGACAAGATCGTCGTCGATCTGGTGAAGGCCTCGCCTAACACGAGCGATCGGAGGCGGCCGACGTATGCCGGCATCTGCTGGTAGAGGTCCTGATACTCGTCGAGAATTGCTTCCCGGCGGACGGCCGCGTTCGCAATGAGGCGTTCACCCTCGCGCGGAACGGCTTTCACGTCGGCGTCCTAGCCGTCGCTGACGCGGCTGGCCGAGAACAAGATCGTCGTTGATCTGATGAAGGCAGCACCACGCTGGAGCGATCGGAGGGGTCTGACGTATGCAGGCATCTGCTCGTAGAGTCTTGATGCTCGTCGAGAATCGCTTCCCCGTGGACGCCCGCGTTCGCAATGAGGCGTTCACCCTTGCCCGGAACGGCTTTCAGGTCCGCGTCCTAGCGCTCCAAGGCCGCGGCGAGAAGTGGCGCGAGACCGTCAACGGCGTCACCGTGTACCGCATTCCCCGCCTGACGCTCTTCAAAAAGTTGGAGAACACGAATCGCTCTCGACTTCGCGCCTTGCTCAACACCCTCGAAATCATCGTCGGCTACGTGTCGGAGTACTGTTACTTCACGGCGGCGTGTCTGCTGTGGAGCTTCTACGTGGCCATGCGGGACGGCTTCGATATTATCCACGCGCACAATCCACCCGACACCCTGTTCATCGTCGGCGCGGCCCACAAGCTCTTCGGCAAGAAATTCGTGTTCGATCACCACGATCTCTCGCCCGAGCTCTATCGCTCACGTTATCCGTCGGCAACGAGCACGGCCGTGCCGCGCGGCTTGCTATTCCTGGAAAAGCTCTCACTTAAGCTCGCCGATATCGTGATCGTGACGAACGAGAGCTATCGCGCGATTGACATCCAGCGTCACGCCGTCAGGCCCGCCAAGGTGTTCGTCGTCCGGAACGGTCCCGACCTCGCTCGCGTGCGGCCAGTCGAACGGGATGCGCGCCTGCTGACCATGGGTCGCACGATTTTCGGTTACGTCGGCGCCATGAACCCGCAGGATGGCGTCGATCATCTGCTCGGCGCGCTGCATCATCTCACCCACGACCTCAAAAGGCGTGATTTCTATTGCGTCCTCATCGGCGACGGTGACTCGAGGGAGGCGCTCGAGGCGCGAGCGCTGGAACTCAACCTCCGCGACCACGTGATGTTCACCGGCTTCATCCCAGACGACGATATGATGCGATATCTCTCTACCGCTCATATCTGTCTCGACCCGAACCCGTCGAGTCCGCTCAACGATGTGTCGACGTGGATCAAGGTTATGGAGTACATGGCTCTGGCCAAGCCCATCGTTTCCTTCGCGCTCAAGGAGACACGTGTTTCCGCCGGCGAGGCTGCCGTCTACGTCACGCCTAATGACGAGCGTGAATTTGCGGAGGCCATCGCGCGCCTGATGGACGACCCCGCCGAACGGGCGAGGATGGGCGAGTGTGGCCAAATACGCGTGAAGACCGAATTGAACTGGAGCGTCACATCTCGAAATCTTTTGTCCGCGTACCGCAGCTTGTTCCTCGAAGCCGCGTATCCGTCGACATCGCACACGAAGTGCTCTTGAGAACGGATCGTCATGCCGCCCTCTCTCGCGCTCCTGCTCAGCCTCGTCTTCATGGTCTCTCTGATATGGCGGGACTCGCGCCAGCAGCCGAAACCGTCGGCCGCAGTCTGGATTCCGTGCATCTGGTTGGCCATTCTCGGCTCGCGGGCCGTGTCGCAGTGGCTGGACCCAGCGACGTCCCAGTCGGGCGACGACCTGCTGGAAGGAAGCCCCCTCGATGCCATTGTGTACCTCGCGCTGATTGCCGGTGGCTGCCTCGTGTTGTGGAGACGCCGCCTCGCATTATCGGACCTGTTTCGGAGCAACGTCTGGCTCACCGTGTTCTTCGTCTATTGCGCGATCAGCGTTCTTTGGTCGGACCTCCCCGTGGTGGCGTTCAAGCGGTGGTTCAAGGGCCTGGGCGATCCGGTCATGGTGCTCGTGCTTCTGACCGACGTTGCACCTGCGAAGGCCTTTGAAACCGTCATCAGACGCTGCGCCTACTTTCACGTGCCGCTCTCAATCGTCTTGATCAAATACTATCCGCATCTCGGGCGGTCGTACTCAGAGTGGACGGGAGCCGCTTATTACCGTGGTGTCGCGCTGAACAGGAACATGCTTGGCTATTTCCTCTTGGTGTACGGGCTGTTCTTCCTGTGCGCGCTGCTCGGCAAAGGGGCGATGAAACGTCGTCCGGCTCGATGGCTGGACTTCGTCGTCGCGCTCATCTTCCTGTCGATGATCGCCTGGCTCTTCCAGGTCTCTGACAGCAAGACACCATTGATGGCCTTGCTCGTCGGCGGTGTCGTCATTCTCGGCCTCCGATTCTCGGTGGTGAGGCGGCGTTTTGGGACATATATGGTCCTTGCTCTCCTGATCTTCGGCGTTCTTCAGCTGTCGTTCAATCTGACTGAAAGCGTTGTTGTCGGCGCTGGCCGCGACACGTCACTCACGGGACGGACCGACTTGTGGCGCTCCGTGCTCCGTATGGCGGTCGACCCGTTGATTGGAGCTGGCTTCGAGAGTTTCTGGCTCGGCGACAGACTGAAAAAGCTTTGGGCCGAGTACTACTTCAAGCCCACACAGGCGCACAACGGTTATATCGAGGTCTATCTAAACTTGGGGTGGATTGGTCTCATCCTGGTGGGTGGAGTTCTCTGCGCAGCCTACAGGACGGTGCTACAGAGGCTCGTCCGTTCTTCCGATCCGCGAAGCGGTCACGTCAGCGCCGTCGTCTTCGCAACATTCGGCATCGCTTATTTGAGCGCGTACGTACTCTACAACATCACTGAGGGCACGCTACGAGGCCTGAACTTCTTATTCGTCATCTTTCTTGTCATTGCGATCGACTGTGTCCGAGTGCGCGGGCGAAATCGTCGCTGGCGCGCACATTCGCTGCCACACGCGGACGGCGTGACGCCTCGGCCGTTGTCTGCTTGTCACGCGATGTCGTCACGCTGACGGTCAGTCGCAGATCGATCCGGCGATTGAGTGCTTCTTTGCCGCAATCGTCCTGGTTTAGCGCCAGCGGCGCGATGGTGCGCTTCTTGCTCGACGCCACGTCTTCGTCTTCATCCTCGCGAAATCGGTACCAGGAGGCGATGCTCAATGGACATGACCTTCGCCAAGGCGTTGATGGCAGCTGTGGCTACGGTGTGCGTCTGCGCGGGGTCGGCCGACGCTGTGACGAGAACAGCGGCGTCGTGCTCGGCGGCCGCCGTTGGCGCGGCGATCAACGCCGCCGTTGACGGCGATACCGTCGTGATCCCGGCCGGCACGTGCTCCTGGACGTCGAATGTCACGATCATGAACAAGATCCTGACGCTTCAGGGCGCCGGGATCGATCAGACGATCATCATCGACAACGTCCCCCGGACGAATGGCTACCCGCAAATGCTCAACTGGACTACAAAGGACGGTGGAATCACGCGGATCACCGGGATCACGTTCCAAGGCGGAACAACGCCAGACGGGTTCAACTCGGGAATCGTGACCATCAACGGAGTTTCGCACCAGCTCCGTATCGACAACTGTAAATTTGTGCCGACGCAGACTTCGGGACTCATGCTTTCCGGTTACCTCTGGGGAGTCGTCGACCACAACACGTTCGATGTCTCATCGGGGACCGGGTACGGCCTTTACATCTTCCACAACGTGTGGAATGTCCCGGGCAGCGACTTCGGCGACGCCTCGTGGGCCGACGTCACCGACATGGGGACGAGTAGGGCGATGTTCGTCGAAGACAACACCTTCACGAACGATCAATCGGTCTGGTTCCACAACTACGCGAATGATGGGTGGTCCGGGGGCCGCGTCGTATATCGCCACAACACCTATGCTAATACGACGTGGGCCAATCATGGCACCGAGTCCAGCGGGCGCTGGCGGAGCCAGCGCCAGTTCGAGGTCTACGACAACACGTTTACGTTCAATCTGAGAGGAAACGCATTCCCGAGCCTGATCGCGAGTCGCGGGGGCGTCGGCGTCGTCTACAACAATACGGCGACGGTCACGAACGGCTCGGTCGACGTCATCGCCGATCTCCAGTACTACCGCTCCGGGCAGGCCTTCGATCCCTGGGGTCAGTGCAACGGTTCCAGCACCTGGGATCAGAACAGCAACTCCACCGGTTATAAATGTTTGGATCAGCCTGGCGTTGGGCGGGGCGACTTACTCGCTAACTTCAATGCCTCTCCGGTCGGTTGGCCACACCAGGCCTCCGATCCGACCTATGCCTGGAACAATCGAATCAACGGGTCGCTCTCGAACATGGTGTCAAACGTGCCTTCCGCCGTCGTGGCGAATCGCGACTTCTTCAATAGTTCGCGACCGGGTTATACACCGTATGTGTACCCGCACCCGTTGGTGACGCCAACCGTTGCACCGTCGGCGCCTCAGAACCTAGTTGTTCAGTAGCGGCTCGAGCTTGCGTGCGACGGGTTCTCCAGAGAGGCCAGTCGCGGGCTAGAGAGTTTTCCCGCACAGAGGCCGGTTTTCTGTTGTTGAGGCAGTAAGCGTCACCGCGCGTCGGGCCGTCTCTCGACGTCCGGTAACTACGTCTCGCGCATATTCGGGGAGCGACGTCTATTTTGACTTTCACCATCGCAGCGCTCCCTTCCGGAATTCGAGAGATGGCGGCCAGTGGCTTGCACGGAAAGGCGTGCAGTGTCTTTCGCAGAAGGGGTGCCGGCGGGCGCAAGGCCCTCCGCTTCGCTTATGAGCGGGGTGACTCAGATTCACCTCGCGAATGCATTTGCCACCTTTACTGACGCAGCATATGCCATCGGAAGCGGGCGTATCACTCCCCTGACGGTATGGCAGCTCGAGAAAGTCTTCACCGAAAACGAGTTTCAGGTCCGCGAAAGACCGTTCTGACGACTCCCGGTTTTTTCCGCCACGATCAATGGCCGGCATCGCTAAGATGATGGCTTCGTCGCTATTCCGGATGTTCATGCCTGGAACTATCAGCGGGCAAAGTGTGTTGTATCTCGTCGAGTCAGAAAACCCGCGCAGCTGTTAGTCTGCGCTACTACGTCATTGAGTCGTCGCTTGCGTATCCTCGTGCTCGCTCCTGACAGCGACCCAGATTCGCTGGCCACCTCGCTCATCGGCTACTGCCACAGCGAAGCGCTCGCGCGCCTCCACGCGGTTACGCTGGTGACCCGGTCGGCGTACGAGCCGGCGGTGCGCCGGACGCGAGCGCCCTTCCACGCGATCGAGCCGATCAGTTTTCCGTGGCTGGATCGCCTCTTCGCGTGGTGCCTGCGGAACATCTTTCACCATGACTACGGGCGGCAAACGCTCACGGCATTCAACTATCCGTTCTCCCTCGCGTTCGAATGGCGAACGTGGCGTCGCCTGCGCGCTCGAATCAGAGCGGGCGAGTTCGACATCGTCCTACGTTTACTGCCTATCACGTCGGTGCTACCGAGTCCGTTCGCCTTTTTCTTGCGCAAGGGCCCCATACCGTTCGTGATCGGCCCGATCAACGGGGGCTTGCCCTGGCCGCACGGCTTCAGTCAGGCGGACAAGCAGCGGGAGTGGATCTCGAGGCTGCGGGCGCTCTACCGGATCCTGCCCTTCTCACGATCCACGTTTCGCAACGCCGGCGCGATCATCGGTGGCTCGTCGCAGACGTGCGCGGAGTTTTCCGCTTACCGTAACAAAGTGTTCTTCGTGCCCGAGAACGGCCTCGGTCCCGCCGTCTACTCCAGTGAGCGCAAGTCATCCGCTGAGGATACCCGGCTTCATCTCATCTTCGTGGGCCGCCTCGTCCCGTTCAAAGCCTGTGATCTCGCGTTGCGCGCGGCGGCGTCGCTCGTGCGAAGCGGCCTGGCCCGCTTCACGATCATCGGCGATGGTCCAGAGCGGCCGGCGTTGGAACAGCTAGCACGGTCGCTCGAGATCGAGCGCGACGTCTCGTTCTGCGGAATGTTGAGCCACGCCGAGACAATGGAGCGAATGCGCGTGGCGGACGTGCTCGTGTTTCCGTCGATTCGCGAGTTCGGCGGTGGCGTGGTGTTCGAGGCGCTGGCGGCCGGCGCGGTGCCGGTCGTCGTCGATTTCGGAGGGCCCGGCGACATCGTGCATCCGGAGGTCGGCTATAAAGTCGCGCTCACCACCGAAGAAGACGTGGTCGCGCAGATCGAAAGGATCCTCGGCTCGCTGGCCGTCGATCGTTCATTGCTCAACCGTCTTCGGCAGCAAGGGATGGCCTACGCGCGTGAACGTCTGAGCTGGGACGGTAAAGCACAGGTCGTCACGGAGATCCTGTGCTGGGTCCTCGGTCAAGGTCCCAAACCGATCCTGCAGCCCGCGCAGGATGCATCGCATCCGAGCCCCTAACAGCGTTCACCCAGCACCCACGACGGTCGCCTCACCAAGTCTCGTATTGCGCAAGGACAAGTGTATGCCCGGAATCCTTGGAATCATCACCGAGAATACGGACGACGGCGCCATCCGGTCGCAGCTGTCGACGATGATGCGAACTATGCTCCATGAGCAGTTCTATACGCACGGCACCTATCTCATACCCGAGCGTGGGTGCTACCTCGGTTGGGTGGGTCACCCGAATTCCGTTACGGATGAGAATCCTATCGTCAGCGCGTCCAGGCAGAGCGTCTTGATCTTCACAGGTGAACATTTCTCGCATAACAATGCGAGTCAGCTCCTGACTCTGTACGAGACGAAGGGAGAGAGTTTCCTTCTGGACCTGAACGGATGGTTCGCCGGGATCCTCGTCGACCTACGCGAAGGAACGATACGGCTCTTCAACGACCGCTTTGGCATGCACCGCCTGTACTATCAGGAACGCAAGGGCACGTTCATCTTCGCCTCCGAGGCCAAAGCGCTCTTGAGCGTGCGCCCGGAAGCTCGCCGCCTCGACCTGCGCGGCCTCGGCGAGTTCCTTGGTTTCGGCACGGTATTCGACTACCGAACGCTGTTTCCCAGTATCGCGCTCGTGCCTGGCGGCTCAGCGTGGACATTCAGTGCGCCGACCACAGTCCATAGACGGCGCTACTTCGACCCCCGGACGTGGGAGCAGCAGCCCATTCTGACGGAGGAAGCGTTCTACACACAGCTCAAGAGCACAATGACAAGGATTCTGCCGGCGTACTTCCGCTCCCGTGACACCGTCGGCATTTCGCTCACGGGGGGGATCGACACCCGAATCGTGGTCGCAGCGAGGCCGTCGGCGACGCCGCCGACGCCGTGCTACACGTATGGCGGCCTCTATCGCGACTGTTTCGACGTGAGCGCGGCGCGCGAAGTCGCCGCCGCCTGCGGGCTCCGGCATCGAGTCCTCCCGCTCGAACGCGACTTCTTCGACGACTTCGATGATCACGCCGGCAAGAGCGTGTGGCTCACCGACGGCTGCCTGGATATCTGCGGCTCACACGAGGTGTACTACAGCCAACGAGCTCGTGCGCTTGCCCCGATTCGACTGACGGGTAACTACGGCAGCGAGATCCTCAGGAGCGTGACCACTTTCAAGTACTCCGCCTCCAGCGAGCGGCTCGTCGAGCCTGAAGTTCTGCCGTACGTCCGAGCAGGACTGGCGGCGTTTGCCGAGATCACAACCGCGCCCGGCGTTACGTTTGCCGCGTTCAAGGACATTCCGTGGCACCTCTACGGACGCCTCGCCGCAGCGCAATCGCAGCTGATCGTTCGCTCTCCGTACATGGACAACGACCTCGTCAAACTCATGTATCAGGCGCCTCCCGCCGCTCGGAAGGTCAACGTCCTGGCTCTGCGGCTGATCGCGGACATGAGTCCATTGTTGTCGAAGATCGCCACCGACATGGGCTACGCCGGGGACGATGCATCGTTGCCGGTGGCGTCGCTGCGGCGGCTACACCGATACTGCCTCTTCAAAGGCGAGTGGTACTACAACGCGGGCATGCCGCAATGGCTGTCGCGCTTCGATCGCGGCCTCCTGGCCCAGGCCGCACGTCGCTTCGTCGTTGGGTCCCACAAGATTGAGCACTACCGCCTATGGTTCCAAGAAGAGCTGTTCGACTGGGTCCAATCGCTATTGAGCGACTCGGTCAGCGTTACGCGGCCATACGTAAACCGCCAGTTCCACCGCGAGCTCGCCCGCGCCCATGCGCGCGGAGTCGGTAATTACATGAATGAGATCTCCACGCTGCTGACGCTCGAGCTCGTGCACCGCGTCCTGCTCGAGCGGGACTACACGGCCTCGACGCTGCCGATGCCAGCCGTCGAGAGGACGGCGGGGCGATTACTGATAGGAGGACGAGTGTGAGGCGGCCCACGCCGAAGGTAAGCGGAAAGGACCTCCAGATCGACGGGCGGCTGATTCGAGTCGCCCGCATCGATGGTGAAACCTATGAATTCTTGAAGGATCCGGAGGCCGCGCTCGCCGACCTCCGCCGAGCCGGCGTGCGGGCTGATCTCTTCACGTTCACCCAGCCGCTCGCGGACACCTCGCCAAAGTACGGATATCCGATGGAGTGGGACAACGCGGCTGCCCTGGCCGTGTCCAGCTTCGATCACTGGTGGGCGCGACAGATTGACTTCCGGGTCCGGAACAAGGTGCGGAAAGCGGAGAAGAATGGCGTCACGGTCCGGCGGGTGGCGTTCGACGAGGCGCTGGCTCGGGGGATCTGGGACATCTACAACGAGACGCCGATCCGCCAGGGCAAGCGGTTCCCGCACTACGGAAAGGATCTCGAGACCGTGAGACGGATGAGCGCCACCTTCCCCACGCGGAGCGTATTCCTCGCCGCGTTTCTCGGGGACGAGGTGATCGGGTTCGCCAAGCTGGTGAGCGACGAGGACCAGGGGCAGGCGGGACTCATGCACATCCTGTCGATGGTCCGTCACATGGACAAGGCGCCCACCAATGCGCTCGTCGCCGAAGCCGTCAGAGTCTGCGCCGAGCGGGCGATCCCGTATCTGGTCTATTCCCAGTTCAGTTACGGCAAGAGGCAGCGGGACACCCTGAGCGATTTCAAACAGCATAACGGGTTCGAGCGGATCGACGTCCCGCGCTATTACGTCCCCTTGACACTGAGCGGGCAGCTGGCGCTTCGCCTCGGCTTGCATCGCAGGCTAGCCGACCAGATCCCCGAGCCGATCTTCGCGCGCTTCCGGAAACTGCGGAGCCAGTGGTACGAGCGCCGCCGTCGCAAGCGTCGTGAGGCACGCCCGCTCGAGACCACGAACGGCGCCGGTCGACATTCGTACGAGAGTGTCTCGCCAAGCGATTCGGCGTGACCGATTGGCCCTGCCACCGACACGAGGCGATGGCACACGAGAGGAAGACAATGGCCGAGACGCAGATCGATAGCAGAGCGAGCAAGCGCGAACGGGATTGGCGCGCCGAATATCTGGAGAAGTATTACTTCAATGTCCCGGGGATCCCCGATGCAGGAGCCCAGTGGCTCGACCTCGTTCGACGTCATACCCCGAACGGAGCGAGGGTGCTCGAGATCGGCGGTGGGCCCGTGGATTGGACGACCGGCGTCGTGCGCACGTCTGCGTCCGAGATCGTCGGGCTGGACATCGACGAAGTAGTACGAACGAACCGCTTCCTCGACCGCGCGATCGTGTACGACGGAGCAAAGTTCCCCCTCCCCGATGACCGCTTCGACGTGGTGATTTCCCGGTGGGTGAATGAGCACCTCGCCGATCCCGAGCGTCATTTCAAGGAAGTTCAGCGCGTCCTGGCTCACGGCGGCGTGTACATCTTCCGCACCGTCAACCTCCATCACTACAAGACCATCGGCGCTCGCTTGACACCGCACTGGCTGCAGGTGCCGTTGGTGAGATGGCTGTCGCACATGTCCGGTGATGAACATGACCCGTATCCCACCTATTATCGAGCGAACACGCGGCGACGGATTCTGGCGCTGTGTGAAAAGAGTGGCCTCACGCCCGTCATGTTGACCCTCTCAGAGCCGTATCCCTCCTACGGGATGGCGTTCCGAGCACTGTTCCACGTCTTTATGAGATACGAGCGATTCGTGAACTCCTCGCGGCACTTCGAGGGACTCCGACACACGATCGATTGCGTGGCGAGGAAATCGATCTGAGCGCGATGCCAACACGTGTCTCGCCTTCTTGCTCGTTCTGACCCTGGTGTGCGTGTGGGCGCCCATGAGCATGCTGATTCGCTTTCATTCGAGCAGGACATCTATGCCCACACCATCCTGATCCCTCTCATCAGCGCGTCGCTGCTCATTCTGGAACGGACACGAATTTTCACTCACGTCGACACACACTGGCCGGCAGGCGCGGGACTGCTGGACGTCGGCACCCTGCTCTTCGCCCTCTGGCGACGGCACTCCCCCGTCGGCCAGCGACGAGGGCGGGCTCCCAATGGCCATCCTGGCCCTGGTGACCATGTGGGTCGGCGGCTTCATCCTGTGTTACAGCAACCGTGACCGTCTCTTCCTGAGTTGGATCGACCGTTCATCAGCAGGGCCTATCGCTCGTCCGGCCTCTCATCTTGAACGAGGGCTGGGCGCGGCCAAGATCTCGCCGGCCTCGTCGTTTTCGCGCGACGCATCCAGGAGAGCCGTGAGAATGCTTTCGCCGCAGCCCAATCAATCAGGCGCCATCCTGTCGGCACTCGTGTGCGTCTGCCTGTCCCTTGCCTTGGCAATCGCGCTGTTCCCTGTGACGGCGAACGCACAGGGCGCCGTAGCGGTGGATGCCGTCGGGCCGAGCGCGGCCGGGGTGTCCACGAACGGCTCAAGCCTGAGCTGGAGCCACACGGTGACGAGTACCGGCACCAATCTTCTGCTGACCGTCGCCGTGGCGGTCGGTGCCAATCCTGACACCAGAACGGTCGCCGTAACGTACAACGGCGTGTCCATGACCTCAGCTGGCAAAGTCCATTCGAATAACCAGTCCTCCGGCTTCGTGGAGTTGTTTTATCTCAAAGCCCCGGCGGCCGGCGCCCATACGGTGCAAGTCACGCTCACCGGCGGCAAGGCGATGATCGAAGCCGGGTCCGTGAGCTTCACGGGCGTCAACCAGACGACGCCGGTGAGAAACATCAGCAGCACCTTCGGCTCTGGCACGGCGCCGAACGTGTCCGTGGCCAGTGCCGTCGGCGACATGGTGGTCGACGCCGTGGTGTATGGCTGTGGCGGGGGCACCTCAGGTCAGACGCTGCAATGGCAGAGGGAGGTCAACTGCGGTACGGCCGGCGGCAACGGAGCTCAATCGACCGCGGCAGGCGCATCATCGGTCACGATGCACTACACCATCAAGCGCGACTCGTGGGGCATCATCGCGATGGATCTAGTCCAGGCCGCACCTGATGTGAGTCCTCCCTCGACCCCGACCAATCTTTCCGCCAAGGCCATTTCGTCTTCGCGAATCGATCTCTCGTGGACAGCCTCCACCGACAACGTAGGGGTGAGGGGATATAGCGTCTTTCGAAACGGCGTCATCATCGGCACCACGGCCACGACTGCCTTTTCGGATACCGGACTAACGCCTTCCACGACGTACTCGTATACTGTGTCGGCGTTCGACGCCTCCGGCAATAGCTCGCCGCAGTCGGCGCCTGCGCAAGCCACGACTCAAGCTGCGTCCTTCGATTTCACCTTGAGCAATCAGGGAAATCAGTCGGTCGTTCAGGGCTCCTCCGTCACCCCTACGATTACGGCGACGCTCTCGGCGGACACCACACAGCCTGTGACCTTCACCACTTCGGGGCTCCCGGCCGGAGCCACCGCCTCCTACAACCCCACAAGCTGCTCTCCAACGTGCAGCACGGCGATGACCATTACCGCCGCGACCTCGACCCGCGCTGGCACCTACGCGCTCACGGTCACCGGTACAGCGGGCAGTCTGGTGCATACGACGGCGTTCAACCTCGCCGTGACAGCCGCTGCGGATACCACGCGGCCGACCGTGTCGATCACCGCGCCGACCTCCGGGGCGACCGTGTCGGGAACGGTCATCATCACCGCCAACGCGTCCGACAACGTCGGCGTGGTCGGCGTGCAGTTCCTGGTCGACGGAGTAAACCTCGGCGCAGAGGTCACCTCAGCTCCCTACTCCATACCGTGGAATACGACCGCGGTTGCCAACGGCTCGCATACGCTGACCGCTACGGCGCGGGATGCTGCCGGGAATCGAAGCACCTCATCCCCCGTCACAGTCACCGTCACCAACACCGCGCCGCCGGCCGCGGTGGCCTTCGATGCGGTCGGACCGAGCGCTGCAGGAATATCCGTGTCCGGCGGCTCCAGCCTGAGCTGGACTCATACGGTCACGACAACCGGAGCCAATCTTGTCCTGATCGTCGGGGTGATGGTCGGCGCCAATCCCGACGCCAGAACCGTCGCCGTGACGTACAACGGCGTGGCCATGACCACGGTCGGGAAGGTCCATGCCAACAACTACACCGCCGGGTTCGTCGAGATGTTCTATCTGCTGGCTCCGGCGCCCGGGGCCCACACGGTGCAAGTCACACTCACCGGAGGCAGCGCAACGATCGAAGCGGGATCCCTGAGCTTCACGGGCGTCGATCAGGGGACGCCGGTGAGAAATGTCAGCAGCGCGTCCGGCTCCGGCACGGCGGCGAGCGTGTCAGTCGCCAGTGCCCCCGGCAACATGGTGGTCGACGCGATCGTGTATGGCTGTGGCGGCGGCACATCGGCCCAGACGTTGCGATGGAAGAGGGAGGTCAACTGCAGTACGGCCGGCGGCAACGGAGCTCAATCCACCGCGGCCGGCGCATCGTCGGTCACGATGCGCTACACCATCGCGAACGACTTCTGGGGCATCATCGGCATCGATCTCGTCGCCGTTGGCTCCGCGGGGCTGGCGGTCACTCCGCGCACGGCTGCCTTGACCTTCACACGAACCCAGCAGTTCACGGCCAGCAACAGCAATGTCGTCTGGTCGGTGGACGGCGTGGTGGGCGGATCCGCGTCCGTGGGAACGATCTCGCCGTCGGGTCTCTACTCGCCGCCCAGCAGCGTCGGCACTCACACAGTGACGGCGACCGTGTCGAGCGGCTCGCTCACGGGCAATGCCACGGTGTACGTCACAAACTATCCCGGAACGTTCACTCATCACAACGACAACGCCCGGACCGGTCAGAATCTGAATGAAACGGTTCTGACTCCAACCAACGTGAGCTCGGCAATCTTCGGCAAGCTGTGCTCATACCCGTTGGATGGGGTCGCCCACGCGTCGCCTCTCTACGTCGCCAACGTGAGCCTGCCGGGACAGGGCTTCCACAACGTCGTCTACGTCGCGACGGAAAACGACACCGTCTACGCCTTCGACGCCGACTGTCTGACTACGAGTCCGCTCTGGCAGGTGAGCTTTATCAACCCGACCGCAGGCATCACCACCGTCCCTGCCGCCGATACCGGTGAGACCGGAGATATCACGCCCGTCATCGGAATCACCGGCACGCCGGTCATCGATCAGGTCACGGGAACGCTCTACGTCGTCGCCAAGGACAAGGAGGTCGTGGGCGGCACGACGAACTACATCCAGAGGTTGCACGCGCTCGACATCACGACCGGCGCGGAGAAGTTCGGCGGTCCCGTCGTGATTCAGGCCAGCGTGGTCGGCACTGGCGATGGCGCGACGGGAGGGCGCGTGCCGTTCATCCCGCTTCGGTCAAACCAGCGGCCGGCACTCCTGCTCAGTAACGGAGTCGTTTACATGGGATTCGCCAGTCACGGGGATAACTCTCCGTGGCACGGCTGGGTCCTCGGCTACGACGCATCGACGCTCCAGCAGGTCATGGTGTACAACGCCAGCCCCGACGGGTGGGGCGCCGGCATGTGGCAGAGCGGCAAGGGTTTGGCCGCGGATGCCGCGGGCAACATCTACTTCATGACCGGTAACGGTGCGTTCTCTGCGAGCACCGGCGGGCGCGACTATGGACAGAGCTTCGTCAAAGTCAGCCCCGCCGGCGTCGTTGTCGACTACTTCACACCCCATGATGTCGATAACATGAACAGCCAGGCCTGGGACATCGGATCGTCGGGCCCGCTTGTGCTGCCCGATCAGGGCGGCGCCGTCCCGCATCTGCTGATCGGCGCTGGAAAGACCGGTCCCGGGACGATCTACGTGCTGAACCGCGACAACATGGGTCACTTCAATTCCAGCAACGACAATCAGATCGTTCAGTCCGTGGTGAACGCGTTTCCCAACGGGACACCCGAGCCGGGCAACTACAGCGCGCCGGTGTACTTCAACGGCTCCGTGTACTTCAGCCCCGGCAATGACCACGTGCAGGCTTTCCGGCTGAGCAACGGAGTGCTGTCGACGGCACCTACGTCACAGTCCTCCGAGATTACGCAGTGGCCCGGCGGAGCACTCGCGGTTTCGGCCAACGGCACCATGAGCGGGATCCTCTGGTTCGTGCACTACAACGGCGACGGGACTCCAGGCGTGCTGCGCGCCTACGACGCCGCCGACCTGGCGGTGGAACTCTACAGCAGCGACCAAGTGCCGCTACGGGATGCCCTGGACGCCGCGGCGAAATACAGCATTCCCATTGTGGCCAACGGGAAAGTTTTCGTCAGCACTCGGGGTCAGATGGCGGTGTACGGGCCACTGCCGCAGTGAACGTGAGGTGTGGACGCTGATGCGTCACGTTCGGCGCCATCTCGGCGGGGTCCTGTCGCTGAGCGCGACGGTGCTCGCGGGCAGCTTCGCCAGCCCGGCGGCCGCCGAGACGACCTACAGCGTCGCCTCCACGGCGACCGCAGTCCCGTTCGGTTTCGTCGACGCCAAGACCGGCTCGGTGCGAGGCATCATGGTCGACGTTATCAACGCGGTCGCCAAGGACGCCGGCTTCGCCGTCAACGTGTCGGCCATCCCGGCCGACGAGCTGATACCATCCCTGACCAGCAACAAGATCGACATCATCTCGGCTGCGATGTACATCACGCCGGCCCGCAAGGCGATGATCGACTTCAGCGACCCGGTGTACACCTACGGCGAAGGCGTCGCCGTCAAGGATCCGCGATACTACAAGGCGATCGACGAGCTCAAAGGCGAGGTTGTCGGCGCGCTGATCGGCGCCGGCCACGCTGAGGCGCTCAAAAAGACCGGTGTGAGGGAAGTCGCGATGTACGACTCCACCGCGGACATGCTTCGTGATGTGAACACGGGGCGCCTCCAGGCCGGATTCGCCGACTATCCGATCCTCGCGTACGAGCTCGCCCAGGCAACATATCCTGAACTCCGTCTGCTCAGGAACTACCGGCCGCAGGTCGTCGGAAGCGTTGGCATCGGAGTTCGCAAGGCCGACATAGAGCTCCGTGCCAAGATCAACTCGTCGCTTGCGAGGCTCAAGGCCGTTGGCACACTCGATCGGATTCTCGCTGACTGGAAGGTCAAGTAGCCGCACCTATCGACGGTTTCTTTGAACACCATGCGCAGTTTCGTGCGCAGGATGGCGAAGCAACTCGTTCCGACTCTCACATGATGTTCGACGTAGACCATGACGCGTCGAGGAAGACGACGTGGCACGCTTGTCGCTCATACACGCCCGGGCTGGGATAATGTTGCGGCAGGGCAGGGCAGCCTAGAGCCACCGGGCAGGCTACGTTGCCTCACTGATCGCGAACCAGAAGTGCTGGTGTGGGTCGCCGAGGGCAAAAGCAACTCGGAAATTGGCCTGATCGTGGAAGCGCGGCCCGCACGGTGGCGAAGCATCTCGAGCGGGTCTTTCAGAAGCTCCGCGTAGAAAATCGCACCGCGGCGGCCCGCGTTGCATTCGATGCGCTCGGCGGGACGCGACGCTGGCGATCGATCGTAGCGTCGACGCGGGCGACCCTCGGCCCGCTCACGGAGCAGGGCGACGCAGTGTTCGATCCCCGAAGAAACGCTTGCCAAGAAAGCGCCGTTAAGGTTTCTGCTAAAGCGACTTGTTGTCCACCATAAGTGATCCGGGCGGTTGACGCTTGGAGCGGCTGATAGATCTCGATCGCCTAACAGGTTGCTGACAAAGACGTGAACGACACCGGTTCGTCGACCAGCATAGGGGCGTCTATCGCGACCGTTCGCGGTACGCCGGCTCGGTGCGGCGCCGCGGTCGTCCTTGCTGCCACATCAGCAGGTGCTTCATACGGGTTGCAGCGCGGTCGCCCTCGCGAACCGCTTGAGATTCAGCACCCAGCCGATCAGCAACGCCTCCTGTTGCACTCGGCGATAGCCGCGCCGCCGGAATCGTCGCAAGCCATGCCAGTCCTTGGCTTCCCCGAACACCTCTTCAATAAGCTTGCGGCACCGCTGCGAGAGGCGATAGCCGAGGCCGCGCGCACGCATGCGCACTCGTGCGTGGGCGGCCGCGCTGCCGCGCGGCTCGACCGCGATATCGGGCTCGATGTTGCGCGCGAGCATCGCGGTGATGAAGTCTTCGTGAAAGAAGCCTTTGTCCGCGCCGAGAGTGGCGGGCGTGAATCGCAGTCGGCGTCGGGCTCGATCGAGCAGCGCCAGACAGCCGCGCTTCTCGGACGTCACGCCGGCAAAGAGGTCGGCGCCGAGCCCGAGCAGAAAGCGATGACGATTCTCCATCACGGCATTGACCATGTAGCCGGGATACGCCCCGGTGCCCGAGCTGCCTTTCGACACGAAGCGGCAGTCCGGATCCGTCACCGAGCGATGCGTCGCGTTGCTGCGCTTCTCGCCGCGGAAATTCACGGCGCGATTGCCCGGGTCTTGAGGGTCGTCATCGTCCGTTCGATCCGGCGTCCGCAGTCGCCGCTTATACTCCTCCGGATCGAGCGCGACCTCGATCGGCAGAAAGCTCTTGTAGCGGGCGTTCGTGCGCACGAGCGTCCCGTCGGCGCTGACGTGGCGACTCACCAAGCCCGCGGCCATCGCCTGCTTGATCGTCGCGTCGAACAGCTTCTCCAAGACAGCGGACTCGTCGAACCGGCGGCGGTTCTGACTGAACGTGGACGCGTCCCACGCGTCCTGGTCGAGATTGAGCCCGACAAGCTTCCGTTCGCTGTTCACGCCAAGCAGATAACCGCCCACGAGCGCCCCAGGAAGAGCTGTTCGGGCGGAATCGATGGACGTCCAATCGGCGCATAGAGATCGCGGCAGGCGTGCCGGATGGCGGCGTCATCAATGAGCGGGCGGATCGCGCGCAATGGATGTTCCGCGGGGACGAACGACTCCAACGACAACTGGTAGAACAACCCGCGCTGCGGGTTTCCCTGTCCCATCATCGGCTCGCTCCTCCCGCCTCGCACGATAGGCGATGCGGAAGCTGAACGGGGCAGAAAAACATCAACGCGACGACTTTGTCAGCAACCTGCTAAGGGATTGCGGATCCGCTGCGATTGGGGGCTACATCGCCGATGCATAGATCAACGAGGTACGGCTGGGATGATGATTACGCCGTCATACGTCGGCGAACAGAGCTCGGGAACGACCTTTGGAACAACGTCTTCAAGACTCACATTGCCAACCGTAATCCGCGCCCGACTGACTCGCGGCGATCGAGGGGTCGCGGATTTCTCGCAGCTTCTCAGTCGGGTGCGTATCGTTGAAGCGGGCGTAGACCGTCGTCATGAGGTCGATGACCGTATCGCGGAGGGCGGGGGCTAATCGCCGTGGTGAGGGTCGGCCTCGATCGCGACGCGCCAACGCCGCGCCGCCGGCCTCGAACCGTCGGTGGAGGCGACGCACTTGGCGCAGGCGCCGGCCCAGCGCGCCTGCCGATTCCTAATGCGTCCCGCATATGCCGTTTTCAGTAACCCGGGACGGTGCAGCTCCATCCGGCTCAAGGCGATCGTCTCCTTTGAGGGAAGACCTTCCCACGTGGCAGTTGCCGCGGACATATTCATGTAGCAACAGCATCCTCCCTATGCGGGCCCGAGGAAGTCGCCCGCGACGCGACGAGACACGAGACAGTGACTATCACCGGCCGACAACAACGCCGCCACGCGGCTGGCGACGCTGCCGCCGCTCGAACGGGCCGAGCAGCCTGCCCATTTGTCTCAACGACTCCTAAACACACAGAGGATCAGGTCATCATGAAGTGCCTTCGCAGCGCCCTATTTCTATTGGGGTTCGCGCTTGCGGCCGTCCCCGCGCTCGCGCAGACGCCCGCGCCTACGGTGATCAACCGAACGGGCTACAGCAACGGCACACCGCTGACCGCCCACACGACGGCCGCGTTCAATTCCACCGGCTCCTCGACGCTGGTGGCGTTCGTCTCGACACATCCGTCCTGGAACGGGGCGCCCGTCAGCATCAGCGGGCTCACCGACAACGTGGGCAACACCTGGAACGTGCTAGTCGGTCCCACCAACTTCCCCAGTGGTTTCACCTTGATGTCGGCCATCTATTACGTCACTGCTCCGGCGACGAGTTCCGCGCATACGGTCACCGTGACCCTGACCAATGGCGCGCCCTTGGTGGCGCACGTGTTCGCAGTGACGGGCTCTGACATCACGGGGCTGCCGATTTTCTCGCACATCACCGATCCCGGGGTGGGCAACATCAGCTCCGACGTGGTCTCGGAGACGATCGCCGTACCGGCCGAGACCTTGTTGCTCGCTTGGGCCAAGAACGAAAGCAGCGCGGACGCGACGGCGCTGGACGGGTGGACCCTGGACCAGGCCTCCACCCCCTTCTTGTGGGCCGAATCCCAGACGGCCGTCAGTGCTGGGAATTACTCTGGTCACTTCGTCTACGCGAGTCCCATCAGTTGGCAGACCGCCATCGTGGGCGTCAAGCCCGCCTTGTCCGGGCCGATGGCGGCGAGCCAGTCCGTCATCACCGATCTCGAGACGCCCGTAAACATCACACTCAAGGCCGTATCGCCCAGCAATTTCCCATTGACTTATACCGTGCTGACGCAGCCAACCCACGGCCAGCTCTCCGGCGTCGCACCTACCCTGACCTACGTGCCCAGTGCGGGCTACTCCGGCCCCGACTCGTTCACCTTCAAGGCCAACGACGGGACGGCCGACAGCAACGTGGCCACCGTAAGCATCACCGTCCGACCCCAGAAACAACCGCCGCCCCCGCCCTCCGTCGTGACGGTAGTCGACCGAACGGGCTACAGCAACGGCACACCGCTGACCGCCCACACGACGGCCGCGTTCAATTCCACCGGCTCCTCGACGCTGGTGGCGTTCGTCTCGACACATCCGTCCTGGAATGGGGTGCCCGTCAGCATCAGCGGGCTCACCGACAACGTGGGCAACACCTGGAACGTGC
>Ga0114129_10003574_pt1 | contig 21873 bp, 13 predicted proteins | sample RhiMetdeltSRZDD1_FD_80071 | JGI IMG/M metagenome (GOLD analysis project Ga0114129, IMG submission 80071) | Populus rhizosphere microbial communities from Tennessee, USA - Rhizosphere MetaG P. deltoides SRZDD1 (version 2) (version 2) | ecosystem: Host-associated > Plants > Roots > Rhizosphere >... | reverse complement strand
TCTTAGGCCCGTGAAGTTAAGACCAAAGGCCAAAGGCCAAAGACCCAAGACGAAAGACCAAAGACCAAAGACCAAAGACCACACATGGACCATCTCGAACAACTAATTCGCGAAGTGCCCGACTTTCCCAGGCCGGGCATAAACTTTTACGACATCACTACGCTATTGAAACATCCCGATGGTCTGCGCGGGACAGTAGATGCACTGGCTGCTGAATTCGAAGGACAGAGAGTCGACTCAGTTATCGGCATAGAGGCGCGCGGCTTCATCTTCGCGCCCGCGCTCGCTTATCACCTGAATGCCGGCTTCGTGCCAGTCCGCAAACCTCGCAAGCTTCCCGCTGAATGCGCGTCGATCTCTTATGATCTTGAATACGGGCAAGACACACTCCAGATCCATCGCGATGCAGTTGGTGAAGGGCATCGCGTGATCATCGCCGACGATTTACTGGCAACTGGAGGCACAGCGAAAGCCGTTGTAGATCTCGTGGAGCAACTAGGTGGCAAGGTTGTCGGTCTGGCGTTTGTCGTTGAGCTCGAATTCCTGCCCGGCAGAAAAAAACTGAGTGGATACGACGTGAGATCCCTCATTAAGTACGCTCAATAAAAACAGGAGCAGGAGCATCAGGCAGGAGCACGATGCATCGCTAGTCCGCCTACCCCGAAGAGCAAAGAGGCTAAACAGCCTCTTCGCCCTTAGCTTGTTTGTCCGTAGTTCCTTGCGCTTAGCTCTTTGTCCTTCGCTTTACCATTCACCATTTACCATTTACGATTCATCCGTCTCGTGCTCCCGTAGCTCAGCTGCATAGAGCGTCCGCCTCCTAAGCGGAAGGTCGCGCGTTGGAATCGCGCCGGGGGCACCATGCACCGTACAAATCAGAACCTCACATCCTCGATCGTTCCGGACGGTTTAAACGACGGTGGATGACCCTCGTTGCTCGAATGAATCCTAGTGAGCGGTAGGCCCATCACTCCCCCCAACGGACCGAGTTTGATCAAGCCACTTTCCTCGCATGAAAAACCGCTGTGACTGGCCAGAAATCTTAGTTTAGTTTTACTGCGATTGCTTCAAATGAGAACGTCTTTATTCATGAGTCCTCTAATAGCGCTGCACTTCATGAACTCACAATGAGTAACGAGCAGTTTGCTTTTTGCAATAACACGACGACACTATGTCCGAAAAAGAGACCTTCGCCCGGTCGCACGTTAGCTCCCAGCACCACCAACCAACTCTAAGCAAGTTACGGGGAAGTGTTTCAGCAACGAATTTCAGCGGATTCTCGAAGACAATTGAGTGATTAGGGAACGTTGGATGAGGGGCTCGTATTGATATCGACCATGAATTGAGGGGCGAGATAGAGGACAGGAACGCCTGGCCTATCGTCGACGCTTGAGGAGCGAATTCGAGTATTGCAAGAAGAGAACGAACTGCTTTATGGCAAACTTAGCAACCTGCGCCCCTAAAGCCGTGCTTATTAAGTCCATCAACTAGGTCACCTACGAAAGTCAGTAATGAAAACGGTAGCGCAACTCGACGTAGATCTGTCGCGGCTCAGCGAAGTGCGTGCCGCCAAACGTATTGGCGCTGTCCAGCAGGAATCGCTGGTTGGTTAGATTCACTGTTTGCAGTGCTAACCGCCAGTTTTCGCCGAAGCCTTTGCCAAAGGAAAGGCCAAACGTGGTGTGGCCTGGAAGGTGATCTGGCCCATCGCCATCGAGAAAGCCCGACCCGTAGCTTATGTTTGCCGAAACGTAGGCGCGCGCCGGCAGATTGACGGTAAAGCCCGTGCTCAGCGTATGGCGCTGATCGTGGTCGAGGAAGAAGAAGTCCGCCGGTGGTGAAAAGTCAGTGAGACCCCCGCTCACGGCTCCCTGTCCTTGCAGGCGTTGATTCGAGTAAGCCAAGTAAAACTGGCCGCGCCGAAAGAGTTGGGGCGAGCGCGCCGTCACTTCGAACGCGCGCATTCGTCCGCGCTCGATCGTTAGCGGGAAAAAGATGTTTGAGTTTCCAAGGGCGTCATGATCGAAAAGGTTCTTTACGCCGGTGCGGAAGTAGTCCGCATCGATGGCCCAGCCCTTGATTGGAATCGTGACGCCGAACTGATGCTCTTGGTCGCGCTCGCCTCGCAGGGGAATGAAATCGACGCCCTGGGCTAACGCGAATTGCAGCAATGGCCCAGAGATGGTTGAGAGCGGCGGAGCTTGATAGAAGCGTCCGTAGAAGCCGCGTAGCACGATGTTTACCCGCGGAAGGCGAATCGCCACACCCAAGCGCGGGCTGGTTGCGTTTTCAGTCAACGCACCATGAAAATGCGTGAACCGCACACCGCCTGAGAGAGTCAACCATGATGTCGGCTTATATTGATCTTCGACAAAGAGCGCCGCCAGATTCCCGTGAGGGTTTTGGCCCTGCTGCAAGTTCACCGGATTGCCGTTGCCATCGTTACCCTCCAAGCTGAAGAAAGCGGAGTCTCGCTGGAAGAAACCATAAAAGCCAGCCTTGGCGTTGTGCTTGCGCGTGAGTGCGCTGAAAACGATCTGCGCTCCGCCGTACTGCGATGTGCGTTCGTCGATTGCGCCCACCGGCGTGTCATTCCTTCCGCCAATGAAAGCCGCATGGTTGTAATGATAAAACGGCGACACCGTCAAAAGCAGTTTATCGTTGAGCGTGCGCACCCACGAGAAATTGATGAAGGCATCGCGTTCGCGCTCAACATCTCGAATACCTGAGTCTTGCGCGTCCTGGTCGTTGGGCACTTGATAGAAGTCTCGCCGCGCGGCAGTAACCAAGCGAAACTGATCTTTCGGATTGGCATTAAAGATCAAAGAAGCAAAGCCCCCGAAGCCGTTGCTCTGATCGTGCAACACCTGTGGAATTGGAGTCTCCAAACCGTAGTCACTGCGATTGCCATTGATGCTGGCGTAATAAGCAAAACGCCTTGTGTGATCGCCGAAACTCAACTGGTCGTTTGTCTGATTGAAGTTGCCGTAAGAAACGAGCAGCTCAGCTTCCCGCTGGCGCTCGAAGCCACTGCGAGGAACTACATTAAAGATTCCGTACGTCCGGTCGCCGTACTCGGCCGTGTAACTGCCGCGCTGAACTTCCAGATAGTCGATATCTTTCGGATCGAATTGCGGCCCGACCGTATCGGCGATGTTAGTGTTCGCGACCGGAACGCCGTCTACCAGCCAAGTGACTTGATGGCCACCGCGAATGTGGAGTTGGTTGTGCGTGACGTATGATCCAGGCACATAGTTTGTGATCATTGAGAGACTGTTCGTGCGGTCAGCTCCGGGCGTTTGGGCAATTTGTTGGCGGCTGACGAGCGTGACTGGCGTTGGCGAGTCGGAGTCGACTCGTCCGGGTCCAGCTCTAACTTCTACTTGCTGTGAGACGGGTGCAATCCGGAGTTGTACACGCAATACAGTGGTGCGGTCGGACAGGATGGTCAGCGTCAAGATAGATTTACTGAACCCACCCGATTCAACAGTGATTGTGTACTCTCCAATCGGCACCGCGCGGAAGGCGAATTGTCCCGCGCCGTCCGTCTGACTCGTCTGCGAGAATGAAGACGAACGCGAAAGAAGCGTAATCTTTGCGGCATTAATTGGACGCTGTTGCGGATCAATAACTGTTCCGCTGACATCGCCGAATACCGAAGCCGACGCTCTTGACGTGAGGAGCAAAACGATAACAAAGCACAAAAGAATATGATGACCGTTCATGATTAACTCCTTGTCGAAAACAGCAGCAGCCCGGCCTTATGAAATGCGTCTCTCTTTCGGCCTGGGATGTCTTGCCTTGACCAAGGAAGACAGATCCAATGCCAATGAGACGCCGGTCAGGCCTTGCCGAGAGAACACCACGACAGCACAGCTACCTTGCAACGCGTAGCCGGGCATTCTCACTTACGCCGGAAATGAAATAAGACTAGGAGCGAAGTGCAGGCGGCGCGCGCGGGCTAACCTGCCATCGAATGGCTTCACGTGCGTAGATGAAGGTGTTTGCGGCTACGAGCAAGCCCGGATTCGAAGCTGGGCGAACTCGGTCCGTTAGAGAGTGAGTGGCCGATTCGCGTGGCCTTCTTTGGTTAGTTGAACTGAATGTTCCTGCGCCGCAGTCTGGCTGGCAGGGCTTCGTCAGCGTGCCGGTAGATACGCTGGCGTGGTTCGCATCAATTTTTGACGTTCCGTGCGAATAAATGGAATCACTATCTCGACTTGGCACCGTCGCCACGGTCTGCGTGAACAGTAACCGACTGGCGTTCTTCCTAACCGGTGACAAACCGCACAGCGGCTCTGCCGGCTGAATTGGCGTATTATGAATATGAGGCGTCTGATTGTGACCCGCAAGAAAAGCATGACATGAACCGTTCATGCAAGAGCCAGCGGCATGCGGTGCTCTTCCCGCACAGCAAGTGAGTGTGCACATCGGACCACTGGCTACCGCCGCAGAAGGAATGTTGGCCCAAAGGATTGACAGGAGCAGCGTCGAGCCAAGAAGCACTCTTGCAGCGCGGAAGGCAGTCGAGCCCCAACTTCGTCTGTTCAGTTTAACCACAATCCATATTCGAGAAGTTCCGGAATTCTGTCACGGCAAAGGTAAACCTGCAAGACGTATACGCTGTATATCAACCACTCCTGCGAGCCTAACGACGACGCCGTAACCGGGAAAGCAGTAAGGAGGCTCCCTCTTCACGGCAAGCCAAAGATTCCCCGTATATTGGAAGCTGATTGATGGCCTTCCGACAGGATCAATAAAACAATCCATCGTTTCAAGGTTGGCTAAAGATAAGAGTCCCAAATAATACCCGCGCGAATCGTCGACTAGTTCCGCCAAGCTAAAAGGAAAGTATACAAACTTCCCTAATTGACAGAGACCAAATGGTTGAATTCGCGCCGCTTTAAAGACCGGATGCGACACTCATTCTTGCTAGTAGCGAATGGTGTGTTTGGGACGTCTCTTCTTGACGTGATGGCTCTTCATCGCACGTGCGGCTAATTCATTAACGAGTACTACAACCACGATGCAGAGTATTGCAGCGAACACAAACCCCTGCCATCCAAAAGGTGCGTCGCCGTGTAATAGCAGGCCATAACAATTGCTCATAAATGATTTCACTTTCAGCGATTCAAGAAGGCACATGCATCACATTTCCGAGAGGCATTCAGTTATCCGTGGACATTACCTCGGATTTCCTTAGGCCTCTCGAACAGATGTTCGTTATTTCGATCCTAGAACGTTAGCCCGATCTGTCCCTGGAATGACCGGGGTGAAACAAAGTGCGTTCCGCTAAAGGTGGATTGAAAGTTGTAGAGCGCTTCCCTGTTTGTGAGATTCAGTACCGTGAATCGCAAAGTGACCTTCTTTCCTTCCGAGCGGAAAAGATTGTCTGTGCCCGCACTAAAATCAAACAGGTGACGTGGTGCGATGCGCGGCGGGTTATGGTCATCGTTTGCTGTTCCATCGGCAGGAATGCGCACGCGTAACGCGCCACGATTGCTATCGCTGCAGGTCGCAATTGCCTGTGTTGGGGTCGCGAAAGTGCTGCCGCAGAAGAGACCGATCTGGGCTTGCTGGTCTGCCGGGAAAGTCAGCGCCGTGTCGAAATCAGGCACTGCTCCTGACACAAGACCACTGTCGTAGCGCCAAGTGAAGGCGAGATATGGCGCAACCCTTTTCCATTGTTGGAACTGGTACTGCACCTGTGTTGTCTGCTGGAAAGCTTGATCGTGGTCAATGCGGAAGACGCCTGTCGGCAGATCCGAATTGAAGAACAGACCGCCGCTCTCCGGGGGGAAATAACGGGCCCGAGTATGCCCCGCTACCATGAAGGCTGATAGCCCTTTGTAGTTCGTTAGATTGATGCGCGCACTAACTCCATCGAGCTTCGAGGTCTGCCAGGAGATCGGAAACGTGACCGACGTGTTGAAGAGTACATTGAAGTCATAGGCATTGTTGGTGCGCTTGTAGAAGTAGTCACCATCAACTACCAGATGGCTGCTGAGTGACTGTTGAAAACCCACGTTGAATTGGTTACGTCTTCCCGGGCTTAGCGGCAGATTACTCGTGTCGCCCAGAATGCCATTACCCAAGCCACCAGCTCCCGTTGCACTTGAAAGAATTAAGTTCTCGTTGTATGGGGTTTCAAAGTTGCGGGTGTAAGAGCCACGCAACACTGTGTTTGTGCGCTTGACCAGGTAAGAAACACCGAGGCGCGGTTGGAGCATTTTGCCATGCGTGATGCCGTTATAGTTGTCGAACCTCAGCCCCAACAGCACGGTTGCATTTCCCAGAGTAAGACTGTCTTGCGCAAAGAAAGCTTCCTGCTTGATATCAGTGTGACCGTGGAAGCCAAAGGGGTTCCCTCCGCGCGTTAGATCAAACGGCAACAGACCCGGCAGGAAGTCTGGACTGGCAGGGTCGTTGAAATTCGGATCCGTAATGCCAAATTGAAATCCTTCGGTCAGGAACGTATGCGAAATCTGAACACCGAACTTTGCATTGTTCCTTCCCTTCACATAAGACAGGTCCAATTTTATTCCGACGTTATTCAATCTACGCGACTGATTGAACGTGATCGGCTGGTCCGAAAACTGATTGGGACTCGCAAAGTATTTGACGTTGTCTAGTCGGTAATAGGGATTGATCGACAGCACTGTCGTCGGGCTAAAAATATGAACATAGCCGGGCGCGATGTTGACGGAATTAACTAACTGTCGCTGGTCCTGCCCCAGGGCCTGCTGATCAAACTCATTCGGGGTCTCGAATCTGTTACGCGCTAAAAACAAGTTCAAATGAAAAGTATCTTTTGAGTTCGGACTGTAATCGATGCGATCGAAGACATTCATGGCCCTGCCGCTATCATGAAGCACCGTGAACTCAGGTGCGTCGAGAAAACGACCCGAACGTTCGAAATTGAAGGCCACGAAGTTTCCTCCTTTGGCGTTTCCATAGGCAAGCGATCCGTCTTCATGGGTCGTACCAAACGTTCCGTACATCACATTGAAACTGCCAGTAGGCTTTTTCTGATTTAGTCCTGAGTGCGTGATGGCATTGATCACCAGACTCGTCTTGTCACCGTATTCAGCGGGTGCTGCTCCCGTAACGACTTCCAGCGATTGAATGGCATTTACCGGAATTTGAGTAGAAAAGGCTTTGCTTTGCTGGTCGGAGATCGGCTGGTTGTCCAGCGAAATATTGACTTGCGCATGATCGCCAAGCGGGTGCATGAATCCGTTCGAGTCGGCGACAACGCCAGGAGCAGCCAACGTCACTACGTCGCTCAGACCGTTTCCAGGCGTCTTAACTGGCAACCTGTTGATCAGATTCTTGTCCACATCCGTATGAGATGTTGGGACGTTCTCCAACACATCGGAACCACCACTTGTAATCGTGACTGATTCCGACGCACCAATGACAGCAACGGGAACATTGAGATTGATTGGTACAGAAGTGCGGACGTTCACAGTCTGTTTTCCGGGCGAAAAACCGCTGGCGGAAGCTGTTACCACATAATTGTTGAAAGGTACGTTGTTGAAACGAAACAAGCCGTCGGCTCCCGTGTTTACCGTTTGTTTGTAACCGGTCACGGCATTCTCAATTGTGACGCTAGCGTTTGGTACCGCGGCATTATTTGGATCTGTGACCGTACCGCTTACGGTTGCGGCTGTTAGCGATTGACCAAGAGCTGCACAGCTCAGGGAGATGGTTATGATTACCGGGAAGAGTGAACGAAATACTCTGAGAAAAATGAATCTACGAGTCATTGCCATTTACCTCATTAAATTAAGCAGCGGAACATTGGCTACAAAGACCCTCTTTTACGAGAGCACTTAAATGCAGCCGAATAGATTCGGTTGGTCCACTCAGTAGTAGATCTCAGGCGAACCTAGTGCTGAATTATTTAGCAGGTAACTGGCGGAGCACGACCCTGACGGGTAGTCCCAGTATTGGAGAGAAACGAGACTGCGACTATTCGTACTATGGAAGGCGATGTTGTCGACGCGTGTATTACTACCGGTGTGAAGATCTCGGCATTAGATAAGCTTTGTTGAAATTGGCAGACGAGGCAGTCACTTGACTTAGGGTGATTAGTAGTCGAGGTACTGCCGTCTCTCGCAGCCAGAGAGTCCGTTATGGAGTAAGCGTTTTGCTCGGAAATCTTCGGTGAAAGGTTTCCGTGTCGGTGCGCTAATCCAAATGTCGAACCGTAGCCGACTAGGACGAGCAATAAATAGGTTAATACCCGCGAGCAACGAGCACGTTGACCATAATGAAGGGATGATGTGGATAGTCCGCTCATGTCTGATAGCAACGCGTGAGCGCCTCCAGAAACTTAGCGTCAATAGAGGTACATGTCAACCACATTTGACACTTCGAGACCTTTGTTTGACACCAAACAGCCAATAGATTATCTGCCTATCAATTGAACCGCGACGGCGATGAAGACGATTCCCATAATTGCTGCAATAGAAACCTTCAAACTAGGTGAACGCCGGTGAGCTTCAGGTAGTAAATCGCTCGTCGCTGTGTATAGGAAGAAGCCGGAAGCGAACCCCAGAAAGATTGCCAGAGCGGCTGGGGGTGGCAGAACTGCCAACGCCAGCAAGCCTCCAACGACAGGTGCAATTGCATCCATGACGAGAAAGACAACATCCCTGCGGCGCACCGGTTCACCATGAGTAACCAAAAGAATAGTGTTTAGACCATCACTCATGTCATGTGCTATGACCGCCAATGCAACAAGCAGTCCTGTTCGCCAGTTCACCAAAGAAGCTGCGCCAATTGCTGCTCCGTCAAGAGTGCTGTGAACGATTAGCCCAATTGAGCCCAGTCGACCAACGTGCTGATGAACTTCATTCGTGCAATCACCCTCCGGGCACGCGTGCAAGACAAGTAGCCGCTCAACCAAATAGAAGATAAGGAACCCCACCACGACAATCCCAAGGACGAATCGGAAACTCCAGCCTTGTGCTTCGGCAACGGAGAGCGATTCTGGCAGCAGATCGAAAAAGACTGCGCCCAGCAGCACGCCCGCACCGAGTCCCATTAACAAGTGCATCCGCTGCCTTGCGGCAACCGCGACGTAACCGCCGATTAAGGTTGAGCACATCGCGAGTAACGTAAAGAGAAGCGTGAACATTAGACTTTGCTCATTCTCAGATATTCAACAGGTCCTCAACAAGACCTTCTTAACGGAAACACCTCGCTAACGGGAGTTCGTGGTCCGCGTGTCCCGCGTTCAATAAGGCTGCGGCTTGTATTCCATTGCATTTCATTGCAGCCGACGACGACTTTTTCTGATTTTCCCCCTTCCTTCGTTCTCATCTTCGCACGGGCCCAGCGACGCAAACTCCATTACGTAGGCTCCATTCCGGTTCTCCACTCCGTTACGACCTTGCAGGTGCATCGCTGTGCGCCACCCGTGCTTCGCCTCCTCTACGGAAGGGGGAAAACGCATTTTCAACACCAATGAAAAGCGAACACCCAAATCGACGAGATACACGCATCAAAGGTAGAGAAGATCCATAGGAAGGAAGCGCTTCTCCAAAACGCGTGAAGAGAAAACCACAAAATCTGCTTAGCCCCGTCGTTGAGGAAGCTGAGCACGCAGTCGAGTCACCACGCAGAGTGCGCCGCTTTTTTCGGGAGCTTGGTCCCGGCTTGATCACGGGCGCTGCAGATGACGATCCTTCGGGCATCTCAACTTACTCAGTCACCGGCGCGTCGTTTGGTTATGCGCCACTCTGGACGGCGCTGTTTTCATTTCCATTGATGGCGGCAGTGCAGATGATGTGCGCGCGGCTGGGAATGGTGACGGGCCGCGGTTTGGCCGGGGTTGTGCGCCGCAGTTATGGGCGAAATGTGCTGTGGGGTTCATGCGCGCTGTTGCTGGTCGCGAATATTTTCAACATTGGAGCTGACCTGGGAGGAATGGGCGAAGCGACCGCCATGGTCACCGGCATCAGTACTTTCTTTTGGACTCCCTTGTATGCCGCCTTGATGACTTCGCTGCTTTTCTGGACGACTTATCGGGTAATCGCCAACACTTTCAAGTGGCTCACCCTGGCGCTATTCGCCTACGTGATGGCAGCGTTCCTGGCCCACCCTAATTGGCGTGCCGTGGCTATCTCAACCGTGGTTCCACAAATCGAGTGGTCTTCCAATTATCTGGCCACGTTCGTAGGAATTCTGGGAACTACGATCTCGCCGTATCTGTTTTTTTGGCAAGCGTCCTTGGAAGTGGAGGAAGAACGGAAGCTCGGACGCCGTAGCGTAGGCGAGCGCAAGGGCGCCACGGATGAGGAATTGCGGAAGTCACGCACTGACGTGATTGCCGGAATGTTCTTCTCCAACTTGGTAATGTATTTCATCATTCTGACAACTGCCGCAACCTTGAATGTGCACGGCTCAAAGGACATTGAAACTGCGCAGCAAGCGGCCGAAGCGTTAAAGCCGTTAGCCGGCGATGCAGCGTATTTCCTTTTCACTTTGGGTCTGATCGGTACGGGAATGATCGGCGTTCCGGCACTGGCTGGCTCCGCAGCCTATGCAGTTGCGGAAGCGATGGCCTGGCGCGGGAGTCTCGAAGATCGACCGCGCCTAGCCAAGAGATTTTACGCTGTCATGGGAGCGGCGATGATTCTGGGTATGGCTCTCAATTATGCCGGTATCAATGCAGTCAAGATGCTGTTTTGGTCCGCAGTATTAAATGGACTGCTAGCACCGCCGCTAATCGCTTTGGTTGTTCTTCTGACCAGCAGCAAGAAAGTGATGGGGAGCCGCGCCAATCCGCCGCTATTGAAATGGCTTGGCTGGGCCACGGCCGTAATCATGGCGGCAGCGGCAGTAGCGATGTTTTTGACGATATGAGCGGATCTCATGCGACTCCTCCAAAGTCCTTGAAAGCCAGAGAGAACGGACTGTTTGGGTTAGCGTGTTGCGGAAGAATCGGGCAATTCCCTCGAGCTTAATCTCTCACAATGTTTGCAAAGTTGGCCGGTACTGGGTTTTTCTGAGCGAACAGCTTTCGGGTCTGTCACCCTTAAACCACAAAGAGTTTGGGTAGGAATTCGATCCAGAACAATATGATAGACGCGGCTCGCAGATCCGCTCGTATAAAGAGTCACCATTTTGATAGGGGAAGAGTGAGAATTTTCGGACTGTCTGGGATGCTTGAAAATCAGAAAGCGTTGTTTACGCTGTAAACACGAAAGCGGCTAGGCATTGGTCTACCGCTCTTGATGAAGGTACAAAAACTGTTTATGAATGATTAAAAAGAATCAATTGTTCAAATTCAAGAGAAGCACGGTATTGTAGATAGTGACCACCGGGTTACCGTAACCGGCGATTGGCTGGAGCCGGGGGACGCGGCACCCCAGGAGTTCAACAAAAGTGATGCTACGACTTAGATCTATTGCCCCTCCCACCTGATGGCTGGTTCATAAACGGTCGCAGTAACGACGCCATCAACAATCCACGTTGATGGCTTTTTCGTTTTACCACCACCGAATGTTTTTGAGGGGAGACTAGATAATGAGTTTCGATCAAACTAAATGGGTTTGGAAGAATGGAGAGCTCATACGTTGGGCGGATGCAACGACCCATGTGTCTGCCCACGCCTTACATTACGGAAGCGGCGTCTTCGAAGGTTTGCGTTGTTACGAAACTGCGGAAGGATCTGCAGTGTTTCGATTGGATGCTCATCTGGAAAGGCTGTTCAATTCGGCAAGCGTTTACGGCCTCAACATTCCTTACAACCTGGAACAACTCGCAAACGCGATCTGCGACGTAATCGAGCGCAATGAATTTACTAGTTGTTACGTGCGTCCATTGTGTTACTTCGGTAGCAGTAGTCTTTCGTTGCATCCGGCGAAGTGCCCGGTTGAAGTGGTGATACTGGCATGGCCCTGGGCTTCATATCTCGGTGCCGAAGGTTTGAAGAATGGTGTGCGCATCACCGTTTCGCCATGGCGGAAATTTCATTCGCAGATGATGCCCACAACATCCAAAGGGTGTGGTCAGTATCTCAACTCAATCCTTGCTGTGCGCGATGCCTTTAGTCGTGGATTTGATGAGGCTCTGTTGCTTGATATTAACGGGAACATTGCTGAAGGCTCGGGAGAGAACATCTTCGTCGTTCGCGATGGAAAGTTATTTACGAACGATGAGCAACATTCAATTCTCTTGGGCATTACACGCGACTCTGTGATTCAGATTGCACACGAGCTTGGATATTCAGTGCAAACGAAAGCGCTGACTTTGGAAGATCTGATGAGCGCGGATGAAGCCTTCTTCACGGGAACCGCTGCCGAGGTGACGCCAATCCGTGAGCTTGATGGGTTGGCTATCGGCGATGGAAAACGAGGTCCAATAACGGAGAAGATCCAAAGCACTTTCTTTTCAATCACCGCAGGTCGCACTGAACTGCATCGCGATTGGCTTCACTTCGTAGCGCTCCAACCAATTTGCCGTTGAGATGCCGAAGCAGATCCACCGATTACACAGATTACGATTTGGGATTTCGGAATGCGAATTTCGGATTTCGCCGTAATTGAGAAGCCCGTGAGATTAGCGGTTGTCTGCGGAAGAATGAGGTAGCCGTTGTCTGCGGAAGAATGAGGCGGTCCACAGAAAGGGAAATCCGAAATCCGCATTCCGAAATCCCAAATCGTAATCTGTGTAATCTGTGTAATCGGTGGATATTCTTCTTCTGTGCGACATTCAAACTCTTTAGCCTAACTTTGCGTCCAAGAGTGGGAGCTTCTCTCCCAGTGACGCGAAGGAGAACTTTATGCCGTTACGCATTATCGGATTAATTGCGGCTTTAATTCTGGCCCTTGCACCAGGGCGGTCAACACAACTCCCCACGCCACCACCCCAGCCCGAGACAGGACCCGGCGGTAAACAAGCGGCGCACTCCGCCGTCATCAAGAAACGCTATCGCGAGGGAGCCAGGGAATATTGGATTTACGAGCCGGACAGACCGAAACCGACGACGGCACCAGTGGTCATTTTCCTGCATGGATGGGGTGGCACCAATCCTCTTTATTACGGTGCGTGGATCGATCACATCGTGAAGCGCGGGAACATTGTCGTGTTTCCGCGTTACCAATCGAGCATACTCACAAGCAGACAAGACTTCATTCCAAATACGCTTGATGCAATTAAAGACGCCGTCCAGCGATTGCAAACCGAGCGCGGTCACGTCCGTCCCGACCTGAACAGGGTCGCCACCGTCGGACACTCACTGGGAGGACTGCTTGCTGCCAGTGTCGCGGCGCTCGCCAGAGAGTCTGGACTTCCGCGAATAAAGGCGGTTATGTCGGTCGAGCCTGGGTTGACGCGCAGCCCCGCCAACATACCGATGGCTGACTTAAAGAAGATCGACAGTGATACTTTACTGCTCGCGGTTGCCGGTGATCGCGATACTCTCGTGGATGATTTCGACGCGAAGCGGATCTATTACGAGTCGAGTCGCGTATCTGCCGACAATAAGGATTTTGTCAGATTGATAACCGATGACAGGGGACGGCCAGGTTTGATCGCAAACCATCGTGCGCCGACCGCGCCTGACAAAGACTACGACAACGGCGAGGGCGATCTAACTACTCGACGTTCTGGTCCATTGGTGGGCTCGGGTACGCCGATCGATGGCCAGACGGGCTCTGAATCATCCCGAATACCTTCCATCAACGCTCTCGATTATTACGGCCTGTGGAAATTGTTCGATGCTTTGTGTGACGCGGCGTTTTATGGGAAAAACCGCGAGTTTGCCCTCGGCAACACACCGCAACAGCGCTTCATGGGTAAATGGAGCGACGGCGTCGCGGTGAAGGAACTATTTGTTACTGACAAGCCTTAGCGAGTGGCAGGATTCTGCCATCAAAATCGGCAGAGGTCTGGGTTGTTTTTTATTTCGTCCGTTATTATGCTGGCGCATGAGTGGGTTTCTATCATCTCCCCGGGGTAAAAACATCGAATGACGATTTCGTTCAGGTTGTTTGGGTACGTAGTGTCGTTCAGTATTACAAAACTCATCACGATCCCCTCCCACAGATTTAGAGATCTGATTTGAACCTTACGTAGTACCAGGACATTAACTAACTGTTAGCGATAACAGCCAGGTAGTCGTGTCTCGTCGAAGACGCGAAGGGCGAAGGGCCAAGCGTAAACGCTCCGCGCTTGGCCCTTTGCTCATTGAAGTCGAACAATAGTTGCTCCCAAACCTCCCGCGTCGGGAGGCGCATCGGTCCAGTCGATAACGAACGGAGTGCGCGCAAGTATTGATCGGACCATCTCACGTTGCACGCCGATACCCTTGCCATGAATAATCCGCACGCTGCGAAAGCCACGCTGTCGGGCCTGTTCTAGATATTCTTCGACTACCGCTTTTACGTCCCTGGGGTGCACAGTGTGAAGATCAAACACGTCGGTGATCTCAACGATAACTGGTTCCGGAAATGGGTTGTAAGGATCGAGATTATCGTCTTCGTCCATAAGGCAGTTTCACAATCATCCCTTGTTTGACACTCTCAGCAACCGCTTTGTACACTCGCGCTCTTTCAAATCCTAGCATTCTTAACCTTGATAGGCTTGGTACTTCAGTGGCAAACAGTCAGTACCGAAACGCGGTAGCGTCGGGTCAATTCTGGGCTCCTCGAATCGTTGCGAGTACCGAAAGTTGACCCGACGTTACGGCGTTTCGGTACTGACTGTTTTGCCGCAGCATTCGCGTGATCTAAACCGTCCGCCGTACCTCAAGCTTATCGAACAAATATTGAAAGGAATCAATTTATGGGTGCGCGAAAGAAGATTACGGTAGTCGGCGCCGGAAACGTCGGTGCAACGGCCGCTCATTGGTTAGCGGCGAAGGAGCTTGGCGATGTCGTGCTGGTTGATATCGTCGAAGGCGTTCCGCAAGGGAAGGCTCTCGATCTCGCAGAGGCCGCGCCAATCGAGGGATTCGACGTAAGACTGATAGGCGCAAACACCTACGACGGCACAGAGAACTCCGACGTAGTGATTATCACCGCCGGTCTGCCGCGCAAACCCGGTATGAGTCGCGACGATCTTTTGAAGACGAACGCGGAGATAGTGTCAAAGGTCGTCGACGAGGTCGTTCGTCGTTCACCAAATTCGATCCTAATCGTCGTCTCCAATCCGCTGGACGCGATGTGTCAGGTTGCGTTGAGACGATCTGGTTTTCCCAAACATCGTGTCATCGGCATGGCGGGCGTTTTAGATTCTGCACGCATGCGTTGTTTCCTGGCCGAGGCGTTGGATGTATCTGTCGAGAACGTAAGTGCATTCGTTTTAGGTGGACACGGCGATACGATGGTCCCACTGCCGCGGTTTTCTACTTGCGCAGGCATTCCCATCACCGAGTTGCTGCCGAAGGATAAGATCGACGCGATCGTGAAACGCACTGCTAACGGTGGCGCGGAGATCGTGGCGCTTTTGAAAACAGGATCTGCGTATTACGCTCCGTCTGCCGCGGCAGTGGAAATGACAGAATCAATTTTAAAAGACAAGAAGAAGATTCTGCCTTGCGCGGCGTTTCTAGAGGGTGAGTATGGAATCAATGGATTGTACGTTGGTGTTCCCTGCAAACTCGGTGCGAAGGGTTTGGAACAGATCATCGAGATCAATTTGACCGCCGAAGAACGAATTGCGCTTCAGAAGAGTGCATCAGCAGTGCAGGAGCTGATGAACGTGCTGGGGATTTGATCTTCGACAACTAGCGATGTAGTCGGTATCAGTCAGTACCGTAACGCGGTAGCGTTGGGTCTCGCTACGAAACAAGGCTCCAAGACTCAAACGACACCCGACGCTACCGCGTTGCGGTACTGACCGGGACCTAATAAAACCAAAAAGGGGCACGCGAGCGCGTGCCCCTTCTTACTTAATTGGTCCGCGTTGAAGAACTCAACGCGGAGTGGTTACCCACCTCACTGATTGCGAGGTACCTTGACCGTAACCGTCTTGATCGTATGGTTACCGGCCCCATCAGTACAATCGATCGTAATCGTATAGATACGACCGGTTCCTCTACCTGACCGTTCCGACCGAACTTGCACGTTGTGCTCATCCACAACTGCCCAGTCAGGCGAGGTGTCACCGTCGCCGAGACCGTTAATCGGTTCGTTACTCGAAACAGACAGAACACAACTGCCACCTGAACTACAGCTATCGGCCGTCGTGTAATCGATCTGGACTGGGACCATCAGATGGTTCGGTGGCCACAGCATATTTGGTGACGCTGAGACACCAGAAACATCCGGTCCTGTGCTATCAACAACAGTTACTGTGGCAGTCGCCTGCGAAGTAGCACCTCGTGGATCTTTCACAGTCAGCAGAACATTCGTTGTTCCCAGCGGATATGGCCCAGCAGGCGATTGAGTAATCGTCAACGGGTCGCCGTCAGGATCAACCGAACCATCATCGACCGAGGCGTCAGCAGTGCAGTCTGGTCCAGCAGACACCGTCACGTTCTTCGCCTTCGCGACCGGAACCTGATTTGGTGGCGCGCATGACCCGATGCAACCGCCGGAAATATTCAGCGTGTACGCCGAATTGCTAGCTGCTCCAGGGTTCACGTCGTAAACGATTACCGTGAACGTTTGCGCACCGCCCGGCAAATTGAACGAATAGGTTCGTGTTGCCGCGCTGGCGCCCGGATCCGCAAGGTATCCCTGTGCAAGATTAGCGGGATTGAACGTGCCGGTATAAGCAGCCGAGAACATGTTGATGGCGTTCGCCCCAGCGAATGTCACCGTAATGCAACTTGGTGCGCTATTCGGACAGGTTTGGAACGTATATGCATCGTATTGTCTTGTTCCCGGAGCGGTGGTGCCTGGGAATGCTTTCGCGGTTCCGCATGAGCTGGCCACGCCATCGCGGAAATGCCTGGTGGCAATGGTTCCAGTAGAACCGGTGAATCCCGCTCCGCTAGCCGGCGCAGTCGTATCAAGGGTTGAACTGATATTGACTGCTGGTGGTCCACTAGGAACGCTGAAATGCATTACCTGTGGGCTAACGCCACCGGTAAAGTTGACGGTCAACGTGAATTGCAGTGTCGCAGGGCAAGCCACGTTAGACGCCACTGTGAATCGGAACGGCATTGTGTTCGTTCCAATACCACCGACCCCGAGATCCGGATATGGCGAAGTGTTCGGTGTGTGAACCGTAACGCCCGGTGTCGCGCTCGTTAGGGTGGCGTTGATTGCGCTCGCACCAGCCACGCCCGTATTCCGAAGCTGTATAGTCAAACTCGCTCCGTCGCCGGCATCGATTAATCCGTTGCCGTCGCCGGGATCTTCATTTGCAGTAATCGCACCGAATTCAAGAAATGCTGTTCCGGTAACACCTGCTGCCTGAAGTGCGCTGTAGGCCATGATGATACCTGCGCCTGAGTCTCGATCGACTCCGGCGGCTTCGATATCGATGGCACTACTTGTTAACGCCGCACGAATCTGCGCCGGTGTAAGTACCGGATTCGCTGACTTGAGCAGCGCAGCGAGCGCACCTGCGTGTGGTGCCGCAGCCGACGTTCCAAAGAATGGATTTGAAAAACCTCCGACTCCCGTCACAGCAACTCCGTCCGCGGCCGTGATATCGGGCTTTTGACGAAGGACGCCGCCTGTTGAAGAGAGGTTTCCGGGGGTATATGGGGCCCCGTTAGATTGGAAGAACACGCGTCGTGGTCCGTCAGAGCTGAAGGTCTCAACCGTGTTGCTTCCATTAAATGGATTCGGAAACGGACCTCTGGCTGGAGTCGCTGCGCAGCTGAATGCATTGACTGCCGCCGAGTGTCCGTGCGTTTGACCCGCGGTCACTATCGAGAACCGTCCGCGATTGGCATTCAAGTGAAGGAATCTCGGCTGTGCCGAATTTTTCTTCACAATTACTATTCGCGGATTGGAAATGTTCGAGGTGACCTGCTCATACGGATCCTGTGTGCCGTTTTGAATATTCGTCGAGCTTGCCGCCACGGCGGTACCTGCCGCGTTCAGTCGGAACAGGTCGTAGTCGTTGGAAGATCCTCCGAGGCGATCAGACCAGTAGAGACTGATTGGTCCAGTGCTGGCGACGGTCAGCGTATTAAAGTTTTGCGCGCCGAACCGGTGTACTTGACCAACGGGCAGCGGCGAACTGGTGTTGCCGCCGTTAACGAAGTCCCCTTCCCACACTCCCGAAGTCCCGTCATTGAGGTTTCCGGAGTTGCCGGCGGAAGAAAAGTACATCGCACCCGACGCGGTGACGTCGTTTACGGCCTGAATAACTACGCCACCATTTGTGTTTGTCGGTGCAAGTTGTCCGTCCTGAAATGGTGTTTCGACAAAGTAGAAGACGTCATCAATGATGATGTCGCAACCGGCAGTTCGCAAATCGCGAATGTTCTGCGCAAAACTTGTGATACTTGTGAATGCCGTCGCGAAATAGAGTTGCGCGCCTGGAGCTATATCGTGAACGATCTCCAGCATCGCCGTTCCTTCATCACCTGAACCTGCTTGTCCCGGAAGAATGGTCACTGGACCAAGATCACCCAGCGCCTGACTTGCAGCGAGATTACTAACGCCGTCTGACAGGACACCGATCTTCACGCCAGTGCCGTCGGTATGAAATGTACCGCGCGCAGAAGCCGCTCGGTGCGTCGCATCGCCTTCAGTTGTTTTGCTACCCACTCCTGTGGGTGGAACAGATCCCGATACACTGGTGTCATATGGATCCTGCAACGCCGCCGCCAGGAGGTTACGAACGTGCGAAACGCGATTCGCGTAACCTGGTTTCACTGACTTTGTTGTTCCGCTATGACGATCATCAATCACTTGTTCAGTCAAACCTGATGTGACCGCGTCTTGTTTTGGCTGGATGAATTTCACATCGGCCAGAGCCGCAACCGATTCAAGGTCACCAAGAGAAACGGAGGCTCTTACGCTGTCGCGTTCGGGCACAACGCTGATGATGTCTGCGCCGTTCTCACGCAGCTGTAGCAACAAGCCGTCAGAAACGTTGGCAGAAATATCGACAACAGTTTTGCCCGTGTCGGATACCGGAAGGTCTGTCTCCAAGGTCCGCACTCCGTTGGCGACAGCCTCACCTCGATCCATCTTCAGCTCGTAAATGAGTTGCGAATCCATCTTTCTTTCTGTTGGTGTGCGCGACTCTTTTTCGAGTATCAGGGCCTCGATTTGCGCCAAGGCCTCAGGACTAATGCCGTTTTCTTCTGCTTGTGCAGCAGCGCTCGCACCGGGGAACCGCAAAGAAAACGCAGATGTGCCGGCCACGAGTGCAATCGCGCTAATCGCAAGCAGCGCGAATACAAGTTTGAAGCGGAATGCTTTCCGCTTGTGTGTAGATCGACTTCGACGTGCGGATTTGGTCATAGTCGGGCTCCTTGGTAGTCAATACTTGACGAATTGATATGGAGAGCTGCTTTTTGAGGCGGCCAATGATTGCTAAAGCGTGAGTAGGTTCGAACTGCCGGGGTTCGGGGAATAGTCAGTTCGTTGTTGCTTCAGCTGGCTGGCTAATGAATTGGACCTCTTTAAGGTCTGCGATCCTTTCGAGTTTGTTCAGCGGTACATAAGCCATTACTGAACGATCTTTGGCAGCGACAGAAACGATCTTGCTTCCAGTTCTTTTCAGTAGTGAGGTTAGCTTCGTTGTGACTTCAGAGCGAATATCAACGAGCACTCGTTTCTTTTCGTCTCTCCGAAGCACAACAGGTTCGGTTGGAACTCCTTTCGCCTCCGCCTCTCCGCGCATTTGGTAGATCGCGTAAAGCAATTGAGAATCGATCTTCCTTTGCGCTGGAGTGCGCGCCTCCTTTTCATCGACTCGAGTCTGGCCGTTCACACGCGCCGTCATCTCACTGTGCCATGGGCAAAAGGTGGCCGTCGCCAATAGAACAATTAGTACTACAGCAACCTTCATGATGTTTGGCTTGAGGCGTTGAGTTTCAATCCGGGGCTACCGCACGTGAGTGGATCTCTACTACTACGATAGGCAGAGCCATCCACCGTGTCAATGTTTTTTAGTTACAAATTTTCTGGAAGTTGATGTTGTAGTTTCTGGAAGTTATTGTGCGTAATTCTGGAAGGTGCGGTCCCAGATTCCAACCGCGAGCAGCTTAACGCTTAGCGCCCCAAGCGTCTGACCTTGGCACAGGAAAACGCTGGCACGAGGGCTTCCAAGTGGGTCTAATATTTCAGCCAACCGAACAGTCCGTGAACCACAGTTTCACGATTTTCTTCGTAGATTGCTTTGGTTAAGGGGATACTCATCGGGCAAGCTTTCACACAGTTCTGCGCGTTGCCGCAGTTTGTGATCCCGTCCTCGCCCATTATCGCTTCGAGGCGCTCGTCTCGTGTCATGTTGCCGGTGGGATGCATGTTGAAGAGTCGCACTTGAGCGATTGCTTGTGGCCCAATGTAGTTGTCGCCTTCGTACTGTGGACAAGCCTCCAGACAACAACCACACGTCATGCAACGGGAGTAGGCATAACGTTCCTGCACATCTTCCTGATCCATTCGTGGTCCAGGTCCGAGATCGTAGGTTCCATCCAATTCAATCCAACCGCGTACTCGCCGCAGATGATCAAACATCTGCGAACGGTCGACGACGAGATCTCGAATGTTCGGGAACTTTGCCATTGGTTCAAGCTTGATTGGCTGTTCCAAATTGTCGATCAGAGCGGAACACGATTGACGAGCCCGACCGTTCACGATCATTGTGCAGATGCCACATACCTGTTCCAGGCAGTTCATCTGCCAAACGGGCGGAGTTGTCCGATTGCCTGCCTTAGTAACCGGATTCTTTTGAATCTCCATCAGGCACGAAATGATGTTGAGGTTAGGACGGTAGGGAATCGCGAATTCCTCCCAGTACTGCGGAGAATCCGGATTGGCTCTTCTTCGGATGTGGATCTCTACGGATTTCGGAGGCGTTCTGAAGGTACTCCGCGTTGGTTCATGACTGGTACTCATGCGTTCCCTTTTCCTCCCGCCTCGTCGATTGGCTTACCTTGTTCACGTCGCGTTGCCGTATCCGACAATGGATCGTTAACTCGCTCTTTGTTCTGGCTCCAGATAATCGGTCCACTTACATTTGCCGGCTTTTGTTCGGCACCGGCGGAAACGAACTGCGGTGCTCCTTGTTTTGGAGCCGCAGCAGCTGCTTCCTTCTTGCCTTTGCTGTAATCACGTTTGCGCGGCTTAATCAATGAAACATCGACTGGTTCATACGAGATTACCGGACCTTCGCCCGAGTACTCAGCAATCGTAGTCTTCAAAAACCTCTCATCGTCACGATCCGGAAATTCAGGTTTGTAATGAGCGCCGCGCGACTCGTTCCGATTCAGGGCTCCAAGCGTTATGACCCGCGCTAGTTCGAGCATGTTCGCCAAATGCCGAGCGTGAGGCAGCGCCATCGTCGCCCAGAGATTCGAATCGTTTATGGAGATGTTTTTGTAACGATCGATCAACTCGCGCAGCTTGTTGTCCGTCGCCTTCAGCTTATCGTTGTAACGCACGACCGTAACGTTGTCGGTCATCCACTTGCCCATTTCCTGATGAATTAGGTACTGATTCTCACTACCTGTTTGCTTGATCAGTCGCTCGTTAATCTCCCGCTGAAGCTGTAGCTCTTGATCGTAGATGCGTGATCCCTCAGCCCCATTTCTTTCGATGTTCTTCGCATATTCGATTGCTGCCGGTGCAGCGACAAATCCGCCGAAGACGCAACTCACGAGAGAGTTCGCGCCAAGCCGGTTCGCGCCGTGAATCGAATAGTCGCATTCACCAGCAGCGAGGAGGCCAGGAATGTTCGTGCGCTGGTCATAGTCGACCCATAAGCCGCCCATCGAAT
>Ga0114129_10003573_pt1 | contig 21875 bp, 20 predicted proteins | sample RhiMetdeltSRZDD1_FD_80071 | JGI IMG/M metagenome (GOLD analysis project Ga0114129, IMG submission 80071) | Populus rhizosphere microbial communities from Tennessee, USA - Rhizosphere MetaG P. deltoides SRZDD1 (version 2) (version 2) | ecosystem: Host-associated > Plants > Roots > Rhizosphere >... | reverse complement strand
CCCGCCGAACTCGCTGATGAGACGCGTATGACGGCGATCCGACAGCATGCCGACGATGAGGAAGAGACCGCCGGTGCTGACGCCGTGCGCCAGCATCTGATACATCGCGCCCTGCACGCCGTTGACGTTCATCGCACAGATGCCGAGCACGACGAAACCGAGGTGACTCACCGAGGAGTAGGCCACGAGCTTCTTCATGTCGGGCTGCACCATCGCGACGAGCGCTCCGTAGATGATCCCAACAACCGCCAGCACGGCGATCCACGGAGCAAAGTAGGCGGCGGCCAGCGGAAAGAGCGGAAACGCAAACCGCACGAATCCGTACGTCCCCATCTTCAGGAGCACGCCGGCCAGAATGACGGAGCCAGCGGTCGGCGCCTGCACGTGGGCATCGGGCAGCCACGTGTGGAACGGGAACAACGGAACTTTGATCGCGAATGCCACGGCAAAGGCGAGGAAGAACCAGAACTGCGTGCGCGGCGCGATGTCGAGCGTGTAGAGCTTGAGCATGTCGAAGCTGTACGTGCCGGTTGCGGCATTGTGGAGATACGCAAGACCCAGGATGGCGACGAGCATCAGCACGCTGCCAGCCATCGTGTAGAGCATGAACTTGATGGCCGCGTAGATCCGTTGGTCGTACCCCCAGATGCCGATCAGGAAATACATCGGGACCAGCATCGCGTCCCAGAACACGTAAAACAGGAAGAGATCGAGCGAGAGGAACACGCCGATCATGGCGGCCTCGAGCAGGAGGAGAAAGACGCAGAACTCCTTTACCTTGCGCTCAATTCCAATCCACGAGGAGAGGACGGCTACCGGAGTCAGAAATCCGGTCAGGACAATCAGCAACAGACTGATGCCATCGACACCGATGTAGTAGTCGATGCCGAATGCCGGGATCCACAGATGGCGCTCGACCAGCTGGAATTCAGGCGAGCCGGGATTGAACGACGCCCAGATGGCGAGCGTCACGCCAAACGTCGCAACCGAGACGATGAGCGTCAGCCATCGAATCAGCGTGGTGTGTCGACCGTCGGCGTTGCCGATGAGCAGCACGATCAGCGCGCCCACGGTCGGCAGCAGCCACGAAATGGAAAGCAGCGGAACGTTCACTCAGTCACCGTAGGCCGGGTCCTTTTGGACCCGGCAGATCTGCCTATCTCCACAGGTAGTACCCGAGAATCAGCACCACACCGATGAACAGCGACCCGGCATAGGCGCGCACCGATCCGCTCTGGAGCCGCCGCAGCAGCGACGAACTGCCGTCGACAATCGATGCGGTCCCATTCACCGCGCCATCGATGATGTGGACGTCCACACCGCGCCACAGTCCTTCCTGCGAGACGATTCGAATCGGCTGCACGATGGTCGCGTCGTAAATCTCGTCGACGTAGTACTTGTTCAGCAGCAGCCGGTACACACCTGGAAACGTCGCAGCCAGACGGTCGGCGATTTCGCGACGCTTCAACCAGATGAACGCCGCTAGACCGATGCCGACGACGGCGACAATGCTCGAAACCACCATGAGCGACAGCTCGAGGCCGCGTTCGCCTTCCCCGGCTGCCTCACCCGTCCCACTCGCCTCCTGGCCCGCTTCCGCAACTTGTCCCGTCGCCAGCGTCGTCACCGAGCGCGCTGAAAAGGACGGCGCTAGCCACCCGCCGATCGCGTTGTGTCCGCCGAGCGCGGCGGGGATGCCAATGTAGCCCGCCAGAACGGAGCCGAGCGCGAGGACGACCAGCGCGAGCGCCATCGCTGGGGGCGCATCATGAAGGTGATTCCCGTGAGAGTGCGAGTCGGCTGTCGCGGGTCGGTGCGAAGGGTGCAATGGGTCTGCCGCAGGTTGGTGCGAAGGGTGCGCTGCAGCTTCCTCTTCTTCGGGGTGTTCCGGTGCCGGTGCTTCATGCCGGCGCTCGCCATGGAACGTCAAAAACACCAGGCGGAACATGTAGGTCGCTGTCAATAGCGACGTGAGGATCCCGATGGTCCAGAGAATGGTGTAGCCGTGCGCGAACGTGTCGAAGAGAATCTCGTCCTTGCTGAAGAACCCGGCGAGTCCGGGCACGCCGGCAATCGCGAGCGAGCCGATTAGGAAGGTCCAATACGTAATCGGCAGACCAGCTTTCAGGCCACCCATATTGCGGATGTCCTGCTCGCCATGCAGCGCATGAATCACCGCGCCGGAGCCGAGGAACAGACATGCCTTGAAAAACGCGTGCGTGTAGAGATGGAAAATCCCTGCACCGAACGCACCGACGCCCATCGCGAGAAACATGTACCCAAGCTGCGAGACGGTCGAATACGCGAGCACACGCTTGATGTCGTTCTGCACCAGTCCGATAGTGCCGGCCATCAGCGCTGTCGCGGCTCCGATCACCGCGACAACCGCCATCGTTTCGGGCGCGTGGCTGAAGAGCACCGCGTTCCTGCCGATCATGTACACGCCGGCCGTGACCATTGTGGCCGCGTGAATCAACGCCGAGACCGGCGTCGGACCTTCCATTGCGTCGGGAAGCCAGACGTACAGCGGAATCTGAGCGGACTTGCCGGTTGCACCGATGAATAGCAGCAGCGTCGCGAGCGAGAGCGCCCCGAAATCTGAGTCGGGCGCCAGCGGTGCAACCGCCGACGCGATTCGCTGGAAATCGAGGGTTCCGAAGCGGACAAACAGCAGCAGCGTTCCGAGGATGAAGGCGTAATCGCCGATACGGTTGACGACGAAGGCCTTCTTGCCGGCATCGGCCGCGGACTTCTTTTCGAACCAGAAACCGATCAGCAGATACGAACAGAGCCCGACGCCTTCCCACCCGATAAACAGCACCAGGAAATTGGCGCCAAGGACGAGCACGAGCATGAAGAAGGCAAACAGGTTGAGATACGAGAAGTAGCGCGCGTACTCCGGGGCGCTCTCCTCGTGCATGTAGGCCGTCGAATAGATGTGAATCAGCGATCCGATGCCGGTAATGACGAGAATCATGACCGCCGCGAGCGGATCGACCCGCAGCGTCAAGTCGAGGACGAAGTCGCCGGAGGCGATCCACGTGTACAGCGTCTGCTCAATGACTCGCTGCGGCGGCGCGAGGTTGGCGAGCTGCCAGACCACCATCAGCGACACGGCGAACGAGGCGAGCATCACGAGGCACGCGATGGCGCCCGAAACAGCCTTCGGCAGCCTGCGTCCCATCGACGCATTAATCACGAACCCGAGCAGCGGGAAGAGAGGGATTAGGGCGATCATCACCACTTCAGCGATGTGAAGGCGTCCGGATTCAGCGACTCACGGTGACGGAACAGGGCGATCACGATGGCAAGGCCGACGGCCGCCTCGGCCGCGGCGACGGTCATCACGAAGAAGGTGATGATCTGGCCGTCGACCGTACCGTGCGACCGCCCGAATGCCACGAAAGACAGGTTGACGGCGTTCAACATGATCTCGATCGACAGAAGAATCGTGATGAGGTTGCGGCGGAGAAAGACTCCCGCGGTGCCTATGGCGAAGAGGATCGCCGATACGACCAGATAGTGGCCTAGCGGAATCACCGCTTCTCCTCGCGAGCGGCAAGCACAACCGCGCCAACCATGGCGACGAGAATCAGGACTGACGTCGCCTCGAAGGCAAACACGTAGTCTGTGAACAGCACCCGGCCTACCGAGCGCACGGAGCTGATCTCCGCCACGTCGCCGCGGCCGCCAACCGCCGCCCCCGCATCGGTCACCCGCAACAATGCCCACACCAGCTGCACGGTGAGCAACGCGGCAAGCATGGCCCCGAAGCGCGACACCCCGGGACGGCGCAACGGGTGCGTGCGGTCCCATTGCGCCGCATCTTCCTGCGGCGCGTTCAGCAGCATTACGACGAATAGGAACAGCACCATGATGGCGCCCGCGTAAACGATGATCTGCGCCATGGCGACAAACGGGGCATCGAGCTGGATGTAGAGCGCCGACAACGCGCCGAACGACGTGATGAGGAGCATGATGCTGTACATCGGGTTGCGCTGGCCGATCACGAGCAGCGACGCACCGATGGCAACCGCCGAGAACACGTAGAAGAGAAGCGTGTCAGGCATTGAAATAGAGGATGAATGCCGCTGTCGCAATCAGGTTGAGCACCGCCGCCGGGAACAGCCACTTCCATCCAAACTGCATCAGCTGGTCGTAGCGATAGCGCGGAACCGTCCAGCGAACCCAGATGTACGCGAAGAGGATGATTCCGACCTTCGCGAGAAAAAACATCCACCCGAGACCGTAGCGGTCGAGAAGCGGGATGCCGTGCCACCCACCAAGATAGAGGTCGGTCGCCACCGCGGCCATCGTCGTCATGTTGATGTATTCAGCCTGCGGGAAGAGCGCGAACCGCACGGAGCTGTATTCGGTGTTGTACCCGGCGACCAGCTCCTGCTCGGCCTCGGGAAAATCAAAGGGTGCGCGATTGGTCTCGGCGACACCTGCGATCGCGTAAATGATGAAGCCGAGCGGCTGTAGAAACACATACCAGCGCGGAATGAAGCCGAACCAGTATCCCGCCTGCGCATCGACAACGGAACGCAGCGAAAGCGAGCCGGCGAGCATGATCACCGACGCGAGGGCGGTCGCGTAGGCGAGCTCGTAACTGATCATCTGCGCCGAGGAGCGAAGGCCGCCGAGCAGCGAGTACTTGCTGTTGGAGGACCACCCGGCAAGCACGATGCCGTAGACGCCCATCGAGGTGACCGCGAAGACGACGAGCACGGCGACGTTCACGTCCGCGACGCCGAGCTTCACCGGGGTATCCAGCAGGCCGAAGAACGTCGTTTCGCCGCCCCACGGAACCGCGGCAAACGCGGCGAAGGCCGCCGTCACCGATACGATCGGAGCAAGCGTGAACAGCCACTTGTCGGCGCCCTTTGGCCTCAGCTCCTCCTTGAAGAGCAGCTTGAGAATGTCGGCCAGCGGCTGCAGCAGCCCATGCGGTCCGACCAGGTACGGACCATAGCGCTGCTGCATGAACCCCATGATTTTCCGCTCGGCGAGGACCAGCAGCGCCGACGCGTTGATCAACATGAAGAAGGTGAGACCGATGATCCCGAGCTGAATGGCGAACCGAAGGGTTGCCTGATCCATCAGTGCGCACCGGCGAGCATTTCGCCTTTGCGGCGCCATTCGGCCGGCAGCGTGCAGCGCCCTTCGCGCACGTGCGCCTCGTACTCGTGCCTGAACAGCTTCATCGTCGAGAGCACAGGGGTGGCCGCGGCATCGCCAAACGCACAGAGCGTTTTGCCAATGATGTTGTTGGAAACACCAAACAGCAGATCGAGATCCTTCTCCCGCCCTTCGCCGCGTTCGAGGCGCTGCAACAGTTTGTAGAGCCAGTCGCAACCTTCGCGACAAGGCGTGCACTTCCCGCACGATTCGTGGCGGTAGAAGTGCAGCAGGTTCATCGCGAGCCACACCATGCAGACCGTGTCGTCGAGCACGATGAGACCCGCGGAGCCGAGAAGCGACCCGGCCTTCTGAATTCCGTCGAAACTTGCCGGCGTATCCAGCTGGTTGGGCAACATCAGCGGCACCGATGATCCACCGGGAATGATGGCCTTCAGTTGACGATCGCCGCGGATGCCACCCGCGTAGTCGTAAATCAGCTCACGAAGCGTCGTGTTCATTGATGCTTCGTAGACGCCCGGTTTCTTGACGTGACCGCTGACGCAGAAGAGCTTTGGACCGCCGTTCTTCTCGGGGCCAAGTGCCGCGAACCATTCGGCCCCATTCAGGACGATGAGCGGAACGTTGCAGAGCGTCTCGACGTTGTTGACCGCCGTTGGACAGTTGTAGAGACCTTCGACCGCCGGGAATGGCGGTTTGAGTCGGGGCTGCGCACGCTTGCCTTCAAGCGACTCGATGAGCGCCGTCTCTTCCCCGGCTTCGTACGCGCCGGCGCCTCGATGGATCAACACGTCGCAGTCGAAACCGCTGCCGAGGATGTTCTTGCCGAGATAGCCCGCCTTGTACGCCCGTTCAATCTCCGCTTCGAGGATCTGCTGGACGTGGAAAAACTCCCCGCGGATGTAGATGTAGGCAACCTTCGCTCCGATGGCGTAGCAGGCGATCGCGCAACCTTCGATCAGCAGGTGCGGGTTGCGCTCCATGAGCACGTGGTCCTTGAAGGTGCCAGGTTCGCTCTCGTCCGCGTTGCAGCAGATGTACTTCGGCCTCGGCGTGTCCTTCAGGACGAACTGCCATTTCATCCCGGTCGGAAAGCCCGCGCCACCGCGGCCGCGGAGCCCGGATGCCTTTACCTGTTCGATGATGTCGTTCGGCTTCAGCGTCAACGCCTTGCGCAACCCTTCGTAGCCGCGCAGGTTCTTCAGGTAGAAGTCCAGCGTGTACGAATTCGGCTCGTTGACGTGCGACGTCAGGAGAGGTTGATAGGCCATTGCTGTCAGGCGGGTCTAAAGACCCGCCTCTACGTCTCCATGCATGCGCGGTCGTTCACGATCGTAGAGGATCGTAGATCGTAGAGGCGGACCTTCAGGTCCGCCTCTCGCCTTCCTTATCCAAATGACACCCGGTAAACGCGGCCTGGCCGCGTGCGCGGATGTCGTCGATGAACGTCGAGCACTGCTCCGGCGTGAGCCCTTCGTGCCAATCGTCGTTGACCATCACCACGGGTGCGCGATCGCATGCGCCGAGGCACTCGACCTCCATCAACGTGAACATGCCGGTCGGATCGGTTTCCCCCGGCCTGATTCCAAGCTTCTCGCTCAGCTCCTCGGTGACACGCTCGGCGCCGAGCAGTGCGCACGAGAGCGTTCGACACACGTTGAGCACGTACTGGCCCACCGGGCGCACATAAAACATCGTGTAAAACGACACGACGTCTTCGACCTCGGCCGGCGTGCAGCCAATCTGCTCCGCGACGTGGCGCATGCCGGCGGCCGTGATATATCCCTGCTGGTTCTGCACGAGATACAGCGCATAGAGAATCGCGGACTTCCGGCGGTCCGGCGGATAGCGCGCGACGACCTCGTTGAACTTCGCCTGGTTCGCAGGCGTGTAGGTGAATGGCTCGCCGGGTTCGGCCAGCTTTCGTTCCGAGCGATGGAACCTCGCCGGCGCGTACTCCATCGGTGGATGAAAACTCACCGGTCGCAATCCCCCATCACGACGTCAGTCGAGCCGATGACCGCGACGAGGTCGGCAACCATCCCGCCTCGAATCATCGCTGGCAGTGCCTGGATCGCCATGAGCGAAGGCGCGCGCATCTTCACTCGCCACGGCCGGTTCGTCCCGTCGGAGACGATATAGACGCCGTGCTCGCCACGCGGCCCCTCAATCGGCACGTAGACGTCGCCAGCCGGCACCGTGAAACCTTGCGAGTAAATCAGAAAGTGCTGAATGAGCGCCTCCATTTCGGTATAGACCTTATCCTTCGGCGGCGGCACCACGCGCGGGTCGTCGCATGCCCACGCGCCCGATGGCGAGATGCGGGTGAGCGCCTGCCGGGCGATCCTGACACTCTGCCGCATTTCCGCCACGCGGACGCGATACCGCGCGAACACATCGCCTTCCGTTGCCGTCGGCACGTCGAAGTCGTAGGTCTCATACCCGGAGTACGGGAAATACTTACGGACGTCGTAGTCCGAGCCCGAGCCGCGCGCGATGGGACCCACCAGTCCCCACGCAAGCGACTCGTCCTGCGTAATGACGCCCACCCCTTGTGTCCGGCGCAGGAACATGTCGTTCTTTGTCAGCAGCCCTTCGAACTCGTCGATCTTTCCCGGAAACCGATTGAGGAACGCGTTGACCGCCTCGTGGAAGCCGCGCGGCAGGTCCTCGCGCAGCCCGCCGACGCGGAGATAACTCGGGAAAAAGCGGAAGCCCGCGACGAGCTCGTTGACGTTCATCAACAGCTCGCGCTCCCGCAAGGCGTAGAAGAGCATCGATGCGGCGCCGATCTCCAGCGAGTGCGTGCCTATCCATACAAGATGACTCGCAATTCGCTGCAGTTCGGCAATGAGCACGCGGATATCCTTCACGCGCTGCGGCATCTCTAACCCAAGCAGCTTCTCGACAGCGAGCGCGAAGGCCAGACTGTTCGACTGCGCACCGAGATAGTCCATCCGCTCGACGAGCGGCACGACCTGCTGCCACTTCTTCTGTTCCGCGGTCTTCTCGATGCCGGTGTGAAGATAGCCGACCGTCGGAGTCAGCGAGGTGACGGTTTCGCCGTCGAGCTCCACCACCAACCGCAGCACACCGTGCGTGCTGGGGTGCTGGGGCCCCATGTTGACCGTCATCGTCTCGGTTCTGAGTTCCGCCATCGTCCTAAACCACGAAGCACACGAAGAACACGAAGTCTGTAATCTTCGTACCTTCGTGACCTTCGTGGTTAAACCCTTTCTGACCCTCGTGGTTACACGCCATCATTAATGTGCCCGCTTCAAACGATCTCTTTCGATGTTCGCCTTGAACTCGTCTTCCGTGACCTCGAGCGGCTCGTAGGTCTGCGCAGGCTTGCGGATCTGCACTGGATAATCCTTGCGCGCCGGATGTCCCTCCCAGTCCTCGGGCATCAACAAACGCCGCAGATCGGTGTGCCCGGCGAAGACGATGCCGAACATGTCCCACACTTCGCGCTCCGGCCAGCCTGCGGCAGGCCATACGCTCTGTACGGTCGGCACGACCCCATCGATCTCGTTCGAGCCGACGCGCACTTTCACTCGAAGGCGCAGTCGATTTGGAATCGACAGCAGGTGATAAACGAGTTCGAATCGGGGTTCGCGCGGAAGGTAATCGGCTGCCGTGACCTCGAGGAGCACGTTGAACCGCAGCGAAGGCGTGTCGCGAAGCGCGCGGCACGTCTCGACCAGCGACGCCGCGGGAACATAGATCGTCGCGAAATCAACGCTCTGACCAAGCTCGTATAAGACGTCCGGCATGAGCGGTGCCAGAGTGTTGATGATTGAAGTCGCGTCCATCAGGACTACGCGCGCGATCGGGCGATTTTCTGCTGCAGTTGCACAATCCCGTAGATGAGCGATTCGGGACGCGGCGGACAGCCAGGCACATACACGTCCACCGGAACCACCTGATCGACACCCTGGACGATGGCGTAGTTGTCGAAGACGCCGCCGATCGACGCACACGCCCCCATCGAAATGACCCACTTCGGATCGGGCATCTGGTCGTAGACGCGGCGCATAGCGGGCGCCATCTTCCGCGACAGACGGCCAGCGACAATCATCAGGTCCGACTGGCGAGGCGAGCCGCGGAACACTTCGGCGCCGAAGCGCGCGACGTCGTAGCGGCTGGCGACCATCGCCATCATTTCGATCGCACAGCACGCCAGGCCGAACTGCGCCGGCCAGATGGCGGACCGCCGCGCCCATTGGATCAGCCATTCCAGTTTCGTCGTGATAAACCCGAACTCGCCGTCGGGTGCGTGTTCGTGGCCGTGAGCGTGCGCGTGGGCGTTCATGATTTTCGTGTTCTCTAAGCAACTTTCCGCGCCGATATGCGCATGCGGCGCGAGCCCCAGTCGAGAACACCCTTACGCCAGACGTACACGTAGCCGACGAGCAGAATCAGAGAGAAGGTGACGATCTGGACGAACCCGGACCAACCGAGGTCGCGCAGCGAAACCGCCCAGGGGTACAGGAAGGCGACCTCGATATCGAAGAGCAGGAAGATCATCGCGACGAGATAGAACTTTACGGACTGGCGCTCGCGGGCGTCGCCGACCGCGGGCATGCCGCATTCATACGGCGCGAGCTTTTCCGGTGTCGGGTTTCTCGGTCCGAGGAGAACGGAGAGGCCGATCATGACGGCGGCGAATCCGACGCCGAGCACGATCATGATGACTACGCCGAGCCAGCCGTCCATCGGTTCCTCGGCAACGCTTGTGAAGAGTTTCTCAACCTGTTCATGCTATAGAAACCAGCAGTGCAAGGTCAATTAGCTGAACGTCACCGCACCGGCTCAACTGATCGCTGATGCGCATCGCCTGGTTCCGACACGCCAACACCGACGCGGCCAATCCGCTCGATGGCACCGCAGCCCTCATCGACGAGCTGCGCCGCACACATGACATCGACATCATCGTCGAAGCCAATGCCCACGATTTCGTCTGGCGGCAGCTGCAGCGGCCATGGGATCTTTTCGTCTTCGAGCTCGACGACACGCGCGCGCATCAATTCATTTGGGGATACGTGGCGAACTATCCGGGCGTCGTGCTGCTGCACAGCATCGATGTCGTGAACCTGCGCGTCGCCACCCTCGCGTCCCGCGCGGCCGTCGCCGCCGACCGTCGATTTGCGGAACGATTGCAAGAGCGATTTCCGAGCGCCAATGTGCGATATGCGCCCGCGTTTGCTGGACATCCAAGGTCCGCCAACGACGACGACCTTTCAGTCGCTCGGACAGATGAGGAGACGGATGCGTCGGTCACGCGACGGGTCAAATTTGCCATCTACGACAGGCGCGCCAGAGGCGGGCATCTCATCGACCGCGCGTTCGAGCGCGCTCGCAGCGCCGGAGCCACGTTCGATGTTCTCGATCGAGAGACGACTTTAGGCGTGCTCGCCCGCTCCGACGTTGTTATCGCCCCGGCGTGGCCGCCGTTTCATTCGTCATTGACCCCCCTGCTTGCCGCGATGGCCGCGCGCAAGGCGGTGATCACCACTGAAACGGAAACGACAGCAGAATGGCCGGCGATCGACCCGCAGACGTGGAGGCCACGTGGTCTCGCCGTTGCGGATGCGCCTGTTGCGGTGACGGTGGATCCGCGAGACGAAGAGCACTCGCTGATGCTTGCGATACGTAAGTTGTCGGCGGATGAAGTGCTGCGCGATCAGCTCGGACGCGCAGCACGCGAGTGGTGGGAAACGCACGCAACCCCGGCGCAAGCCGCATCGGCCTGGGCAGCGATCCTGCGGGAGGCGACATCGCTGTCTCCTCCGCCGCGCCCTGATGAGTGGCCGAAGCAATTTCTTGTGGACGGATCCGAACTCGCCCGAGACATTCGGAGCGAGTTCGGCCTCAGCGGCGAAGGCTACGAATCGGTTTCCGGCTCCGGGCTGCCGGCTCCCGGCTCCCGGCCTCCGAATCCCGGATCCCGAATCCCGGATCCCGGCCGTTCCCAGTCATAGCCAGGCTCACTCGTCAATCGCGTGTCTTCGATCGGCAACCCGATCGTGAAGTGATACAGGTCCTGCCACATGTACCCCGACAGCCCGAGCAGCTCGTGAACCGGTTCGTCGTAATAGCAGCCGATGCCCGTTGCGCGGGCGCCAGCTGCTTCCGCCTCCAGATACAGCACCTGTCCGATCAGCCCGCATTCCCAGAAGAGACGACGGTAGAACCATTCGCCCTGTTCGCGAATGGATCGTTCGAAACGCGCGATCATCGCGAGCGCGAGGAATCCATCTTCGGCAATCTCCTGGTCGCACGAGACGCGATTGGCGATTCGACGGGCATCGATGGGAACGAGCAGGAACAGGTTCGTCGGTTCACCTGTTGCCGTGTTCACCGGTTCCCACATGAAGTCGGGACGCATCGCCGCTTTCCATTCAGTGAGCACAGCCGGATCCCGGAGATACGCATAAATGCCCGGCGTCAAATCCTCCACCCGGTGAATAAAGAGCACGAGGTGAACGTGCGTAGGCCAGTGAATCGCGTCCCACGGCGGCGACGGAAGGTTCAGCCGCTCGAGCATACCGAGCACGGTCTCGCGGCGCAGGACACCGCGCGGGTCAAAGGACAGCGCGCTGCGGCGTTGGACAATGGTGGTGCGGGCTGTGGCGTCACCCGGTCGGGATTCGGGATTCGGGATTGGAGATTCGACGGTTCGAGGTTCGAAGGTCCGGCCTGGGTACCTTGTAGCCAGCGCGACTTCCGCGATGATGGGCCAGTCGATGTGGTCGGAGCTCAGACGATTTGACCGCCCAGACCACAAACCGCCTCGGGCCGCTTCCACGAGTGGATTGGGATCGAGTCCCGAATCCCGAATCCCGAACCCCGGCGACGCTGAAACAAGAGCCACGCATTCCGGCTCTTCGCGTTCGGCATCGTCATAATCGTGATCCCGGTCCAATCCGAGGAGTCCTGCAATCTGCGCGTCTGACCAATCCGGCAGCAGGTGAAGACGCCACCCGAGGAGGCCGGCCGCAAAGCGGAGCGCGCCAATCGCGTGACCGACATCGTGCTGGCAGTAGCGAAACCCACGTTCGCCGTATTTCCACACCTCGCGCCAGATGATCGAAGTTAAAGCTACCAGGAAGTGATCCGCGGACCCGAAGGGTCCGAGCCGCGAGTCCACCACACACCTTTCTTCAAGTGCATGTTCCTTGGGCGCGTAGTGGCAGATGTGTCCATCGTGGACGATCCACGCTTCGGTCGGATGCAGGTTCCCACTCGAGGGATTGACGCGCAGCGCCCACCGTGATTGTCCGTACTGTTTCCACGCGGACAGGCCCATCGAACAGCGGAGAAACTCACCGATCGAGCGCTCATCGATCGGATATGGAGCAGCGCGCGGCTCGTACAACGAGCTATATGGAACGTCGGCGGCGAGCGCAACGCGGCCGGAGGAACGAGGCAACGGGCGGACGGGCGCGCCCTGGTACCGCCGGAACGGATTCGGCTGGGTCGCCCAGTCCAGGTACCCGAGCGACCGTGCGAATCGATTGAAGTGGTGTTTGGTCGCTTCGTGATAGCGAACCGCGATCACGCCGAGAGCTGCGTGATCCGTTTTTCGATCTCAGCGAGTGCCTGGGTCAGCTGCTGCTTGCGCGCCTGATGCGTCGCAATGTCGAGCTGGCGTCGCATCTCGGTACGAGCCAGTTTCAGGGACTCGATCTGGCGGACGCGCTCGGGATCCAGCCCTTTGCCGGCCTGTCGAGCCTTCCGCTTTTCTTCTTCCCGTTCTTCCATCCGCTCGGCGAGGCGGGATTCCGCGTCGACGAGTCCTTCTCCGGAGTCACCCATGGCTGGTCCTGATTAGAGAGTCAGTTGTGTGAGAAGAGCGCTGAACATTATACGGGCAACCCGGATGGGGACCGCGAACGTGTTTAGATCGTGTGATGGCTCGCGGCCATGTGCTCGATCTGTTCCACCCGTCCGTCCGCGAGTGGTTTGTCGCGTCGTTCCCGTCGCCCACGCGCCCGCAGGAGCTCGGGTGGCCGGCCATCGCGCGCGGCGACTCGACGCTCATCCTGGCGCCTACCGGCAGTGGCAAGACGTTGACGGCGTTCCTGTGGTGCCTGAATCGGCTCATGTTCGAGCCTCCGCCTCCGCCAAAACAGCGTTGCCGCGTCCTGTACGTCTCTCCACTTAAAGCACTCGCCGTTGACGTGGAGCGCAACCTTCGGGCGCCGCTGGCCGGCATCACAAATGCCGCCCGTGCATCGGCAGCGTCCATATATGTTCCGGAGATTGCCATCCGCACCGGAGATACGCCCGCCATCGAGCGCGCGCGCTTCGGCCGCGAACCGGCGGACATCCTGATCACAACCCCCGAGTCGCTGTTCCTGCTGCTGACGTCGAACGCGCGCGAACGCCTGACGTCAGTGGATACCGTCATCATCGATGAAATCCACGCGCTGGTCCCGAGCAAACGCGGCGCGCATCTCGCGTTGTCACTGGAGCGATTAGAAGCGCTTCGCGTAAGCGGGCCGGCTACAGCCGCGCCGGGTACAGCCGCACCGGGTACAGCCGGGCCAGCTAAAGCTGGCCCCTACGTACATCCAACCGTAGGGGCCGGCTTCCATCCAACCGTAGGGGCCGGCTTCAGCCGGCCCTTGCAGCGAATCGGATTATCGGCAACCCAACGCCCGCTCGACGAAGTCGCGCGTTTTCTTGGCGGTGCCGAAGCCCGCGGAAAATCGCGCGTCGCCGCAAAGCGGCCGCGCAATCGCACCGTTCAGGCCGTTGAAGAAATTGAGACCGAGCTCCACCAGGAATTTACAGGCGGCGACAAAGCTCCGACGTATCGGTCGGTGACGATCGTGAACGCCACCGATCGCAAGCCGCTGAAACTGACGATCGAAGTCCCGGTCGAGGATATGGCGCGACCGGATCGTTCGGATCGTTCGGGTCGTTCACGTGATTCAGCTCGTTCGAATCGTTCTGCAGCGAACGTCCCGAACGATCCGAGCGTTGCGAACGTATCGAACGTTTCGATCTGGAGTTCGATTTACCCCAGACTGCTCGACCTGATTCATGCGCATCACTCCACGCTCATCTTCGTGAACAGCCGCCGCCTCGCGGAACGGCTTGCGGGCGCACTGAACGAGCTTGCGGGCGAGCCGCTGGTTCGTTCGCATCATGGCTCGCTGGCGCGCGCGGCACGCAGCGAGGTCGAGGATCTGCTGAAAGCCGGGCGCATCAAGGCACTCGTTGCGACGTCGTCGCTCGAGCTGGGCATCGACATGGGGGCGATCGATCTGGTGGTTCAAATTGAAGCGCCGCCATCGGTTGCAAGCGGCCTGCAGCGCGTGGGTCGGTCCGGTCACCAGGCGGGAGCGACGAGCGAAGGCGTCATCTTCCCGAAATTCCGCGGCGACCTTGTCGCGTGCGCGGCTGTGACACGTGCGATGCACGAAGGGCGCGTGGAATCGACGAGGTACCCACGCAACCCTCTCGACGTGCTCGCGCAGCAGGTCGTCGCGATGGCGGGCGTCGACACCTGGGATATCAACGACCTCTTCGCGCGCGTCCGATGCGCGGCGCCATTTGCCGATCTGAGCATGCGCATGTTCGAAGGCGTACTCGACATGCTCTCAGGCCGCTATCCGTCGGACGAGTTCGCGGAGCTTCGACCGCGCGTCACCTGGGACCGCGTGCACGGGACGATCGCCGCCAGGGAAGGGGCTAAGCGTGTGGCGATTGCCAACGCCGGCACCATTCCGGATCGTGGACTCTACGGGGTCTTCCTCGCCGGAGCCGACCGGCCTGTCCGCGTCGGTGAGCTCGACGAGGAAATGGTGTTCGAGAGCCAGGTCGGCGAGACTTTTACGCTCGGGGCATCCACATGGCGCATCGAGGAAATCACGCACGATCGCGTTCTCGTGACGCCCGCACCGGGCGAACCGGGGAAGATGCCGTTCTGGCACGGCGACCGCGAAGGACGTCCGATTGAACTTGGCTATGCCATCGGCAAACTGATTCGCGATCTCCGCGGGATCTCCCGGCCTGCCGCGATCGAGCGGCTCGTGCGCGATCACGACCTCGATGCGCTGGCCGCCGAGAACCTGCTGCGTTATCTCGACGATCAGGCAGCGTCGGGCGCCATCCCGGACGACCGCACCATCGTGATTGAACGTTGCCTGGACGAGCTGGGTGACTGGCGGGTGTGTCTGTTGTCGCCGCTTGGCAGCCGCATACATGCACCGTGGGCGATGGCCGCCACCGCACACATTCGAAACCGCACGGGCATGGATGTCGAAGTCATGTGGGGCGACGAAGGATTCGTCGTCCGATTTCCCGAGGTGGAAAATCCGCCCGATCCTGCCCTGCTGATCCCGGACGTCGAGGATGTCGAGCCGCTCGTGCTCCGGCAGCTCGGAGCGACGTCGCTCTTCGCCGCCAGGTTTCGTGAGACCGCGGCTCGAGCACTCCTGCTGCCGCGCCGCCGGCCGGGGATGCGCACGCCGCTCTGGCAACAGCGCAAGCGCGCCGCCGACCTGCTCGCTGTGGCCGCGCGCTTCGGATCGTTTCCGGCGCTGCTCGAAACCTACCGGGAAATTCTGCGCGACCACTTCGACATGCCGGCGCTTGTGGACACGCTGAAGAAGATCGGCACCCGTACGCTTCGGGTCGTGACGATCGATTCACACGCGCCGTCGCCGTTTGCCGCCTCACTGCTCTTCAGCTACGTCGCAAACTACATCTACGACGGAGACGCTCCGCTGGCCGAACGGCGCGCGCAGGCATTGTCGGTCGACCAGGCGCAGCTGCGCGAGCTGCTTGGCGACGCCGAGCTTCGCGAGCTGCTCGACGCCGACGCCATCGCGGCGCTCGAAACCCAGCTCCAGCACCTTGATGACAAGTACAAGGTGCGCACCAAGGATGGCCTGCACGACCTCCTGCTGCGGATCGGCGACCTTTCACTTGACGAAGTGGAGGTTCGGACAATCGTCGGCGAGGTTGCAGCGACGATGCATGCGCTCGAAGACGAGCGGCGGGTGATCTCGCTGCCGATTGCCGGAACGCGGCGCTATGTTGCCGTTGAAGATGTGGCGCGCTATCGGGACGCGCTCGGCGTCCCGCTCCCCGCTGGGCTTCCCGAGTCGTTGCTCGAGCCGGTTCGAGACCCTGCCGGAGACCTCGCGCTGCGATACGCGCGGTCCCATGGACCGTTCACTGCGCGCGAATTCGCAGCCCGTTATGGCCTTGGTGTTGGCGTCGCTGCCGCACTTCTGCTGCAGCTGACGGCTGCGGGCAAGATCATCGAAGGCGAATTCCGGCCCGGCGGCACCGAACGCGAATGGATCGATCCTGACGTGCTTCGCGCGCTTCGGCGGCGATCCCTGGCGCGGCTTCGTCAGGAAATCGAGCCGGTTGACGTCGAAGCGCTCGGCCGCTTTCTGGTGTCATGGCACGGCATCGGGTCGGGCCGGCGTGGGCTCGAACCGTTGCTCGATGCGATCGAGCAACTGCAGGGCGCAGCCGTTCCGGCCTCGGTGCTCGAGCGCGAAGTCCTGCCGGCGCGCGTCGACGACTACACGCCTGCGATGCTCGACACGCTCATGAGCGCTGGCGAAGTCGTCTGGGTCGGTATCGATCCGCTCGGCGAACGCGACGGCCGCGTCGCCCTGTACCTCACCGACCATGTCAGTCGGCTGCGTCCGCCGTTTGCACCACGCCCGGAGCTCGAAGGACGTGCCGCGGAGATTCTGCAGCACCTCGGTGAACACGGTGCCTCGTTTTTCTCCGCGATTCACGAGGGTACGGGCGGCGGGTTTCCGAACGAAACCGTCGATGCGCTGTGGAGTCTCGTCTGGCAGGGCCTTGTGACCAACGACACCATGCAGCCGCTGCGCGCCTATACGCGTACGGAAGATGCGCGTGCCGCCAAACGCCATCGCGGCGCCCCTTTCCGGTCGCGTAGGCTCGTTCCGCCCCGCGCGGAAGGACGCTGGTCAATGGTCGAGCCCGCGCGTCAGCTTGTCCGCCGAGGCGCGCAGCGCGAAAGCGGACGCGACCGTGGGCCCGCGACAGAATGGGCGGCCGCGATGGCGCAACAGCTCCTCACCCGGCACGGCGTCATCACGCGTGAGACCGTCGCCGCCGAATCGATCGCAGGTGGATTCTCCGCCGTCTATCAGGTGCTCAAGGCCATGGAAGATGCCGGGCGCATCCGCCGCGGGTACTTCGTCGCTGGACTGGGCGCGGCGCAATTTGCCATGCCAGCGGCGCTCGACTTACTGCGCTCGATGCGTGACGCGCCAGACGAATCGCGTACGGTGGTCATGGCGGCCACCGATCCGGCCAACCCGTACGGCGCGCTGGTCAAATGGCCGGAGGTCGCCGGCTCGGAATCGACAAGCGATTTTCCGGCGTCGGGACGCGGCCCAACCCGAGTTGCCGGAGCGCTCGTAGTGCTCGTCGACGGACGTGCGGCGGCGTATCTGCGGCGCGGCGAACGTGAGCTGCTGCTGTGTCTGCCGGACGCCGAACCGTTGCGATCGCGCGTTGGTCGGGAGGTTGCGCGGCTGCTGTTGCATTTGGCGGCGACACGCGAAGGGCGACGCGGAATGCTCATTGCGGAGATCAATGGCACGGCGGCGACAGCACATCCGGCGGCGCGGCTGTTTGTCGAAGAGGGATTTGCGGCGACAGCAATGGGTATTCAGGCGAGGACTGACAAGCTCCGACCGCGTGGCTATGGCGCGCGAGATACCGCAGCAACGCTGCATGGTGATGGCATCGGCATTGCGACGATTGGCGGGGGAGGTACACGCATGGCTGAGCCCCGCGATTCATCCGATACGCTCGAGAACATCCGTCCGCGGCCCCATGAGGACAGCGAGACGGAGCACGATCGCATCCGGTCGACCAACGATCAGGATCAGGCGATTGAGCGACAGGGGTTTGAGTCCAAGCGCAACCGCGGGTACGACGATGCTGTGCGCGGCGAGGACGCGGCCCGGCAGGGGAAGGAAGCGGTCCGACGCGGCGATGTCGTTCGCGGCGAGGACCTCGGTGATGTGGACGACAGGGAGATCGACCCCGACAGCGCCTTCTCCGAGGTCGACCGGGACGATACTGTTGATGAATAAATCCCAAAACCCAAATCCCAAAACCCAAATCCCAAGCGCGGTACAGTTGGGATTTGGAGCTTGGGATTTGGGATTTGGGATTTGCTGATGCCCGAAGGCGACACGATCTTTCGTGCTGCGCGCACGCTCAACGAGACACTCGCGGGTCGCACGGTCACGCGCTTCGAATCGGTCTTCTCCAGAATCGTGCGCGCTGACGATACCCTGACCATCCGCGGTCGAACGATCGAGCGGGTGGACGCGCGCGGCAAGCACCTGCTCATCTGGTTTTCCGGCGACGTCGTCCTTCGGACTCATTTGCGGATGCACGGCGTCTGGCACCTTTACCCCCATGGAACGCGATGGCGCCGTCCGCATTCCGACATGCGTATCGTCATCGGCACGTCTGAATACGATGCGGTAGCGTTCAACGTCCCCGTCGCGGAACTGACGCGCGGCCGCGATCTGGAACGCAATCCCGCTGTCCGGACCCTCGGGCCCGACATCCTGGCAGAGGAATTCGATGCGGCTGACGCAGCGCATCGAATTGCAAGGACACCGGATGTCGACATCGCGGAAGCGCTGCTCAGTCAACAGGTGGTTGCGGGCATCGGGAACATCTTCAAGTGCGAGGCGCTGTATGCCTCAGGGCTGGATCCATTCACGCGCGTCGCCGATCTTTCTCGCGAGGAGATTGCTCACCTTGTCGAGAAAGCGCGCCGATTGATGCGGGCCAGCGTCGCCGGCCGGCGGGCGGTTTTCTCCGTCTACGGTCGCGGCGGCCGCCCGTGCCGCCGGTGCGGCGCGGTGATCGCGCAGCGGAAAGGAAGAGACGAGGCGCGCGTCACGTATTGGTGCCCCCGGTGTCAGCCACCGCGGGTCGCTGCGAACGCGCGTACCGTTTGAAGAAATCGCTCGCGTGGTTGCCGATCTCGGAGCGTCTCCTCGTCGATCATCGGCAGACCTGGCATCGCCGCTGCGAGCGCTTCGGCAAACAATCCGCGGCCCGTCGGCGCCGGTGCATCCGCATCGCCGTGCACGAGTACCGCGGCAGGTCCGCAGCTTGGCGATCGGGCTTTGAGGACAAACCCGCTGATACCAGCCGCGGCAAGATCCGCCACGCGGGCAACGGCCCATCGATCCATCCGGTCCGTCCAGTCTTCTCCGCTCTGAACGCCTTTGAGCCTTACGCATTCGCTGCCGGAGCGAACGCCATCAGCGCTGCGCACGAGTTGAATCGGCTCGCGCGGGACACCCATGCCGACTTCCACCTCAGGACAGATTGGGACCCATTCGACCAGCGCCGTGAGTTCGGCGACCGCTGGACTTAACTTGTTCGTCCCGTCGTATCGGACGTCTTCGCCGAGCAGACAGCGCGAAATGCCGACGCGCGGCTTCACATCAGTTTCCCGATAGGCCCGAGATCGAGGTTGAGATCGTCAGGAAGAACCCCGAATCGCGCCGCGATATCCACGATCGTTTGCTCGAGTTTCATCAGCGCGCGTCCGATGTCCTCCGTCTGCTGATCGGTGAGCGTGCCCGCCTCCATCCGGCGTATGGCCTGACGCTCCAGGAGCTTGCGCATGAACTCGACGAGCGTCAGCACCAGCTGCGCGACCGAGCGTTGCACGTCGTCAGGATCGGCATTCCACCGTAATGGTGATGAGGCGCTCGTGCGCTCCAGCTCGCGGCGCAGATCGTCGAGCTGGGCAAGCTCGCTGACGGTCAACCCGGCCGTGCTGGCGACGATCTTTCTTTTTGCGCGCGGCATCTCTCGTCTCGTGCTCGTGCGAGCCACGGACTCGCGCCTGCTTCGTCGAAGCGGCTTCTTGTCGCGCTTTTTTTTCGCCATCTACCAATTGTCCGCGAACGCATACGGGGCAAACGGTCCGCTTACAATCAAACCGACGCCGCTCTCTGCGGCGGCACCTGTGACCGCCGTCCGGTACCGTTCGGCCATCGCGCGTGGAATCAGATGGTGGACGGTGGCGACGCCGCCGCGCCGTTCAACGCGCTCATCCTTCACGAACCGCCGAATCGCCGGCCGAATCGGCGCAAGCTCGGGCACCTCGCGCGCCGTACGCAACAGTGCCAGTCTCTGTTGCAAGTACTGCGTACCTTGAGTCGCCCTGCGCTCGAGTCTGGCTCGCGCACGACGCGCAGCGCGACTCTGACTCGCGCGCGAGGCGTCACCTGACTCCGACTCGGAAACGAGGCGAATCGTCATCTGCGTGCGACCGCGGACGGCGCGAACACGCTGACGCAATGCTGATCCACGGGATCGGAGGACCAGCGTCAGCTCCTCCAGATCGTCGAACGTGGTGCCGAAGCGGACAGGAAGAATAGCCGGTGCTCGCGCTGCGATGGACTCGATGACCGCCGCGTACTGCCGCAAATTCCTGGCTGACGCGGCAGGTCTCTGCCTTACGTAACCAACGATTGCGATGACGCGGTCGAACGAAATCGCGCGCAGCGGCTCACCCGCAATGCCAGTCAGCCTCTGAACGGGGCGCGATGAACTTACCAGTGCGTACACGCAGAGGATCACGGGCGCGTCCGGCGTCTCGCTCTTCTCATCATGTGCCGGGCGTGATGTCGCTCCATGAAGTCGGCCTGTTCACCAGGCAACACGCGATCCGCCGCCGACAGCAGCAGCGACAGACGCGCGTAGATCAGTTCGACGCGTGCCAGCCCGATCGTGAGATCGCCATTCAGCACGACGCCCTTGTTGAGCAGATTGTCGACGATGTCGAGCAGCGATGCGTCCTCGGGGCCGAGAATCTCTTCGGCTTCCGTCCGCCTCCGCGGAGGCTTGGGTGGTCTGGAACGAGGCGAGCGGTTCGGGCTCATTCCACGAAGTTGTACGGCGGCCACGGCCCCGTCACCGACATCGTTATGCCCACCGAGCGCAGGTCTCGCGTCTGTTGACGAACCGCCGATCGAAACGCGCCGCTTTCCGCGACAGGAACCAGAAATGCGGCATCAAGTAACAGCCGCGAGCCGGGCGCCGCCCGTTCCAGACTCGTGCGCCGCTGTGCCGCGGCCGCGAGACGAGACATCGACTTATAGAGTCGATCCGCTTCGCCCCGCGCTTCTTTCACACGCGCACGGTTGATACCAAGCACGTCGCGTTTTCTTGCGAGAAATTCCGTGCCGCTCCTGACGGGCTGCTTCGAAATCTTCGCACGCTCGGCCTTTTCATCGAACATGAGACGAAGACCCCATTCGACCTTCCCCTCGACCCGCTTGAGAAGACGGCGAATGCGCGCGCCGTCCGAGTGGACGTGCTGTGCAACGCGATCGTCGGATGTGAACAGCGTGAACAAGTGCATGGGAAGAAGCGCTGGCGCCGACAGGAAACACTCGATCACACGCTCGTGTGCCAGCGCGCGGGGACTGACCCAGTCGAGATTCTGCAGCCCCCGCGCCAGTGCCGTCTCGCCATAGGCGGTCTCGGGCACGCTCTGCACGATCGCCCACAGGTGTTCGCCCACTTCGATCGCACGGAGATCATGTCCACCGGGCATGCCTTCGCTGATGCGGCGCATCGTCGGCTGCCTGTTGCTTCGAATCAGGCAGAAGACATAGCTCAGCACAATTAGCGAATCTTACTCGTTCGGGTCGTTCGGGTCGTTCGGG
>Ga0114129_10003571_pt1 | contig 21890 bp, 21 predicted proteins | sample RhiMetdeltSRZDD1_FD_80071 | JGI IMG/M metagenome (GOLD analysis project Ga0114129, IMG submission 80071) | Populus rhizosphere microbial communities from Tennessee, USA - Rhizosphere MetaG P. deltoides SRZDD1 (version 2) (version 2) | ecosystem: Host-associated > Plants > Roots > Rhizosphere >... | reverse complement strand
CCGATCCTGGCGCGCACCGCCGGCCTGCTCGCGCACCTCGCTGAGGAGAAGGAGAACCCGCTCGGCTTCTACATGGCCGGGAAGGCCGAGGAGGCCGTCGAGTACGAGCCGCCCGATGCTCGCGCCTGAGGTCGAGGCGCGCCCCTGGGCTGAGCAGGTCTCGCTCGACGACGAGAGCTACCGCGCGCAGCTCGCCTATCTCTTCGAGCGCTCCGCGTTCTACCGCGAGAAGCTGACCGCGGCCGGGGTCGCGTCGGCCGAGGACGCCGGCGGCCTCGCGGACATCGCCGCCCTGCCGCTCACGGAGAAGGGTGAGCTCAAGGCCACGGCGACCGCGGAGAACCCGTTCGGCGCCCACCTCGCCGCCGACCCGTTCGAGATCGTCCGCATCTACTCGACCAGCGGCACGACCGGGACGCCGAGCTACCTGCCGCTGACGGCGAGCGACCTCGAGACCTGGGTCACCGGCTCCGCCCGCAGCTACGCCGCCTCGGGCGTCGTCGCCGGCCAGCGGATCGTCTCCACCTACAACGCGGGGCCCTTCGTCGCCGGGGTCGCACTGACCGCCTTCGAGCGCATCGGCCTCTGCCACGTCCCGGTGGGCACGGGGAACACCGAGCGCCTGCTGCTCGCGATCGAGCTGCTGCGCCCCGAGGCCGCCGTGCTGACGCCGTCCTATGCCGCGTATCTCGTCGAGTCCGCGCTGGAGCGGGGGATGGACCTCCGCGAGTCGAGCGTCGAGCGCGTCCTGGTCGCAGGCGAGCCGGGCGGGGGCGAGCCCGCCTTCCGCGCGAAGCTCGAAGAGGCGTGGGGCGCCAGGGTGACGGAGGCGATGGGCATCGGCGACATCGGCCCGTCGCTCTGGGGCGAGTGCGAGCAGCAGGACGGCATGCACCTGGGCGCCCGCGGCTTCGTCCATCCCGAGCTGATCGACCCCGGGAGCGGGAAGGCCCTCGAGCTCGAGAACGGCGCCTCGGGCGAGCTCGTCCTCACGCATCTCCGCCACCAGGCCGCGCCGCTCCTGCGCTTCCGCACGCGCGACCACGTGGAGGTGCGCACGAGCCCATGCGCGTGCGGCCGCACGGGCCCGCGCGTGCGCTGCGTCGGGCGCACCGACGACATGCTCATCGTGCGCGGCGTCAACGTCTTTCCGTCCGCCGTGCGCGAGGTCGTGAGCGGCTTCGCCCCCGACGTGAGCGGGCATGTACTCGTGCGCCCGCAGTCGCCCGGCGTGAAGCAGGAGCCGCCGCTTCCCGTCGCGGTCGAGCTGGCGCGCGACGCGAGCGACGATCCTTTGCTCGCGCAAGCAATCCGTGAAAAGATCCGCGCCGTGCTCGTCGTCCAGACGCAGGTCGAGCTCGTACCGTGGGGAAGCCTCCAGCGGAGCGAGTACAAGTCGAAGCTCGTCGAGCGCTAGGGCGTGGCGGCCGCGCTCGCGACCACCGTCGTCGGCAGCTACCCGCAGCCGAGCTGGTTGATCGACAGGGAGCGCCTGGGCGACCGCCTGCCGCCGCGCGTCCGCGCGCGCGAGCTCTGGCTCGTCCCCGAGGCGCATCTGGAGGAGGCGCAGGACGACGCGACGCGCCTCGCCGTCGAGGACATGGAGCGGGCGGGCGTCCAGACCGTCACCGACGGCGAGATGCGGCGCGAGAGCTACTCGAACCGCTTCGCCACGGCCCTCGACGGCGTCGACCTCGACAACCCGGGCGTCGCCATCGACCGCACGGGCCACGAGAACCCCGTCCCGCGCGTCGTCGGGCCGATCCGCCGGACGCGGCCGGTCGAGGTCAGGGACGTCGAGTTCCTACGGAGCATCACCGACCGCCGGATCAAGATCACCGTTCCTGGCCCGTTCACGATGACGCAGCAGGCGCAGGACGACCACTACGGGGACGAGCGGGAGCTCGCGCTCGCCTACGCAGGGGCGGTCAACGAGGAGCTCCGCGACCTGAAGGCGGCCGGCGCCGACGTCGTCCAGATCGACGAGCCGTATCTCCAGGCGCGGCCTGACCCGGCGCGCGAGTACGCGCTCGAGGCCATCAACCGCGCGCTGGAGGGCATCGAGGGCGACACCGTGCTGCACACGTGCTTCGGCTACGCGCACATCGTCAAGAACCGGCTCTCGGGCTACCCGTTCCTGGCCGAGCTCAACGACTGCGCCGCGACGCACCTGTGCCTGGAGGCGGCCCAGCCCGACCTCGATCCCGAGGTCCTGGCCGGGGTGGAGTCGAAGAGCATCATCCTGGGCGTCCTCGACCTCGGCTCGGAGAAGGCGGAGACGCCGGAGGTCGTGGCGACGCGCATCCGCCGAGCGCTCGAGGTTGTCCCGCCGGAGCGGCTCTCCGTCGCGCCGGACTGCGGGATGAAGTACCTGCCGCGCCGCCTGGCCTACGAGAAGCTCGAGGCGATGGTCGCGGGCGCGCAGCTCGTCAGGAGCGAGCTCTGATGCGGAAGCTCCAGAGCCAGGGCGTCCACCACATCACGATCGTCGGGGCGAACCGGCAGACGTCGATCGACTTCTGGGAGGGCGTGCTCGGCATGCCGTTCGTCTTCGAGCAGCCGAACCTCGACAACGAGTCCGAGAGCCACCTCTACTTCGACCCGGGCGACGGCCGGCTGATCACGATCTTCACCAACGAGGAGCGCGAGCCCGACCCGACGCGCACCTCCATGGACATCGGCTGTGTGCACCACGTCGCCTTCGCGGTCTCGCAGGCCACGTTCAAGCAGGTGGTCGACCGGCTCGACGAGCGCGGCATCCGCCACAGCGGGCCGAAGGACCGCGGGTTCATGGACTCGATCTACTTCGAGGACCCGCTCGGCCTGCTGATCGAGCTGGCCTCGTACCGCTTCGAGCCGCCGGTCGGCTTCACGCACGCCGAGGTGCTGCTCGAGGCGCACAGGCTGCGCGTCGAGCGGGACGACTACAACATCGACCAGGAGCACCTGGCCGACGCCATCGAGCGGCTCACCGCCCGCTCCCGCGATTCACTCTCCGACGACCGATCCGCCAAGCATCCGTACACGTAGAGACGAGGAGGAGCCATGCCTGCGCACACGCTGAGCATCCTGAGGCCGAGCGTCAACAACCTGACCGTCAGGATCTTCGTCCGGGCGGCGGGGCTGGAGTTCGAGGAGCTGGACATGTGGGGCAAGAAGGGCACCCCCGAGTTCCTGTCCAAGGACCCGGCCGACCTGACGCCGCTGCTCGAGGAGGAAGGGCTGCCGAAGGGCGCGCTCTGGGAAAGCTGCGCGATCATGCAGTACCTCTGCAACAAGCACGGCCTCGACCAGTTCTACCCACGCGATCCGGGCGAGCGGGCCATGGTCGACAGCGCGATGTTCTACCTGATCGGCACGTTCTATCCGCTGCTCGCGCGGGCGACCTACCCGGCCCTCGGCTTCCCGCAGTACGCGGGCGAGGTCGCCACCGCCGACGTGGACGACGAGCTCAAGGCCAAGGCCGCGAAGGACGCCGAGGCAGCGCTCGCGGGGCCGCTCGAGGTCTACAACACGTTCTTCCTCGGCGGGAAGAGGTTCATCGGCGGCGACCATCCGTCCATCGCGGACATGCGCTTCGCGGCCACGCTCGAGTTCCTGCGCGCCATCGACTACGACCTTCCGTCGTGGGCCGAGGACTACATCGGGAACATGGAGGACGCCCTCGGCGAGGCCTACACGGAGCCGGCTGCGGACGTGCGTGGTTATGTCGCCAGCGTGAAGACGTAGGCACCGATGAATCTGCGGCGCGGCTACGGTCTCAACGAGAAAGGAGACGGAGAAAGGAGCCGACATGCAGACCATCACGCCATGCCTGTGGTTCGACACCGAGGGCGAGGAGGCGGCGGAGTTCTACACGTCCGTCTTCCCGAGCTCGAAGATCGTCGACATCGCGCGCTACGGCTCGGCGGGGCCGCGACCCGAGGGCTCCGTCATGACCGTGAGCTTCGAGCTGAACGGGAAGCCGTTCATCGCGCTCAACGGCGGCCCCGACTTCACGTTCAACGAGGCCGTGTCCTTCGAGGTGCTCTGCGAGGACCAGGAGGAGGTCGACCACTACTGGGAGACGCTCGGCGAGGGCGGGGAAGAGGGCCCCTGCGGCTGGCTGAAGGACAGGTTCGGCCTGTCGTGGCAGATCGTGCCGACGCGGCTCTACGAGCTGCTCAAGGACCCCGACCGCGAGAAGGCACACCGTGCGATGGAGGCGATGCTCGGAATGAAGAAGACCGTCATCGACGAGCTCGAGCAGGCCGCGGCAGCGGCATAGGGCTGGTCAGCGCGTCACGCCGACGAGCGTCCCGCCCGCGACGACCAGCAGCGCGACGACGATCAGGCGCCTGCCGATCAGCTCGCTTCGGCCGATGAAGATCGCCGAGAGGACGACGGTCCACAGCACGCCGGTGCCGGTGAGCGGCGCGACGACGGTGACGCGTGCGCGATCGAGCGCCTCGAAGAGGGCTCCCTGGCCGACGGCGAGGACGACGCCCGACCAGACGAACGGCAGGAACGCGTCCCGCAGGCGCCTGAACGGCGCCGGCCTCCGCAGCAGGTTGGCCACGAGGAGGAGCGAGCCGCCGAGCATGACGACCGTCGATTGTGCGAGCGGGTCGACGCTCACTTCCTCGCCGACCGCACGGGCGATGTTGTCGCGGAGGCCGAACCCGGCGGCCACGGTCACCGCCAGGACGGCGCCGTACGCCCGGTAGTCGGCAGGCCGTTCGCCTTCCAGCGCCAGCACGACCCCGCCCGCGACGACGAGGAGCGTCCCGATGGCGAGCGCCAGCTGGAACGGCTCGCCGAACGCGATCACTGCGAAGAGGGCCGAGAAGAGGGGCGCCATGCCGAAGAGGATCCCGGCACGCGACGCCCCGGCCGCCCGAACCGCGTGGACGACCATGAGCAGCGAGACGCCGGGCACGAAGGCTCCGAGGAGCAGGAACGGCCAGAGTTCGCCGGCGTCGAAGGCGTCGCCCGAGCCGAGCGCGAACGGCGCCACGACTGCGAACGCGACGAGCGTGATGATCGCCGAGCCGGCCTCGATGTCCTGGGAGCGCGCGAGACCGCGCCGCGTGGTGATGTTGAGCGCCCCCAGGAACAGCCCGGCGACGCACGCGAGGAGAACGCCCGCCAAGAGGAGCCGCTACGTCAGGGTGAGAGCGCGGAGGAGGGACGTTTCACGTGTCAGCGCGAAGGGTACGCGCCCGAGCGTCAGTCAGGGTTCGCGCGAAGCGAAGGGGGACACCATGTGGAGCTCGAAGCTCGTCGTCGCGGCTGCGATTGCGGCCGTGGCGTTCGGCACTGCCGTGGCAGGAAGCGTCGTCCAGGTCGGGGCGCCGAGCGACGAGGAGGCGCTCCAGGCGACCCGAGGCCCGGCGGACCGCGGCATCGAGTCGCGGGTGAACCGCCTGCTCTCGCGCATGACGCTCGAGGAGAAGCTGGAGCAGATCCAGCTCCTGCCCGACTTCCTCGTCACCGAGGAGGAAGTGGCCGCGGGCCTCGGGTCGGTGCTCAGCGTCACCGACCCGGCACGGATACGGGAGCTCCAGGAGATCGCCGTCAACGACTCCCGGCTCGGGATCCCGCTGCTCTTCGCCTTCGACACGATTCACGGCTTCCGCACGGTCTTTCCGATCCCGCTGGCCGTCGGGGCGAGCTTCGATCCTGCGGTCGCCTTCGACGACGCGTCGTTCGGCGCGCGCGAGTCGGCGGTCGTCGGGCTCAAGCAGACGTACGCGCCCATGATCGACGTCTCGCACGAGCCGCGCTGGGGCCGGATCTCCGAGGCCGCCGGTGAGGACCCGTACCTGAACGCCGTGCTCGCGGCGTCGCGGGTCAAGGGCATCCAGGGCCGCGACTACAGCGCCCAGGACAAGCTCGTCGCGAGCCCGAAGCACTTCGCCGCCTACGGCCAGCCCGAAGCGGGGCGCGACTACAACACGACCGACATGTCCGAGCAGCGGCTCCGGAACATGTACCTGCCGCCCTTCAAGGCGGCGATCGACGCCGGCGCCGACACGTTCATGTGCTCCTTCAACGCGCTCAACGGCGTGCCGGGCTGCGGCAACGACTACCTCATGAACGACATCCTCAAGGGCGAGTGGGACTTCGACGGCTTCGTCGAGAGCGACTGGACGGCGGTCTCCGAGCTCCGCGCCTGCCCGCCGAAGAACCCGGACACCGGCGAGTGCGGGCACGGCGTCGCCGAGGACGGGCCTGCGGCGGCGGCTCTGGCGCTCAACTCGGGCGTCGACTCGGAGATGACGAGCACGCTCATCCGCGACCACGGCGAGCAGCTCCTCCGCGAGCGGCGGATCAGCATGAAGCGCATCGACGACGCGGTGCGGAGGATCCTGCGCATCAAGTTCCGTGCCGGGCTCTTCGAGAATCCGTACGCGCCGTTCCTGCCGGCCGAGGCCGAGGCGCAGATGTTGAAGCCGGACGCGGTGGCGGCGGCGCGGAATGCCGCGAGCCGCTCGATGGTCCTGCTCCAGAATGCGGGCGGCGTCGTGCCGTTCGACGCGTCACTCGACACGGCCGTGATCGGCCCGCTCGGACGCAACCAGCACGACATGCTCGGGCCCTGGTGGGGTGCCGGGCGCGACAGCGACGTCGTGACCGTGCTGGACGGCGTCGACCAGCAGAACACCGGCACGACGACCTTCGCGCAGGGCTGCACGCTCTCCAACACCGAGGCACCGCACGTCGATCCCGAGGGGTGCGGGACGGACGCCGGCTTCGCCGAGGCGGTCGCGGTCGCCGAGGCTGCAGACCAGGTGATCCTGGCCCTCGGTGAGACGCGTGAGATGAGCGGCGAGGCCAACTCGCGCAGCACGCTCGACCTTCCGGGTCGCCAGGAGGAGCTGATCGCCGCGATCAAGGCGACCGGGACGCCGTTCGCCGTCGTCCTCTTCAGCGGGCGCCCGCTCGCGCTCGAGAACATCGTCGGTGACGCGCCCGCGATTCTGCAGGCATGGTTCCCGGGGGTCCAGGCGGGCCCCGCCGTCGCGGACGTCGTCTTCGGCAAGGTCAACCCGGGCGGGAAGCTGCCCGTGACCTTCCCGCGACGGCTCGGCCAGGTGCCGATCTACTACAACCACGAGCGCACCGGCCGGCCGTGCAACCCGGACGTGAAGTGGAACTCGCGCCACCGCGACATCCCGAGCTGCGACCCGCAGTTCGTGTTCGGGCACGGCCTCAGCTACACGACCTTCTCGATCACGAACCTCCGCTTGACCTCGTCGAGCGTCTCCTCGAAGGGGAGCGTGAAGGCGACCGTGACCGTCACGAACACGGGTGCGATCCCCGGCGATGAGGTCGTCCAGCTCTACATCAACGACCCGGTGGCGAGCATCTCGCAGCCCGTGCGCCGGCTGCGGGGGTTCGAGCGCGTGACGCTGGCGAACGGCGAGTCGACGGAGGTGAGTTTCACGCTCGACCGCAGCGACTTCGGCTTCTACGACGACCGCGGGAAGCTCGTCGTCGAGCCGGGACGGATCGACGTTTACGTCGGGTCGAGCTCCAAGGCCGAGCTCACGCAGTCGTTCACCGTGAGGAGGTAGCCAGGTAGCGTCTCGCGCGTGTTCGCGTACGACAGCGACCTCGCCGAGCGCTATCCGGGGATCCGGGCGGGCCTCGTCCACGCGACGGGGCTCGCCAACGGTCCCAGCTCGCCTGCCCTGCTCGAGGCGTACCGCGCCGAGCAGTCGGCGGCGTCGGGGCGCCTGGCCGCGACCGCGCTGGCCGACCTCCCCTCGATCGTCGCCTGGCGCCGCGCGTTCACTGCGTTCGGGGCGAAGCCGACCCAGTACCGCAACGCCGCCGAGGCGCTCCTGCGCCGGCTCGACAAGCATGGCGACATCCCCTCGATCAGCACGCTCGTCGACCTGGGGAACCTCGTGTCCATCCGCTATGCCATGCCGGTGGCCGTGTTCGACCGGGCCGGCGTCGCGGGGTCGATCACCGTGCGCTTCGCGCGAGGTGACGAGCCGTTCACCGACCTCGGCTCGAGCGAAGTGACCCATCCGGACCCGGGCGAGGTCGTCTTCGTCGACGAGGAGGATGTCGTCTGCGCCCGCCGCTGGTGCTGGCGGCAGAGTGCGCAGAGCGCGACGAGCGCGTCCACCACCGAGGCGCTGGTCGTCGTGGAAGGCCAGCACGAGACCGCCGAGGAGGACATTCGGGCGGCCGTCGGAGACCTGGTGGCCCTGCTCGCGGCCCATCAGCCGGACAGCCGCACGCGGGTCCTGGCGGGCGGTCCCGCGGTCGAGATCCGCTCTGCCGCCTCCGAGGACGCCGGTGCCGTCGCCGAGATCTGGCGGGTCGGTTGGCGCGACGGTCACGAGGGCCTCGTGCCGCAGGAGCTGGTGGAGATACGCACCGACGAGTCGTTCCGGACCCGCGCCGCGAAGCGCGTGCGCGACACGACGGTCGCCACGGTCGAGGGGGGCGTCGCCGGGTTCGTCATGGTCGTCGACGACGAGGTCGAGCAGGTCTACGTCTCGTCAGCCCACCGAGGGTCCGGCGTGGCGCACGCGCTCATCGCGGAGGCCGAGCGCCACGTGAAGGCAAACGGCCACGACCAGGCCTGGCTGGCGGTGGTCGCCGGGAACGGGAGGGCGAGGGCGTTCTACGAGCGGGCCGGCTGGGAGGACGAGGGGCCGTTCGACTACGCCGCCGCCACGGAGCGCGGGCCGATCACCGTTCCCTGCCACCGGTACACGAAGAAGCTCTAGCGTAGAGCTGCGACGAGCTCCCCGAGGACGTCGACCATCTCGACGTCCTCGTGGACGATGTGCTGGAGCATCGCCCGCTCGACGCCTACGGCCTCGTACTCGTGCAGGCGCTCGGCCACCTGCTCGACGGTGCCGAAGAGCAGGGGCTCGTCGTGGCCCGTCACCTCGCGGAAGCGGGGGAGGCGGTCGCGTGCTTCGGCTTCGTCCCGGCCGACGACGCACGAGATCATCATCGAGAACGTGAGCGGCGGCCGGCCGGCGGCCTCGGCGGCCTCGGCGAGGATGCGCCGGCGCTCGCGTGCCTCCTCGAGCGTGGGGAAGACCGTGTTGTACTCGTCGGCGTGGCGCACGGCGGCGCGCACGGTGCGCGGCTTCGCGCGGCCGCCGACGATGGTCGTGGGACGCGGCCGCTGCACCGGCTTGGCTCGACGTCCTCCGCTTCCGTCCACTGGCGGTTGATCTCCTCGAGCTGGCGGTCGAGCTCGTCGAGCCGCTCGCGCGTGGTCAGGAAGGGAAAGCCGTACGACTCGTGCTCGGCCTCGTACCAGCCCGCGCCGATGCCGAGCTCGGCGCGTCCGCCCGAGATCCGGTCGACCGTGACGACGGACTTCGCGAGCACGGACGCGGGGCGGAACGTGACCGGCGAGACCATCGTGCCGAGGCGCAGGCGCTCGGTGCGGGCCGCGAGCGCCGCGAGCGTCGCCCAAGCGTCGAGCGAGCCCGCCGGCTCGCCGCGCTCGATCGAGCGATAGTGGTCGGAGCGGAAGAGCCCTTCGAGCCCGGCCGCCTCAGCCGCGAGCGCGAGCGCGAGCCACTGCTCCCAGTCGACCCCTTCCTGGCCTTCGATCATCAGCGAGATGCGCACGCCGGGATTCAACCATCGGACGCCCTATGCTCGGCGAGCCAGGCTCTCGCCACGCGCTTCTGCGCTCGAGTGAGCCAGGCCTCGACGACCAGGTCCCGAAGCTCCTCGCGTTCGATGCCGGCCAGGCCAGGGATGCGCATCAACACGGCCGGATAGCCCTTGAAGTGCGGTGTCGTGAAGAAGACGCCGCGGGCGTCCGCGAGCATGAGCTCCTTCACGTCGAGATCCGCCACGCGGAACATGAGCACGTCGTCGAGTCGCTCGCCCGTTTCCGGGTCGACCGCGTCGCGGCGGCGGCTCCGGTGCAGGCAGAAGAGCTTGCCGTGAACGAGGTAGGTCGGCCGCCCGTCGTCGGAGACCTCCTTCGTCACCTGCGGGAGGGTGAGTGCGATCTCGTCGAGGTCTCGCATCGTCGCCACGGGCTAACTCTGCCTGTGAGCACGTTCTATCGTTCACCCGTGGAGCTCCTCGAGCGCGAGAGCGCGCTGGCTGCGCTGACGGAGGCGCGTGACGCCGCGGCCGGCGGGAACGGCCGCGTGGTCTTCGTCACCGGCGAGCCGGGCATCGGCAAGACCTCGCTCGTCACGCACTTCCTGCGCGACCTCGGCCCGGACGCGCGCGTCCTCGTCGGGACGTGCGACGACCTGAGCATCCCGCGCCCGCTCGGAGCCGTCCGTGACCTGGCAGGGAACGTCTCCCGGGGGCTGGAGGAGGCTCTCGCCTCCGGCGCGGCGCCGCACGAGATCCAGGAGCTCCTGGTCAGGGACCTCGTCTGTCCGCCGCAGCCGACCGTGCTCGTCTTCGAGGACGTGCACTGGGCGGACGAAGCGACGCTCGACGCGATCACCGTGGTCGGGCGCCGGATCGGGTCGTTGCCCGCGCTCCTGATCCTGACGTACCGCGCCGGCGAGGCGTCGCCGGGCCACGCGCTGCACGCGACGGTCGGGGCGGTTCGGGCCGATGACTCCGTGTTCCTCGACCTGGCGCCGCTCTCGGAGGGCGCGGTGGCGTCCCTGGCGGGCGAGGGCGCCGGCGAGGTGTACGCGGCCACGGCCGGCAACCCGTTCTACGTCACGGAGCTCATCGCCGCCCGCACGACGGCCGATCTCCCGCCCTCGGTGGCGACCGCGCTCCTCGCACGCGCCTCCCGCCTCGAGCCCGACGCGCGACGGCTCGTCGAGCTCGTCTCCGTCGTGCCGAGCCGCGTCCCGACCTCCGTTCTCGACGCGGTCATGCCGGAGTGGCCGGAGGCCGCGGAAGAGCCCGAGCGGCGGCAGCTCCTCGAGGTCCACCCTGGACACGTCCGCTTCCGGCACGAGCTCGCGCGTCACGCGATCAGGGCGAGCGTCCCGATCGCCGGGCGCCGGCGGCTGCATGCCGGCATCCTCGAGGCGCTGCTGGCGGCGGGTGCCGATCCGGCCGACATCGTCCACCACGCGGAGGCCGCAGGGGCCGAGAACGTCGTGGCCGAGCATGCGCTCGTGGCAGCGCGCCGCGCCGCAGAGGTGAGCTCGAACCGCGAGGCGTACTCCCACTACCGCCGCGCCTCGCACTTCGTGGAGCGCCTGGAGCCGGCGGAACAGGCCGCTGTCCTGGAGGAGCTGGCGATGGCCGCATACGCCGTCGGGCGCCTCGACGAGGGCTTCGTGGCGATGGACCGCGCCATCACGCTCTTCGAGGAGCTCGGCGACCAGGCGGCGATCGGCCGGTGCCTGCGTGCATTGGCGCGGTTCCACTGGTACACGGGCAACGGCGACGCTGCCCGGGCCACGGCGCGCCAGGCGATCGCGATCCTGGAACCCCTCGGGGAGTCGGTCGAGCTGGCCCAGGCGTACAGCGCGCTGTCTCAGCTCACGATGCTCACGGAGGACTTCGAGCCCGCCCGCGAGCTGGGCGAGCGCGCGCTCGAGCTCGCAGGCAGGCTCGGAGACGAGACCACCTGCGCGCACGCTCTCGTCAACATCGGCAGCGTCCGGATCGACGTGGAAAGCGGCTCGGCCGAGGCGCTCCTCCACGCCCATGCCGCAGCCGACGCCGCCGGCGAGCGCCACGAGGCGACACGGGCGCTCCTGAACCTCAGCTACGCCCTGCTCGCCTGGGTCGATCCGGCCGCGTCGCTCCGCTACGCGGAGGAGGGGCTCGCATACGCCAAGGAGCACGAGGTCTACACGCTGGCGCCGTACGCGGTGCTGACGATCGCATGGCTTCGGCTGCGCGCCGGCGACTGGGACGAGGCCGAGCGTGCGACCCTTGCGGAGATCGAGGGCGACTCGAACGTCTCGCAGATCCTCGCCAACACGGTGCTGGCCGAGCTCGCCGTCCGCCGCGGCGACCCGGACGCGACCGAGCGTCTGGCCGAGCTCGCCGTCCAGGCCGACCGCACCCGCGAGCTGCAGCGCGTCGCGCCCGTGCTCGAACTGGAAACGGAACGGGCCCTGACGAGCGGTGCGCCCATGCCGGTGGAGCGATTCACCCGGACGCTCGAGTCGATCCGCGAGCGCTCGGGCCAGGTGGGCTGGGCCGGCCTGCGGGCCATGGCGTGGGCCGCGCTGGCGGGGATCGACGCGGAGCCCGACGAGCGGATGGCGCCGCCGCACGCGGCCATGGTCCGGCGGGACTGGCTGGGCGCCGCGGATGCGTTCGGCGCGGTGGGGTGGACCTACGACCGGGCCCTGATGCTGGCGCAGCTCGCCGACGAGGAGCTTCTCGGCGAGGCGCTCGAGCTCGCCCGCGGGCTCGGTGCCGAGCCGCTGACGAGGCACGTAACCGTTCGCCTGCGGGATCTCGGAGCGCGCGTCCCCGCCGGTCCGCGTGACGCGACACTCGCGAACCCGGCCGGCCTCACCGCACGTCAGCTCGAGGTGGCGGCGCTCCTGGCGGAAGGGCTCACGAACGCGGAGATCGCCGAGCAGCTGGTCGTGTCGCCCCGTACCGCGGAGCACCACGTCGCGGCCGTGCTCAGGAAGCTGGGTGCGGCGACGCGGCGGGATGCAGCCCGCCGCGCCGCCGAGCTCCAGCTCAAGCGGTGAGCGTGCGTGCCCAGGCCCAGGCCCTGCGGGCCCGGGCGGGCCGGCGCGTAGCCGGCCCTTCCGGGGCTGCGACAGGCGTCGCGTAGAGCCTCTCGCCGCGGGCGACCGCGCGGGAGCGCAACGTGATCTCCCTGGCGGGCCGGGGCGCCTCGTGGCGCTCCCGCTGCGCGAGCAGATGGTGGGTGATCATCGTCTCCATCGGATGTCCTTTCGTGGCCTTGCGCGCGGCGTACCGGCGGCTCAGCGCCGCGTCGCCACCGCCTCGGTGTAGGTCGCGGGGATGGCTGCGGCGCCGTCGCCGAGCCGGTCGTACCGGCGCGCGAGGGCGACGAGGTCGGCTTCGAGCGCGTCGCGGGCGTCGCCCTCGAGGGCCGCGAAGGCCTTCAGCGTCGGCCCGTACCACGTGCGGAAGAAGGTGACGAGGTCCTCGGGGGACTCGAAACGCCACGCGAAGGTCTGCTCCTCGACCTCGAGCGAGCAGATCTCCTCGCCGAAGAGCTCGCGGAGGTAGGACTCGGTGCCCCAGAGCATCGGCGACGGGACGCCGGCCGGGGGCGGGACGTGTGCGGCGACGGTGCGGAAGAGATCGCCGATGAAGCCGTCCGGCGTCCAGGAGGCCAGGGCGATCCTGCCGCCGGGCCGGCAGACGCGGAGAAGCTCGGCGGCGGCCTGCGCGTGGTTCGGCGCGAACATCGAGCCGAACACCGACGTGACCGCGTCGAAGGACGCGTCCGGGAAGGGCAGAGCCTCGGCGTCGCCCTCGAGGAGCTCCACCTCGAGCCCCTCGACGGCCGCGCGCTTGCGGCCGCGCTCGAGGAGCGCCGGGACGTAGTCGACCCCGACGGCGGTGGCGCCGAGCCGCGCCGCCGCGATGGCGGCGTTGCCGCTGCCGGTGGCGACGTCGAGCACGCGCCAGCCGGCGTGGAGGTCTGCCGTGTCGACCAGGTGCTCGGCGGTCGGCACGATCATCGCGGCCACGACGTGGAAGTCGCCGCTCGCCCAGGCCTGCTGCTGGCGCTGCTTGATCGCCTCGAAATCGGGCTTGGTCTCTTCGATCATGTGCGTCATCGGTGTCTCCTTGAAAGAGCGTGGAAGTGACACCGACGACGCTACGGCGCGGCCTATTCGCCCCGCATCGGGGCGGCTACCCATCTTCGGAGTGTCGCGCTACCTATCTACGTAGGCGAGGACGCGGTCGAGCGGCGTGGGTACGCGCTCGAGGTCGAGCGCCTCGACGAGCGCCCGCGCGTACTGGGCCTTGCGCCCGCTGTGCGTGCCGAGGAAGCGCCGGAGCTGTGCCTCAGTTGTCCAGCCGCGCTGGGCGGGCTGCTTCTGGAGCGTGCGGAAGGGCCGCAGCTCGCCCTGAGCGGCGACGACGGCCTCGACGGCCGGCGCACCGAGTGCCCGGATCAGCTCGTCCTCGAGGTCATCGACGCAGACGAAGAACCCCAGCCGCTCCATGTCCGAACGGTCTCGGGCCGTGCCGACCCCTGCATGCTCGAGCCCCCGCCGGAACCACTCCTCCTCGCCGGCGTCGTAGAGGCCGGCCAGACGGAGCCCGAGCCCCGGAGGGCCGAAGTGGGCGAGAGCGCTCCGGATGTTGCCCGCTCCGTCGAGGGCGACCACCGCCACCCCCTCGGACGCGAGATCGCGCCCGCGCCGGGCGGCAAGCGTCTCGAGCGCGACGCGGTCGCTGTTCCCTTCGACGAGCACGGCGGCGCGCACGGGGGCAGCGTAGTCCCGTCGGTGCGGCTAGCGACCGTCCGCTTCGAAGAGCCCGGTCTCGTGCGCGAGCACGACCGCCTGGACGCGGTCGCGCAGGTCGAGCTTCTGGAGGATGTGCGTGATGTGCGTCTTCACGGTCGTGTCGCTGATGTAGAGCTCGCGGCCGATCTCGGCGTTCGAGAGGCCGCGCGCGATGAGGCGGAACACGTCCAGCTCCCGCTGGGTGAGCTCCTCGACCGCCGGCGGGGGCGCCGGCCGGGGCGTGCGCGTGAACTGCGCGATGACGCGCTTCGTGATCGCGGGGGAGAGGAGCGCCTCGCCGCCCGCGACGACGCGGATCGCGGCCAGGAGCTGCTCGGGAGGGTCGTCCTTGAGCACGAACCCGCTCGCGCCCGCGCGCAGCGCCTCGTAGACGTACTCATCGAGGTCGAACGTGGTCAGGATGAGGACGCGCGCCGCATTATCAGCCGCGAGGATCCGTCGGGTCGCTTCGAGCCCGTCGAGCTCCGGCATCCGGATGTCCATCAGGACGACGTTGGGGTGGAAGCGGCCGGCCTTGTCGACGGCCTCGAGCCCGTTACTCGCCTCGGCCACGACCTCGATGTCGGGCTCGCCCGCCAGCAGCATCCGAAAGCCGGCGCGAACCATGGACTGGTCGTCGGCGACGAGGACCCGGACGGTCACGACCGGGTCTCCTCGAGCGGAAGGCGGGCGGTGAGCAGGAAGCCGCCGTCCGGCGCCGTGCCGGCGCTCATCTCGCCGCCGAAGATCGTCACGCGCTCCCGGATGCCGACGAGGCCGTGGCCGAGACCGTCGCCGGCGGCCGTGCCCCTGCCGTCGTCGCGTACCTCGACCTGCACTCCGTCGCGTGCGTAGCGGACGGTCACGTCGGCGTGAGCAGCCTCGGCGTGCTTGAGCGCGTTCGTCAAGCCCTCCTGCACGATGCGGTAGGCCGAGAGGTCGAGGGCGCGGGGCAGAGGGAAAGGGTCGCCGTCGACGTGCAGGCGCACGGGAAGGCCCGCGCGGCCGATCTCCTCCACGAGCCGCTCGAGGCCGTCGAGTCCGGGCTGGGGCGTCAGGGCGACGCCGTCCCCCTCGCGGCGCATGGCGCCGAGGAGACGGCGCATCTCGGCGAGTGCGGTGCGGCCGGCGTCCTCGACCCGCCCGAGCGCCTCTCTGTCCTCCTCGAGCGGCGCCGGCAGCTTGTGACGGACGGCGCCGACCTGGAGAACCATGACGCTGACGGCGTGCGCGACGACGTCGTGAAGCTCGCGCGCGATGCGGGCGCGCTCCTCGGCGACCGCGATGCGCATGGCCGCGTCGCGCTCGCGTTCGGCCTGGGCCGCGCGCGCCTCGGCCGCTTCGGCCTGTTCGGAACGCCCACGCAGGAGGAAGCCGGCAAGCCAGCCGAGCGCGAAGAGAAGCGGGACGGCGACGAGCTCGCCGGTGGACGTGGTCGGGTTGTTGACCATGACGACCGCGGCGCTGGCGACGACCACCAACAGCCCGACCTGACCTTGCCTCGAGTCGCGGAGGTTGCCGAGCAGGTATGCGGCCGCCAGGCCGGCGAGATTCGCCGCTGCCAGAAACGGGACGAGCCGCTCGTCAACGAACGAGATCGCGGCCGCGATCACCCACACCGTCACCGGCGCCGCGAAAGGAAAGCGGCGCCGCGCGAGCAGAGGGAGGACGATCAGAGCGCTCGCCGGCGCCGCGAACCAGAGCGGCGAGGTCGGGCCGTCCGTTGCGTCCCGGAGGAGGACCTCCAGCGCGCTCTCGACGGCTGCAAGGACGATGAACGCGTCGAACACGTGCCTGCCCGCGATTGTCCGAAGCCGTCTCACGGGGTGAACGTACTCCAGGCGCAGGCACGCCGCCTCCTACCTGAGTAGGAGACGGAATCGTCGCCGGGTGTGAGGTCGAATCAGGCTTGCGCACGAGGTCGCGACGCGGTCGCCCTCCTAGCGTCGAGGCATGCACTCGACCAGGAAAGGACGTGATGCCATGACCACCATCGCCAACACCCGGAACCTCGCGGCCAGGATGGGCCGCTGGAGCGCCGACCACTGGAAGACCGCGACCTTCGGCTGGCTCGCGTTCGTCGTCCTCGCCTTCGCGCTCGGCGGGATGGTCGGTACGAAGACGATCGACCCGAACACGGCCGGACCCCGCGAGTCCGGTGCCATGGACAGGATTCTCGACGCGGGCTTCCAGCGGCCCGCCGACGAGAGCGTGCTCGTGCAGAGCTCTTCGCTCTCCACGACGGACCCGGCGTTCGTCGCCGCGGTCGACGACGTTGTTGCGAGGCTCGCCAAGCTCGACGTCGTCCAGAACGTCCGCTCCCCCCTCGATGAGGGCAACGCCGGCCAGATCGCCGAGAACGGCGGCGCGGCGCTCGTCGAGTTCCAGATCCGCGGTGCCGCCGACAAGGCCGCCGAGAAGATCGATCCGGTCCTCGACCAAGTTGCCGACGCACAGGAAGCTCATCCGAAGCTCTTCATCGGAGAGTTCGGTGACGCCAGCGCCGCGAAGGCGATCGAGACCGCGTTCGCGGACGACCTCGGCAAGGCCGGCGAGCTGTCGCTCCCGATCACGCTGATCATCCTCGTCGTCGCCTTCGGCGCGCTCGTGGCGGCCGGGATCCCGCTGATCCTTGCCCTCACGGCCGTGATCGCCACGTTCGGCCTCGTCGCCGTGACGAGCCAGGCCGTGCCGGTGGCAACCCAGGCAAGCGCCATCGTGCTGCTGGTCGGCCTCGCTGTCGGCGTGGACTACTCGCTCTTCTACCTGCGACGCGCACGCGAGGAGCGGGGCAAGGGCCGCAGCGTCAGCGAGTCCATCGAGATCGCTGCCTCGACCTCCGGCCGCGCCGTGCTCGTCTCCGGCCTGACGGTCATGACGGCGATGGCCGGCATGTTCCTGACCGGCGACCGCGTCTTCGCCTCGTTCGCGATGGCGACGATCGCCGTGGTCGCGATCGCCATGCTCGGCTCCCTCACCGTGCTCCCCGCGCTGCTCTCGCGGCTCGGCGACAAGGTCGATCGGGGCCGGATCCCGTTCCTAAGCCGCAGTCGCCGTGAGCGCGAGGGCCGCGTCTGGGGCTGGATCGTCGACCGTGTCTTGCGCCGGCCGGTCCTGTCGGCCGTCCTCGCCGGCGGCCTGCTGGTGGCGCTCGCCCTGCCCGCGCTTCAGCTCCGCATGGTGCAGCCGGGCCCCGACACGTTCCCGCAGGAACTGCCGGCGGTGCAGACCTACGACCGCATGCAGGAGGCGTTTCCGGGTGCTGCCCTCCCGGCCACCGTCGTGGTCGAGGCGGCGGACGTCAACACGCCCGAGATGCAGGCCGCGATCCAGCGGCTCCAGGAGCGCGCGCTCGAGAGCGGCCGGATGCACGAGCCGATCTCGGTCGCTGTTAACGAGCCCGGGACGGTCGCGGCCATCTCGATCGCGATCGAGGGGAAGGGCACCGACAAGGCCTCGAACGAGTCACTGCGGGTCCTGCGCGACGAGATCGTGCCGAACACGGTCGGCGCCCTTCCGGACGCCGAGGCCGGTGTGACGGGCCTCACAGCGCAGTGGACGGACACATCCGAGGAGATGACGTCGAAGCTCCCGCTCGTCGTCGGGTTCGTGCTCGTGTTCGCGTTCGCGCTCATGCTCGTCGCCTTCCGGTCGCCCGTGATCGCGGCCAAGGCGATCGTGTTGAACCTGCTCTCCGTCGGCGCCGCCTACGGCGTGCTGGTGCTCGTCTTCCAGCACGGATACGGCAGGGGCATCCTCGGCTTTACCTCCACGGCCGGGATCGACCCCGTCGTGCCGCTGCTCCTGTTCGTGATCCTGTTCGGGCTCTCGATGGACTACCACGTGTTCCTGCTGAGCAGGATTCGGGAGGCCGTCCAGCGAGGAGCGAGCACTGACGAGGCCGTGGCGCAGGGCATCCGGACGACGGCCGGCGTCGTCACTGCAGCCGCAGTCGTGATGTTCGCCGTGTTCGCGGTCTTCATCGCGCTCTCGATGCTGATGTTCAAGCAGTTCGGCGTCGGCCTCGCGACGGCGATCCTGATCGACGCGACGATCGTCCGGGGAGTGCTCCTGCCCGCCTCGATGAAGCTGCTCGGCGACTGGAACTGGTGGCTGCCGAGCTGGCTCGAGTGGCTGCCTCGCTTCGACGTCTCGGAATCCGAGGCTCCTCCCGAGGCCACGCCGACACCCCTCTCCGCCTAGACCGGTGTCGCCCCCGGGCCTCTCCGGCCCGGGGGCGACACCGTGGATGCTGGGCTTACTAGGTGGCGGCCGCGGGCTCGCGCTCCGGCCGCCCGGCGGGCGCGTCCTCCGCCGAAGCGAGGACGGCGGCCGATCCTGCCGCGCCGGCCAGGAGCGAGGCGAAGGCCCAGGCCGTGCCCCAGCGGCGCTTGCCCAGCGCGGCGTCAACCGACGGCGAGCCGGGTCCGTTCTCGGTCAGCCCGAAGACGGCGGCAAGCAGGACGAGGTTGTACTCGTACCCGCCTCCGCTGCTCCAAATGCCCTTCTCCCAATGGACCGTCTTGATCGCCGTGATCATCGAGCCGGAGAGAGCGGCGGCCGCGAGCGGCGTTGCGGCGCCCATGGCGAAGAGGAGGCCGCCGCCCGCCTCTGCGGCGCCGGCGGCCAGCGCGTTGCGCTTCCCGGGCCGCAGCCCCGCCTGCTCGAAAAACCGGCCGGTGCCCTCCGGGCCGCCGCCGCCGAACCAGCCGAAGAGCTTCTGGGTGCCGTGGCCGACGAACAGGAGCCCGATCGTCATGCGCGCGACGAGGCGGAAGAGTCCCATGGCTAGTAATTCACGTCCTGGACGGACGTGAAACGTCAGTCGATCGCGGCCCGCAGCTCCTCGGCGAGCTCCGGCGCACAGGAGCCCTCCAGGCGAGCGACCGCGAGCTCGATCTGGTCGCGGAGCGTCGTCTCCGGCTGGACGGACGCCTGGGGCCGGTCGAAGGGTGCATCGAGGTCGAACTCGTCCGCGGCGGCGAGGAGCACGTCTACGTCGCGTTCGAGCGCCTCCGTGTTCGGGCTCGAGAGGAAGCCGCTCTCGACCGCGCGGCACTGGTAGACGATCTCGGAAGTCGCGGCCACGATCGCGTCCACCTGGTTCCCAGGCGCGGCCTTCTCCTCGCCGCCGCAGGCGGCTGTGCCCAGAACGGCGGCCACCCAGAGCCCGGTGAGGAGCGGTCGTATCACGGAATGCCCGAGCGTAGCCTCCGAGGCCGGCGGTGGGCCGGCCACCCCACGGTGGCCGGCCCACTCCGACGGGTTGCTTAGTTCGGCCTGATCTTGATCACGGGCGCCGCGGCGAGGTTGCCGAGGCAGTCGACGGGATCGTTATCGCGCAGGAAGTCGTACGCGATCTCGCCCGGGTTCGGCGGCCGGCTCGCCGGGTCCGCCTGCCAGGGGATGACTTCGCGGAAGGCATCCCACGCGCACTCGGGCACATCCCCGAACGACCGCGAGGGCTTCTGCGCCCGGCGGACGTCCGCCCAGAAGGTCGCTGCGAGCGCCTCCTGGGCGATGAGCCGCAGCGAGACGTCGAGGGCCAGCCGCGACTTGGCGACCTTCTCGCTCCCGAACGTCGTCGTCTCGTCCGGATGAATCCGCTCTGCGTCGAACTCCACCGGGATGGGCATCGTGAGCGCCTGGAGCTCGTCGACGAGCGTGCCGATGACCGCGGAGCCCTCGTGCTGCGGGGCTGCCCGGGCCAACACCTCAGGGCTGAGCACGTCGCTCGGCACGATCACCGAGAAGAACGGCTGCCCGATCCGGAGCGTCCGCAGCGCGACCGTGTGCACGGTGTCCGTGAGCGCGATCGTGAACTGCTCGACGTTCCCTGCGAGCTCCGTCTTGTTGAAGTTCGAGTTCGAGAGCGTGAACCCGCCCTCGCTCTTCCAGCCCGCGTACGGCGTGTTCGCCGGGGTGGGCTTCACGTAGTGGCGCATGAACCACGGCGTCTGGAGCTCCGGCGAGTCACTCGGACGCGTGCCCGGGGCGGTTGACGGATTGTGGTCCGAGGAGTTGACCTCCAGGAGGGTCGTCCGCCTGAGCTCGTCCCACGCCCGCCACGCGGCGCCGTTGCGCCACTGGTAGGTGCGGTAGCTCAGCGGATCCTGGAGCAGGCGCGGGATCCCCTGCACCTGCCCGTTCACGACCTGGAACTCGAGGTCGTACAGGTAGCTGTCACCGAGGATCTTGAGCATCCGGTGCGCCTGCCAGACGGCGTAGGGCAGCGGCCTCTCGAGATCCATCGGGACCTGGCTCAGCGGCGTGATGCTGCTGTTCAGGCCGTGCATCGAGACCGAGAAGATCAGGTCGTACCAGTCGAGGACCTTCTTCGCGTCGGTCACGAGAAGCGCCGCCTGGCCCAGCGTGTACGCGTTGGTGCTGTAGATCCCCCGGAAGAGACCCATGTCGTTCTCGGGGTCGTTCGGGTCGACACCGCCCGGCTCGACGCCGGCTTGGTTGAGCGCGTCGATCGCCGGCATGCGCTGGCCCTTGTAGAAGACCTCGCCGAAGCCGAAGATCGCCGACTCGACGTTGCCCGCCTGCGGCAGGTCGCCCTCCCCGTGGTAGAAGCCGTCGCCCTGGGTGAGCGGCGTGATCCGGTTATTGAGGAGATCGGCGATCTTCTGTGCGGTCGCCGGGCCGTTCGCGACGTACATGATGTTGTTCGCCCGGACGGCCATCATGGCCCTGACGATCTCCTCCGCCTCCACGTACGGGATGTAAGGATCGCGGACGCGCCAGCGGCCGCCGTTGGCGGCGTTGATCCGACGCGTTTGGAGGTTGAGGAGGTTCGCCGGCTCGTAGGGGTCACCCTCGAAGATCACCGTCTCGCGGGCCGCCCCGGCGCCGCGGTTGAAGCGATACACCGGGATGCCCTGGCGGGACGCCTCGATGATGAGGTTGTACGCGCGGTTCATGTAGTCCTGGTGCGACTTGGCGATCTTGACCTTCGCGCCGTAGCGCGCGATGTCGACGATGTCCTGGATCGTCAGGCGGTTGCCTTTGAGGACGATCGTCTTGTTGGACTTGGTCGGGTTGATCGGGATGAAGCCATCCTGTTGCTGCGCGGCGGCGACACCGACGTTGAACGTCGACGCCCCGAACAGCAGCAGGCCGATCAGCAAGCACGTACGCAGCCCTCTCGAGCGGCGCATGGCCCTCCTCCTTCCACTGGCTGACGACGGCCTCCTCGAAGGCTCGTGAGCGCTCGTGCCACGGGCCCGAGAAGACGTGGGCAGGCGAAGCCGCCTCCCGGCCGAAGGACGGACTGCCCGGCGTCCCACCTCCCCCACGGAGCGACTCTACTCCCGTTGCTCAGCCGCTCGCAGCGCCCTCGGTCGTATAGGTTCCGCCGCGTGATCGGCGTCGGCGCCGGGAGCCCGTGGGACAGGCGCTAGGCACCGTCCTGCCGTTGGCGGTCGGGATCGCGATCTTTCCGGTCCCGATCGTCGCCGTCGTGCTCGTCCTGAGGTCCGAGAAAGGGAGGGTGAAGGCCCTCGCGTTCGTCCT
>Ga0114129_10003569_pt1 | contig 21902 bp, 18 predicted proteins | sample RhiMetdeltSRZDD1_FD_80071 | JGI IMG/M metagenome (GOLD analysis project Ga0114129, IMG submission 80071) | Populus rhizosphere microbial communities from Tennessee, USA - Rhizosphere MetaG P. deltoides SRZDD1 (version 2) (version 2) | ecosystem: Host-associated > Plants > Roots > Rhizosphere >... | reverse complement strand
GCGGGTATTTTTAAATTGGGGAGAATAGAGCACCTTACGCCGGGTTAGCGAGCTTTTTGTACGCACGAAGTTCCTGCCTTCCATCATATAGAAGGTCAAATTGCACATGGTGCCTTGAATTGGGAATGGAGCAAAAACTTCGGCCATGGTCTAAAGTTACAAATAAGCATTACGGCGAATGTGTATGGTGGATAATTTTGATTCCAGTCAAGTTTTTCAAGGTTCCAGGTTTCAGGGCATGCGCGGCAATGCTTTTGCATAGTTTACACACTTTTCCACTACACTTTCACCACACTTTCACCATACCAGCACCGTACTTACTCCCTACATAAGCCATAGATGCGCCGTAGTAAATCCGTAGTTACAAGCTACCATATCCATAGTTGAACGCCGCCACTTCCATTGATGCTCCGGCTATCCTTCTTATTTAAAGCGCATTTTCTAAAAAAGGGGTGGGTTGGTTGTTCACCCACCATCCCACCGCATACCTGGGTCAATGATTACATATTTACGAAACAGGTCAGAATGATCCCACTGCAGGAGGAAATTCCGGAACCATATGCATCCCCTTTATGATCTGCCCCTTCGACTTCGCTCAGGGCCTTTTTCCCGGCCAAACCACACTGCTCATATACGCTACCACCACACAAATCAACACCGCCGCGGCGGGATACAGAAAGAAATTTATAACTCCGGCGGCTTGTATAAAATACAAACTGATGGCACTGACAATAAAACCGGTAATGATACCACGACTGTTGATGCGCGGGAAGAAGATGCCGGCCACAAACATGCCTGCCAAACAACCACCGAACAATCCGATGATCTTAATATACTGGTCCCAGATAGAAGCATTGCGCAGGTATACCATGTACACGGCAATCAGGCAACCCAACGCACCGAGCACTACGGTTACCCATCGTGCAAATACAAACCGCTGTTTGTCGGTGCTTGCCGGTTTTACGGATTGATAAAAATCAGTAGTTACAACGGTGGCAATCGAGTTCATACTGCTGCTGATGGTGCTCATGGTGGCGGCAAACAATCCGGCGATGACTAAGCCCGCCAGTCCGCTGGGCAACTGGTTGCTGATATACCAGGGAAATACATCGTCGATACGGCCATGCGGATTTAAGTTAGCCGGGTTATGCCTGAAATACACCCACAATGCCGTACCCACACTGAAGAAGATGAGCGATGCAGGAATAACCAGTATGGCATTGGTATAAATTGATTTCTTTGCTTCTTTTTCGGTTGAAGTAGTTAGATACCGCTGCACCACCACCTGATCTGATGAATACGTAACCAATTGGGTCAAAAAACCGCCCACAAAAACCACCCACAACACCGGCTCGGTGATGGTTAAATCGGTAATGGCCAATCGAAATTTATCGTGCTGTGCAGCTTCGGTAAACAACTGCCCCAAACCACCATCCAATGAGTTGGCAATAAATACCAGGGTAACAAAAGCGCCACCCATCAATACGCCTACCTGCATCACTTCGGTCCATACCACAGCTTCAATACCACCCGAAACACTATACGCCGTTGTAATTAAACTAGTGCCGATAATACACGTGAATATATTAATACCGGTTACCGCACTCAGCACCAGCGCCGGTAAATAAATAACAATGCCGAGGCGACTTATCTGAAACACCACGAATGTTAAACTGCCCAGCCATTTTACCTCGCGGTTGAATCGGATGTTGAGGTATTCATAAACACTGGTGAGCTTTAGTTTGCGGAAGTAAGGCAAATAAAAATAAACCACTATCGGCGCCACTGCAACGATCATAATATTATTGAGCAAATACACCCAATCTGTTGCATACGATTTGGCGGGAATAGCAATAAAAGTAAGTGCACTTAGTTTTGAACCGAAGATACTCAATCCTGCTGCCCACCACGGAATTTTACCGCCACCCAAAAAGAAGCCGCTGGTAGTACGCTGCATGTTGCGCGAAACAATAACGCTGATAGCGATCACCAATAGAAAATAAATACCAACGATCGTCCAGTCGAGTACATGGAAGCCTCCGGGCGGTTGAACGGGCGCAGCCATCAGCACGCGATTGGTGCGGGTGCCGGGCCTCACTTCTCCACCCGCAAAAACAATATTTCCATTCCATATAGTGGCCGTTGTGGTAACCGGCGCCCAGGTGCTTGCATTTGGATTGTTTTCCGCATCGGCTTTTTTATCGGTACTGATATTTCCGATAGAAGACCATGTATTGGTAATGGTATTGTACATCCACACATTGGGCGAAAAGCCGGGATGTTTTTGTTGCAGCACGGCATTCTGATCAAAATACTTTCCATTATCGCCGCCGAACAGTAACAAATGCGATTGTCCGGCAGTATAGGCGGGCCCCGGTGCGGCTGCAACGGGCTGAGGCATATCGGCGATGCGACTCCAGCCTTTACCGGGAATGTACTTGTACGAATCCGTTAGATATTCACGATGAGCAGTGCTGTCACCGCCATGCATAGTCAGATGCACACCGCTGAATAAATAGAAAGCGCCTTCCTGCGTACCGGCCACAGATAACATACGTGATGGTCCGGGCCAGGAGTCTAATATTTTCCAGGCACGTTGCGAAGCGGGTTGCAACAGGTCGAGCTGCCAGAAATTATTTTCGGTTTGGGTAGAACCCGGTTCTTTTATACCACCGGCTATGTATAGTTTGTCGCCCATGATCACACCGCTGGCATTTGCTATGGAAGCAGGCAGTGCAGGCAGGTTCTCAATGTTGATCTTTCCATTTACATATCGCAGCAGCATTACTTCGTTGAAGTGTTGGGTAGCATTACTGCCGCCTGCAATGATAACACCCTCTTGCCAGGTAAGTGAAACAGCATATGCCAACGGATGTGGTAACCGGCCTGCTTCTTTCCATTGGCCATCGGTTTGTTCGAGCACAAAAATTTTATCGTACCAGGTTTTTGTGCCGCCATTCCAGGGAGTGCCATTTACAAAATTGGAACCTCCGGCAACGATCAGCGCGCCGTTAGATACACCGGCAGCCGCACCGGCAAAACCAACCTGGTCAGGTATAGCAGGCAACTGCGACCATTGCAAATAGGGCTTCGGCTGATCCTCGCAAAAGCTGGTCAGCCAGGATGAAAGGCATAGGATCAGGAATAATATGTTGAGGCGTTTTTTCATATGGTGATGCTTTATAAATATCGAATGTTGAATATTAAATGTAGAATGTTGAAGTAGAAACAATTTCAGCATTTGCCATTGGACATTCAGTATTCGATATTTCTTTAGTTAGGCCTGCAAATCCAGTCAAAGAAACCAATATTTTTTAAATCGGTTTCGAGCAAGTTATACTCATGGTCTTTAAACGGATTCAACGGTAAGCGTACGTTGCCGCAATCGGTGCCGATGAGTTTCATCATGGCTTTTTGCGCACGCAATCCACCGTATTTTACAATGATGCGCACCATTTCTACCGATATAAACTGCAACTGTTGCGCTTCGTTCAGATTGCCTTTTTGAAAAGCTTCTATGATTGCATAATATAAAGGGGCCACAAAATTATAAGTGCTTCCGATAAATCCTTTGGCGCCGGTGGCGAGTGCGCTCAGCAACATTTCATCGGTACCGTACAATATATCAAATTTATTATTGCTGAAATTCAAACATGCCTGGTAATCGTGTATCAATGGCGCCGTGTATTTGATACCGGCAAATGTGGGGATCACCTCCCCTGCCCTTTCGAGCAGCTTTACCATATCCAGACTAATACCTGTTAACGCAGGAATATTGTAATAATATAACGGCAAAGACGGGGCGCCTTTTGAAATATGTTGCAGGCACGATACCAGCAGGTCTACTGAATCTACTTTAAAATACGTTGATGGCGTAGCTGAAATATAATCGGCCCCTATCTGTTGCGCATGTTCTGCCAGCAAGCGGGCTTCGGTTATACTATTGTGGCCTACATGTACAAATACCTTTAATTGTTTATTGGCTGCTTTTACAAAAGTTTCGGCCAGTTGTTTTCTTTCTTCAGTGGTTAAAGAAGGTCCTTCGCCCGTGCTGCCACAAACGAACATACCTTTTACTTTGTTATCGATCAGCAGGTTCACCACATCGGGTACTTTATCGAAATTAATCGATCCATCGGCATGCATAGGAGTAAAAGGCGCAGCTACCAGTCCGGTAATTTGATTCGTCATTATATAGAATTGTTTTTTGTTTTAATGTTTCGCGCATTTATTTAAATAGATCTTTTGCTATCACCTTTTGAAACACAATCGTCTCATACGGATTTCTTACCCCTGCCTCGTATAAACAGGCAATTGTTCCGTTCTCTACTACCGCCATACACGAGTATGCCGAAGGCCCGGCATAAAGGGTACGGATAACCGGCCAGGTTTTGCCTTCATCGTAGCTTGCCCTGATGGTCATGTTATGCCGTTTGCCCGAACTGGCCGGATTCAGGAACAGCATACTCCCCTTCTTCTTTTTAGCGGGCCATGCATACCTGATGATGCTTGCCTGACAAACCGGTTCAACCAGTACAGGTACATCATAGGGGGCCGTCCAGGTAATACCGCCATCATAACTGATAGCATGGGTACGGCAATATCTTTTAAAGTACGAGCGCATATTCATGAGCAGCGTGCCATTGCCATCGGCTACCTCAATTACCTGGCATTCGTTTACTTTGGGGGTGATGGCGCCACCCAGTTTCCATGAAGCGCCATCATCATCACTATAAATTATATGCGAACCCATGCCCGGTTGTCCATCGGCGGGGATGGCGGTTGAGTCGTCGTAACTATAATCACACGGAATTACCATGCGGCCTTTATGCGGTCCATTCTTAATTTGTATGCCTATACCCGGCCCTGTTGCATACCAACCCCAGCCGGGCTTTTTGGTAGTAGCGGTAATGTCAACGGGTGTACTCCAGGTAATGCCATCATCACTGCTGTTACAAACCCATGCAGTACGTGTTGACCGGCTTAACTTTTTTACAATAGCGCCTTCTTTATCATCGCCCAAATTGTGGGTCATCAATAACCAGATGGTGCCGGTTGTTTCATCGATCACGGGGCAGGGATTGCCGCAGGTATTGGTGCTATCGTCCCATATTACCTGCTGTGCGCTCCAGGTGCGTCCGCCATCGGTTGAACGTTTTAATAACAGGTCAATATCTCCCGCATCGGCTGCACTGTTCTTTCTTCCTTCACAAAAAGCCAGCAATGTGCCTTTTTGTGTGGTGATGATCGCCGGAATGCGATAGCTTTTGTATCCATCGGAATCTGATACGAATAGCGACAGCGTATCGGGCTTTATAGCTGTTTGCGCGTGCGTTGAAAATGAGAAGCACTTCAATAAAATCAAACCAATAATGCAAATACAAACTTTTATCATACTATCAATCTATAATTGTCGTTCTTTGAACATTGTTAACTGCTCGTAAAGACACTTTTAAATATCGAATATTGAATATTAAATGCAGAATGTTGAAGTAGAAACAACTTCTACATTTGTTATTGGACATTCGGTGTTCGATATTGCTTTATCTGAACTTATTCAACTCCACACTTTTAAACGCAATGCCTTCGTACGGTTTTGATTTACCGGCTTCGTATAAAATTCCGATGCGGTCATTGGGTAACAGCACCAGGTCGCTATAGGCAGCAGGACCTTCGTACACTTTATAGGTTTTGGTCCAGCGGGTGCCGTTGTCGCTGCTCATTCTTATGGTCATGTTATCGCGCGTACTGCTGAAACAGTTCGAAATAAATAACTGGTGCGCCCCGCTGTATTCTCCGTTCAGTAAGCTGCCCTGACAAACAGGATCGAGCAGGTTATAATCTTCGCGCACTTTTTCCCAAGTAACGCCGCCGTCGTTGCTGATCGATACCATTCTGAACCCGGTGCTGCTGCGCATGTTCAGCATCAACCGTCCGTCGTTTAATTCGGCGACTGTGCTTTCATTGGTTTTATCGGTAGCAGCCACACCACCCAATTTCCACGTGTCGCCTTTGTCGTCGCTATAAATTACATGCGACGATCCTTTTTTGGTGCTTACTTCAATGTAATCGCACGGAATTACTATTCTGCCGGCATACTGCCCTTTTCGTACCTGCAAACCATGACAGGGCCCTGTAGCATACCAACCCCATCCTGGCTTTTTAACGGCGTCGGTTATTTGTACCGGTGTTTTCCAGGTTATTCCATCATCTTCGGATGAGGTTACAAATACCCGGCGGGTATCTTTCCCGGTGCCGCTGTTGATGTCGCCAATATCATCCGTACCATAGTTCCAGGTCATCAGCAAAATAATATTGCCGGTTTGCTCTTCTACAATGGGCACCGGGTTACCGCAGGTATTCTTTGCATCGTTCCATATGGTGATGGTGGTATCCCAGGTTACGCCATTGTCGTATGAGCGCTTTACCACCATGTTGATGTCGCCATTGTCGCCGCAACTTGTTTTACGTGCTTCGGCAAATGCCAGCAGCGTGCCTTTTTTTGTTTTTACCAGCGCCGGAATGCGAAAACAATTATATCCTTCGGTGCCGGTTTTATATACATACGTAAGATTGGTGTCGGCCGTTGAACGGGTGGTATCAACAAATCGTTGTTTTCCGGCATCGCTCTTACCGCACCGGTTAAAGGAAAGCAAGGTTATGAATGCTGACAGCGCCAGCAGTATTTTGAATAGTTTCATAAAGGCTTTTATGGTTTGATACCCGCCCGAACCGACGTTCAGTCGGGCGGGGTTTAAGGTTCAACAATCTAATATCCATCCGTTTGCTTTATCTGTCCATTATTGGCAATTACATTCGCAGCCAGTGGCCAAAACAAGGGCGTGGTTTTATTGGCGAGGTTCGGTACATAGGTGTATACATCAATGGTACCACCCTTATGAAACCGCACCAGGTCGTACCAGCGTTTATTTTCAAAGAACAGTTCGCGTCCTCTTTCATCCAGGATTTCTTTTTCAACCGACAACTTATCGGTAGCGCCTGCATAACTTCCTATGCCGGCCCGCACGCGCGTTTTGTTCAGGTATGCTATTGCTTTAGTGGTGCTATCGATACCTGCATAGGCTTCTGCCTGCATCAGGTATAAATCGCCGAGGCGGTATAAAATAACATCGTTGTCCGAAACACGGTCGTCGGCATATTTTGTTCCGGGCAGTTTGGTTATCCATGAAACTTTAGGCGTAGTACCCTGGCGCTCGGTAACCCAGGTAAAGGGTATGCGTTTGTCGCCGGCGCCATACAGCGCTTTTGATTTGGCGCTGATCTGGTAAGCGCCTTGTCCGTAAGTAGTGGTATTGCACCAGGGCAAACTGTCTAAATTAGCAGCGCCTTTTACACCCGATAAATAGGGTAATGCATTCAATCCATAATTGGACCCGCTTTCATCACGCAGGTAAAAAGCTGCCAGCAGCACTTCGGTATTGGCGCGTGTGGTAGTTACTTCTTTAAAATCAGCTCTTAATGTTAAACCGGCTTTTTCTACTTCGGTTAATGCGGTAATGGCGTCGTTGAAATCGGATAGTCCGCCGCCCAATACTTTTGCGCTCCACAATTTTGCATCGGCTTTTAATGCCTGCGCTGCGTAATACGAAAAACGGTATTTGCCTGTAATGGTTTTTGCAGGGAACAGACTGATCGCTTTATCCAGATCAGATATAATTTGTTTCATTACATCGTTGGCCGGTGAACGCGGCAGCTGTGGTGTTTCATCGCCATACACTGCCTGTAACATGATAGCAGCATCGCCTATAACACGGGTTAAGTGAAAATAGGTATAGGCGCGCAAACAATAGGTTTCGGCCATGATACGCTTTTTGGTATCCTCACTGGCAAATGAAAAACCGGCAATTTTTTCGAGTACCAAATTACAATGCCCAATGGTCCTATACCAGTAGGTGTAATCTACCGTACCCACGGTGGAGCTCAAATTGTGCGACCATGCATTTGAAAATCTTGAGTTCAACGCCGAAACCAGTTCTTCGCTGCGTTCAGTGCCATAGGTAATATTATTGGCCAGGCCTCGCATATACGTGTATATGCCGGTAACGTAGGGTTCAAAATCGCCTTCGTTCTGAAAATACACTTCGTCGATGATCTGCGATTGCGGTGTTACTTCGAGCAACTTTTCGCAACCGGCGCCCGTTATCAGCAGGCTGATTAGTATGAGTAACTGAAATATCTTTTTCATATATTATTCGTTCAATCGTTATGAATAAATTGAAATATTAATTACGCTCAGAATCGTGCCGTGGCCCCCAGCGAAAACTGACGCGGACGAGGATACCCTATGGCATCAAAGCCGCTGTATGTTTCGGGGTTTACGCCTTTATACTTTGTGATGTAACCAATATTGTAAATGCTGCCAAATACATTCAACCCGGCAATGTGCGCTTTGCGTACAATTGTTTTCGGTAACTCATAACCGAGATATATTTCCCGGAAGGCCAGAAAATCACCTTTTTCGAACATGGTCGATACATCTACCCCATATGAATTATTGGTACCAACAGAAGTTACCTGCCTGATGTAGTTGCGCTGACCAAAATCGTAATCGGCAAACGAAAAGCGGGCATACTTTTTACCATCATCGCCCGGTTTCTTCCAGATGTCGTTACCCAGTGCTTCTGCGGGAGCGCCTTCGTTAAAAGCTCTTCCCTGTCCTAACGAACGGGCCAATGCGCCGTTACTGATCACGTGGCCAAATGCATAGTCAACGGCCAGGCGTAACATAAAGCCTTTATAAGTGAATGTGTTTTGCATGCCGCCGATTTTATCGGGTGCGCGATAACCCATAAACACCATGTCTTTAGAGTCGATCACGTTGTCGCCATTTATATCGGCCCATTTGTAATCACCGGCATGTTTACCTACGGTCTGTCCGGAGGGAGACGCCATCAGATCGGTTTTACCCCAGGCGGCGGCTTCGGCATCGGTGGCAAAAACGCCTTCTACCTTAAAGGCCCATAAACCATACGGGCGTTCGCCTTCGGCAAACCCGCCTACTTCAATATCACTTTTTGAAGACGCATCGTACACTACACTTCCGCCCTGGCGATTCTTAGCCCGGCCATTAGATGGCAACTTTGCCACCAGCGTACGGTTAAATGCAAACGAAAAATTGGTTTTCCATGTAAATTCTTTTATGTTCAGTACCGTGGCCCCCAGTTCTATTTCAACTCCTTTATTCTGAATGGTACCATTATTATAAGTTATAGAAGGAAAAGGTCCTTCGAGCGGCAATGGTTTTGAATCTAACCTGTTTTTGGTAAGTTTGTTATAAAAGTCAACCGTCAACGTGATCCTGTTTTGCAGAAATGCGGCGTCAAAAGCGGCATCGGTGGTTTCGGTTAACTCCCACACCAGGTTACGGTTCGCTAAATTCCCACGCAATACACCCGGCGATTGCGCATAGGTGGTAGACACATAATTTCCGTAGGTATCGCTGAGGTCGAGGTCACGTGAGCCCGCCTGCCCCCAACTGGCCCGCAGCTTTAATGAGTTCATCCATTGCACATGCCAGAATTTTTCGTTGTGAACATTCCAGCCTGCCGAAAACGAAGGGAACAAAGCATATTTGTTAGATGGAGCGAAATTCGAAAAGCCATCGTACCTAATGGCGCCGCTTACCAAAAACCGGCTTTCGAAATCGTAGTTCAGCTGTCCGAAGTAGCTGGCCGATTTTGTTTCGGGCAAAGCGGTACCAAAATCGGTTACATTGGTAACAGTTGCACCGTTTACGGTAGTAAGCGCGGGTTCGTCGATCGTAAACTGGTAATCATTGGTAGCCCGTTGCGAACCGATATTAATAACACTTCTTGTTTCTCGGGTGTAATTAAAACCGGCCAGTAACGAAAAGTTGTGCTGGTTGTTCAGCGAATAATCATACTGCAATACCTGGTCAACCATCAGCTGGCGCAAATTATTGGTGTTCTCATTTTTCTGGCGGTTGGTACTTAACTGCACCGAACCGGGATAGGCTTTGCGGAAGTACATGTACCGGTAATCATCCATCACATAAGAAACAGAAGGACGAAAATGCAATCCTTTAATGATGGTAAGATCGCCTGCAAGGCGCGATATAATGCGTTCGGTACTTACGCGGGTATCGTCGTATTTTAAGGTGTGAAAGCGATTGCGGGTGCTGGTTACTTCGCCAAAAGTGGGCAGGCCATCATCTTTAAAAATGCGTATCAGCGGCGTGATGCGGGTAGCGCGTACAAGGTCGTTGGTGTATGATTCAACATAATTCGGCAACACATGCTGGTAGTTCACCATGGCTTCGAGCTTAAAATTATCAGTTACCTTAAAACCAAAATTGCCGAGAGCACTGTAGCGTTCGTAATTGGTGCCTGTAAAAATGCCTTCCTGGTTAACATAGCCGAGCGACAAATTGTAATTGGCCCTGTCGCCCCCGCCGGTTACGCTGGCATTGTAGTTATTGGTAATGCCGGTGTTCCATAGCATATCCTGGTAGTGGTTATCTGCAAACAATAATTTCACACCGGGATTAATGGGGTCGTCGACCACCTGCCATCCGTTGGCAAGCAGATTATCTACATAGGCCTGTCCTTCAACGGCCACTACATTATCATATAAAGCAGTAAGGTTAATTGAATTGCCATACTGCCCTTTGGTAGTAAACGTGGTGGTGCCGGCCGAAAAACCGCCTTTGTTCAACAGATTGTTCTTATCGAGCGCGTCGGTGGTGTTTTGAACAGTGGTTCTGGCCAATACGAGGTAATCTTTCGCGCTTAAATAATCGTAATCACGCATCTGGGTATCCCAGTTCCTGCGGTAATTAAAGGTTACCACCGGTTTCGCATTGAATTTGCCGCTTTTCGTTTTTATAACAATTACCCCATTGGCGCCGCGGGCGCCGTAAATGGCGGTTGAGGCAGCATCTTTCATTACCTGGAAAGATTCGATATCGTCGGTATTGATATCGTTGAGAGAACGAAATACGCCATCGATCACAACCAGGGGCCCCGACGCATCAACACTGCTATTGGCACGGCCTCCGCTGGTACCCAAACCGGTACCGTAAGTATTCAGCTTGGTTCCACCCCGGATCAAAATATTATTGGCGCCCGAGCCCGGTTGTCCGTTTACAATTGGGACCGAAACACCGGCAATTTTTCCCTGAATGGCCTGAACGGGGTTGGGATTAGGCGTGTTCAGCAATTCTTCCGGAGTCAGTTTTGAGATGGCGGCCGATGTTTTGTTTCGGGTAGATTGGGTGTACCCCACCACCACCACATCGGCGAGTGAAATACTTTGGGCATCCAGGTGCACCTGTAAAATGGCCTGACCGGCGATGGCTACCTCTTTGGGTTGTGAGCCCAAATAAGTGAACACCAGGGTGTCGGCGGTGAGGCTGTTTACCTGTAATTGGAACTGTCCTTTAAGATTTGTTATGGTTGCGTAAGAAGTTCCTTTCAAAACGACGGTTACATTTGGCAACTTTTCGGAACTACTTGTAGTTACTGTTCCGGTAACCATGGGTTTGGTTTGCCCAAAGGTTATAGCAGATAGCAGTAACCAGCAGCCCAGCATGGGGAAGCAGATTGATTTTTTCATAAATGGCTTGACGTTAGTTTTGCAATAGGTAGTTATGTACTACATAATACAAATATAGAACTATACATATTTCACCCAAATATTTTTGTCTGAAATTTTGTCAATGATAACTTTGATAATATCAGACCGCACCAAGGATTTGCACCTGCCGACTTTTTGAAACATTCCCGGTGGCCGCGTATCCATCTCTAAGACAACACTTTACACAAGTAAAGCCAGAAAAAGACAAATACACCTGAGTTCGAGACAACAACACCTGAGTAGTGCCATAATGCTACTTAACACGCATTTTTGTGCGGTTATGAGCTTATGTTGCACATACAATATTGTTTATTAAGTATTACATATTCCGCTAATTATTTTTTATTTTTGATTGTATGAGCATTGAAAAAGACCTATTTAAACTAAAACCCATCGCCTACACAACCATGGCCGACCAGGTGGAAACTCATTTAAGGGAGTACATTATTAAAACGGCGATCAAACCAGGCGATCCGATTCCCAAAGAAACCGAAATTGCCCAGGCTTTGGGTGTAAGCCGCAATGTGGTTCGGGAAGCATTAAGCCGGTTACGTATGCTGGGAATGATCGAATCGCGCAAAAAGCGCGGCATGATCTTAACCCAGCCCGATGTAATGAAGGGGCTTGAGTGCATTATTCATCCAACTATCCTCGACGAAGCGGTACGCAAGCAATTGTTTGAGTTACGCCTGGTGCTGGAAGTTGGTTTGGGAGATCTGCTCTTTCGCCGTAAAACGGATGACTGCCTGAAAAAACTGGATGCTATCGTTGAACGCGAACAAAAAGCCACAACGCAAATCGAACGTATCCGCTGCGAAGTTGATTTTCATTCAACACTGTATGAAATGGCCGGCAATGAAACGCTGAAACGTTTTCAGGATATCCTGATGCCGGTTTTTGAGTATGTGGTAGAATATGAATCGAAATTAGACCACACTTCGACTGGTTCCGTTACGCATGCCGATCTGGTTAAAATTTTATACAGCAATGATGTTGACGCCTTCCCCAATGCCATGCGTAAACATCTGACGCCGCATCTTGATCATTTATAAGCCAGGCTAATTACTGCATGTGATTATAGATTATTGACTAAAACAACTTTTATAAAGGTGTGCCGCACTAAATGTGAAGCACACCTTTTTTTTTGCCCTTCCTATTAGAATGCTGATAATTATTTTGCTGAACTTTCAAACAATAATAAAACTATTGTGTTGCAAATAAGTAAGGATGGGTTTGTATCGTTTTTTGAGGATTTAATCGATCGCAATGTTAAATAACATTAAATATTACAGGTTTCGGGGTTAATTTTCGTAGACCTGTAATATTAAAATCACTGAATCATCGTTATATATTTTTATGGAACCTGTGACTATATTACTGGCAGAAGATAACCTCGTATTGGGCCTTTTTGTTAAAAGCGTTTTGCAAAAAGCCGGTTACCGTGTTTGGTTTTGCATGGACACTGCCGAAGCATGGCAATATTATGCCGACAAAAACCCTGATCTTGTTTTGCTTGATGATAACCAGCCAATGAAAAATTATAAGCTGGTGCAAAAGATACGTGGTATAAATAAAATTGTACCTATTATGTATTTGTCGGGCAAAACGTTTGAGGAAGAATTATTCGATAATACGTGCACTGTACAATCTTCCCCGTCGAAACAGGGAGCAACTCAGGTGCTGAATGAAAAGAAACTATTAAAACATGTGCACGAAATAGCGCCGGTTGCTGCACCCCACAACACTACTCCGGCATTTAATGAAAAAGATATGAGATTGTGCAGTGCTGAAGATATTCTTATTCTTACCACCTACTTTGAAGATTCGTTGCACCTGCGGCAGTATGGAGTTAACTAATAGTATTGATATATACAATCACGGAGACGCGAAGGCGCAGAGAATTTTCCCTGTGCATCCGCGTCTTCTGCGGTAATATTTTTTTCAGTAACGTGCTGCAACAGATGCACCTGCGCCTTCAACAAATTCCTTAAAACTGCGAATATCATCTTCTACCATTCTTTTGAACACGGGTGTAAATATGCGCGCCATTTGTTCGCCGGCTTTACCCAATGGTGCATGATAGGTGAGTATTACATCTACTGTAGTGCCCAGGTTGCCCAATGAATCGCGAAATCCTACCTTACCTGCATTTCTGATATCATGCCCTGATAAGCTTTGCCAGGCGATCATTTCGCCGGGGCGTTCCTTAACAATTTCAGCTTTCCATTCCAACGTGCCTACGCCACCTGGTAAATCCATTATCCAGTTTGAATATTTTTCGTCGACCTCCTGCACACTACGCAGATGTTTTATAAATAAAGGAAGATTGGAAAGTTTTCTCCAGCTTGAATAAACCTCCTCCCGTGGTTTATTAATAACCATCGAAACCCGGATATTCAATGCGTGGCCTGCCGTTACTTTTTCAAAGGAATGGTACACTTCGTTAAATGAACGCCTGCCGGCAATGCCCTTCCAGGCAAGGTAACAACCAACAACGGTTTTTGTAAAACGCCTCGATGAATTTTTGCTGAATGCACTGCCAATTAAAAGCAGGCCTCCTGTTACAGAGGCGAGTCGTTGTAATGAGGCGGCGCTCATTAATTTATCTCTGTTGCTGTGCATAAAATAGATTTTTAAAAGATGGATAGTATAAATGGATAGCATTAAGTATCAAAATACTATACCAGTGCCGCTTTGCACTGCTCATGATGGAGGCGAGGAAATTGTAGCATTATTTCTACAATCGGGGATACGAAGTCGGAAGTCAGAGGCCAGAAGTCAGAAGAACCCGAAATTTGAGAACCCTAAACGAGATTAAACCGCAGTTTCTTCCGACTTCAGACTTCAGACCTCGGGCTTCAGCCTTCGTGCCTCATGCCTTCCGCCACTCTGAAAATATGAATGATGTAGGGGAATAAAGCATCCATTGTTTCTTCGGTGCCTTTTGTTGAACCGGGTAAAGTAAGTACAAGGGTATTTTTTATAAATCCGGCTACTCCGCGCGACAGCATAGCGTAGGGCGTGCGTTGTTGTCCGTACTGACGTGCAGCTTCCATGATGCCGGGTATGTATCTGTCGAATAAAGGCATTATAGCCTCAGGCGTTACATCGCGGGGCGAAAGACCGGTACCGCCGGTAAACAGCACCAGGTTATAGCCTTCGTTGCTTAGCTGCTGTGCCTTAGCCTGAATGATCTTAAACTCGTCGGGAATGATTTCATAGATCTCTGCACTCAGATTGTATTGCGTCAGCTTTTGTATGATGGCTTTACCGGTCCTGTCTTCCTTATCACCGGCCGAAATACTGTCTGAGCAAACGATCACTGCGCAACGCAGGCTTTTGGTGAGCGAATCTTTAAAATCTGTTTTGCCGCCTTTTTTATGTGATAGCTTAATGGTTGCAATCTCAATTTCCTTATCAATCGGCTTCAGCATATCGTACATGGTCAATGCAGTAACAGAAGCGCCGTGCATAGCCTCTACTTCAACACCCGTTTTATAAATCGTATGCACTTCTACGGTGATAATGATATTCAATCCATCGATGGCATGGGTAATGGCGGCAAACTCCACCGGCAAGGGGTGGCAATCGGGAATTACGTCGCTTGTTTTTTTGATAGCCAGTAAGCCCGCCGCGCGTGAAAACTCAAACACATCTCCTTTCGGTACTTTTCTTTGCTGAATGGCATCGATTGTTTCCTGTTTGGATACTTTTACAATGGCAGTAGCAACCGCCTGGCGTAAAGTGGTTATTTTATGCGTAATGTTGATCATTTATTTTCTTTCCATTGATATGATTCATCTTCAAAAACCTCCTTACCCCAGATCGGCAGTTCAGCTTTTAATCTTTCCACGGTTTCGGTACAGGCATCAATGGCTGCTTTGCGATGTTCGGATGAGGTAAACACAAACAAACAAATGTCACCGGCGGCAATGGTACCCAAACTGTGGTGCACATGCATGCAAATGAGGGGGTATTTGTTAAAAATATCTTCGCGTATCAGGTGCATTTTTTCCAGCGCCATTTCTTCATAAGCGGTGTATTCAATAGCCTTTACTTTGTTGCCATTGATCACATCGGCCCTCACCTGCCCCAAAAAAATGCTATGTCCGCCGATATTCGTTTTGGTGTTGTGCTTCTGAATGCTGTCGGCAATAAAGGCAGCTTCAATAGCTCCCTGTTTGAATATATTTTTCGGTTTGCGTTCTGTAAGCATAATTCATTTTTTCGTGAATGGTGAATGGTCAATGGTGAATCTCTCTCGCCGCTTTTCTATTGCTTATTGCCTATTGATTCATCCCCCTGCAAAAGGCGGCAACAAGGCCACGGTATTATTACCGGTTAAGGCTGTGTTGGTGTTTACAATCTGTTTGTCAACAGCAATGATATAAGGCGCATTTATCAGGGCCGGATATCGCTCCTGCAAACGATGGATCAGCTGACTGGTGTCGGCAACATCGTCTACTATAACCGCACCATGACCCAATATATCTGTAAGCTGTCCAAACACTATCACATTTACCGGCATAAAACTTATTTTACGGTTGTTCTCCGGCCTGAAGACCGGGGCTATGCAAAATTACTTAACTAATTCTATAATCGCTACACCCCTGGCGCGGTGCCCGGGTAGTCTAATTTATCAGGAAAAATCATCAACGAAGTGGAAGGATTGGCCGCTTTGTTGTTCAGTTTGGGTTTTTCTCCCGTAAATATCAGTTTTAAGGAAGCTACCAGTAAAGCAGTGGCCAGAATATTTTTTAGTATCACCTGTTTAAACTTCAGCGCACCGAAATATGCACCTGCCAGCCCGCCGGTGAAGGCAACGGCCACATAAGCATACATGTCGGCATTGAAATGAATACCCTTGGTAAGTTGTCCGAATAAACCGGCTACTGAATTCACAAAAATAAACAGCGCACTGATGGCAGCAGTTTGTTTCTGATCGGTCCATTTCAGCATCAGCAAAATGGGCGATAAAATAATACCACCGCCAATTCCTATCAACCCCGATAAAAAGCCGATGGTACCGCCGATCAGTAACGACAAGGCCCAGTTGGATTTTTTAAATTCGGTAACATCTGTTTTGCTGAAAAAGAAAAAGCGAAAAACAGGTATCAGCAATAATATACCAAGTATTTTTTTATACATCATACCGTCGATAGAGAGTAGTCCTCCTGCAAACGACAGCGGAATGGAAGCAAGGGCAAATGGCAAAAATATTTTCCATTTAAAATGTTTGCCGCGATAGAACTGTATAAATGAGGTAAGTGAAACAAACAGGTTTAACACCAAAGCCGTTGGTTTCATTACTGCCACCGGTATATTAAACAATGCCATCAGGGCCAGGTAACCGCTGGCGCCGCCATGCCCTACCGAAGCGTATAAAAAAGCTACGAGGAAAAGTAAAGCGTAGAATAAAATTTCCATTGCGCTCATAGATATAAATATAGTTGGAAAGTCCGAAAAGTCCGGAAGTCCGAAAGAAAAACCAAACTTTCGTATGCCGGCTTAGGTCTTCCGGACTTTCAGTCTTTCGGACTTTACTAACTTATACTGGTAACAAATGTACTTCCACCAATTCCCCCTCATTAAACTCCATTTTTTCTTCAGGTAAACACAACAGGCAATTGGCCATGGCAAATGAACGCAGCCGGTACGATTCCTGCGCATCGAGCGGGGTAACGGTTTGTCCGTTGTAATACGCTTTTAAGAAAAATGTAAGCGACGCGGTTTTGGCGTATGCTTTACCTAAAGGAACATGTATCGTTGGCAATATATTTTTTTGCTGCGTCAGTTGTTCAATGGCGGGTATTACATATTCGTAAAAACAGGTAAGCACCGAAGAAGGATTACCGGGCAATCCAAATACCAGTTTGTTTTCTTTTCTTCCAACAAAAATAGGTTTACCGGGCCGTTGTTTTATTTTATGAAATAATTTGGTAACACCACAATCGGCGGCCGCTTCGGGAACAAAATCATAATTGCCCACACTTACACCTCCTGTTAACAACACCACATCACTATCTTCTAATGCATTGTTCAATACATTTTTTAGCGTTTGGGGGTCGTCTTTAGCAGTAAAAACAGGCACATCTTCTATTTGCAGCTGTTGCAGTGCTGCCCGCAACTGGTATGAATTACATTCGTACACCTGCCCGTAATGCAATGGCTGGCCTGGTCGCTGCAACTCGTTGCCGGTAACAATGATACTCATTACCGGAACAGGATATACCGCAACTTCCGCCACGCCTGTAGTGGCCAGAAAACCTATTGCCGCAGCCGTTAGCCGTTGCCCTTTGGCCAGCACCAGTTCACCGGCTTTTATTTCAGATCCTTTGGGTCGCACATTAATACCTGTCCTTAGCTGTTCGTCGAGTATATGCAGGGTGTTGCCTTCTACCTGTACCTTTTCCTGCATTACCACGGTATCGGCCCCTTCGGGTACTGCCGCCCCGGTAAAAATGCGCATGGCATTGCCGGGTTGCAATAAAAATAATTCTGCCGAGCCGGCCGGCACTTCGCCGTGTATTTGTAAAGTTTTATGCAATTGCCATCCTGCAAACGATAATGCATAACCGTCCATAGCCGATTGAGCAAATGCAGGTATATCGGCGGCCGCATACACATCGGCAGCAAGCACTTTTCCCACTGCATCCTGCAGCGGCATTATAACAGGCGATAAAGCGTGGGTATTTGTGCGAATAATATTTTTAGCTTCTGCTACGGCAATCATGATGGTGGTATTAGCCTCCGATAGTAATCATACTCCGGTTTTGAATGGCCGTTGCTTCAATATGTTCAAAATCGGCGGTGAATTGTCCGCCCAGTTCTTTGGCTTTTGCATGTATGCTGCCGTGAATTAAAGGGACCACATCTTCTCCTTTGCGAAGGGCTGAAAGCAGGTCGGTTTCTTCTTTGGAGAAAAGGCAATTTTTCATTTTTCCGTCTGCGGTTAACCGCATCCGGTTGCAGGTACCACAAAAGGGCGCACTCATGGTAGTGATCATTGCAAAGGTTCCGGCATGACCGGGCACCATATATTTTTTTGCCGTATCGTTCAATTCATCTTTCAACCTGATAAACGAATACTGTGATTCAACGATCTCCAGTATCTGTTGCCAGGTAAGCACTTTATTGCTCGTCCACCGGTTGCCCTGGAACGGCATGAACTCAATAAACCGAACATGAACGGGTGTATCTTTTGTCCACGCAACAAAATCGTTGATCTCGTTCTCGTTAAATTCTTTCATCACCACCACATTCACTTTGGCGCGAATATTATTATCGAGCAACAGGTGAATGTTATCGTAAACACGTTTAAACTGGTCGCGACGGGTTACGAGCTGAAATTTGTCGGCCTGCAAGGTATCGAGACTAACATTCAGCGATTGAATACCGGCCTGTTTTAATACCGGTAAAAATTCATGAAGGCGTGAGCCATTGGTGGTAAGCGTTAAGGTAACCGGCAGTTTTGATAAGGCGAGAATGATATAGGCGGCATCTTTTCGAACCAGCGGTTCGCCACCGGTAAGGCGTATTTTCTTTACACCAAGACTTACAAATGTTTTTGCCAGTGCTTCAATTTCATGCGCCTGCATCAGTTGTGAGGCAGCGGCAAACTCATACTCCTCTTCCGGCATACAATAAAAGCACCGGAAGTTGCAATTATCTGTAAGTGAAATCCGTAAATAATCGTGAACCCTGTTAAACTGATCAATTATCATTTGCCGCATCGATTAGGTGTAAAATTAGTTTAAAAAGCCCGAAAACCGAAGTCTGAGGTCGGATGTCCGAAATCAGAAGAATCCGCTGTTTGATTCTGTTAAGTATTTTCAAATTTCGGAATCTTCTGACATCTGACCTCAGACTTCTGGCTTCTGACTTCGCATTAATTCCTGGTACTCTTCGGAGGTATCAATATCAATATTTCCCTGCGGAAATGGAACGGCGGCTACCTGGTCAGCATTTTTCTGTATTATCTTTTTGGCGCCTGCATCGCCCTGCAAATCAAGCAATTGCATAAATATTCGCTTATCAAATAAGGCGGGTATGCCAAGGGTATTTTCATAAGCGCTGGCAACAATGGCTTTACCGGTTTTTTGATGTTCACTGATCAACTCTCTTAATAAACCGGCCGACACAAATGGCTGATCACACACCATAAAAATAACCAGTTCGGGAAACGGGTCCTCTTCGTTTAAAAAAGCATACAAACCACAACGAATGGAAGATGCTATACCCTCCTGCCACGATGGATTGTGTACGATTTGTACAGTGGCGGGATCTAATTCAGCCCTCAATTGCTCAGCATTAGCCCCCAGTACAACCAACGGTTTTATCACCTCCCCGGCTGTTTCCACTGCCTGCTGCAGTAAAGTTTTGCCCTTCCATTGTAATAGCTGCTTGGGTTGCCCCAGCCGGGTCGATGCGCCGGCGGCGAGTATTATTATGCCGTATCTGTTCATTTTAGATTGTAGTGGGGGGATTCGAATACGTGACTTCAACTCAGCACCAGGAACTAAGAACTAAGAACTTAAAACCTGGTACTTATAACTTAGAACTTAATTTCACTTCTTCAATCTCTTTCTCCACCCTTGGATGAATCGTATCGGTGCTGTTGCGCAACGATTGTCCGGTTCGGCCGGCGATCACCGCTTTAATTTCTGCAATGATCGATAAGGCAATTTCTTCGGCATTTTCGGCGCCGATGTTCAAACCAACGGGTCCGTATATACCGGCCAGTTGTTCTTCGGTTGGCTGAATTCCTTCGGCTTTCAATTCATCGAGCATGCGCACCAGTTTCTTGCGCGGTCCCAGCATGCCTACATAGGTCATGCGCCGGGTGATCAGTTGGCGGAATATTTTCAGATCGTAATTATAATTATGCGTCATCAGCACAAAAACAGTTTGTGCATCGATGGTAACCTGATCAATGACTGCATCAGATTTTGCCACCAGCACGCGGCTGGCAGTGGGGAAACGTGCAGCAGTAGCATATTGCGGACGGCCGTCGGCCACTGTTACCTGCCATCCCATAATATCAGCCATTTGCACCACCGGAATTGCATCATTGCCCGCCCCGATGATAATCAGCGATACAGCCGGTTTGATCAGTTCTAAAAAAGCGGTGTATTGTTTTCCTTCCGAAACATATGTTTTGGTAGAAGAAACCTGGTTTATAAAAGCGGTTTTTGCATCGGCCACCAGCACCTTTTGCAATGTTTCGTTCGAAGTGTTTGTTGCAACGGTTGAATTCTGCAATTGCAATAAACAGGTTCCGGGCTGCACTTCCCTGCGGTCCTGTAACGAAAAAAGTATTCCCAGCACCGCATTCTGCCGCTGTGCGCTGATAGTCTTTAATAACTGAATGGGATTTTCGGCTTGTTCAGGATGGATCGGTTCTATTACAATATGAATGATGCCTTCGCATCCAAGTCCTACCCCTAATTTGGCATCATCTTCATCGGTGGTGTCGTATGTTACCAGCATGGGTTGCTTACGGGCCATCACCAGCAGTGCTTTTCGCAATGCATCTCCTTCCAGACAGCCGCCGCTGATGGCGCCGGTTAATTGTCCGTCCTGCGTAATGAGCATACGGGCGCCGGGCCGGCGATAGGAAGATCCTTCAACATGCACCACCGTTGCCAGCGCTGTTTGCTTTCCCTGTTGCTGCGCTTCATCAAAGGCCTGTATAATGGCTTGTACCTCTTTCATAAATCTCTTTTTAGTCCGACTATACTAAAATTACAACTGTTGCGACAAAAAGTTGTAAAAATTCGACCAACGGCTTTGGGCAAAAACCCATTGCCGTTTCATTACCGCTGGTACAATAAATTTTTATATCGCCCTGCTGTTGTTGTAACTTAACCCTACTTTTAAATTCCTCAATTATGGCTTCATATAAACTCAGCATCAATGGCGCCAGCTATGCCGTGGAAGCTGATCCCAAAATGCCACTGCTGTGGGTGCTTCGCGATCTGTTGAATTTAACCGGTACAAAATACGGATGCGGCATGTCGCAGTGCGGGGCTTGCACGGTACACCTTAACGGTTACGCTATACGATCGTGCACCATGCCCGTTTCGGCAGTAGGTAATAAAAAAATAACAACCATCGAAGGAATTTCTACCGATAATACACATGCAGTACAGCAAGCCTGGATTGCCGAACAGGTACCGCAATGCGGTTATTGCCAAACCGGGCAGATCATGTCGGCGGTAGCTTTGCTGAAACAAAATGCCAATCCAACCGATCGCGATATTGATCTGGCCATGCAGGGCAATATT
>Ga0114129_10003568_pt1 | contig 21908 bp, 15 predicted proteins | sample RhiMetdeltSRZDD1_FD_80071 | JGI IMG/M metagenome (GOLD analysis project Ga0114129, IMG submission 80071) | Populus rhizosphere microbial communities from Tennessee, USA - Rhizosphere MetaG P. deltoides SRZDD1 (version 2) (version 2) | ecosystem: Host-associated > Plants > Roots > Rhizosphere >... | reverse complement strand
GAACCGCGCACCCGCGCGTAGACGGTCTGGTACCGCTCGCGATCCGCGCTCGTGTCGCCGCGTTTGATGTACGGAGGCAGCGGAACGTGGCCGAGCGCGTCGACGAGGGCGTCAACATCTCCCCCTCCCTCGACCCAGAGCCGAATCGTCCGCCGGCCATGAAAGTGGCGCGCAACGATCTCGCCGACAAGTACTCCTGCCTCTCCTTCGAAGCGCACGAGGGATCCTGGTTTGAGCTTCTGCCCAGGATGCACCAGTGCGTCGGCAATGCGCACCCCGGCGGCAACTGCACTACCGTGCTTCGCTGCCGTGCTCACAGCGGAATCGGATACCGGCTCATCTGTATGGGTCCGCCCCAGCAACAGACACTCCACGGCACCGCCACTCGGGACGCGATGGCCGAGCAGCCGCGCGGCAAAGACGCGTGTGTTGTTCAGGACGAGCACATCTCCGGGTACGAGTATTGAAGACAACTCAGCAATGGTCGTGTGACGGTGAGTACGCGTCGCGCGGTCGAGGAGGAACAGCCGAGATGCGCCACGCGCGTTCGCGTGCTGCGCAATCAGTTCATCCGGTAAATGGAACTGGAAATCGGAGACGTTCATGCGACCGACGAGTCAATCTACTGCAGAACAAATTTCACCCCCACCTGAAAAGGAGCAAGCCCAGCCCAGCCACGTGCTGCCGTCGAAGCAGCCGAGTTCCGTGGTGGTAGCGGCACCCGACTCCGATGATGGCGCTGATGAGATCGTTGTCGAAGCCAAGCCCATCATTGTCGTCCGCAACCTCGCGCTGACAGTGATCGCGGCGCTCGGGGTCATGCTCGTCCTCCAGTACGCCCAGTCGCTCCTCGTCCCTATCGTTCTCGGAATTCTCATCAGCTACGGGCTTGCACCGTTTGTTGCCGGGCTACAACGGCTTCGCATCCCACGGCCGTTGGGCGCCGGCGTGGCTGTGGCGTTGCTGGTGGGAGGTATTGGCGTTGGCATCTACACGCTGACCGACCAGGCGATGGCCATCGTCAGCGACATCCCGTCCGCGGCGCAGCGCCTCCGCGAAGAGGTGCGCTTGCATCGCCGGACGAATGGCGGCGCACTCGAGAAGGTTCAGCGGGCTGCCACAGAGATCGATCGGGCGGCGCAGGAAGCCGCGACATCCGCACCAGCCCAGCCTGCGGGCGGGCGATCGGCCGGTGTTCAGCAGGTCGAAGTCGTTCAACCGTTTCGACCGAGCGACTATCTCTGGTCGGGAAGCGTCGGGCTGGTCGGCTTCTCCGCACAATTCGTCATCGTCCTGTTTCTCGTCTACTTTTTTCTCGTCACCGGCGATCTCTACAAACGGAAACTGGTCAAGATAGGTGGGAAGACCCTCTCCGAAAAGAAAATCACCGTGCAGATCCTCGATGACATCAACCTGCAGATCGAGAGCTTCATGCGTGTGCAAGTGTTCACGAGTTTCCTCGTCGCCGTTGCGACCGGCATCGCGCTATGGTGGCTCGGCGTCGATCATCCAGTCGTCTGGGGCCTCCTCGCCGGTGTCTTCAATAGCATCCCCTACCTCGGACCGATTCTCGTCAGCGCCGGTCTCGGCGTCGTCTCGTTCATGCAGTTCGACAGCCTGCTGAGAGCGGGCTACGTAAGCGGCGTCGCCTTCGCCATCACCAGCCTCGAAGGGTTCTTGCTGACGCCGATGCTGATGAGCCGCGCGGCACAGATGAATCCCGTCGCAATCGTTATCGGTCTTCTCTTCTGGAGCTGGATCTGGGGCATCTGGGGCACGGTCCTTGCCGTGCCGATGCTGATGATGATCAAAGCGATCTGCGACCACATCGAAGACTTGGAACCGGTAGGCGAATTGCTCGGTGAATAAGCAGCGAATTCATGCATGATTCTCACGTCCGCACGCTGGCGGCGCTTCGCAAATGGAGCGTTCTCCTCGACAGCGCATTCCGCGTGCCGGGGACCAATCTCAGTTTTGGACTGGATCCAATCCTCGGCCTCATTCCAGGGCTCGGTGACCTGACGACGCCGTTGTTCGCGTCATTGTTGCTCCTGCACGGCGTGCGAATGCGCATTCCGCGCGTCATTCAGCTGCGAATGCTGATCAACGCCGTCATCGATCTGCTGATCGGCTTCGTACCCGTTGTCGGCGACTTCTTTGATTTTGGATGGAAGGCGAATGTTCGAAACCTCGCGCTGCTCGAGCGCTACGCGCATCCGGAGTCAAAACCCTCCAGAGGAGACTGGATCTTCGTCCTTTCCATCGTCGGCGTTCTCATCGCCCTGATGGTCATTCCTGTCATGTTTGCGGTGTGGCTGCTCTCGCAGTTCCGGCTGTTCTGAACGCTCCGCCTTCGCGGCGTTCGTTTAGGCGCGTCGGCGAGACAACCGTCGCTTCGCGGCGGGGCGATCGCGACGGTTGGATTGCAACCGCAGGCAAGAACGTGGTACCTAACTCCTTCTGTGCCTACTAGGAATATGCGCGTATGGCCCGGTGCGCCGTCTCCACTCGGCGCGACCTGGGACGGCGTTGGCGTCAACTTCGCGATTTTCTCGGAGCACGCGACACGAGTCGAGTTGTGTCTGTTCGATTCGACGGACGCCGAAGTGGAGTCAGTGACGATTCCCTTGCCTGAACACACCGACATGGTGTGGCACGGGTATCTGCCGGACGTGCGGCCGGGGCAGCTCTATGGGTATCGCGTCCATGGTCCGTTTACCCCGCACATGGGGTATCGCTTCAATCCCAACAAGCTTGTACTTGATCCGTACACGAAGGTTGTCGGCCGCGCGCTGCGATGGGATGAATCGTTATTCGGGTTCCGGTACGGGCAGGACGACACGACGTTCGACGACCGCGACAGCGCAACCTTTGCGCCGCTCGCCGCGGTTATCGATACGGCGTTCACCTGGGGCAACGATCGGCCGCTTCGCACGCCGTGGCACGAAACGCTCATCTACGAACTGCACGTCAAAGGCTTCTCGAAGCTCAATCCGCACATTCCGGAATCGCTTCGCGGCACGTACCTCGGCCTCGCGTCCGAACCGGCGATTCGACATCTCACGACGCTTGGTGTGACCGCCGTCGAACTGATGCCGGTGCATCACCATCTCAACGACTGGCATCTGGTCACGCGCGGCCTCACCAATTATTGGGGTTACAACACGCTCGCCTACTTCGCTCCGGAAATACGGTACGCGACGTCGCCATCACCGCAGGATGCCGTTCGAGAATTCAAGATGATGGTGCGGGCGCTGCACTCGGCCAATCTCGAAGTCATCCTCGACGTCGTCTACAACCACAGCGCAGAAGGGAACTACTCGGGTCCGACGCTGTCGCTTCGCGGCATCGACAACACCTCGTATTACCGGCTGCAACCGAATCAACCGCGCTTCTACCAGGACTTCACCGGCTGCGGCAACACGTTGAACATGCGGAATCCTCGTGTGCTGCAGCTCATCATGGACAGCCTGCGCTACTGGGTCAACGAAATGCACGTGGATGGATTCCGGTTTGACCTCGCGAGTGCACTGGCTCGTGAGTTGCATGCCGTCGATAAACTGGGGGCGTTCTTCGACATCATTCATCAGGATCCGGTCTTGTCGCAAGTGAAGCTGATCGCCGAACCGTGGGATCTCGGCGAAGGCGGATATCAGGTCGGCAACTTCCCGGCGAAGTGGACGGAGTGGAACGGCAAGTACCGCGACGCCGTGCGACGCTTCTGGCGCGGCGATGGCGGCGGCGTTTCTGAACTCGCGACCCGTCTTTCCGGCAGCAGCGATCTCTACGAGCAGAGCGGGCGCCGGCCGTACGCCAGCATCAACTTCGTCACTGCACACGACGGTTTCACGCTCGCCGATCTCGTGAGCTATAACCACAAGCGCAACGAGGCGAACGGCGAAGACAACAACGACGGCGAGAATCACAATCTGAGCTGGAACTGCGGCGCCGAAGGCGCGACCAGCGATCGCCGGATTCTCGAGCTGCGCGAGCGTCAGCGGCGAAACGTTATCGCGACGCTGTTGCTGTCGGTCGGCGTGCCGATGATCAGTGGCGGCGACGAGCTCGGACGCACACAGCTCGGCAACAACAACGCCTACTGTCAGGACAGCGAAATCAGCTGGACGCCCTGGGAACACACCCCGGAGCGCCGCGACTTTCTTGATTTCACCCGTCGCGTCATCCGCGTGTGGAAAGAACATCCGGTCCTGAGGCGGCGAAAGTTTTTCCAGGGACGTCGCATCCGCGGCGCAGAGGTGCTCGACATCGCGTGGCTCGATCCATCCGGCCGTGAGATGACCGACACGACGTGGACCGCGCCCGACGTGCGATGCCTCGGCGTTCGTCTCAACGGTGATGCGATCCACGAGGTCGACGAGCGAGGCGCGCGGATTATTGGCGATACGCTCCTGATGATGCTGAACGCCGGCGATCAGGCGATCGCATTCACGCTGCCCGGAACGGCTCCCGAAGAACGGTGGGAGACGCTGCTCGATACCGCCGACCCATGGGCACCGCCGCGCCGCCTGCGCGCCGGCGGCCGCTACGAGCTCCTGCCGCGCTCGATGGCGGTACTGAAGCTGAATTGTCGAAAGGACGATCTCCGGCGGGCCGAGGACTGGGGGCCCATGGGAGTGTACTGAGAGTGTGGATTGCTGATTGTTGATTGCTGATTTTTTTGATTGCTGATTGTGGATTGGGATTGCTGATTGTGGATTGGGATTGCTGATTGTGGATTTGTGATGAGTGATTCAGTTGCGCCGCAAGTCGTTTCGGCCAGGCCGCGATCACAGCTCGATGCGCGACTTCAGCGTCGCGTCGTTATCGAAGGTGTCGAACCTCAGGTCGACGACGGGCGATTCCCTGTCAAGAGAACCGTCGGTGAAGAAGTCATCGTCCAGGCTGACGTGCTTGCCGATGGTCATGACGCGGTTGCTGCCGTGGTGCTGTTCCGCAAAGTTGGCGACCAGCAGTGGCGGGAAGCGCCGATGCGTCCTCTTGACAACGATCGCTGGCAAGGAGTTTTCCGCGTCGACACCCTTGGCCGTTACGAGTACACGGTTGAGGCGTGGGTGGATCGCTTCGCCAGCTGGCGCCAGGACCTGTCGAAGAAAGCAGGTGCCGGACAAGACGTCTCGCTCGAGTTAGTCGAGGGGGCCGCGCTGGTTGCCGTCGCCGTCGATCGGGCGGCAGACACGAAATCCGGCGAGCCGGTGCTCGCGACGCTTGGCATCCTGCAAAACGGCGACGATCTGGCGGCGCGCATGGCGGCCGCATTGAGTGACGACCTCGCCACCTTCATGGCCGCCCGCCCCGACCGGAATCACGCCACCCGATACGATCGCATTCTTCCCGTCGTCGTCGATCGCGAGCGCGCGCGCTTCGGCGCGTGGTACGAGATGTTTCCCCGCTCTGCCGGCACCGATCCGTCACGAAGCGCGACCTTCGCTGAGGCGGCCGCGATACTCCCGTATGTGGCATCAATGGGATTCGACGTGCTTTATCTCCCGCCGATTCATCCCATCGGACGGAGCTTTCGGAAGGGCCCCAACAACACCTTGACTGCGGGGGCAAACGATCCGGGAAGCCCGTGGGCGATCGGATCCGAAGAGGGCGGGCATACGGCGGTCGAACCAGGTCTTGGTACGATCGAAGAGTTCGATACCTTCGTGGCGGCCGCGGCCGCGCAGGGGCTCGAGATCGCCCTGGACGTCGCGTTCCAGACCTCACCGGATCACCCCTATGTCCGGGAACATCCCGACTGGTTTCGCCAGCGGCCCGACGGTTCAATCAAGTACTCAGAGAATCCTCCGAAGAAATATCAGGACATCTATCCGCTCAATTTCGAGTCAGACGACTGGCGCGGGCTGTGGCATGAATTGAAAGGGATCTTCGAGTTCTGGATTCAGCATGGAGTAAGGATTTTCAGGGTCGACAATCCGCATACCAAACCGTTCCACTTCTGGGAATGGGCGCTTGCGGAACTGACGCGAGAGTATCCCGACACGATTTTCCTTTCCGAAGCGTTCACCCGCCCAAAGGTGATGAAGTACCTCGCGAAAATCGGCTTCTCACAGTCCTACTCATACTTCACGTGGCGGAACACGAAGGAAGAGATCGTCGAGTATTTCACCGAGCTCACCGGGACTTCTGTGCGTGAGTATCTTCGTCCGAATCTCTTCGCCAACACGCCCGACATCCTGCATGCGTACCTGCAGCGAGGCGGCCGCCCGGCTTTCCAGATACGCCTGGTGCTCGCCGGAACGCTCGGCGCCTCGTATGGCATTTACAGTGGATTCGAACTCGCGGAGAACGTCCCGGTGCGGAACGGGAGCGAAGAGTATCTCGACTCCGAGAAATACCAGATTCGTGTGCGTGACTACCAGCGGGCGGACAGTCTCGCCGAGTTCATCAGTCAAATCAACGCGATCAGACGGGCGCATCCGGCGCTGCAGCACGACTGGGGGCTCTCGTTTCATCGTACCGACAACGGCGAGCTGCTCGCGTACAGCAAGCGGTCCCTCGACGGCCGCGATCTGATCCTCGTCGTCCTCAATCTCGATCCCGTGAACATGCAGCACGGATTCGTGCAACTCCCGATCGTCGCCTGGGGGCTGACGCCGCACGCGACCGTCGAAGTCGTCGATCTCCTCTCGACCGAACGGTATTTCTGGCGCGGCGAATGGAACTACATCCGCCTCGACCCGCAGGATCGCGTCGCGCATATCCTTCACGTCCAGTTACCCGCGCCGCTCCCCTCCTCGTCAAGCTATGTCTGACGCGTTCTGGTACAAAGATGCGGTCATCTATGAAGTTCACGTTCGCGCGTTCTTCGACAGCAACGGTGACGGCGTCGGCGACTTTCCCGGACTGACACAGAAGCTCGATTACCTGCAGAGTCTCGGCGTCAACTGCCTGTGGCTGCTGCCTTTCTACCCGTCACCGCTGCGCGACGACGGGTATGACATTGCCGATTACGAGAACATTCACCCGAGTTACGGGACGCTGGACGATTTCGATCGCTTCATCACAGAAGCGCACCGCCGCCAACTCCGCGTCATCACCGAACTGGTCATCAATCACACCTCGGATCAGCATCCGTGGTTTCAAGCGGCGCGACGCGCGCCGGCCGGTTCGCTCGAGCGCGACTTCTACGTCTGGAGCGACACGAAACAGAAATACGAAGGCGTGCGCATCATCTTTACCGACACCGAGACATCGAACTGGAGCTGGGATGACACGGCGAACGCTTACTACTGGCACCGGTTCTTCCATCACCAGCCGGACCTCAACTTTGACAATCCGATCGTTCTCGACCGGGTGATCAAGGTCATGCGCTTCTGGCTCGATCGCGGCGTCGACGGACTCCGACTCGACGCCGTGCCATATCTCATCGAGCGTGAAGGCACGATCTGCGAAAACCTCGAAGAGACCCATGTCGTGTTGAAGAAGATCCGCGCCGCGCTCGACGAGAAGTATCCCGGCCGGCTGTTGCTGGCCGAGGCCAACCAATGGCCGGCCGACGTGCGCCCGTACTTCGGGGATGGCGATGAATGCCATATGGCTTTTCATTTCCCGCTGATGCCCCGCATGTTCATGGGCATTCGCCAGGAGGACCGGCATCCGATCACCGAGATTCTCCGGCAGACTCCCGACATTCCCGAGAACTGCCAGTGGGCGATGTTCCTGCGCAACCATGACGAGTTGACACTCGAAATGGTTACCGACGAAGAACGCGACTACATGTATCAGGCGTATGCCGCCGATCCGCAGATGCGCATCAACGTCGGCATCCGTCGCCGGCTTACACCGCTGCTCGAAAACAGCCGACGGCGGATCGAGCTGATGAATGCGTTGCTGTTCTCGATGCCCGGAACGCCGATCCTCTATTACGGCGACGAGATCGGGATGGGCGACAACATCTACCTTGGCGATCGAAATGGCGTGCGAACGCCAATGCAGTGGACTGGCGATCGAAATGGCGGCTTCTCACGTGCCGATCCGGCTCGACTCTATGCCCCGCCGGTCATGGATCCCGTCTACGGCTACGAAGCGCTCAACGTGGAAGCGCAGGAGCGTGCGCCATTTTCGCTCCTCAACGGGATGAAGCGGATGATTGGTCTGCGCAAGCAGACGACCGTCTTCGGACGCGGGACGATTGAGTTTCTGCCGGCAAAAAATCGCAAGATCCTTCCCTATGTCCGACGCGACGGCGACGAGACCGTCCTTTGCGTCGCCAATCTCGCGCGATCGGTGCAGCCGGTCGAGCTCGATCTCTCGCGGTTCAAAGGGATGACGCCGGTGGAAATGTTCGGCCTCACGGAATTTCCGAAGATTGGCGATCAGCCGTACTTCCTCACCCTCGGGCCGTACGCATTTTATTGGTTCAAAATCCAGCAGGCCCCGACGTCCATGACTGCCCGCGTCGCGCCTGAAACCGCGACCGAGGTGCCAGACGCACCGGCGTTGTTCGTCGGCGCGGCGTGGGAGACGGTTCTCGATGGGAACGTGCGCACGCTCATCGAACGCGATCTGCTGCTCCCCTTTCTCAGCCGGCAGCGATGGTTCGGCGGTAAATCCAGGCGTTCACGGCGGGCGCGCTTCGTTGATTGGGGTCTGCTTCGCAGAGGTCCACTGCCTCTGTTTGTCACGATTGTCGACGTTGAATTCGAGGACGGAGGGCGAGATCAGTATTTTCTGCCGCTGGCCATCCGCCCCTCTGACGATGCGAAAACGCTGGTCGAGCAATCTCCGCATGCCGTTCTTGCCAACGTCGCTGGTGCGCGCAAGGGAGTTCTATTCGACGCGTGGCTCGACGACACGTATGCCCGAACCGTCCTCGACACACTCGATCGCGAGGAGCAGATGGCGACCAAACGCGGCACCATCCGCGCGTCCCAATCGCGATCGTTTCCGCAGCTGCGCAAGAGACTCGGCTCCGGGTTTGCCATCTCGCGGATGGGCGTCGAACAGAGCAACACCTCGATCGTATTCGGTCATCAATTAATCGCGAAACTGTTTCGGCGATTGGAACCTGGAACAAATCCAGACCTCGAAATCGGTCTTCATCTTACCGAGCGCGCAGGGTTCGACCGCGTTCCCGCCATCGCCGGCTCATTCGAGTATCTTGCGCCCGGCGCTGAAGCCAGCACGCTCGCGATGATGCAGCGGCTCGTTCCAAGCCAGGGCGACGGATGGACGCACGCGCTCGGGGCTGTCGGCCGCTTCTACGAACAGATCGGCGAGAGGACGGCGCCGCCAATTAGCGGCGGCGGGTGGGCGAGTGAGCTCGATCTGCCCGGCGATGTCATTGGTGCGATGGCGGCCGACCTCGACACGGCTGCCATCCTGGGGCGACGGACCGCCGAGATGCATCGGGCGCTGGCCGGAGAGTCGACCGATGCGGCGTTCATGCCTGAACCGCTGACCCGGGCCGATCTCGATCGCGTGACCGCCGGCGCGACCAAAGACGCACAGGATGCCCTGCGCGTGTTGAGGACGATGCGAGCCGATCTGACTGATGAGGTTCGGTCGTCAGCCGATGAGCTGCTGCAGTCCTCGGATACGCTCCTCGAAAGAATTCGGTGCGCCCCGACCCTGGAATTTGTCGTCTCGAAAATTCGCGTGCACGGCGACTATCACCTCGGTCAGGTCCTCTGGTCTGAAGGAGACTTCTTCATCCTCGATTTCGAAGGGGAACCCACGCGGCCGCTCGAAGAACGGCGGCTCAAGCAGTCGCCGCTCAAGGATGTCGCCGGTATGATTCGATCCTTTGGCTACGCGGCGTACGCCGAACTGTTCGCGTTTGCGTCGTCGCGGCGCTCCGAATTGTCACGGCTCGAGGCATGGGCACGGGTTTGGCAACTGGGTGTGTCCGCCGCTTTCCTGCGGACGTATTTCGCACTTGTGGCCGAGTCGCTTTTTGTTCCGCGGGCCGAGAAGGATCGCGACGCACTGCTGCGATTGTTCCTCCTCGAGAAAGCGTTGTACGAGCTGAACTACGAACTGAATAATCGACCGGAGTGGGCGCGCATTCCCTTGCGCGGCATTCTCGATTTGTTGAACGCGTACCACTGACCATCTGTGATTCAGAAATATGGCGGTCCGGCAGGGGAGGCCGTCGCAGAGTCTTCCAGCTCAATGATCGGCGACAGATTCGGCGCATTGCCGCTGCGCGGGGGCGTCCGGTTCCGCGTGTGGGCACCGTCGGCATCCCGCCTGACCCTGGTGCTCCATGACGGCCGCGCGGCTGGCAATCATGACATGGCACGCGACGCCCACGGCGTGTTCGACGCGATCGTTGATGCCGCCAGCGCCGGCGATCGCTACGGCTATCGCGTCGACAACGGCGAGCTCCGTCCGGATCCCGCCTCACGCTTTCAGCCGGATGGAGTGCACGGACTGTCGCAGGTGATCGATCCGTCTGCGTTCACCTGGAGCGATGACCGCTGGCGCAACCGTCCTCCCGGCGATCGGATTCTGTACGAATTGCATATCGGCACCTTTACACCCGACGGAACCTTCGCCGCCGCGACCGCAAAGCTCGAGGCGGTGCGCGATACAGGCGTAACAGTCCTCGAGATCATGCCGGTGGTTGATTTCGCCGGCTCGCGCAATTGGGGATACGACGGCGTGTGTTTGTTCGCGCCCTCACGGGCATACGGCCATCCCGACGATCTCCGGCGGCTCGTGGATCGTGCGCACCATCTCGGCCTCGCCGTCGTGTTCGACGTTGTCTACAACCATCTCGGACCAGAGGGCGCATACCTCGCGCAGTTCAACAAGGACTACTTCACAAGCCGACGCTCGACGCCGTGGGGGGACGCCGTCAATCTCGACGGTCCAGGCTCACTGATGGTCCGCCATTACCTGGTCGAAAACGCGGTGCACTGGATCGACGAGTATCACGCCGACGGTTTGCGGCTGGACGCAGCGCACGCACTCATCGAGGCCGATGATGGCGCGATTCTCCGTGAGATTGCCACCCACGTGCGCGCATCCACGTCGCGTCGTGTGTTTATCGATGCGGAAGATCATCGGAATCTCGCAGCGATGGTCGACGACCCGGGCCGCGGTGGCTGGGGACTGGACGGTGTCTGGGCCGACGACTTCCACCATGTGATGCGCCGACTGTTGCACGGCGATCGGCACGGCTACTACGCCGATTTCGCAGGAACGACAAGCGAGTTGGCGGCCACGATTCAGCGCGGCTGGTTGTTCACCGGTCAACCGTCGCCGCGACGAAACGCACCGCGAGGCACCGATCCATCTGCAATCCCGATGCAGCGGTTCATTGTCTGCCTCCAGAATCACGATCAAATTGGAAACCGCCCGCGGGGAGATCGGCTCAACCATGTCGTCACACCCGAGTCGTGGCGCGCGGCGAGCGTCCTGCTGCTCACGGTCCCGATGACGCCGCTGATCTTCATGGGACAGGAGTGGGCCGCAAGCACGCCATTTCAGTTCTTCACGGATCTCGAACCCGCGCTCGGTGTGCACGTCACCGAGGGCCGTCGTCGCGAGTTCGCGGAATTCCCGGAATTCTCCACGCCGACTGGTGCCGCGACGATTCCGGATCCCCAGGCACCTTCGACGTTCGAAGCCAGCCGTCTTCGATGGGACGAACGAACCCTGCCTCCGCACTCCTTCTCGCTCGACCTGTATCGCACACTGATGACGCTGCGGCTCGATCATCCGGCGCTCGGCGCAAGCTCGGAGCTTCAGGGGGACGCCGTGGCACTCGACGACGACACCATTGCCATGCGGCGGGCAGAGGGAGACGATGTGTTTTGGATTGTCGCGCGATTCAGAACGCCGGGCACTGCTGACCTTGGGCAGATGACCAGCGCGCGCGACAAGTCGGACTCTTCCTGGCATGTGGTCCTGACAACGGAGGATCCGCTCTTCGCGCCGGATCCGCGACCGCCGATCGTCGATCCCGCAGTGCCCACGATTCGGTTCGAGCGCGCAGGGGCAGTGATACTGAAGCGGGTTTGATGCGGTCGGGATCCGCGGTCTGTGATCCGGAATCCGAGGATTCACGATTAGCGATTCGGGATTCATTCGAAGCTGCGAGCCGGTAGCTGAATAAATGCAGGACAAGCCACTTTACGTTCCGACCAGCACATATCGGCTGCAGATCCACCGCGCGTTTCCGCTGACCGCAGCCCGCGATATCGTGCCGTACCTGGCGCGCCTCGGCGTCGCGGCGTGCTACACGTCTCCCTATTTCACCGCGGCGCCCGAGAGCACGCACGGCTATGACGTCTGCAATCACAACGAGATCAACCCGGAAGTCGGCGGGGCAGAGGCTCACGATGAGTTCTCGGCGGCGCTCTCGCAACACGGCATGCGCCACGTCGTCGACTTCGTTCCGAACCACATGGGCGTCGGCACCGGCCGAAATACCTGGTGGAGCGATGTGCTCGAGAACGGCCCGAGTTCTCCCGCAGCCGCGTTCTTCGATATCGACTGGCGTCCGGTCAAAGCGAAACTGCAGGCGAAACTCCTGTTGCCGATTCTCGGCAATCAGTACGGGCGGGTGCTCGAGCGCGGCGAGTTGCGAATCGCATTCACCGGCAGCTCACTCGTTCTGAACTACTTCGATCAGGAACTGCCAGTGAACCCACGGCAGGCGGCGCGTGTGTACGTGGCCGCCGCCGATCGACTGAAGGCAATGCTCGGGGAAGAAACGCCGTCACTGAACGAGTTTCTCAGCATTGTGACGTCGCTGCAGAACCTGCCGCCACATACAACCACCAATCCCGATCAGATTGCGGAGCTCCATCGCGAGAAGGAAGTCGCGCGGACCCGGCTCGAGCGACTGGTGTCCGACGAACCCGCGGTGCGCAAGGCCATCGAGGGCGCGATCGAAGAGATCAATGGTATCGCCGGACACGCATCGAGTTTCGATGCACTGCACGAGCTGCTCGAGGCACAACCTTACCGGCTCGCCTATTGGCGCACCGCGTCGCACGAGATCAACTACCGGCGCTTTTTTGATATCAACACGCTGGTCGGCCTTCGTGTCGAGCGCGAGGAAGTCTTCGACGCGACCCACCAACTGCTGGCGCAATTGATTGCCGAAGGCAAGGTGCACGCCGTACGAATCGATCATCCGGACGGATTGTTCGATCCGCGGAAATACTTTTCCATGCTCCAGGCGCTTGCGGCGCGTGCTCTCGGAATGGACATGACAGCGGGTGCCAGCGGACGTGCCGATCGCCCCTTGTACGTGGTCGCCGAAAAAATTCTGTCCGGCTCCGAGCGATTGCCGCAGGGCTGGGGCGTCCACGGAACGACCGGCTACAACTTTCTCAACGATCTGAACGGGATCTTCGTCGACGTCGCGCAGGCGCGTCGAATGCGCCGCGTCTATGCCAAGCTCACGGGACATAACGAACCGTTCGACGATGTCCTGTATGCCAGCAAGCGGCTGATTATGGGAACGGCAATGGCGAGCGAGCTCAATGTCCTCGCGCACACGCTCGAGCGAATTGGCGAGGACAACCGGAAGTCGCGGGATTTCACGCTCGATTCGCTCCGCGACGTGATTACGGAGTTCATCGCCTGTTTCCCCGTTTATCGCACCTATGTCGACGAGCGCGGCTGGACACACGAAGATCGCGCCGTGGTCGTGCGCGCGATTGCGAGAGCACGGCGGCGAAATCCAGCGATGGAATCGTCGCTGTTCGACTTTCTACGCGAGGTCGTGCTACCGCGCGACGTGCGCGACGAGAGTGAGCCGCCTGCGGGCGTCGAGCGCCGCGGCGGCTATCCACCGGTCGACGAAGATGAAGGTCGCGAACGCCTGCGGTTCTCGATGAAACTGCAGCAATACACGGGGCCCGTACAGGCAAAGGGGCTCGAGGACACGGCGTTCTATCGCTACAACGTGCTGCTCTCGCTCAACGAGGTGGGTGGAGACCCATCGCGATTTGGCCGGTCGGTCGAGGAGTTTCACGAAGCCAACCGCCTGCGCGCCGACGTGTGGCCGTTCGAGATGCTGGCAACCGCGACACACGACACCAAGCTTGGAGAGGACGTGCGCGCGCGCATCAATGTGCTGTCGGAAATACCAGACGAGTGGGGCCGCGAGGTCTCCAAGTGGATGCGGATCGCGAGGGCCCATCGAACGCTGGTTGACGGTGACCCAGCTCCCGATCGCACCGACGAGTATCGATTCTATCAAGCGCTCCTCGGTGTCTGGCCGCATGACCTCGGCGAAGACACAAAGGCGGCACCGGATGAACTCGTCGCACGGTTATCCGAATACATGATCAAGGCGGTCAAGGAAGCGAAGGTGCACACCAGCTGGCTCACCCCCAACGAGCCTTACGAGGACGCGTTACGCGCGTTCGTTCGTCGTGTTCTCACAGGTTCTGGTGGCGCGAAATTGCTGGCGGCCATGCTGCCGTTCCAACGCAAGGTGGCACATCTCGGCATGATCAACTCGCTGGCGCAGGTGACGCTCAAGATCGGATCGCCTGGCGTGCCCGATTTTTATCAAGGAACCGATCTCTGGGACCTGAGCCTCGTCGATCCGGACAACAGGCGTCCGGTGGATTTCGGCCAACGGTCGTGCATCTTGAACGATGTGGAAGCGGCACTCGGATCCGACGCTGGCACGCGGTTATCGGTGCTGCGAAACTGGCTCGAGCACTGGTTCGACGGCCGTCTCAAGATGATGGTAACCGTCGCCGGGCTCAGATTGCGCCGCGAACTCCCGGACGTGTTCCTGTCGGGCGAGTACATGCCGGTGCCGGTTGAGATCACCGTACCTGGCGGCGCTGTCGCCTTCGCGCGGATGGCACCTGGACGCGATCAGGCGGTGGTGTTTGTCGCGCCGCGATTGTTCAGCCGGCTGATCAGTCCGACTCAATCTCTCCCGATCGGCGGCGACTGCTGGAAGACCTCGCGGCTCATGCTGCCGCCCGAACTGCGCGATCGTCAATTCAGAGACGAAATCAGCGGCGCCGAGATCCGGCCGACGCGCGCCAGTGAGAGCGCATGGATCTTTGTCGGCGAAGCGTTGCAAACACTGCCGGTTGCGATGCTTCGGGCTGTGTGAATCGGTTCCGGGATCCGTTGTGCGGGATCCGGTGTCCGGGATCCGGTGTCCGAGATCCGACAAGATCCGTGTGATTCCGTGTTCTTCCGTGGCTGACTTCGTTCCGTGTTCGTCCGTGGCTAACGCTTGATCGTTCGTGAAGATTTGAAATCGGTGGTGATGCCCTTGATCGGAGGCAGCCTCGGTGGCCGTGGTCCGTGGCGCACCGCGCCGGTCACCGGCACATACGGCAGTTCCTCTCCTGAGCGCACGCATCGCAGCAGCAATCCTCCGCGGCTCATGTCGCCGCGGCCGACGAAATCGATTGGGAACAACAGGCGATCGCCGAACACGCCGGTCAGAACATCGACGTACTTCGCCGACGCAATGCTGCCGAGCAGAACCACTTCGCACTCCGGCCCGATTTCCTCGTCAAGCGCGCGGGCACTGGCGAGCAGCGGTTTGCGATACCGCGGATCGTTGGCGGCGATATCGACGCCGGCAAACATCTGCAGCGCCGGCATTGTGATTGCGGTCTCGGCAGCCCGCAGACCTGACGTCGGTGTGATGACCAGCGCACCGCTGCCGGTGAGCGGCAGGCCAGGCTCCGGAGGGCGCGCGAACTCCAGGGCGTAAGCGAGCTTTCCCTTGAAGTAGAGGCCGCTCACGAACGCAAACACTTCGCCGATCGCGACACCCCGACGCTGCCTCAGGCGCACGGCCAAATCGAACTTCGCCCGCTCCGACATCACCATCTGGGCACGGGGACCGGAACAGTTGGCCGGGGACAGAAGGAATATGCGAGGGGGCACGGTTAGTTTGCAGAATTCAACCGGGGTCCGGGATCCGGTTGATCTTAATCGAGGTGGTGACTACTTCCCGGATCCTTCGGATCCCGCACAACGGATCCCGGATCCCGACTCGATCACAAGCTCCATCGCAGCAACACAGCTCCAACCGTAAATCCCGCGCCCACCGACGTCAGCAGCACCAGGCTCCCCTTCTTCAGCCGCTGCTGTCGCATTGCGTCGGCCAGTGCGAGCGGGATGGTGGCAGCAGTCGTGTTGCCGTACATCTCGAGATTGATCACGACCTTCTCTTCGGGCAGGCCGAGCCGTTCAGCGGCAGCGGCAATGATGCGCCGATTCGCCTGGTGCGACACGAACAAGTCGAGATCCCCCCCGGTCAGGCGATTGCGTTCGAGCACTCGCTTGCAGATCTCTTCCGTTTTCTTGACGGCGAACTTGAAGACCGTGGCCCCGTCCTGCTTGACGTAGTGCAGCCGCTTGTCGACAGTTTCGTGCGAGGCAGGCAGCTTGCTGCCGCCCGCAGGCATGCACAGCGCCGGCCCACCGCTGCCATCGATCTCGTGCGCAAAATCCAGGATGTGCGGTTCACCCTCAGCCGCGGGGGACAGCACAACCGCGCCCGCGCCATCGCCGAAGAGCACACAGGTCGTTCGATCGGTATAGTCGATGATGCTCGACATCACGTCGGCGCCAACCACGAGCACGTGCTCGTGCGCCCCGGTTGCGATCATCTGCATGCCGGTCGTCAGCGCGTAGGTGAACCCGGAGCACGCCGCCCCGAGATCGAATCCCCACGCGTGGTGCGCGCCAATCTTGTTCTGCAGCATGCATGCGGTGCTCGGAAAGATCGTATCGGGCGTGGTCGTGCCAACGACGATGAAACCGATCTGATCGGGGGAGACACCGGCCTGACGCATGGCCCCAATCGCCGCTTCTTTCGCGAGATCCGATGTCGCCACTCCATCGTCGACGATGTGGCGCTCCCGAATACCCGTGCGCTGAAGAATCCATTCGTTGCTCGTCTCCACCATCTTTTCCAGGTCCGCGTTCGACAAGACTTTCGGCGGAACGTAGGTGGCCAGTCCGGAAATCTTCACGGGCCTGAGCGCCTTTACCACAGACGATCCTTTCCCGGGGCATCCAGCCCGAAATATGAATACGCGCTCGCGGTTGCCACACGCCCGCGCGGGGTTCGGTCGAGGAACCCGATCTGAATGAGGAACGGCTCGTAGATGTCCTCGATGGCATCGCGCTCCTCGCTGAGCGCAGCCGCGAGGCTGGCGACCCCCACCGGTCCGCCGTTGAATTTTTCGATGATGGTGCGAAGCAACCGTCGGTCGATTTCGTCGAACCCCCGTTCGTCGACGTCGAGCAGCGACAGCGCACGCTGCGCGACGTCCAGGGTGATGTGTCCGTTGGCACGGACCTGTGCGTAATCGCGAACGCGCCGCAGCAGGCGGTTCGCCACCCGCGGCGTGCCACGCGAGCGACGTGCAATCTCGATTGCCGCATCCCGATCGATCGGCACCGCGAGGATGCGCGCCGATCGTTCGACGATCTCACGAATCTCGTCGTCAGTGTAGAAGTCGAGCCGATGGACAATTCCAAAGCGCGCGCGAAGCGGCCCGGTCAGCAGACCCGTCCGCGTCGTCGCGCCGATCAGCGTGAATCGCTGAAGCGGCACTTTGACCGAGCGCGCGCTCGGCCCTTGACCGATCATGATGTCGAGCTCGTAATCCTCCATCGCCGGATAGAGGATCTCTTCGATTGCCGGTGCCATCCGATGGACTTCGTCGATGAAAAGCACCTCGCGCGGCTGCAGGTTCGTGAGCATCGCGGCCAGGTCGCCCGCCTTCTCGATCACCGGCCCGGCGGTTGCGCGGATCGGGACGCCCAGCTCGTTGGCGATGACGGTCGCCAGCGTGGTTTTTCCAAGACCAGGAGGCCCCCAGAGAAGAACGTGATCGAGAGCTTCGCCGCGCTGCGTTGCCGCCCTGATCGAGACATGGAGGTTTTCGCGGACGCGCTCCTGCCCGATGTATTCGTCGAGCGTCCGCGGCCGGAGCCCCGCCTCGTACTGAGCCTCGTCGTCACCCCTGCCGGGGTTGACCAGGCGCGCCTCATTCATCCCTTCATCAATCCTTTGAGCACTTCGCGCAGTGCCACTTCGAAGCCGGCGCCATTCGATTGCTTCAACACCGCATCAATCGCTCGTTCCGCGATCGGCCGTTGATATCCGAGGTTCACCAGCGCCGACAGGAGATCGTCTCGCAATTGATCCTCGGGACGAGCGGTCGCCGGACCCTCGGGACCGGTCGCGGCGAGCGTCGTGGGAAGCCGATCCTTTAGTTCAAGGCCGATCCGCTCGGCGGTTTTCTTGCCGATTCCGGGGATGGCGGTCAACCGCGCCACGTCTTGTCCCCGGATCGCCTTGATGAAATCGGCCGGCTCGATTCCGGAGAGCACGGCGAGCGCCAGCTTCGGACCGATACCGTTGATCGCAATCAGGCGTTCGAACAATGTCAGTTCGAGCGGCGTCGCAAACCCGAAAAGGGCAATCGCATCCTCGCGAACGTGCGTGTGAATACGCAACGTGACCGGCGTCCCGGCCTCACCGAGCACGTAGAACGTCGACAGCGGTACCTGGACGTCATACCCAACCCCTCCAGCGTCGACGATGAGCCGGTTGGGATTCTTGTCGACGAGAGTGCCGCGGAGAAGAGCGATCACGGGCGGTAGTCTCGCCAGGAACGGAGCCCGGTGCGCGACTGATGAGCGGCGGCGCGTTCGGCGACGATCCCGGTTGCACTGTGCACGTGACAGATCGCAACCGCCAGCGCATCTGCCGCATCGTGTGGAGACGGCGCCGTCTCGAGGCCGAGGAGCAGCTTCACCATCTGTTGGATTTGATGCTTCTCGGCGCGGCCGAACCCGACGACGGCGCGCTTGATCTCCGCCGGGGTGTACTCGACCACCGGGAGCCCGGCTTCAGACGCAGCAAGAAGCGCGATCCCGCGCGCGTGTCCCAGCTTCAGCGCACTGCGCACGTTACGGGCGTGGAAGATGTTCTCCACCGCCACACAATCGGGCCTGTAGCGATCCAGCAGCGCGACAAGATCCGTGTGAATGTGCTTGAGCTTGTCAGGAAACGGCGAACGGGCGGGAGCCGAAATCGCTCCGCAGATGATGAGGATGTGACGGCTGCCCTTCACTTCGATGCAGCCGTACCCGGTGCGCTCGGAGCCGGGATCGATCCCGAAGATCTTCACGCCAACGAGGCCTCGATCTCCTTCTCTTCGATATCGGCGTTGGACCACACTTTCTTGCTGTCTTCGTGTTCTTCCAGGGCTTCCATCAGCTTGATCATCTGCTGCGCCTGCTTGCCTTCGAGCTTCACATAATTCTGTGGCAGCAGCGCCACTTCAGCCGCGCCCGGTTCGATCCCCAGCCCTTTGACCGCGTCGAGCACGCCCTGGAACGCATCCGGTGCCGACACGATTTCCCAGCTGTCGCCATCGTCGCGCATGTCGTCGGCGCCGGCATCGATCACCGCGGCCATCAACGCCTCTTCGCTGGCCTTCGCCTTCTCGACGACGATGTAGCCCTTCTTGTCGAACATCCAGGCGACGCTGTTCTCCGCCGCAAGGTTGCCGCCGTATTTCGCGAGCACGTGGCGGATCTCGCCAACGGTTCGATTTTTGTTGTCGGTCAGCGTCTCGACGATGATCGCGGCGCCGCCGGGGCCGTAGCCCTCATAGCTGATCTCTTCGTACGAAACGCCCGGCAACTCGCCCGTGCCGCGTTGAATCGCGCGCTTGATGTTGTCGGCGGGCATGTTGACGGATTTGGCTTCGGCCACGATCGTGCGGAGGCGGGGGTTGCTGTCGATGTCGCCGCCACCGCTGCGCGCGGCGACGGTCAGTTCCTTGATAATCCGCGTGAAGACCTTGCCGCGCTTCGCGTCGGCAGCCCCCTTCTTATGCTTGATCGTGTGCCATTTGGAATGGCCGGACATGATGAAACTCCAAAGGAATTCGGCAGAATTGAGCGCTCATCTTACCACGAGGGCGCATTCGGAGTGGCTATCCCGGGTCTTTCACCGTCACGCTGAAACGAGTCCACGACTAAACGCGAAGAAGCGAAGATCCGAAGATACGAAGCTGTCGTGCGCACCCGCCGCCACGCGCTTCGCGCGTCAGGCAGTCAGAGAATCACCGATACAAGCAGCATTTAATTCAGAGCTGTTTGTATCGGCGATTCTCTGACTGCCTGTATGCCGGCCGGAGGCTGCCGGAGGCCGGCTGGCGGCGAATGCCGCTGTTACGTGCCCGGCTGGCGCACTGGGCGCCAGCCGGGTTTCTTGTCATCTCTTCGCAACTCCTTCGATTCTTCGACTCTTCGATTCTTCGCCGTAAACCGTGGGTGCGTGCGTCTCACCTCGACCGTGAACCGCGCTGAATCATCGTTTCGCCGCCAGAATGATCCACACGTCGGCCCGCGGGTCCCAGGGGCCGCCCTGGTAATCGCCAAGCACTGCGAGCACCTTGAAGCCGGCGCGCTCCAAACGACGTCTCATCTGCGGGACCGTGAGCGTGCGAAACGTGAGCGAGAACCGATGCACTCGCCGCTGGTCTCCCCTGCGTTCACGATATTCCTGATCGAAGATCGTCAGTCGCTTTGCGCGATCCTGCCGCACCGTCTCGACGAGCGTCAGCGTGCTGTGCCGGCCATGACGTCCGGAAAGGCTGATGCGGTTCCGGTATTCGTCCCACTTCGGCAGGTCGGGCACAACATCGATGGCAAATAGTCCGCCCTGCCGGAGCACACGAGCAACCGCCGCTAACGTGCGGGTCAAGTCGCGTTCGCGTGTCAGCGATTGCAGAATGCCGTAGGCGGCGAGCACCGCGCTGAATTTCGTGCGGCGCGTGAAGGGAAGGTCGCGGATGTCGCCGCGGACGAGCGTGAGACGGCCGCGAAGACCGGTGCGGACGATGCGCGTTCGCGCCCGCGCCAGCATCTCTTGTGATCGATCGATGCCGACGATTCGAGCCCCGGCACGCGCGACTGGCACGGCAATGCGCCCCGTCCCGCAGCCCAGCTCGAGCACCGGGCCATCCTGCGCGGCCGCGAACCGTTGCCAGAAGGCGACGTCACGTCGCTGCAGTGTGCGGGCGTTCTCCCAGTCGTAAAACGGGGCGTAAACGTCCCATCCCCGCCAGCCCTCGGTCATGCCGGATCGGGCCGCTGTCCGACCGACGCAAACAACATGGCGTTCTGGATTTCAACGAATGCGGGGCCTGCCGTCGTCGCGTCGCGGCCGTACCGCGCAACCGCGGCAAGATAGTCGCTTCCCAGTCGGCGAAGCGAATCGTTCGGGGCCAGAGCGATGGCCGCCTCGATCGCCTCGGCTCGCGCTTTCCACACGGCCTGCGGCGGAGCGCCGACAAACGACCCGGATACCGGAAACAGATCGACGGATAAAGGCGTGATACCCGCGGCTGTGAAGAGTCCGGGTAACGCGGGCCCAATCGCGGCCGGCGGCGCTTCGCCCCGCGCCAGCGCGAGTGCCGTGAAGAATCGCCGTCCAAGTTCGAACGCTTGCATTCCCGACGGTATGGAGCTGTACCAGTATCGATTTTCGTTGTCGGGCTCGACGGCGAGGACTCGTCCTCCCGGACGAGTGACACGCGCGAGTTCGGCCAGTGCCATCGGCACGTCGCGGACGTGTTGCAGCACGGCCACGCAGAACGTGCAGTCGAAGACGCCGTCGACGAAAGGCAAATGGGCGGCATCAGCCGACGCGAATCCGGCGCGCGCGTTGATCCCGCGCACCCGGCTCAGCGCTTCGCGGACACGATCCTTGATCATGTCGACGCCGAACAGCCGGAGCTGCGATACCTGCAGCCGCGCCAGGCTGATTTCCGCCGTGCCGACGCCACAGCCGACATCGAGGATTCGCTTGCCGGGCTTCGGCTTGAGCGCGCCTTCGAGAAACTCGCCGAACGCGTCGTTCCACCAGCGTTCGCGGACGTGCTTCAGCGTGAGAGAGG
>Ga0114129_10003566_pt1 | contig 21911 bp, 17 predicted proteins | sample RhiMetdeltSRZDD1_FD_80071 | JGI IMG/M metagenome (GOLD analysis project Ga0114129, IMG submission 80071) | Populus rhizosphere microbial communities from Tennessee, USA - Rhizosphere MetaG P. deltoides SRZDD1 (version 2) (version 2) | ecosystem: Host-associated > Plants > Roots > Rhizosphere >... | reverse complement strand
GGTACGCCGTACTGGCTCACGAAGCGCTGGCGCCGCGCGCGCGGCAGCTCCGGAAGCGCCGCCCGGATCTCGTCCACCCACGCGCGGTCGAGTCTCAGCGGCACCAGGTCGGGCTCCGGGAAGTAGCGGTAGTCGTGCGCGAACTCCTTCGAGCGCATCGACCGCGTGTAGCCGCGGTCGGCCTCCCAGAGTCGCGTCTCCTGCACGATGCGCTCACCCGCGTCGAGCGCCTGCGCCTGGCGCCGCACCTCGAACTCGAGGGCGCGCTGGACGTTCCGGAACGAGTTCAGGTTCTTGATCTCCACCTTGGTGCCAAGCTCGGTCTGCCCGCGGGGCCGCAGGGAGATGTTCGCGTCGCACCGGAGGGATCCTTCCTCCATGTTGCCGTCACAGACCTCGAGGAAGATCAGCACGGCGCGGAACGCTTTCAGGTAGGTGGCCGCCTCTTCCGGAGAATGAAGCTCCGGCCGCGACACCGTCTCCATGAGCGGCACGCCGGAGCGGTTGAAGTCGACCAGGCTCGACTGGGCGGTCTCGAGCGTGCCCTCGTGGAGGAGCTTGCCGACGTCCTCCTCGAGGTGGAGCCGCTGGATCCCGATGTTCCGCGATCCGCCCTCGGCCTCGATCTCGAGGAAGCCGTCCTCGGCGAGCGGCTCCTCGTACTGGCTGATCTGGTAGTTCTTCGGCATATCCGGGTAGTAGTAGTGCTTGCGCGCGAACCGGCAAGACGGGTTCACGCGGCAGTTGAACGCGAGCGCGGTCCGGATGCCGAACTCGACCGCCCGCCGGTTGATCACCGGCAGCACGCCCGGCATGCCCTGGCATACCGGGCAGGTCTGCGCGTTCGGCGGCGCGCCGAACTTCGTCGTGCAGCCGCAGAACATCTTCGACTTCGTCGAGAGCTGAGCGTGCACCTCGAGCCCGATGACGACCTCGTAATTGGTTGGAGCGGGGTCCGTGAGGCCGGCTCCGTCCGAGGGTGGCCTGCGAGAGATGCGACCCGGCTCCGTCATACCAGCTCCGGCTGTCGCGTCCGCCACGCGGTCGCCTTTTCGTAGGCGTAGGCGGCGCGCAGCACGCGCGCCTCGTCCAGCGGGCGGCCGAGAATCTGCAGCCCGATCGGCAACCCGGCGCCGCTGAAGCCGCACGGCACGGACACGCCGGGAATCCCGGAGAGATTGCCCGGGATCGTGAAGACGTCGTTGAGGTACATCGACAGCGGATCTTCCTTCTCCCCGTGCCGGAACGCCACGTTGGGCGTGGTGGGCGCCACGATCAGGTCCACCTTCGCGAACGCGGCAGCGAACTCGCGGCGCACGAGCGTCCGCACGCTCTGCGCCTTGCCGTAGTAGGCGTCGTAGTACCCGGCCGACAGCGCGTAGGTGCCGAGCATGATGCGGCGCTTCACCTCGGCGCCGAAGCCCGCGGCGCGCGTCCGGCTCTCCATGTCGATCAGGTCGCGGCCGGCGACGCGCAAGCCATACTTCACACCGTCGTAGCGCGCCAGGTTCGACGATGCCTCGGCCGGCAGGATGATGTAGTAGGCGGCCAGCGCGTGCCGGGTCGTGGGCAAGGACACGCGCTCGATCCGGGCGCCGAGGCCGCGCAGCACCTCGATCGCCTCGCGGACCGCCCGCTCGATCTCGGGGTCCATCCCGTCGATGAAGTACTCGTCCGGCAGCCCGAGCGTCAGGCCCTCGACGCCTTTCGGCAGCTCGGCCATGTAGTCGGGCACCGGCGCCGCGATGGACGTCGAGTCGCGCCGGTCGTGGCCGGCGATGGCGCCGAGCAGGACCGCCGTGTCCTCGACGTCCTGGCCGAAGGGGCCGACCTGGTCCAGCGAGGAGGCCAGGGCGATCACGCCGTAGCGCGACACGCGGCCGTAGGTCGGCTTCATGCCCACCACGCCGCAGAAGGCGGCGGGCTGGCGGATGGAGCCGCCGGTGTCGGTGCCGAACGCGCCGGCCGCGAGCCCGCCGGCGACCGCGGCGGACGATCCGCCGGACGATCCGCCCGGAACGCGCGTGAGGTCCCACGGGTTGCGCGTCGGATGAAACGCCGAGTGCTCGGTGGACGACCCCATCGCGAACTCGTCGAGATTGGTCTTGCCCAGGACGACGGCGCCCGCCGCTCGCAGCCGCTCGACGACCGTGGCGTCGTACGGCGGCACGAACTTCTCCAGTATCTTCGACCCGCAGGTCGTCCGCACGCCGCGCGTGCACAGGACGTCCTTGAGCGCCAGGGGCGCCCCGTCCAGCGGGCCGAGCGGCGTGCCCGCGCGCCAGCGGCGCTCGGATTCGACTGCGGCGGCCAGCGCGTCGTCCCGGACGACCGTCAGATACGCCCCCACCCGCTGGTCGAGGGCGGCGATGCGCGCGAGATAGGATTCCGCGGCGGCCGTCGGCGTCAGGTCTCCGCGCCGGTAGGCATCGGTCAGCTCGTGGATGGGCCGGTGCATCATTCCTCGATGATCCGCGGCACGCGGAAGAGCTCGCCGCTGCGGTCCGGCGCGTTGGCGAGCATCGCGTCCTGCGAGAAGCACGGCTCCTCCACGTCCTCGCGCATGACGTTGACCACGTCGACCGCGTGCGAGGTCGGCTCGACGCCGGTCGTGTCGACCAGGCGCAGCGTGTCGAGGTGGGCAAGGATCGAGTTCAGCTGTTCGCGCATGCGCTCGAGCTCCGCTTCGGTCAGGTGTAGCCGCGTCAGGCGCGCTACGTGCTCGACGTCCTTGCGATCGATCATCGGCTCACAGCTCTTCGAGATGAGCGTACTGCACCGAGAGGCGCTTGCGCCCCACGCTGGCGAAGCCGACCGTCACGACGTAGTCGCCGCCGTCGCGCTCGATGCCCACGACGAGCCCCTCGCCGAAGCGCGCATGGCGCACCCGCGCGCCCACGCGGAACGGCAGGTCCTCGGTGACGGTGTCCGCCGCGGCCGCGTAGGCGGCGGCATCGGTGGCCCAGCCGGCCGGCGGCTCGCGCCGGACGTTCAGCGAGGTCAGCTGATCCTCGCCCATCTCACGCAGGAAGCGCGAGGGCTCGCCGACGCCGTAGCCGTGAATCCGCCGGTGCAGCGCGTACGAGAGGTAGAGGCGCTCGCGGGCCCGCGTGAGCCCGACGTAGCAGAGTCGTCGTTCCTCCTCGATCTCCTCCTCGTCGTTCATCGAGCGCGCGTGCGGGAAGACCCCTTCTTCGAGACCGGTCAGGAAGACTGCGGGGAACTCGAGGCCCTTGGCCGAGTGCAGGGTCATCAGCGTGACGCGCGAGCCCTCGTCGCGGAGCTCGTCGATGTCGGCCACCAAGGCCACCCCATCCAGGAATCCCTCGAGCGTCGGGCTCGGATCGACGCGCATATAGTCTTCCGCCGCGTGGATCAGCTCCTCGAGATTCTCCAGCCGCGCCTCCGCCTCGGGCGAGCGCTCCTCGCGCAGCGCCGCCCGGTAGCCGGAGACGTCGAGCATCTGGTCGATGAAGGCCGGCGGCGTCATCTCCGCGCGGCGGGCGGCCAGCCCGCGGATCAGCGCGGCGAACTCCTCGAGCGAGCGCCGCGGCTTTCCAGAGAGCGCGGCGGGCGCATCGCCGGCGACGGCCAGCAGGGCCCGGCCGGCGCGCGCCTCGTCCAGCCGCGCGAGCGTGGCCGGCCCGATGCCCCGGACGGGCGTCTGGATGGCCCGGCGGAACGCGACGTCGTCCGACGGGTTGACGGTCAGGCGGATGTACGCGAGCGCGTCCTTGATCTCCTTGCGCTCGTAGAAGCGCACGCCCCCGACGATGCCGTACGGCACGCGCGCCCGCCGCAGCGCGTCTTCGAGCACGCGGGATTGGGCGTTGGTCCGATAGAAGACGGCGATACCTTCCCACGCCACGCCATCGCCCCTGAGGCTCAGAATGGTCTGGGCGACGAAGTTGGCCTCCTCGTGCTCGTCCCAGCCGCGGTAGAGCTTGGGCTTGTCGCCCTCGGCGTTCTCGGTCCAGAGGGTCTTTTCCTTGCGCCGCTGGTTGTGATCGATCACCGAGGCGGCGAGCGCGAGGATGCGGCGGGTCGAGCGATAGTTCTGCTCGAGCTTCACGACGCGGGTGCCCGGATAGTCCTGCTCGAAGTCGAGGATGTTCCGGATGTCGGCGCCGCGCCACTTGTAAACCGATTGGTCAGGGTCGCCCACGACGCAGACATTCCGGTGCTCGCCGGTCAGCTGGCGGATGATCCGGTACTGCGCCCGGTTGGTGTCCTGGTACTCGTCGACGAGCACGTAGCGCCAGAGGCCGCGGTACCACGCCAGCGCCTCGGGGACTTCCTCGTAGAGCTTCACGGTCTTCAGGAGCAGATCGTCGAAGTCGACGGCCCCGACGGCGCGCAGCCGCTCCTCGTAGCGGCCGAAGACCAGCGCGAGCTTTTCCTCCCACGGGCCCCGCGCCTGCTGCTTCGCGTCCTCGACACCCAGCATGTGGTTCTTCCAGTAGCTGATGCGCTGGGTGACCGCGCCCGGCGTCGTGGTGCGCTCGGCCAGCTCGAGCTCCTTCATGCACTCCTTCACGAGGCTCTCGCGGTCGTCCTCGTCGTAGATGACGAAGTGCGGCGGCAGCCCGATGTAGCGCCCGTGCTGGCGCAGGATCCGGACGCACGCCGAGTGGAACGTGGCGATCATCGGCGCCTTGATCCCGACGGGCAGCAGGAGCGCCTCGACCCGGCGGGCCATCTCACCGGCGGCCTTGTTGGTGAACGTGACGGCCAGGAGATTCCGCGGCGAGATCCCCTGCGCGCCGGTGAGCCAGGCGATCCGGTAGGCGATGACGCGTGTCTTGCCGCTCCCGGCGCCGGCCAGGACGAGGAGCGGCCCGTCGGCGGCCGTGACGGCTTCCCGCTGCGGAGGATTCAGGTCGTCGAGGAGGCGGTCGAGCGCCGAAAGCACCGCCCGATTGTACCGCAGCGCGGAACGACGCTACTCGACCGTGACGCTCTTCGCGAGATTCCGGGGCTGGTCCACGTCGCAGCCGAGCCGCACCGCCACGTGGTACGCCAGGAGCTGCAGTGGGATCACCGTGATCAAGGGCGCCAGGAGGTCGGCGCACGGCGGCACCTCGATCACGTGGTGCGCCTTCGCGGCGATCGAGCGGTCGCCGGCGTGCACGACCGCGATGATCTGACCGTCCCGCGCGAGGACCTCCTCGATGTTGCCGAGCATGCGCTCGTACGAGCTGTCGCGCGGCGCCAGCGCGACCACCGGGAGCCGGTCGGCGATGAGCGCGATGGGCCCGTGCTTCATCTCGCCACCTGCGTAGCCCTCGGCGTGGATGTAGGAGAGCTCCTTGAGCTTGAGCGCGCCCTCGAGCGCGATCGGGAACTGGAGCCCGCGCCCGAGATAGAGGAAGTCGCGCGCGTTCGCGAGCTCGCGGGCGACGGCGGCGATCTGGCCGTCGAGCTCGAGCGTCTTCTCGACCAGGCGCGGAATCTCCACCAGGTCGTGGATGCGCTTCTTCACGTCCTCGGCGGTGATGGCCCCGCGCTGGCGGCCGAGCCAGAGGCCGAGGAGGTACGTGGCGACGATCATGGTCGAGAACGCCTTCGTCGACGCGACGCCGATCTCCGGTCCGGCATGCATGTGGAGGACGCCGGTCGCCTCGCGCGCCAGCGCCGAGCCCACGACGTTGGTGATGGCGAGGATCGGGCAGCCCTTGAGTCGGGCCGCCTTGACGGCGCCGAGGGTGTCGGCGGTCTCGCCGGACTGAGAGATCGCGACCACCAGCGTCTCGGGGCCGACCAGCGCGTCGCGATAGCGGAACTCGCTGCCGAGGTCAACCTCGGCCGGGATGCCGGCGAGCCGCTCCATCATCGAGCGGCCCAGCATCGCGGCGTGGAACGCCGTGCCGCAGGCGACCAGGACCACCCGCTGGATGGCGCGCACCGCGTCGGGGGCGAGGTTCACGTCGGGCAGGACCACGTTGCCGGTCTCGGGCGCGATCCGGCCGCGGAAGGTGTCGGTGATGGCCCGCGGCTGCTCGTGCATCTCCTTGAGCATGAAGTGCCGATAGCCGCCCTTCTCGGCCATGATCGGATCCCACAGGATGCGGACCGCGGCGCGCCGGACCGGCTCGCCGTCGAGCGTCGACAGCTCGACCGAGTCGGCGGTGACGACGGCCACCTCGTCGTCCTCGAGCACCACCACGTCGCGCGTGTGGGCGAGGATCGCCGGAATGTCGGACGCCACGAACATCTCACCCTGGCCGAGGCCCACGACGACGCTGCCGGCGCCCTGCTTGGCGGCGATCAGGCGGTCGGGCGCGGCCGTCGAGACGACGCCGATCGCGTACGACCCGGTCACTTCCTTCAAGGCCTTTTTCACCGCCCGATCGAGCCGGCCGGTGGTCTTGAGGTGATGCTCGATGAGGTGGGCGAGCACTTCGGTGTCGGTCTGCGACTTGAACCGGTGCCCTTCGGCGAGGAGGCGGTCCTTGATCTCGAGATAGTTCTCGATGATCCCGTTGTGGACGACCACCAGCGTGCCGTCGCAGTCGGTGTGGGGGTGGGCGTTGTCCTCCGAGGGACGGCCATGAGTGGCCCAGCGGGTATGGCCGATGCCGAGCGCGCCGGTCAGCGGCTTCTCGCTCAGCACGCCCTCGAGCATCTTGATGCGGCCGGGGGCGCGCCGGACGTGCAGGGTGCCCTGGTTGAGCACCGCCACGCCCGCGGAGTCGTAGCCGCGATACTCGAGCCGCTTCAGTCCCTCGACGATGATGCTGACCGCGCTCTTGTCACCGACGTAGCCGACGATTCCACACATGGTGCTAGCCTCGCGACTCCTCGTGTTTCCGGGTCTTGCGCGCCGCCCACCCTTCCTTGACGACCTGAGAGGCCCGCCCCACCGCCAGGGCGCCGGGCGGCACGTCCTTCGTGATCGTCGAGCCCGCGCCGATGTAGGCGCCCTCGCCGACGGTGACCGGCGCCACCAGGCTCGTGTTGGTTCCGATGAACGCGTGGTCGGCGATCTTCGTCTCGTGCTTGTGGACGCCGTCGTAGTTGCACGTGATGGTCCCGGCGCCGACGTTGACGCCCTCGCCCACCGTGGCGTCGCCGACGTAGGAGAGATGCGGCACCTTCGAGCCCCGCCCGATCTTCGATTTCTTCAGCTCGACGAAGTTGCCGATCTTGGCCTTCGGCCCCACGTGGGCCAGCGGCCGCAGATGGCAGAACGGGCCGAGGATGGCGGCGTCCTCGATGACCGATTCGCGCAGGACGCAGTACGGCAGGAGCGTCACACGATCGCCGATCGTGCAGGCGCTCACGTGGTTGCCGGCGCCGACGACGCACTCGCTCCCGATCGCCGACTGCCCCTCGATGACGACGTTGGGATAGATCGTGGTGTCCGCTCCGATGGTGACCGTATCCTCGATGTAGGTGCTGGCCGGATCGAGGATGGTGACGCCGCCCTCCATGAGCCGATCGAGGATGCGGCGCCGCTGGATCGCGGAGACCGCCGCGAGCTGCTTTCGGTCGTTGACGCCGGAGGCCTCGGTGGTATCGGACACCACGACCGCGTCCACGCGGGCCCCGGCGCGCGACAGCACGCCGATCACGTCCGTCAGGTAGTACTCGCCCTGATCGTTGTCGGAGCGGACTTTGCCGAGAGCCGACCACAGGCGCCCGGCGGCGAAGCAGTACACCGAGGTGTTGATCTCGGCGATCTTCTTCTCGGCATCGCTCGCGTCCCGATCCTCGACGATACGCTTGACCCGCCCCGCTTGGCGGAGCACGCGCCCGTAGCCCTGGGGCTCGGCCACCACCGCGGTCAGCACGGTCGCCGCCGCGCGGCTCTTCTGGTGGTGGGTGACGAGCCGCTCGATCGTCTCGACGGACAGGAGCGGCATGTCACCGGGCAGGACCAGGATCGTGCCCTCGCCGCACTCGGAGCGTGTCTGCAGGAGGGCGTGGCCGCTGCCGAGGCGCTCGGCCTGGACCACCGTGCGCACGTCGGATCCGGCCGCTGCCACGACCTCGTCCGCGTTCGGTCCGACGACCAGCACGATGCGATCGGCGAGGCTGCGAGCGGCGCGAAGCGGATAGGCGATGAGCGGGCGGCCGCAGAGCGGGTGGAGGACCTTGGGCTGCCGCGAGCGCATCCGCTTGCCTTCCCCAGCGGCGAGAATGACGGCAGTCAGCCTGTCCATCGGGTGGATCTCATTCTACATCCCTGATGGGATTTTCCACCTCAGTGACTTACCTCAGTCAGTGACTGTTACGAAGATGGATCAAGAGCCGCTCCATCCGAGCCGGAACCGGCGCGGCGAGTTCAATCGCTTTCCGGAAATCGGGATGGACGAACTTCAGGCCGGCGGCGTGCAGAGCGTACCCGTCCAGCTCAACCGGCGGTCGCAGGGGAGGCTTGCCATACACCTGGTCGCCCACGACCGGGTGGCCGAGCGAGGCGAGATGCACACGGATCTGGTGAGTCCTCCCGGTCTCCAGGTGCAGTTCCAGGAAGGTGAAGTGGGGGAAGCGCTCGAGCACGCGATAGCGGGTGACGGCTCGCTTGCCCCGTCCGGCCGGTCGGACCGCCATCTTCACGCGGTCCCGCGGGTGTCGGCCGATCGGCGCGTTGACGACGCCTTCGTTGGCGCGGACACGGCCGTGAACGACCGCAAGATAGCGGCGCGTGACCGTCCGTGCGGCGAGCTGGGCCACCAGGTCGTCGTAGGCGGCCTGCGTCTTGGCGATGACCAGCAGACCGGAGGTGTCCTTGTCCAGGCGGTGCACGATTCCGGGACGACGCGGCCCGCCGACCCCGGCGATTGTCGGCGCGTGGGCGAGGACCGCCGCGGCGAGCGTGCCGTGCGCCCGCCCGGCACCGGGATGGACGACCATGCCCGCCGGCTTGTCGACGACGAGGACGTGGTCGTCCTCGTAGACCACCGAGAGCGCGGTCGGCTCGGGCACGAGCTCTTCCGCGGCGGGCGGCGGGATCTCGATCTGGATGGTCTCGCCGCCGCGGAGGCGGTGCGCGGCCTTGAGCACGATGCCGTCGACGCGCACGAGGCCGCCGCGGATGAGGGTCTGCAGGCGCGCCCGTGAGAGCGCGGGAAACCGCTCGGTGAGCCAGCGATCGAGCCTGGCTCCGGCCGACACGGGCTCGACCGTGAGGACCGTCACGGATCAGACCGAGCGGGACGACTTGTCGGTGATGAGCCCGAGCGCCAAGAGCGCCACGCCGACCGTGATGGCCGAGTCGGCGACGTTGAACGCCGGCCAGTGCCAGCCGCGGAAGTAGACGTCGACGAAGTCCACGACCGAGCCGAAGCGCGTCCGGTCGATCAGGTTGCCGACGGCGCCACCGAAGATGAGTCCGATCGAGGTCTGCTCGCGCCAGCCGCCGCTCGGCAAGACCCGGAGCGCCACGCGCAGCAGGACGACCAGCGCCAGCAGTGAGAGCAGCCCCACGACCCAGCGCCAGCCCGCCGGGATGCCGGAGAGGAGCCCGAAGGCGAGGCCCGGATTCCTGACGAGCGTCAGCGCGATGAGCCCCGGGACCACGTCGACAGGGATCCCCGGCGCCAGCCGGTCGAGGGCGATGAGCTTGGCGATCTGGTCGAGAACGACGACGACGGCGGCGACGACGACGACGCGCGCGACGCGAGGGCGCTGGGCGCCGATCAGCCGGCGCTCCCGCGCCCGACGACGACCGGGACGCAGCGCTCGCAGAGTGTGGGATGCGCGGCGTTCTCCCCCACGTGCTCGCTACGCGTCCAGCACCGCTCGCACTTCTCGCCGCGCGCCCGGTCCACGCCAATAACGAGACCGGGAATGTCCTGGCCCTCGTAGGTGACGCTGGGGGCGGCGCCCCCGCGCTCGAGCTCGACCCGCGACACGATGAAGAGCGTGGACAGGAGCGCGCGCTTGGCGCGCAGCAGCTCGGGCAGGTCCTCCGGGGCATTCATGATCCGCACCGCCGCCTCGAGCCCGCTCCCGATCAGCTTCCCGTTGCGCGCCGTCTCGAGCGCCTTCGCGACCTCGCGCCGCACCTCGAGGAGGCGGTCCCAGTCTCGCTTGAGCGTCTCGTCGAGCCACTCGCGCGCCGCCTCCGGGAACCGCTCGAGGTGCACGCTTTCGGCGCGGGCGCCCGGCAGGTAGCGCCACGCCTCCTCGCAGGTGAACGTGAGGATCGGCGCCATGAGGCGCGCGAGCGTGCTGAACACGTCGTAACACGTCGTCTGCGCCGCGCGCCGCCGGGGGTCGTCGGCCCGCGAGGTGTAGAGGCGGTCCTTGATGATGTCGAGGTAGAGCGCCGAGAGATCGACAGCACAGAAGTTGTGCACGCCGTGGAAGACGGTGTGGAACTCGTACTCGTCGTACGCGCGCCGCACGCGGCCGATCAGGCGTGCCAGGCGGTCGAGGATCCAGCGATCGACCTCGTCCAGCCGCGCGTACGACTGGCGGTCGCGCGCGGGATCGAAGTCGCCCAGGTTGCCGAGCAGGAACCGGAACGTGTTGCGCATGCGCCGGTAGGCGTCGGCGAGCCGGTCGAGGATCTCCATGGAGACGCGGATGTCCTGGGTGTAGTCCTCGGCCGCCACCCACAGCCGCAGCACCTCGGCGCCGAACTTCGGGAGCAGCTCGTCGAGCGTGATGAAGTTGCCGAGGGATTTCGACATCTTCCGCCCCTCGCCGTCGACGAAGAACCCGTGAGTGACGACGGTCTTGTAGGGCGGGGCGTCGCGCGTGCCGACCGATTCGAGCAGCGAGGACTGGAACCAGCCGCGGTGCTGGTCGGAGCCCTCCAGGTACAGCTCGGCCGGCCACCGGAGCTCGGGGCGCACCTCGAGCACTGCCGCGTGGCTGCAGCCCGAGTCGAACCATACGTCGAGGATGTCGCTCTCCTTGCGGAAGCTCTCGCCCCCGCACGAGGCGCAGCGGGTGCCGGGCGGCAGGAGCTCCCGGGCCGGGCGCGCGTACCACTCGTCGCCGCCGCGGCCCTGGCGAAAGATCTCGGCGACGTGCTCGACCACCCGCTCCTCGAGCACGAGCGTCTCGCACGCCGTGCAGTAGAAGGCGACGATCGGCACGCCCCAGACGCGCTGGCGGGAGATGACCCACTCCAGGCGGTGCGCGACCATGTTGTAGATGCGGTCCTCGCCCCATGAGGGGACCCACTCGACGTCCCGCTTGATCGCCTCGAGGGCCCGGGCGCGAAAGCCACGCTTGTTGAGCTCGATGAACCACTGCTCGGTCGCGCGGAACAGCGTCGGGTTTTTGCACCGCCAGCAGTGCGGGTACGTGTGATCGAGCGGGCGCTGGGCGATCAGCATGCCCACGCTCTTGAGGTGCTCGATGATCTTCGGGTTCGCGTCCCACACGGTCATGCCGGCGAAGTGCTCGACGTCGACCACGAAGCGCCCGGCATCGTCGACCGGGTTGTAGATTTTGAGCCCCAGCGACTTGCCGAGCTCGTAATCCTCTTCGCCGTGGCCGGGGGCGATGTGCACGAGCCCGGTACCCTGATCGACGCCGACGAAATCCGCCGCGGCGATCTTTCCCTCGCGCGCGATCCACGGGTGCCGGAATCCGTGGCCGGCCAGGTGCTCGCCGTCGACGGACGCCAGGACGCGGTGCGCGGTGTCCTTGAAGAGCCCGAGGAAATCGTCGAGCAGCGCCCGCGCGACGACGTAGACCTCGCCCGCGATCTCGACCGCGACGTACGTCTGCGCCGGGTGGACGGCGATCGCGAGGTTGGCCGGCAGGGTCCAGGGCGTCGTGGTCCAGATCACCGCGAACACCGGCCGCCCGCCGACCGCCGAGGACAGCTCGGCGGGGAGGGACGTCATTGGAAACTTCACCCAGATCGACGTCGTCCGCTGATCCTCGTACTCGACCTCGGCCTGCGCCAGGGCCGTCCGGTCGTGCATGCACCAGTGCACCGGCTTGAGTCCCTTGTAGACCAGCCCCCGACCCACGAAGCGGCCGAACTCGCGCGCGATGACCGCCTCGTACGCCGGGTCCATCGTGACGTAGGGGTTGTCCCAGTCGCCGAACACGCCCAGACGCTTGAAGCTGTTGCGCTGGATGTCGATGAACCGGAGCGCGTATTCCCGGCACTTCAGGCGCTTCTCGACCGGGTCCATGGCGTTGCGCACGTCGATGCCGGCCTTGTCGAGACCCAGCTCCTTGTCGACCTGATGCTCGATCGGCAGGCCGTGGCAATCCCAGCCGGGCACGTACACCGCGTTGAAGCCGGCCATCGAGCGCGACTTGACGACGATGTCCTTGAGGACCTTGTTCAGCATGGTCCCCAGGTGGATGTTGCCGTTGGCGTACGGCGGACCGTCGTGGAGGATCCACTGGGGACGGCTCGCTCCGGCCTGGCGCAAGCGCTTGTAGATCCCGAACGATTCCCACCAGGCGAGCATCTCGGGCTCGGTCTTCGGCAGGTTCGCCTTCATCGGGAAGGCAGTTTTCGGCAAATTTAGCGTGGCCTTGTAGTCCATGACCCGGGGCGTCATCGTATCACAGCGTGCGCGGCGGGCTACTTCGGGGAGAGCGTGACCACACCCTTGCCGGAGTCGATGTTGACGTTGAACTGGTCGAGAAAATCGCGACCGAGGAGACCGTCGCCCACGTCCGCCGTCGGCAAGTTGAAGGCGCCGACCACCATGCGGCCCACGCGGGCGTCACCGATTTCCAGGCTGTCGACGGCGACGAAATCGATCCGCTCGCTGCCGGTGGCGCCGACGATCTGGCCCGACGCGGCCGGCGAAGTGATCCGGACCCCGGCCGCCTGGAGCGCGCGCGGACTGATCAGCGTGCGGTCGGCGCCGGTGTCGAGCATCAGCCGAGTGCCGCCGCTGCCGTTGATCTTGACGTCCACGAGGATGCGCTGACCGGGGGTGAAGTTGATCGTCGTGCCGCCCGAGGGGCCGGCCTTGGTGCTGGTCGCACCGGCCGCGGACGACGGCTCGTTCTTCAGTCCGACCGGCGTCGCGCGCGAACGGTAGCGATCGGGAACGCTGTCAATCCCGTCGGCGAAATGCGGCACACCGTTGTCGTCGACCCACTTGTAGATCTCGGCATCGGCGTGAGTCGGCAGGATAGCTACGAGCCCGAAGCCGACGACAAGCAGCAAAGCCCGGAGCATGGACCGATCATACCGCACAGCGCGCCAGCCGATACACGACCATTTCCGCGGCGCCCGCAACTTCGTTGCGCTCGAGGCGCACGCGATAGATGGGCTCGAGCGTGTCCGCGCTCGCGGCCAGCCGCGGAAACCACGCCGGGAATATGATCACGTACTGCGGACACGCTTCCTTCAGGAAGCGGATCACGCCGCTCTCGCCCTGACGCCGATAGGGAACGATCTCGGGGGTCACGAGGCCCATCAGGTCGATGATCTCGCGCCGCGAGAAGAAGGCGATCGCGCCGATGTCGTTCACCGCGACCCGCGCCGTCTTCGGCACGTTGCCGTCGACCCAGCGCCCGAGGTGTACCTGCATGGCGTTGATGTTCTGCACCGCCCATGCGTAGCGCGTGGCCGCCGGCCAGAGCGTGATCGCGGCGATCCCGAGCCAGGCCGCCATCACGGCGACGCGCGCCGGGCGGCCGGAAGTCGGCGAAGCGTCGCGCCGGCCGCCGAAGGCCACCGCCACCGCGAGCACGGCGAGCGGAAGGAGGTGGATCGAATAGCGCCCCTCCTGGAACGCCGGGCCGCGGTACGGCGCGAGGAGCGCCATGCCGAGCGGGTGCAGGAGGAGGCCGAGCGCGATCACGCCGAGCGGGCGCCCCGCCACGCGCCAGACCTGGACGAGCGCCGCCGCGACCGCCAGCGCGAGGAGCCAGTGGGTGGAGGTCAGCCAGCGAATCCACTCCGCGAAGAACATCCGCGGCCGCGTCACGAACGTGAGTGACGCCGGCTCGGTGACGCCGCCGAGCCAGCCGACCAGCCCTCCCTCGATCTTCGCCGCGGCCGTGGCGGGATAGAGCGTGCCCGCCGTCGAGAGGCTGAACAGCATCGCCGGCGCGACGATGACGGCGGTCGCCAGGGTGAAGGTCGCGACTCGGCGAAGCGTCACCGGACGCGCCACGACGAAGAGCGGAACAAGCAGGAGCGATTCGGGTCTCGCCAGAACCGCCAGCGCCGCGCACACGGCGGTCGCGAGCGCGTGATCGCGCGCGTGCGCGAGGAGCGCCGCGGCCACCAGGAGCGCCGCGAGCGAGACCTCCATACCCGAGAGCGAGCCCCAGACGACCGGGCCCATCCACATGAGCCCGGCCGCGGCGACGAGCGCCGCGTCGGCGGGAGCTCCCCAGGCGAGCACGGCCCGCCGGGTCAGGAGGCCCGCGCCCAGTGTCACGACGATCCCGAGCGCCTTGGCGGTCCAGAGCGAGGCGGAGAACACGAGGGCGCCGGCGCCGAGCAGCAGGGTCCACAGTGGCGCGGTCGAGCCCGCGACGGGGTGGCCGGGATTGAACGAGAAGCCGGCGCCCTCGGCGAGGTTGCGCGCGAATTGGAGATGGATCCACGAGTCGTCGAGCGGGAGGCCGGCCGCTCCCGCGATCAGCCGCTCGCGGGCGGCGAAAAGCACGAGCGGGAGCAGCGCCGCCGCGACTACGAGCGCATCATCAATCCATAGGCGCACCTCGGCCGGCGGGGCCCCAGCCCCGCGACGGCCTGCAGCGCGCACATCCGCGCGCCACTTGAAAGTGCGGCCCGCGGGGCGCTCACCTCGATCGGGCACGCGCGGCGTTGACGGCACGGCGGGGGGGCTCCGCGCGCACGAAGGTGTAGTCGCCGTAGACGACGGGCTGCTTGCCCAGCGGCAGCACGTACAGATACCGGCCGTAGGGAATCTCCATCTCGACGAGGCCGGGCGGCCGCACGGTCGTCGGGCTCCAGTGATCGACGAACCAGACGAGGCGCTCCACCCCTGCCGGCAGACGGATCAGCGTCTCGGGGGTCGTCATCATCGTCGTGGAGAGGCGCGACGCTCGAAATCCCGGCGTCAGGCCGCCGGTCTGCAGCTCGTAGACCGCGTACTCAGGCAGGTAGAACATCGCGTGGCGGTACCAGGGGTACGAGCGGGAATTGCCCTGCTCGGTGAGCACCACGGTGTCGCCGCCCGCGTACAGGCCGCGAATGGAGTCCACGAATCCACGCACCACGTCCTCGTGCTCGCGCAGCGCCGCGGCGGTGCGGCTGAAGATCCAGTCGAACGCCTCGTCGCTCGCCTGACGCACCCAGGTGGGCCGCGGCGTGTCGAAGTCCCGCGGCGCCGGCCGCGCCGAGACGAAGAACGAGGTGTTCACGAGCACCACGAGCACGACCACGGCGGCCGTGAGGGCGGCGCGCGCGCGCGGATGCGGCAGCGACTCGCCGGCGTGGCCCAGCGCCGTGACGAGCACCCGCGAGAGGAAGATGACCAGCGCGGGCAAGAACGTCAGGACGTAGCCGGCCTGACCGAAGTGCACCAGCGTACAGAGGGCCACCGACGGGAGCGTCCACCCCGTGAGGAACCACTCGCGCGCGCCCCAGCCGTAGCGGCGCACGTACCAGACCGATAGAAACCCCGCCGCGGCCAGCGGGCCGAGCCCGACGAGCACGGACTCCAGGAAATAGCGCGACATGCGCAGCGTGGTCTCCAGCGGGCCTCCCACGATCGAGGTCGGCTTGACCACCGATTCCGCCAGCTCGACCGACGCGATCAGGTACCGCTCGAGGCCGCCGGTGAGCCAGATCATCGGCACGAACCAGGTGAGGACCGACACGCCCAGGATGGCGAGCCCGACGACGAGCACACGGAGCCGTCGGACGCCGACCGCCACCGAGCCGAACCAGAGCGGAAAGAGCAGGACGAGCAGCGACTGGCGCATCCCGCCCGCGATGCCGAGATACCACGCGGCCAGGTACGCGTCGCTCCGGCTACCGTTGAGGGCGCGAAAGGCGAAGAACGCCACCGTGGACGCGAAGAGCGCCTCGCCGGCGTAGGTCAGCCCGACGGAGCCGTAGAACCAGAAGAGCGGGCTCACCGCCAGGAGTGTGGCGGCGGCGAGGGCGGTGGCCCGGTCGTAGACCTCGCGGGCCAGGTAGTAGACGACGAAGGTCGTCAGGCCGCTGAAGAGGACCGCGAGCGTCACGTAGGTCGCCGTCGGGTCGGCGAGCCAGGCGTTGACGATCCGGCCGACGACGACGTAGAGGATGTAGCCCGGCGGGTGCGGCTGGTGCTTCATGACGTCGTACTCGCGAAGCGCCAGCGCGAACTGCACCGCGTCCCAGTTGTAGAGCAGCCGGGCGCGGTACGGGAGCCGGGAGGCGATCGTGAGGAGCGAGAGGGCGGTCGCGACGAGGAAATCGAGGCGCGAGCTTACGTCTTGTTCTCCTCTGTCTTCTTCGCGGCGGCGGCGGTGTCCTCGGCCTTGACCTCGTTGACGCCCTTCTTGAACTCCTTGACGCTCGAGCCGAGAGACCGGGCGAGCTCCGGCAGCCGGTTCGCCCCGAACAAAATCAGGACGATCACCAGAATGATCAGAAGTTCCTGATATCCAAGCCCAAACATGTGCAGCTCCTTTCCGCGAACGACCCCAACCTTACTCCCGACCTATCCGGCGCGCAAGATGCGCCTTTCTCCCACGCGCGCGGTGACACGCCGCTGATCGAAGAACTCCAGGAGCGGAATCGCGTACTTCCGGGAAATGCCCAGCAGATCCTTGATGTCGGCCGGCCCGATCTCCTTGCGCTCGCGCAGGAGCGCCACGAGCTTGGTCTGGATCGTGTCCAGGGCGCGGGCGTGAAAGAAGAGCGACTCCTTCACCCGCACGAGCTTGCCGGCCTGGACGAGCACCTGGAACAGCTCGTGCTCTTCGCCGCCGCCGCCGAGCCCGACCCGGCCGAGCGCCTCCTCGGCGCTCGGCGGCGCGGCTTCCGCGCGCAGGAAATCGTCCTCCAAGCGGTCGACGACCCGCTGCTGGTCCGGCGAGAGGCGCACCTCGTGGGAGGCCAGGCGGACCTTGTCGCGCTCGGTCTTGACCGTCCCGTCGGCGCTCAGGGCCGAGAGCAGGAAGGCAAAGACCCGCTCGTCGGCGCCGCCGGCGCGGCTGCGGAGCTCTTCGCGCGACATGCCGGGCTTGAGCGGGCCCGCGTGGTGGAACGCCGTCAGCGTGTCCACGACGAGGGTCGAGAGCCGCGCGAAGCTCTCGGGATGGATGAACCAGTCGCGTTCCACGGCGATCACGCGGCCGGCCGCCTGGAGCGCGTCGAGGAGACCCTTGAGCTGCGCCGGGCCGAAGGGCACGCGTCCGGCGAGCGTGGCGAGCCGCACCCCCGCGGCGCCGACGTGACGGACGTGCTCCTCCAGCACTGCCTCCGGGTCGCCCGTCTGCAGCAGGGTGAGATGGGCGACCAGGGCCGGCCCTCTTCGCTTGAAGCGCGGCGGATCGACGTCGAGCAGCGTGCCACCGCCGATGGTCACGACCGGCGAGTAGGAACGCACGACGAACCGGTCGCCGGGTCGCGCGACCAGCTGGCCCTCCAGGCGAAACCTGGCGAAGCTGGTTTCGCCGGGGGCGAGCTCGGTGCGATCGAGCAGGATCGCGCGGGCCATGATCTCGCTCGTCCCCACGTGGAAGCGCACCCGGGCGCGCGAGCGGAGGGGGCGCGCCGCGTCCTTCAGGAGCTCGAGGGTTCCGTCGACGAGCATCGACGGCACGAGCGTGCCGGGCAGACCGACGACGTCCCCCCGGGCGATCGCGGCGCGCTCGAGACCTTGTAAATTCACCGCCGTGCGTTGTCCCGCTCGGGCCGACGTGACCGGATGTCCATGCGTCTGCAGCCCGCGAATCTTCGCCTCGGTCTTTCGCGGAAAGACCTCGACGCGGTCGTCGACGCCGAGCGCGCCCGCGGTCAGCGTGCCGGTGACGACGGTGCCGAAGCCCCTGACGGTGAAGACCCGGTCGATCGGAAGCCGCGGGAGCTGATCGGTCCCGCGCTGCGGCACCGACTGCGCGAGGGTGCGCAGCGCCGCGCGGAGCTCGTCAAGACCCTGGCCCGTCTTGGCGGAGACCGGGAGAATCGGCGCCCCCGCGAGAAACGTGTCGCGCACGGCGCCGGCCACGTCCTCTCGCACCAGCTCGAGCCAGTCCGGCTCGACCATATCGGCCTTGGTGAGCGCGATGAGCCCCGCCTTGATGTGCAGCAGGGAGCAGATGGCCAGATGCTCGCGCGTCTGGGGCATCACGCCTTCGTCGGCCGCGATGACCAGCATCGCCAGATCGATTCCGCCGACGCCGGCCAGCATGTTCTTCACGAACCGCTCGTGCCCGGGAACGTCGACGATCTCGATGGTGAGCCCGCCCGGCTCCTCGAGGAAGGCGAATCCCAGATCGATCGTGATCCCGCGAGCCTTTTCCTCGGGCAGGCGGTCGGTGTCGATCCCGGTGAGAGCCTTCACGAGAGATGTCTTGCCGTGGTCGATGTGCCCAGCGGTGCCGACGACGACGTGCTTTGGAGGCGCGTCGCTCACAGCCGCGCCGCCGCGAGTGTCAGCGCGCGGGCGAGAGCCTTCACTTGCCCGGGCAGCACCGTCCGGCAGTCGAGAAACAAGCGATCGTGAGTGATTCGGCCCACGACCGGCGGATCGCCGACGCGCAGCGCCTCGTCGAGGCGCATCGCGGCCGCCGAGCTCGTCCCGACGGCCACCACCACGGTCGGCAGCTCGACGGTCGGCAGCGCGCCGCCGCCCACCTGGGCGAGATCGTCGGCGAGGCTCGCGTCCAGACGTTCGCGCACGTTCGGCGCGAGCTGCCGCAGCACGCGACGCGCGCGGCTTCGTACGGAGGCGAGGGGCTCGGTCAGCATCGCGAGCGTGGGCACGGTCTCCCGCGCCGTTCCGGCCTCGTAGGCGTGGAGGGTCGCCTCCAGGGCCGCGATGGTGAATTTGTCGATCCGGAGCGCCCGGTTCCACGGATTCTTCTTGAGCCGCGAAACGATGGGGCGCCGGCCGACCACGATACCGGCCTGCGGGCCGCCGAGCAGCTTGTCGCCGGAGAACGAGACCAGGTCGATGCCGGAGGCCACGGTCTCAGGCACGGTCGGCTCGTACGGAAAGCCCCACGGGCGGAGATCGACGAGCGATCCCGAGCCGAGGTCTTCCATGACCGGGATCCCGCGCTCGCGCCCGAGCTCGACGAGCTCCCGCGAGGACACCTCGGCGGTGAAGCCCACCACGCGATAGTTCGAGGTGTGGACCTTCAGAAGCAGCGCCGTGCTGGAGGTGATCGCCTCCGCGTAGTCGCGCAGGTGCGTCCGGTTCGTCGCCCCGACCTCGCGAAGCACCGCACCGCTCCGCAGCATGATGTCGGGAATGCGAAACTCGCCGCCGATCTCGATCAGCTCTCCCCGAGAGACGATGACCTCACGGCCGTGGGCGAGCGTCTCGAGCGCCAGCAGCACGGCGGCCGCGTTGTTGTTGACCACCAGAGCGTCCTCGGCCCCGGTCAACCGCTGGAGCAGCGCCTCCACGTGGCTGTATCGGGAGCCCCGCTCCTTCCGGGCCAGATCGAGCTCGAGATTCGAATAGGACGTGGCGACGGCCTGAAGGCGCTCGAGGGCCAGCGAGCTCATCAGGGCCCGGCCCAGATTGGTGTGCAAGACGACGCCCTGGGCGTTGATGACGGGGCGCAAAGAGAAGGGACCGTCCCGCCGCGCCCGCTCCACGACACGCGCGGCCAGGGCTTCGGCGGGGACCGGCGCGGCGTGCTCCTGCAGAACGCGCGCGCGCTCCTGGTCCAGGGCCTCGCGGACGAGCGCCGTCAGGCGCGGCCGCGCAAGATCCTTCAGCTCGGCCCGGTCGGCGAGATGGCGGAGGAGCTGGTCGACCGAGGGCAGGCTGCGAAGCGCGGCGGCCGGTTCAGCGCTCACCGAGCGCGGCCTCGACCTTCTGCCGGACGCGAGCGATGACTTCTTGCGCCTCGTGGCGCCACGCCTGGGCGGTCAGCTTTCCGTCGCTCGTCGGGCGGCCTCGCCGCACCGCGTCCTCGACCAGCCCGGCCCACAGCTCGTCGAGATCCGTCGCCGACAGCCCTTGCCCGCGCAGCGCGTGCGTCCATTCGGCAGCGAGATCGTCGATCAAGCGATCGCGCTCGGACGCGAGACGCCGCGCCTTCCGGATGAGGTCGGCCAGCCTCGACGGCATCGTTATTCCTTCGCCAGCTCCCGCACCGCGTCGAACAGGTTCGCCTCGAAGCGCCCCGTCGAGGCGCACTGGTAAACGGGTGTTGGTTGCAGCTTACCGCTCGAGCCCTTGCGCTGCATGTGGGTCCGCATCTTCGAGTTCACCAGGACCCTCGTCCAGGTGCCGTTGGGCTCCACGAAGAGGGTGAAGGCAACCAGGGCCTCGCCCTCCACCCGGTCGTCGCCGACCCGGCCGCAGTCGGCGTAGACCCCGATCGGCGCGATGAAATCGTCGGAGGCGATGACACCCGAGTCGCGGGCGATCGCCCGGAGGGGCACGTTCTCCTTGGCGAGGGCGCGAACGAGGGCGGTCCAGGTCGACTCGTACCGCGCTGCCACGTCGGCGTGGTACGGGGGCGGCGCGAGCGGCGACACGTAGAGCCCGGAGCAGGCGCCGAGCAGCATGGTCCCGGTCGCCAGGGCCGCGAGCACCGGAGCGCGAACCGGGGCCGGCCGGTTACTTGTGATGGTCGATGCCGATGTACGCATCGATGAACCGTTTGACCCGCGCCTCGTCGAGCTCCTCCATCGTGTCGATCCGTGTCCACGCCGTCAGCGCGATCTTGGGCTTCATGCCCGGATACGGCGCGAGCACGACGTGCTTGTCGTAGCGCTGCACGATCGCCTTCAGCTTCGCGACGATCTCAGGGCACTCGCAGTTGTATTGCACGACCACGCCGCCGTCCTCCAGGTTGTGCACCTGGAGCTCGCGGTCGATGGGCCTCGTGTGGACGCCCCACGGCGCGATGTACGGCAGGTGCGGTCCCGACGTCGGCGGATCCGAGTTGTACGGCACGTGCGGCGAATCCACGCTCGGGATGTGGAGGTTTCCCTGGTCGGGCATCTGGGTCCCGGGGAGGTTCGCCTGCGCCCGGTAGGCGAAGTAGCCGACGACGATCGCCACCAGCACGACTACGGTGACGGCAATGGCCGTGCGCTGGCTCTTCGAAATTCGCCGGCGCGCTTTCGGCTGCCTGTCGCCTCTGGCCATGTTCGCCGCTCCTGTGGCGGAAGCGTATGGGAGTCGAACCCATCGACCGTTTGTCTAGAACGGTCCACCGGATTTGAAGTCCGGGAGGCCCACCGGGTTCCTAGACGCTTCCGACGCTGCTTCGATGACCCCCGAGAAACCACCCGAGTTTACCATCGACCCCCCGGGCCGGCCTCGGCCCTGCCCGGAGGACGGGCGCTTACCGGCGGCGGTGGCGCCACTGCGACCGGCTTCGAGCCCCTGCTACGATAGGCTGCGAGGTGGCTCCGTTAACGCGAATGGATGACCGGCCGGTCCGCGCCGCGCCGGTGTCGCCCTGGACCCTCGGCGGATTGTCCCTGGGTGAGCTCGCTCGGCGGGTTTTCCGGCGATCCCGGCAAGACGAGATCCTCGAGCGGGCCGCGGCGCTGTCGTACTACTTCGTCTTCGCGCTCATCCCCACCCTCCTGTTCCTCACCACGCTGCTCGGCCTGTTGCCGGCGTTCAACTTAATGCCGCAGCTCCTGAGCTACGTGGACCGGGTGCTGCCCAGGGACGCCGCCTCGCTGCTCAAGCGAACGCTGGCCGAGGTCGCGACCGCCGCCAGCGGACAGCTGTTCTCGATCGGGGTGCTCGCGGCCGTCCTCGGCGCCTCGAGCGGCATGCTGTCCATCATGAAGGCGCTCAACGCCGCCTACGGCATCACCGACAAGCGCAGCTGGCTGCGCAAACGGCTCG
>Ga0114129_10003564_pt1 | contig 21912 bp, 18 predicted proteins | sample RhiMetdeltSRZDD1_FD_80071 | JGI IMG/M metagenome (GOLD analysis project Ga0114129, IMG submission 80071) | Populus rhizosphere microbial communities from Tennessee, USA - Rhizosphere MetaG P. deltoides SRZDD1 (version 2) (version 2) | ecosystem: Host-associated > Plants > Roots > Rhizosphere >... | reverse complement strand
CCTGACTGCCGGTATCGGAACCGCCGCAGGCGGCCAGGATGACGGCGCAGGCCAAGAGAGCGGCGAGAGGGACGCGTCGCGGGCTCATCTCTTCCGAGTCTACGGACAGGCACCCGGGCGCGGATTCAGTAACAGCAGAGCTGCGGTGCCGCCGTAGGAGATTCTTCCGCTCGTCAGGCGAGCTCGACCGCGATCAGCACGATTGCGGCCAGCCACGCGCCTCCGAGCACGAGGAGCAGCAGCGCGAGCGGTCGAAGGGAAGGACGTCCCTCCGCCGGCGAGGTCCCTGGCTGATACGCCATGACGCCGACTTCGCCGGAGCGCGCCCGGCTCCTTCCGATGGGCTAGCGTCCGTCGGCGAAGCCGGCGGCGATGCTCGAGAGCACGGATGCGACGCTGACGAGCGCGATGAGAAGACGGGCCTTGGTCACGACGGTCACCTCCTTCCGCGTTGGGTCGATGTCAACCGGACGCAACGGACGACGATCTAGCGGCCGTCGGCAAAGCCGGCCGCGACGGCCGAGATGACGGATGCGACGCTGACGAGGGCGACGAGCATGCGAGCCTTCACGATTCCTGCCTTTCCCTGGGGGGTCTGTGGTACGGGGACTTCGCTCTCAGCGGCCGTCGGCAAAGCCGGCGGCAACGCTCGAGAGAACTGCGGCAACGCTGACGAGCGCGACCAACACGCGAGCCTTCACTTGCTCCTCCTCTCCCTGGTACAAACCGCAGCGCCGGACGGACGTCCGCACGCGTCAGTAGTTCTCGAAGAAGTCGGCGACGGGTCTCGCCACGACCGAGCCTGGATTTGCCAGAGCGATTGCCACAGGGTCGCGGGACACGGCTGCTCCTCCTCTCTTCGATCTGACCTTCGCTAGAACCTGAAGTCTTGAAGCGCCTCGGCGGCGCGGCGGTACAGCCGGGCTGCCGACCGATCGTCGCTGCGCCGCGCGGCCAGGTCTCCCTTCGCGATCCACGCGGCCGCGCGATGGCTCTCCGACGAGAGCTGCTCGAAGCTGGACTCGGCGAGATCGAACGCTTCCTCGGCCTCCGCGAGCCGGTCCTGCTCGAGCAGCGCACGGCCGAGCACGAGCTGAGCGTTGCCGATCTCGTCGAGAAAGTCGACGCGCCCGTCGAGCAGCTCGAGCGCGTGGCGTGCCTGCTCCTCGGCGAGCGCGAGCTCGCCCGTCCTGAGGTGGACCTGCGCGAGCGACGACACCGCCTGGGCGGCGTCGGCGGTCGCCCCGAGGTCGAGCGCGTGGGCGAACGCGCTCTTGAGGTAGTCCTTCGCCTGCTCCGGCTTTCCGAGCAGGAAGGTGAGGCCGCCGAGGTTGTTGAGCATCCGGCCGACGCTCTGCCGGTCGGCGATCTCCTCGTAGATCGCCTTCGCCCGCTCGGCATACGAGCGCGCCCGCACCCACTGTCCCTGCCGCTCTGCCACGAGCGAGGCCTGGAAGAACGCGTGCGCGATCGTCTGCGTGTCGCCGAGCCCCTCGGCCAGCTCGAGAGCCCGCTCGATGTCCTCGCGGGCGGCCTCGTAGTCGCGTTGCCGGCGGTAGCATCGCGACCGCCACTCGAGCACGTGCGCGCGCAAGCGGTCGCAGGGCAGGCCCGAGCCGTCGGCGACCTCGAGCGCCTGCGTGTACAGGGCCAGCGCCGTCGAGATCGACGAGAGCTTGTAACGGCAGCACCCGAGCCGGTAGAGAATCTCGGCCCGGTCGAGGTCGCTGAACGTCGGCTGCTCCGCCAGCTGCCGGGCCAACTCGACGAGCGACAGCGCCGTCCGGACGTCGCCGAGGTACATGCGCGACCACGACTCGGCGAGCCAGGCGCGCACGCGAAGCTCGTCGCTCGGGCACTCGAGCCCGTCGAGGAGGCCAGCGGCCTCCTCGTAGCCCGCGGCCTCGATCGCCGCCTCGGCCTGCACGATGACGCTCTCCGCCCGCAGGCGCTCGCGTTCCGAGACGCCCGTCTCGAGGAACTGGCGGTCGACGCCGAGGCTCTGGGCCAGCCAGTCGAGCGTCTGGGCGGTCGGCCGCGTCTTGCCGCGCTCGATCTGGCTGACGTACTCCTTCGAGCAGCGGTCGCCGGCGAGCTCGGTCTGGGTCAGGCCGCGCGCAGCCCGCAGGCGACGGACGCGGTCGCCCAGAGTCGCAGCTGCGCTCGGGTCGATTGTGGTTGCCGTGGTCCGGGAAGTTTCGCTGATTTTCGTGTTCTCCATCTTGCGGTGAAGTATAGAAGACGCGCGATCACTTCACCTTCTTACTTGACTTCTGTGGAGACGGAGGTATATTCCAAGTGGTTCGCACCTCGTCCGGGACGCCAGGTAGAGGTGCGGAATCCGTGGCGACGAATGACCCGGAGGCGCGGCTGGGCCGCAGAGCCGCCTCTCCGGGTCGTCGCCGTTTCTAGGCCCGGAGCGGCTTTGCGGGCGCTCGAGCGAGACTAGTCGACCAGCGGAACGGGTGCGCTCGCCCCCGTCAGCCAGGCCAGGCGCGAGGCGCCGATCTCGTCGAAATACTGATCGATGGGCCCGCCCAGGCGGTCGTCCGCCGCGCGCAGGAGCCCGATCGCGAGAAAGATCCAGGCCTCGGCCTCGGGCACGCGGCCTTCCGCCACGCCGCCGGCCGCCTGGGCGCGGCGATAGACAGCGGCGACGAACGCGTGCACCTCGCCGAGGTGCCTCGTCATGTAGCCGGCGATCTCCGGATCCTCGCTCGCCTCGGCCAGGGCCTGGATCCAGAGGCTCGAGACCACGTTGCGGAGGCCGGCGGCGTCGCGGTAGGCAAGCGCCATCGCCCGGATCCAGTGTGCCGGGTCCGGCTCCTCGGCGACCGCACGCTCCCAGAGCTCGCGCACCCGGGCCCAGGATTCGTCCAGACAGGCGAAGAAGAGCTCTCGCTTCGACGCGAAGTGCCGGTAGAGGATCGGCTCCGTCACGCCCGCGACCCGCGCGATCGCGGCCGTCGTCGTCCCCCGGTAGCTGCCTTCCGAGAACTCGCGCAGAGCAGAGTCGAGGACCGCCGCACGGCGCTCGGGCGCAGCCAGCCGAATCCGCTTTGTCTGGGTCATACCGCGGGCTCGGCGACGGGCACCACGTCGTGGTGAACCACCCGACGGACGAGCAACGCGGCCGTCAGGGCGCCGACGAAGGCGATCACGGCTCCCACGAGCAGCGCGGCCTGGAAGCCGTCGACGAATGCCTCGGCAGGGGAGGAACCGGTAGCGAGCGCATGCGTCTGATGTGAGGTGAGGATCGCTCCCAGGATCGCGATGCCGAGCGCGCCGCCCACCTGGCGGAACGTGTTGAGCACCCCCGACGCGACGCCCGCCTTCGCGAGCGCCACCGAGCCCATGGCGGCAGCGCTCATCGGCGTCATCACGGAGGCGATGCCGACGCCGCCGAGCACGAGCCCGGGGAAGAGATTCCAGAAGCCGGCCGACGCATCGAGGCCCGAGAAGAGCAGCAGCGAAATGCCGACCAGCGTGAGGCCGCCGGCCATCAGCCAGCGGGAGCCGACCCGGTCGGAGAGCTTCCCGGCCAGGGGAGCGATGAAAATGATCAGCACGGTCATCGGCAGGAAGATCGCGCCGGCCTGCACCGGCGAATAGCCGAGGATCCGCTGCACGAACAGGGACATGAAGAAGAAGACGCCGAACATGGCGAGCGTGACGAGCAGCGCGACGATGTTGGCCCCGGTGAAGGTCCGGTTACGGAAGAGCGAGAGGTCGAGCATGGGCGCGCGCCGGCGGTGCTCGATGAGGACGAAGAGAGCGAGACCCAAGATCGCGACGCCGAAGAGCCCGAGGATCAAGGGCGACGTCCAGCCGTACGAGTTCGCCTCGATCAGCGCGAACGTCAGGGCGAACAACGCTGCGGCCGATGTCACGAGACCCGGGAGGTCGAGGCTCTGCTCGCGCGAGGTATCCCGCGACTCCTCGATGACGATCAGGCCGACCAGCAGGCCGACGAGGCCCACGGGAACGTTGACGAAGAAGATCCAGCTCCAGTCGATGTGCTGCGTGAGGATCCCACCGAGAAGCGGGCCGATCGCGAGCGCCATCGCGGAGACGCCTGCCCAGATGCCGATGGCGAGCCCGCGCTGCCGGGGCGGAAACGCGGCCGAGATGAGCGCGAGCGTCGCGGGCATCATCAGCGCGGCGCCGGCCCCCTGGAGCGCGCGCCAGGCGATCAGCTCGCTGGCGGAGCCCGCGAGCCCGCAGGCCAGGGACGTGCCGGTGAAGAGCACCAGGCCGATCAGGAAGATCTTGCGGCGCCCGAGCAGATCGGCGAGCTTCCCGCCGGTGAGCATGAGCACGGCGAACGTGAGCGCGTAGCCGTTGACGACCCACTCGAGCTGAGAGATCCCGGCGTCGAGCGAACGCTGAATCGACGGAAGGGCCACGTTCACGACCGTGTTGTCGATCATGATCATGAAGAGCGCGAACGCGACCGCCCCGAGCGTCCACCACTTACGGTTCTCGCTGGCCAGGATCCTTGCCCGCATACGGGTTCTCCTTCCTGTTAGTAACCGCTAAGCTAGCGGCTGCTAGCCGCGCTGTCAAGGGCGCGGCGAGGACGGCGCTGTAGGGTGCGCCGGTGCTCGCGGAAGGGGAGTTCGACCGGGGCCGGACGGCCGGCTATCTGGACACGGCGACCTACGGGCTTCCGCCCCGAGCGACCGTCGCCGCTCTCGAGGACGCCGTGCGCGGCTGGCAGGAGTGGGACGACTGGCACCGCTGGGAAGAAGACGGCGAGACGTGTCGCGCGCTCTTCGCCCGGATCGTCGGCGCGGCGCCCGAGGACGTGTCGCTGCAGCCGGCCGCCTCCGCCGCGGCCGGCATCGTCGCCGCCAGCCTTCCGGCCGAGCCGGGGGACAACGTCGTCTGCTACGAGCGCGACTTCCACTCGGTCCTCTTCCCGTTTCTGGCGCTCGAGCGCCGCGGCATCGAGGTTCGCCTTCGACCGCTCGACGGCCTCGCCGACGCGATCGATGACCGGACGGCGCTCGTGGCGGTCAGCTCCGTCCAGTCGGCCGACGGGCACATCGCCGACCTCTCGGCGCTGCGCTCGGCCGACGTGCGGCTCTTCGTCGACGGCACGCAGTCGATCGGAGCCCTGCCCCTCGACCTCGGCGGCGTCGACTATCTGGCCGTCGCCGCCTACAAGTGGCTGCTCTGCCCGCGCGGGCTCGCCTTCTTCTACGTGCGCCGGCAGCGCCTCGACGAGATCGAGCCGTGGCTGGCGGGCTGGAAGTCGAGCCGCCTGCCCTACCAGCGCTACTACGGGCCGCCGCGCGAACTCACCGACGATGCGAGGCGCATGGACACGTCGCTCGCCTGGTTCCTCGCGGCCGGAGCGCGGCCCAGCCTCGAACTGCTCGCCGAGACGGGCGCCGAGCGAATCGCCGAGCATGATCTCGCGCTCGCCCGGCGCTTCTGCGACGCGCTCGGCATCCCACACGCCGGATCGGCGATCGTGCAGGTCGAGACGGCCGACGCCGAGGCGCTGCTCGCGCGGCTCGAACGAGCCGGCGTGAGGGCCGCGGGCAGGGACGGCGCCGTTCGGTTCTCCTTCCACCTCTACAACGACGAGGCAGACGTCGACCGGGCGCTCGACGTCACGCAACGCGCAAGCGGCGCGTAGCGCCGCGCGCAGCGGACGCGGGCCGAAGGCCCGCCAGGCCGCGAAGCTTCACCGAGCCCGGCAGGGCTCGGTACTGGAGGGCCGGCGCCAGCCGGATCAGCCGGTCACGCAACGCGGCCGCTAGGCCGCAGCCGTGACAGGAAAGGCTGAGCCGGCGCCAGCCGGATCAGCCGGTCACACGCCGCGGGCCGAAGGCCCGCCAGGCCGCGAAGCCTCACCGAGCCCGTTAGGGCTCGGTACTTTCGGGGTTGGCCGACCGCGCCGCTTGGATTTCGCCCCAGAGTCGCTATCCTCCGGCTCATGCGGCTCGCGCTCGCGCAGATCGACACCGTCGTCGGCGACATCGACGGCAATCGCGAGCGGATCCTCGCAGGCATCCGGGCGGCGCGCGGGCAAGGCGCCGACCTGGCGCTCTTCCCCGAGCTTGCGGTCACCGGCTACCCGCCGGAGGACCTGCTCCTGCGAACGGGCTTCCTGCGGGCGGCCTGGGAGAGCCTCGAGCAGATCGCGCGCGAGGCCCAGGGCATCGCGTGCCTCGTCGGCGTCCCCCATCTCGATCGAGACCTCTTCAACGCCTGCGCCGTGCTCGCCGACGGCGAGATCAAGGCCGTCTACCACAAGCGCTTCCTGCCCAACTACGGCGTCTTCGACGAGGACCGCTACTTCCAGTCGGGCCGCGACCTCGTGCTGCTGCGGCTCGGCGAGACGCTCGTCGGCCCGACCGTCTGCGAGGACATCTGGCAGCCGGGGCCACCGGCCACCGATCTGGCGCTGGCCGGCGCGCAGGTCGTCTGCAACATCTCCGCGTCGCCTTTCCACCTCGGGAAGGGGCGCGAACGCGAGGAGATGCTCGCCGTCCGGGCACGCGACAACACGTGCTGGATCGCGTTTGTGAACGCCGTGGGCGGCCAGGACGAACTCGTCTTCGACGGCCACTCGCTCGTGCTGAACCAGGACGGGGACATCGTCGCGAGAGCGCCGGCCTTCGAGGAGGCGCTCCTGGTTGTCGACGTCGACCCGGCCGCCGCGGTCGCCAACCGGCTGCGGGACGCCCGTCGGCGTGCGCTCGCGAGGGAACGGGCCCCGGGCGCCGAGCCCCCGGTCGTAGACCTCGGCGATCGGCCGGTGGCGGACGGACGACCGGCGCATGGAGAGCTCGCCCCCCTGCTGCCGGAGCTCGAGGAGATGCGGCGAGCACTCGAGCTCGGCCTGCGCGACTACGTCGCGAAGAACGGGTTCAGCGACGTCGTGCTCGGGATCTCCGGCGGAATCGACTCAGCCCTCACCGCGGCGCTGTGCGCCGAGGCGCTCGGGCCCGAACGCGTCATGTGCGTCTCGATGCCGTCCAGGTTCTCGTCGGCCGAGACGAGACAGGACGCGCGTCACGTCGCCGAGTCGCTCGGCGCCCGCTATCTGGAGATCCCGATCGACGGCGTCGTGGCGGCGTTCACCGAGGCCCTCGCCGAGCCGTTCGCCGGACAGGCGCCCGGGCTTGCGGAGGAGAACGTCCAGGCGCGCGTGCGCGGGACCGTCCTCATGGCGCTTTCCAACAAGTTCGGCTGGCTCCTCGTCGCGACCGGCAACAAGAGCGAATACTCGGTCGGGTACGCGACCCTCTACGGCGACATGGCGGGCGGCTTCGCGCTGCTCAAGGACGTGTACAAGACCGACGTCTTCCGACTGGCGCGCCACCTGAACGAGCGGGCCGGGCGGGACGTCATCCCCGTGTCGACGATCGAGCGGCCGCCGAGCGCGGAGCTGCGGCCGAACCAGAAGGACGAAGACTCGCTGCCGCCCTACGCCAAGCTCGATCGCGTGCTCGAGGCCTACGTCGAGCTGGATCTGACGCGGGAGGAGCTCTCCTCGAACGGGTTCGACCCGGACGTCGTCGATCGCGCGGTCGAGCTCACCGACCGGGCCGAGTACAAGCGCCGGCAGGCGCCGCCGGGCGTCAAGCTGCGGCCGAAGGCCTTCGGTCGCGACCGCCGGCTCCCGATCACGAATCGCTGGAGCGGCTAGACCTCGACGGAGGTCAGTCGGGGCCGCGCCAGGACCGGACAACGGCGCGGGCGGGCGGCGTGGTGGTCGGCGCGCCGGCGAGCGCCGCGAGTCCGCTGCGCCACGCCGCGTCCAGGTCGGCATCGGGCGGGAAGCGCCCCGAAAGCTCGAGGTGCACCATGCCGTGCGCGAACGCCCAGGCCGCTCGAGCGCGGTCCGGGTCGCCCGCGGCCCGGACGAGCGGCGCAGCCGCCCGCGCCTCGAGGCCCTCGGGCAGCCGCTCTCGGAGGAGCGGCCGCTCGGTCAGCAGGCGGTAGAGGTGCGGGTGGGCCAGCGCGAAGCGGCGGTAGGCCGCCGCGATCGCCGTCAGAGGATCCTCGCCGGAGCGCGCTGCTTCGGCGAGGACCGAGCTGACCTGCTCGAGACCGACCGCCATGAGGGCTCCCTCGAGCTCCTCCTTGCCCGCCAGGTGCTTGTACAGCGACGGTGCCTTGACCCCGAGCCGGTCGGCCAGGCGCCGCATGGTGAGCGCCTCGGCTCCGTCCTCCTCGAGCAACTCGAGAGCGGCTCGCACGATGTCCTCCCGCCGCTCGGCGCTCACCGCCGCTGGAAGCCTTCAGGCGTCCGCAGCCCGTACCCGACGCTCCGGTCGACGAAGACGTGCGCCGCCCACGCGAGCGCCCCCGCGAGCCACTCGGGACCGAGCCAGACGGAAGCCACGCCGAGCGCCACAGGGCCCACGAGCCGGTGGAGAGCGTTGTAGAGCGCGACGGCCCGGGGGTGCAGACGTCCGCGCTCCAGGTCCCGGCCGATGCCGAGCAGGAGAGCGACGTCGGGCAGGACCAGGAAGGCCCAGATCTGCCAGGTTCCCGCGCCCGCGACGGCGATTGCCGCCGCGAGACTGCCCGCAAACAGCGCGCCGTAGGCGGCGCGGCGCGCCACAGGGTGTCGATCCACGAGCACAGCGTTCATCTCTCCTCACTTGGCTAACGTTGTTAGCTAGAGGCTAGCTAACTTTGTTAACCCTGTCAACCAGCTCGCGCAACGCCGTGAACCACCGCAGGCGCTCCGGGTATGGCACCGCGGCGTTCGCCGGCGAAGTCGAGGGCAGCACGAACAGGGAGGCTTCGCACAGCCTGCGGTTCTGGAGCCCGAGCTGCGGCCGCTCCCGGAAGGCGCCGTCGTACGCGGCCTTGCCGACGAACGCGATCGCGCCCGGCCGCAGGTCGCAGGCGAGCGCCTCGAGGCGCTCGGCGGAACCCGCGAAGTCGCCGCGGCGCAGGTCACCGCTACCCCGCGTCGTGCGGCGTGCCGCATTCGTGAGGCCCAGACCGAGCTCGAGCAGCGACCATTGCTCCGCGGGCGCGAGCAGCCGCGGCGTCAGGCCGGCGTCGTGAAGGAGCCGCCAGAAATCGTTTCGAGGGTTGGCGAAATGACACCCGGCCTCGGACGAGCGGCGACCCGGGTTGATCCCGCAGAAGACGGCCCGCAGGCCCGGGCCGAGGATGTCGGGTACGGCGCTAGTCCTGATCGCTCATCGGTTCGGTTAGCGTGACGGCTGATGCCGACGCGACCCAAGGTCTTCCGCCACTCCGGGGCCCTCGAGACCGACGGGACGATACTCGCCGAGGGCACGGCCGCGGTCGACCTGCCCGAGGGCTGGACGGCAGAGCATCTGCTGCTCGCTGCGCTCGCGCGGTGCACGGCCAAGAGCCTCCGGTATCACGCCAGGGATCTCGACGTGACGGCGGCCGCGACGACCAGCAGCACGATGACGCGGCGGGAGGAGGATGGCCTCTACGGCCTCGTCGACGTCGAGATCGAGGTCGAGGTGGCCCTCGAGCCGGAGCCGCCGCCCGAGCAGCTCCGCGAGCTCCTGGACAGAGCCGCGCGGAGCTGCTTCATCGGAAACTCGCTCACAGTGCGCCCGACGTATCGGTGGCGGGTGAACGGGCGGGAGGTCAAGACATGACCGCGACTCTCGAGGCCGCTTCCCGCACAAAACCAGCCTTACGGCTGGTTCGGGCTAGAGCGTGAGCGTCGTGTCCTTCGATGTCGCCGCTGTGCGGGCGCGATTTCCGGCGCTCGCGGGCCCGACCGCGCTCTTCGACGCACCGGGCGGGACGCAGGTGCCGGAGAGCGTCGTCGAGGCGATGGCGTCGTACTTGCGAGAGTCGAACGCGAACCTCGGCGGCCCGTTCCCGTCGAGCCGCGCCAGCGACCTTCTCGTCTCGAGGGCGCACATGGTCGCGGCGGCCTTCCTCGGCGCCGGAGCCGACGAGGTCGGCTTCGGACAGAACATGACAAGCCTGAACTTCGCGCTCTCACGGGCGGCGGCCCGCGAGCTTTCCGAAGGAGACGAGATCGTCGTCACCCGGCTCGACCATGACGGCAACATTGCCCCGTGGCTCGAGCTCGCACGGGACCGCGGCGTCGTGGTCCGCATGGTCGACTTCGATCCCGAGGAGTGCACGATCGAGCTCGGCGAGCTGGAGCGCGCCCTGTCGCCGCGAACGAGGATCGTCGCCTTCCCGTGGGCCTCGAACGCGGTCGGGACGGTGACCGACGTCCGCCGAATCGCCGACCTCGCGCACGAGGCCGGCGCGCTGGCCTGGGTCGACGCCGTCCACTACGCACCCCACGGCCCCATCGATGTGGAAGCGGCCGGAGTCGACGTTCTGCTCTGTTCCCCGTACAAGTTCTTCGGCCCGCACCTGGGCGTCTTCTACGCCCGCCCAGAGCTGCTCGAGCGCTGGCGGCCGTATGCGGTGCGCCCCGTCGCCTCGCTCTCCGGTGCACCGCGCTTCGAGACCGGGACGCTCTCGCACGAGTCACTGGCCGGCTTCATCGCCGCCGTGGAATACCTGCGCTCCGTCGGTTGGGACGCGATCGGCCCCTACGAGCGCGAGCTCGGAGAGCGGTTCCTCGGCGGGCTGCCGGCAAGCTTCCGCCTCCACGGGCTGCCGACGATGGCCGGCCGTGTGCCCACCTTCGCGATCAGCCATCGGAGCACCTCGCCCGCCGAGATCGCCGAGCGCCTTGCGGAGCGCGACATCGCGGTGTGGCACGGCGACTACTACGCCGTGGAGGTCATGGCGAGCCTCGGCCTGAAGCGCGGCGCGGTGCGCGTCGGAATCGTCCACTACAACACTTCGGACGAGGTCGACCGGCTGCTCTCCGAGCTCGAGCGACTCACGTAGCTCCGTCAAGGACGCCCGGCCGGCCCAAAAGTCCGATTGCCGGGCAGCCGATAAGAAGGTGTGCCCTCCTTCGGCCTGGTCCATGCCCTCTCGCGGCGTTGGGTTGCGATCGTGCTGGTACTCGCCCTCGGCGTCACGCTCTCCGTCGGCGCGTACTACGTCCTGCGGGCACAAGAGCGCCGGTCGATCGAGAACGACGTCCGTGAGGAGGCAAAGCTGCGTGCGGAAGCCGTGGCGGACGAGCTCGACGACGCGCTCGCGGCAGTTCGCGCGGTCCGCGCTCTCCACGGGTCCTCCGACGACGTCAGCCGCGAGGAGTTCGATGCGACCGCCGGCAAGCTCCTCGAGTCCTCGGCGGCGCTCGAAGGGATGGGGTGGGCACCGTACGTGCCGGACGCTCGTCGCGACGCCTACGAGCGTCTCGCGGGCCCCGACGGCGCGCCGGGCTTTCGGTTCACCGAGATGGGCTCGGAGGGAAGGCTCGTGCGCGCCGAGCGCCGGGAGGCCTACTACCCGGTCTACTTCGCCGTGCCGGAGGCGGCGACCGGCCTCCTCGGCTACGACCTCGGCTCGGACGGGCAGCGGCAGTCCCTCCTCGCGGAGGCGCGCGACTCCGGCCGCGTGGTTGCCAGCCCGGGGCTGCGGCTGCCCGAGACGAAGAAGCGCCGCTACGTCCTGCTGGCCCCCGTCTACCACCCGGGCGCCGTGACGAAGACCCTTCGTCAGCGGCGTGAGGCGATCGCGGGCTTCGCGGTCGCGATACTCAGCCCCGCCTCGCTGCTCGACCACGCAGTGGTGGCGTCTCAGGCCGGGGGCATCGAGACCATGCTCGTCGACCGAACGGAGCCCGTCGAGCGGCTGCTTGCCTTTCGGGATTCCGCAGGCGGTCGGCCCGCGGATTCCCTGGCGGCCGCAGAGCGGCGAATGGCGCGGGTGGGAGACCGGTACCGCAACGAGTTTCCATTCGGGCTCGGCGGGCGCAGCTGGGCCCTCGTCGTCGCCCCGAGCCCCGAGTACACGGCCGCAGTGTCGACCTGGCTTCCGTGGGGAGGGCTCGTGCTCGGCCTCGCCGTGACGACGTTGTTGGCCCTGCGGCTGGCCCGCGGCTCCCTGCACACGGCACGCATCGAGCGGCTCGTCGAGGACCGCACGATGGAGCTCAGCGAGGCGAATGCCTCGCTGCGAGAGACGGGCGACCGCCTGAGCGCCCTGGTGGAGGCGTCACCGCTCGCGACGATCAGCCTCGACCTCGACGGCAAGGTGACTTCCTGGAGCCAGGCCGCCGAGCGCCTGTTCGGCTGGACCGCCCGTGAGGTCGTCGGCACGCAGCCGCCGAATGTGTCCGAAGACCGCCGCACCGAGCTCGACGAATACCGCCGCCGGTCACTCGAGGGCAACGAGGTCCTGCAGGCGGAGAGCCAGCTGCTGCGTCGCGACGGCTCGGTCGTCGACGTCATGACCTACATCGCGCCGCTGCACGACGAGCTCGGGCGACCGAGCGGGAGCATGACCGTGGTCGCCGACATCACGGAGCGAAAGCAGGTGGAGGAGGCGCTCCGAGAAAGCGAGGAGCGCTTCCGGACGGCCTTCGACGAGGCGGCCGTGGGGATGGCGATCACGGGCCTCGACGGCAATTTCCGGCGGGTCAACCGCGCGCTGTGCGACATCGTCGGCTACTCGGCCGAGGAGTTGCTGCAGATGCGCTTCCACGAGGTCACCCACCGCGAGGACCGAGAGGACAACGTCGCCGCGCTGCAGGCCTTCGTGGAGGGCGGCGGCCGCGTCCTCCGGCTCGAGAAGCGCTACGTGCACCGGAACGGCGACGAAGTCTGGGTGCTGCTGAACATCGCACTCGTCCGGGACGCGGGCGGCACGCCGCTCTACTTCGTGACCGAGATCCAGGACATCACGGACTGGAAGCGAGCGGTTCAGGCCCTGCGGGAGAGCGAGGAGCGGTTCCGCCTGATGGCCGACAGCGCCCCGGCGCTCGCCTGGATGTCGGAAGCCGACGGCCGGCCTGCGTTCTACAACCGCGGGTGGCTCGACTTCACCGGCCGCACCCTCGAGGAGGAGCTGGCCCAGCTGAACAGCGCCATCCACCCGGACGACATCGCCGCCACGACGGCGTCGTTCGCCGAGGCGATCGCGGCCCGGACGAGCTGGGAGGGCGAGTACCGGCTGCGCCGCCACGACGGCGTCTACCGATGGATCTCGGACTGGGCCGTTCCGCGCTTCCTCCCCGACGGGTCGTACGCCGGTCTCACGGGAGTCGCCGTCGACATCACCGAGCGCAAGCAGGCCGAGGAGGAGCGCGAGCGCCTGCTCGCCTACGAGCGGGAGCAGGTCGAGCGTCTGCGCGAGCTGGACGTGCTCAAGGACGACCTCGTGGCGACCGTCTCCCACGAACTGCGAACGCCGCTCACGAACATCCTGGGCTACGTGAATGTCGCGGTCGGCGTGATCTCGGACGGAGAGGGCCGCAGGCTTCTCTCCGTGATCGAGCGCAACGCAAAGCGGCTGCTCAATCTCGTCAACGACCTGCTTGTCGTCGCCCAGGTCGACTCAGGGAAGCTCACGATCCAGAACGAGCAGGTCGACCTGCCGGCGCTCGTTCGCGAAGCCGTGGAGAGCGCCCGCGCGGCGGCGCAGCTGAAGGGCCTGAGCTTGCTGCTCGAGGCCGAGCCCGTCGAGGGCTTCCGCGGCGACCAGCCGCGACTCGTCCAGCTCGTCGACAACCTGGTCGGCAACGCCATCAAGTTCACGGCGTCTGGCGGGCAGGTGACGGTGCGGGTCGGCACGCGCGCCGGTACGGCGTTCCTCGAGGTCGAGGACTCGGGGATCGGCATCGCCGAAAAGGATCTGAACCGGCTCTTCGAGCGTTTCTACCGGGCCGCCGAGGCACGGCAGGAGGCTGTCCAGGGAACCGGTCTGGGGCTGACGATCGTCCGCGCCATCGCGGAAGCCCACGGTGGCTCGGTCACGGTTCGCAGCGCTCCGGGAGAAGGCGCGACCTTCAGGGTCGAGCTCCCGCTACAGGCTTCCAGACGCGCTGCCGCGTAGACGGCAAAGCCCGACGCTCAGCCGCCCGCGCGCTCCGCCGGTCCTGCGCCTCCGGCCCGTTCGAGGTCGGTAGCATGCGCGCGTGGCGTCCTTCGAACGTACGACCCTGAACAACGGCCTCCGCGTCGTCACGGCTCCCATGCCGCAGGCGAAGTCCGTCGCCTGCTTCGTGATGATCGCCGCGGGATCGCGCTACGAGACGCGGGAGAGCAACGGCATCGCGCACTTCGCGGAGCACATGTTCTTCAAGGGCACCGACCGCCGGCCCACCGCCAGGCACATCGCAGGCGAGATCGACGCCATCGGCGGAGAGTTCAACGCCTTCACCGGCAAGGAGTACACGGGCTACTACGTCAAGTGCGCCGCCGAGCACCGCGACGTCGCGCTCGACGTCCTCGTCGACATGCTTCGGCACTCGAAGTTCGACGAGGAGGAGATCGAGCGCGAGAAGGGCGTGATCGTCGAGGAGATGAACATGTACTTCGACACGCCGCGTGACTTCATCGACTCCGTCTACGACGACCTGCTCTTCGGCGACCAGCCCCTCGGGTGGGACATCATCGGCACGAAGGAGACGGTCCGCTCGGCCACGCGCGAGTCGTTCTTCGACTACCTCGACCGCTGGTACCGGTCCCCGCGGATCGTCGCCGGGGTCGCAGGGGCGCTCGGCGACGGTCTCCATTCCCGGCTGGAGGAGCTGCTCGGCGACGTGCAGGACGGCTCGACGAGCGGCCCGCCGTCGGTGGTTCTCCCGCAGGGCGGTCCGAGAGTGCAAGTGCATACGAAGCAGAGCGATCAGGCGCATCTGCGCTTCGGCGTCCCGAGCTATCCGATCGACCATCCCGACCGGTACGCGCTCGGCCTGCTCGCCACCGTCCTCGGCGGCGGCATGTCGTCGAGGCTGTTCACCGAGGTGCGCGAGCGCCGCGGCCTCGCCTACTACGTGTACGGCTACAACCAGGGCTACACGGACACCGGCACGCTGTTCTCACAGGCGGGTGTCGACATCAACCGGATCGACGACGCCGTCACGACGATCGCGGGCGAATTCGCGCGTATCGCCGCCGAGCCGGTCGACGCCGAGGAGCTCGAGAAGGCGCGCAACTACGCGAAGGGACGCCTGATCCTGTCTCTGGAGGACCCCAAGGGCATGATCATGTTCGGCCTGCGCGGCGAGGTGCTCGAGGACCGGGTCCGCGAGCCGGACGAGGTGCTCGCTGGATACGACGCCGTCACCGCCGAGGACATCCAGCGCGTGGCAGTCGAGCTCGTCCGCGAGGAGCGCCTCAACCTGGCGCTGATCGGCCCCTTCGAGGACGGCTCGCGGTTCGAGCCGCTTCTCGCGCTCTCCGCCTGACCCGCTCGGCTCTCCTGGCCGGACTCGACGATCCCGTACCATCCGCGCCGTGAGCCCCCAGGGTCCCGGTAGGGGCGAGCCCGAATACGAGCGCCGCGACGCGGATCGCTACCACACGGGGCGCGAGGACTGGTGGACGGAGCGCGCCTCTGGTGAGGACCGGACGGCCGATCGGGCCCTCGGCAGCGTGCACGAGCCCGCCCGCGAGACCCCGGTGTACGACGAGACGGACGTGCTCGTCGTCGGCGGCGGGCCGGCCGGCTGTGCCGCCGCCGTTGCGGCCTCTCGCCTGGGGGCCCGGGTAACGCTCGTCGAGCGCTACAACCACCTCGGCGGGCTCTCGACCGGTGGGCTCGTGATCTGGATCGACCGCATGACCGACTGGGAGGGCCATCAGGTCATTACCGGCTTCGCATCCGAGATCCTCGAGCGGCTGCCGGACGACGCGATTGCCGGCGCGCCCCCCGAGCTCTGGGGCTCGACGGACGACGACGCGGTGGCCCACTGGCGCGAGCGCCTGAGCGCCTTCCGTGACACGGTCACCTGGTCTCCCATGATCGACCCGGAGTGGCTCAAGGTCGTTTCCGCCGACCTCCTCACCGAAGCCGGGGTGCGGCTCCTCCTGCACACGTGGGTGGTTGCCCCGGTCCTCGACGGGCGCGCGGTGCGCGGTGTGCTCTTCGAGAGCAAGGAGGGCCGCCGCGCCATCCTCGCGAAAGTCGTGGTCACGCCCACGGGCGATCTCGACGTCTGCGCAGGCGCCGGCGCTGCGTACGAGTCCGACGTCGAGGCCGAGGGCAGCAACGTCCAACACTGCGTCAACACGGCATGGACGTGGGCCGGCGTCGACTTCGTCCGGTGGCTTCAGTTCAAGCACGGCGAGCCGCCGGCATACCAGGCGCTCCTCGACGCGGGCCGCGAGGCACTCGGCTACCTCGAGACGCCGCATGTCGCGTGGCGCGACGACATCGTCCTGTTCCTCGGCCCGCGCCTCGCCGGTTACAGCGCGCTCGAGATCGCCGACCTCACGAGCGTGGAACTCGAATCGCGCAGGCGCATGGTCGCCCATCTGGACTTCTTTCGCCGGCATGCGCCGGGGTTCGAGCACGCCTGGCTGCTGCTGTCGGCGCCGCAGATCGGTGTCCGCCACACGCGCCGGCTCGTCGGGGTGCAGAAGCTGGCGAGCGCCGACTGGAAGGCCGGGGCCCTGCATGACGACGAGATCGGCGTCTCGCCCTCCCCGTCGCAGAAGTTCGCGAACGTGTCGGTTCCGTACGGGGCGCTCGTGCCGGAGAAGCTCGACAACGTCCTCGTCGGGGGTCGTCACGTAGCCACGGACGCGCCGACGCAGGCGTTCGTGCGCGAGATCCCGCAGTGCTGGCTGACCGGACAGGCGGCGGGGACCGCGGCGGCGATCTCGGCGGGGACAGGCACGCTTCCCAGAGCAATCGACGTCGCGGAGCTCCGGCAGGAGCTGCGCAGGCAGGGGGTCTATCTCCAGCCCGAGCGCGCGCCCGCCACGTCGAGAACGTAGGCGAGCGCGAACTTCCGGAAGCCCACGGAGCGCGTTTCGCTATCGTCGAACGCGTGAGTTATCCGGTCGATCACGCCGTCGAGCTGATGGCCGCCTACGGCGCCGAGCTCGAGCGTCGCATCCCGGCCGGCTGCCAGATCTTCGACGCTCACCTCCACTGCGGGACCGATATCGACGGCACCCACAGCCCGCTGGAGGACGTGCTCGCCTTCCTGCGCCACTCCGGCGCATCGCGGGCGTTCTGCTTCTGCCTGGACGAGCCTGACCGTCATCCCGCCTTCCGCGCGGCGAACGACCGCACGCTGGCAGCCGCAACCGAGTCGGACGGGATGCTGATCCCGTTCGCACGCCTGGATCTCGCCGAGGGGCCGGTCGAAGAGGCGACCCGGTGCCTCGACCGCGGGGCGTTCGGCATCAAGCTCCACCCCCGGGCACAAGCGTTCCTGCTCAACGACGAGCGGCTCGACGGCGTCTTCGCGCTGGCCGCCGAGCGCCGCGCTCCGATCCTCATTCACGGCGGCCGCGGTCTGCCCCCCGTCGCCGCGGACCTGCTCCGGCTCGTCGAGCGCTATCCGGCGTCGCAGCTCATCATCGCGCACGGTGGGATCGCCGACCTCGCGGCCCTCGCGGATGCGTTCGCAGGGCATCAGGGCGTCTACTTCGACACGTCGCTCTGGGGCGTGGTCGACCTGCTCGACCTCTACAGCCGAGTCTCCCCCGAGCAGCTGCTCTACGCGTCCGACTTCCCCTACGGCGGCCAGCCCGCGCAGCTGCTGCTCGATCTGCGCATCGCCGAGCTCGCCGGCTACAGCCGAGAGGAGCTGGAGGGAATCCTCGGTCGCAACGCGAGGCGGATCGCAGACCGCGAGGACCCGCCGCCGCTGTCGCCCCCGAAGCTCGGGTCGAGGGCGTTCCGCCAGCCGATCGCGATGGCGCGCATCCATACGTACCTGACGATGGCAACGCCGCTCCTCTGGACGCGCCAGCCCGACACGATCGGCGCGCTCGGCCTCGCGCTGAACGCCGCCGCCGAGCAAGACGGTCAGGCTGAGGTTCGCGAGCAGATCATCGACCTGCTCTCCTGCGCCCGCGATCTGTGGGTGAGCGCGCCCGAGCTCGAGGAAACGGAGCGGATGCAGCAGATGCGCCTCGCGTTCCGCCTCGTCCATCTCGCGGACATCGAGTCGCTCACGGCTCAGCCGTGATCGCGGCCGTCGTCCTCGCGGCCGGGGCGGCAACGAGGTTCGGTGCGGCCAAGCAGCAGCTTCTGCTCCCGTATGTCCTGCGCCGGGTGCGCGAGGCCGGGATCGGGACGACGGTCGTGACGCTCGGCGCCTACGAATTCCCCGTCGAGGGAGCGACAGTCGTCACCGCGGCCGACTGGGACGACGGCCCCGGCGCATCGCTGCGCGCGGGCCTCGGTGCGCTTCCCGACGACGCCGACGCGGCGGTCGTCTGCCTCGCGGACGGTCCGCTGATCTCGCCCGAGGCAATCAAGCGGGTGGCGGCGGCGTGGGAATCGGGCACCGCCGACGTCGTTGCCGCAAGCTACGGCGACGTCCGCGGGCATCCGGTTTGCATCGGCAGGGCCGCATGGGCGGCGCTGCCGGACGCGGGCGGCCGCGAACTCGAGGCCGTGCTCGTTCCTTGCGACGATCTGGGGGACCCCGCCGACGTGGATACGCCGGAGGACCTCCGCCGGATCGAGCAGCTGCTTGCCGAGTGACCTGCCGCCGCGCGCTCAGGCGAGCGGCGTGCGCAGCGAGAGCAGTCGCTCCTTCAGCTCGGTCGGCATCGGCTCCTCGCAGCAGCGCTTGACGTACATGCGCAGGCTCTCCTCGAAGCGGTAGCGCTTCGCGCAGTAGCCGCAGGCCGCCAGGTGGCCCTCGGCTTCGGCCCGCTCCTCGGCCGTGAGCTCACGATCGACATATGGCTGGAGCAGCTCCTCGCATTTCGCGCAGGGCCCTGTCTCGCCGCAGTCGCCGCTCACGCTTTCCCCCCTCCGTTCACGCCGTCCTCCCTCTCATCATGCCCGAAGCGCCTTCTCCGCCAGCTCATGCTTCAGGACGCGCCTGCCGCGATGCAGCCGCGACATCACCGTCCCCACGGGGATGTCGAGGATCTGCGCCGCGTCCGTATAGCTGAAGTCACCGATGTCGACGAGGACGATCACGTCGCGGAAGTCGTGCGGGACCGCAGCGAGCGCGCTCACGACCTCGTCCTGTGACAGCCGTTCGACGATCCGCTCCTCGTCGCTCGATCCGCCCGCCTCCTCGAGACGGTTGTAGAGGAAGTAGTCGCCTTCCTCGATCGGCTCGAAAGCCGGCGCCCGCTGCTCGCGACGGCCCCGATCGATGTTCAGGTTCGTCAGGATCCGGAACAGCCACGCGCGCAGGTTCGTTCCCGGTTGGAACGACCGCCAGTTGCGAAACGCGCGAGCGTACGTCTCCTGGACGAGGTCCTCGGCCTCTTCCCGGCTCGAGACGAGCCGCCGTGCCACGCGGTAGACCTGATCGGAGAGCTCGAGCGCTTCCTCCTCGAAGCGCACGCGGTCGCGCGCCTCCACGGCGATGCGGCGCCCGTCGGACGACTCGGTCTCGCTCACGATCGCGGACGCTACCACCTATAGACCGTAGGAACGGCCTGCAAGCACGCACTATTCCCAAGCAAGGGCGAAGCCGGCGCAGCGGACGCCGCCAGGCGGCCGCGAAGGTTCGCGCGCGAAGCGCGCACGGTGCGGCGCGAAGCGCCGCGCCGCTGGCGGGTGAGCGGCCGGCTCGGCCGGCCGCGACCCACGATCGCCGAGCCCGCAGGCCTCGGCACGGTCTTTCGCGCAAGATCAGCCGCTAGCCGGCTGGTCGGAATCCCGCGCGCGCCAGCGCGGCGAGAATGATTTCGCGATCGACCAGCTCGTCGTTCCACGAGAGCGACACCTCGCCGACGAGGTTGGCCCGCGCGGCCTCGATGCCGTCGACGCCCTGGAGCGCGGCACCGAGCCGCATGACGCAGCGTTCACAGCGGATGCCGCTCAGCTGAAGCGTCTCCGACTGCAGGGCCACGCGCCGAATGGTAGTTACCGCCGCTAGGCCGCAAAGAAAAGGCGAGCCGGCCCGGGAGGAGGGGCCGGCTCGCTGGGGGGAGAATTGGCCGGAGACCCGGGCAGGCGAGTCGGGCCTCCGGCCGTTCGTGTGCTTCCGGAGCCTCCGTGGCGTCGGTTCGGCTCGTCCCCAAGGGAGGATGGTGGGGGGTGTTCGGAAGCTGGCCCCTGGACTGCGGGGCCGCGGTCGCCTAGCCCGATTGGGTGGTGGGCTGGCGGCCAAGCTCAACCGTGATGGTCAGCGTGGATCCGTCGCGGTTTACCTCCAGTTGAACGTTGTCGCCGGGCTTCATGCCGAGGATGAGCTCACGCAGCTGGTCGGGATCCGTAATCGGAGTCCCGTCTACGGCAGTGATGACGTCGCCTCCGATCGAGTAGCTCTGGCCGTTGACGATGACCTGGGAATCGCCGCCGCGAAGACCTGCCTGTGCGGCTGGGCTGCCCGGGCGAACGACGGCGATGAGAACGCCCTTGTCGACCGGGAGATGGATGGCGTCGGCAAGCTCCGAGGTGATGGGCTCCATCTCGATGCCGAGGAAAGCCCGTTCCACCTTGCCCGTCTGGATCAGCTGTGCAGCAACGTCCTTCACCGTGTTGACGGGAACGGCGAACCCGACGCCGACGTTGCCCTCGGAAACGCCGCCTGTCTCGATCTGAGAGTTGACGCCGATGACCTCGCCCTGCGTGTCGATGAGGGGGCCGCCCGAGTTGCCGTGATTGATCGCGGCGTCGGTCTGGATCGCCTCGTCGATCGTGAAGCCGTTCGGCGCCGTGATCTGACGCTGCAGGGCGCTGACGATGCCCTTCGTCACGGTTCGGTCTAGCCCGAAGGGATTCCCGATCGCGACGACCTCGTCGCCCACCTGCACCTCGTCGGAATCGCCGAGCGGCAGGGGGGTCAGCGCGTTGGCCGGAAGCTCGACCTCGAGGACCGCGAGGTCAGTGGACGGGTCGACGCCGACGACCGTGGCGGTCACCGAGTCTCCACCGGAGAACGTGACCTCGACTTCCTGCGCGTTCTGGACGACGTGGTAGTTCGTGACGATGTGGCCGGCCTTGTCGATGACGAAGCCCGAGCCCTCGCCGAGCGGCACCTGCTGAGGGTCGTCGGGCGCCAACGGATCGGCACTCCCACTCGCCTGTCCCACGGAGGTGACGCGGACGACACCGGGGCCGGAGCGCTTGTAGATCTCGGCGACCGAGAGGGTGGTTCCCTGCGGCTGGAACGTGTTGGACTGCGAGGGGGCAGGCTGGGTCTGGGTGGAAGACGACACGGACGCGGTACTGGCGGTCGAGGAAGTCGTGACCGCCGCCGGCACGGCAACGGTCGTCGTCCCGCCGCCGTCGTCGATCGCGTAGCCGACGCCGACTGCGGCGCCGGCACCGATCAGCCCTGCCGCAATCAGCGGGGCTGCGTAGAGGATCCCGCGCCGAAACCGCCCGGGTCCGCGTCCGGGGGACGTCTGGCTTTCGCCGCTCGTCGCCTGCTCCCGGGCCGTTTCGTCGTCCACGGCCCCGGTTATATCCGGGCAGTCTTAATCCGCTGTTGCGGGCCGTTAAGCGCGCATGAAGGGTGGCTTAAGGTCTGTTCGCGCCGGCTAGGCGAGCCCGCGATCAGACGAGCGCAAGCGTGTCGACCCGGCCGGGATGCGAGGCCTCGAAGGCGCCGATGTCGGACTCGTGGCGCAGCGTCAGACCGATGTCGTCGAGCCCGTTCAGCAGGCGGTGGCGCTGGAACGGATCGAACGGGAAGGCGATGACCTCGGCGCCGGCGGTGATCGTCTGCTCCTCGAGATCGACGGTCATCTCGGAACCATTCTCGGTGTCGACGAGATCCATCAGGGATCGAACCTCGTCGGGCGACAGCGTGATCGGCACGAGACCGACCTTCACGCAGTTCGAGACGAAGATGTCCGCGAACGACGGCGCAACGATGACCTCGTAGCCGGAGTCCTGGAGCGCCCATGGCGCGTGCTCCCGGGAGGAGCCGCAGCCGAAGTTGCGGCCCGCAAGCAGGAT
>Ga0114129_10003562_pt1 | contig 21922 bp, 18 predicted proteins | sample RhiMetdeltSRZDD1_FD_80071 | JGI IMG/M metagenome (GOLD analysis project Ga0114129, IMG submission 80071) | Populus rhizosphere microbial communities from Tennessee, USA - Rhizosphere MetaG P. deltoides SRZDD1 (version 2) (version 2) | ecosystem: Host-associated > Plants > Roots > Rhizosphere >... | reverse complement strand
GTCGCGCTTCATCGGACCAAAGGCCGGCGTCGTCTCCGGATGCGCGCTGATCGTCGACTATGTTTTGACGATCACCGTCTCGATCGCCGGCGGCGGCAATGCCGTCTTCAGCTTCGTCGGACCCTCGCTCCATCGCTGGAAGCTGCCAGCGGAGTACGCGACGATCGCACTGCTCATCGTCCTGAACCTGCGCGGCGTCAAAGAGTCCGTCAAGGTTCTCCTGCCGATCTTTCTCGTATTCCTCGCGACGCACGCCCTCCTGATCAGCGGCGCCGTCCTGGCGCACGCCGGCGCAGTGCCGCAGGTCGCCGCGAGCGTTTCGACCGGTTTCTCCACGGGTCTCGCGACGCTCGGCTGGACGGGAATGCTGATGCTCTTCCTGCGCGCGTATTCCCTCGGAGGTGGAACGTTCACCGGGATCGAGGCGGTATCCAACGGGCTGCAGATCATGCGGGAGCCCCGCGCCGAGACCGGTAAGCGCACGATGACCTACATGGCCGTCTCGCTCGCCGTGACGGCGTCCGGCATCCTCGTCGGTTACCTGCTCCTCCACACCCGGCCGGCGGCGGGAATGACGATGAACGCGTCGCTCGCGGAGGCGGTCTTCGGAGGGTGGCGTCTCGCCGGAGGGAGCATCGGCTACTCGCTCGTCCTGATCACGCTCGTCTCCGAGGGGATGCTCCTGTTCGTCGCCGCGCAGGCGGGATTCATCGACGGGCCGCGCGTCATGGCCAACATGGCCGTCGATTCGTTCTTCCCCCATCGCTTCGCGGCGCTCTCCGAGCGCCTCACGATGCAGAACGGCGTGCTCCTGATGGGCGGAGCGGCGCTCGCGATGCTCTTCTACACCCGGGGCGACATCCACACTTTGATCGTCATGTACTCGATCAACGTCTTCGTGACGTTCACGCTATCGCAGCTCTCGATGACGAGGTTTTTCCTGGGGCGCCGTGATGCGCCCTCGCGCGAGCGGAACCTGACGCTCCACGTCGTGGCGCTCGTCATGTGCGCGACGATCCTCGCGATCACGATCTACGAGAAGTTCTCGCACGGCGGCTGGCTGACGGTCGCCATCACGACGGTCGTCGTTCTCCTCTGTTTCGCCATCCGCGCGCACTACGACCGCGTCCGGAGCGGTCTGCGAAAGCTCGACGAGATCCTGGGCTCGCTTTCGACGCGCGGCGAGCCCAACCGCGGCCCACTGGACCGGAACGCTCCGACCGCGGTTCAGCTCGTGAACGGCTTCAACGGGCTCGGCATCCACACCCTGCTGTCGACGCTGCGGTTCTTCCCGGGACTCTACAAGCAGTTCGTCTTCGTCTCCGTATCGGTCGTCGACTCCGGCGTGTTCAAGGGCAAGGAAGAGGTCGACGCCCTGCAGAGGCAGACCGCCGAGGATCTCGCGAGCTACGTTCGCGTCGCCCGCGGCCTGGGTTTCCCGGCGGAGGCGCTAACCGACGTCGGCACAGAAGTGCTCGAAGTCGCGACGAGGCTCTGCGCCGACGTTTCGCATCGCTATCCCAAGGCGACGATCATCACGGGCCGGCTCGTCTTCCGCAAAGAGGCGTGGTTCGACCGGGTCCTCCACAACGAGACGCCCAAGCTCATCCAGCAACGGTTGCAGTGGCTCGGCGTTCCGATGGTGGTCCTGCCGGTTCGCGCGCAGGTGTGAGCCGCGACGAGCCATGAGGGTGATCTCGAGATCCCGCAGGGACTCCATCGCCGCGGCGTTCACGTTCCTCGCGGTGGCGAGTCTCGCTCCGGCCGGCGCCGCGGCGGCGATCTCGATGCGAGCCGGATTCCGAAGCGCTCTCTGCATCGCGGCACTGGTCGGATACACGTACTTCGCCGGACAGGCGGTGCGGCTCTGGCAGGGACGCCGGTGTCCCTCTCTTCGCCGATCGGCGTGGCGGCGCCACTTCCTTCCCCGGGAAAACCGCGCGCCATCCGCCTCGCGCAAGTCCCGCTTAGCGGTGCCCGGGCGCCGGAGCGCGTGACGTAGGATCTCGCCATGAGCGCCCTTCCGAAACGCAAGCTCGGACGGCAGGGGCTCGAGGTCTCGGCAATCGGCCTCGGCTGCATGGGCATGAGTCAGTCCTACGGCGCGGCCGACGAGACCGAGTCGATCGCCACGATCCACCGCGCGCTCGAGCTCGGCGTCACGTTCTTCGACACCGCCGAGGTCTACGGTCCGTTCACGAACGAAGACCTGGTCGGCCGCGCGCTCGAGGGCCGGCGGCGCGACGTCGTGATCGCGACGAAGTTCGGGTTTCGCATCGTCGAGGGAAAACAGTCCGGCTTCGACAGCCGGCCGGAGCACGTCCGGGAGGCCGTCGAGGGGTCGCTCTCGCGCCTTCGGACCGATTCCATCGACTTGCTGTACCAGCACCGGGTCGATCCGGCGGTTCCGATCGAGGAAGTCGTCGGCGCGATGTCGGACCTCGTGCGCGAGGGCAAGGTGCGCTACCTCGGCCTCTCCGAGGCGGGCGAGAGCACGATCCGCCGCGCCCACGCCGTGCACCCGATTTCGGCGCTCCAGAGCGAGTACTCGCTGTGGGAGAGGAATCTCGAAGCGCGGATCATCCCGCTTCTGCGCGAGCTCGGAATCGGCCTCGTCCCGTTCGCCCCGCTCGGCCGCGGGTTCCTGTCGGGCGGCGCGAAGCGGGCCGAGGAGTATCCCGACGACGACTTCCGCAAGGGCGACCCGCGCTTCGCCGGAGAGAACTTCGACTCGAACATGCAGGCGGCCGCCGCCGTGCGCGAGCTGGCCTCGAGAAAGGGTCTGACGCCCGCGCAGGTCGCGCTGGCGTGGCTCCTGCACCGGGGGGAAGACATCGTCCCGATCCCGGGCACCAAGCGGCGGCGGTATCTCGAAGAGAACGTCGGCGCTGTGGCGATCCGGCTGTCCCCGGCAGAGATGGGCGCGCTCGACGCCGCGCTCGCCCCGGAAAGAATTGCCGGGCCGCGGTACAACGAGAAGCTGATGGCGACGATCGACCGGTGATGGACGCCCACTCGCTCTCCGCGAAGACCTGCGTCCCGTGCCGGGGCGGGATCCCGCCTCTCACCGAGGAAAAGGCGCGCGAGTACGCCGCGGCGACTCCGGAGTGGACCCTCACCGAAAACGGCACCCGCCTCTTCCGCCGTTTCGAGTTCAAAGACTTCAAGGCCGCGATGGAGTTCGTCAACCGAGTCGCGGACCTCGCGGAGGGGGAGGGCCATCATCCGGACATCACGATCCACTGGAACAAAGTCGAGCTGACGCTCTGGACTCACAAGATCGGCGGCCTCCACGAGAATGACTTCATTCTCGCGGCGAAAGTCGACGGGCTGCTGGAAAGCCCTCCCTTGCCGTCGGACGTCGCCGGCTAGGTCTTCTTCCCCGGAAAGACCACCAGCACCGCGCCGAACACGCCGACTCCGAGCGAAATCCAGCGCAGGGTCTCCCAGGTGTCGCGCTTCTTGCGCTCCTCGGTCGAGAGGGCGGCCCGGACTTTTCCCTCGACCGAGTCGTAGCCCCCTCTCTCGCGCGTCGCGAGAAGAAAACCGGCCAGGCCGACGACGAGAACGATGATTCCGACCTGTCGCATGCGTGGCTTCAGTACCGCGGCATACCGGGCTCGATCACCTCCGCCCAGCGATCGATGCCGCCGGCGAGGTTCCGAACCTTCCGGAACCCGGCGTCGTGGAGGAACTGCACGGCCTTCGCGCTGCGGCCGCCCATCTTGCAGTGCACGACGATCTCGTCGGCCGTCGAGAGACGATTGACGTTCTGCGGAAGCGTCCCGAGCGGGATCTTCAGCGATTCGGGGAACGCGCAGATCGCGAACTCGTGCGGCTCGCGCACGTCCACGAGGACGAAGTCGTCGCCGCGATCGCGCATCGCCTTCAACTCCTGGACGGTGACCTCGGGGATCCGGCCCGTCGCCGTCGCGACTCTCGCCTCCTCCTGCGGAATGCCGCAGAACTGCTCGTAGTCGATGAGCTTCGTGACGGTCGGATTCGGTCCGCAGATCACGCAGTCCGGGTTCTTGCGGAGCTTGAGCTCGCGGAAGCGCATCGAGAGCGCGTCCACGAGCAGGAGCCGCCCGATGAGCGGTTCGCCGTTCCCGAGAATGAGCTTGACGGTCTCCGTCGCCTGGACGACTCCGAGAAGCCCGGGAAGGATTCCGAGCACGCCGCCTTCCGCGCACGACGGAACGAGCCCGGGCGGCGGAGGCTCGGTGTACAGGCATCGGTAGCACGGCCCCTTTTCCGCCCAGAACACCGACGCCTGACCCTCGAACCGGAATATCGACGCGTAAACGTTGGGCTTGCCGGTGAGCACGCACGCGTCGTTGACGAGGTAGCGCGTGGGGAAGTTATCCGTGCCGTCCGCCACGATGTCGTAGTCGCGGAAGATCTCGAGCGCGTTCTCGCTCGAGAGCCGAGCCTCGTACGGTACGACGTTCACGTTCGGGTTCATGTCGTGCAGGCGCTCCGCCGCCGCCCGGAGCTTCGGGCGTCCGACGTCGGAGACGCCGTAGAGGATCTGGCGCTGCAGGTTCGAGTCGTCCACGACGTCGTTGTCGACGAGACCGATCGTTCCGACTCCGGCGGCCGCGAGATAGACCGCGAGCGGCGAACCGAGCCCGCCCGCGCCGATCGCGAGCACTCGAGCGTCCTTCAGCTTCTTCTGACCCTCGACGCCGACCTCCGGCATGATCAGGTGCCGCGAGTAGCGCCGGATCTCCTCGTTGGAGAGGTCGGCTCCGCCCGCGATCGACGGCACGATCGAGAGCGAGTCGTCCGGCGAGAGCGGGGTTCCTTCCTTCTCGAGGTAGCGCACGTCCTCGTCGTTCCTGTACAGGTTGACGAACGACCGGACCCGACCCGCGTCGTCGAAGAGGTGCTTCCGGAGCTGCGGGTGGCGCTCGACGAGCGCGGTCAGAGCGTCGGCGACGGTCGATCCCGCGACGTCCACGAACGCCGCGCCCTCGGCGTACGGCCGCAGCGGGGTGGGCAGATGTATGCGCGCCATCGTCTCTAACCTACGCCTCTTCTTCCAGGATCGGTTCCCTCTCGAACTCTCCGCTCTCTTCCGAGAGAGTCCACGCCGTCACGTCCCCGGGCCGGCCCCCGGCGACCGCGCACACAAGATAGTGGAAAAAGGGGAACGCGTGCTCGCGGTCGTACGCGGACGGGGCCGCGGGATGGTCGGGATGCGAGTGGTAAAAGCCGAGGAGAGCCAGGCTTTTCTCGGACGCGAGACCCTCGACCCGGATGTAGTCCTTGGGTGAGATCTCGTACCGCCGCGCCCGCTCTTCCGTCCGGATGTTGTCCATCCTCTCGACGCCGACGACACAGGACGGCTCGCCCTTGCGCCCCAGGAGCGCGCCGACGCACTCCTCGGGATACGTCTCCCGCCCGTGCTCGCGGATCGCTTCCAGGAGGTCTTTCCCGATCTGTATCACTTCTCTCTCCAGAATCCCGCCGAAAGATACCGGCTCCCGCCGTCGCAGAGAATCGTCACGATCGTCGCGGGCGCTCCCGCGAGCTCGCGCGCCACCTCGAGAGCCGCGGTGACGTTCGCCCCCGACGACGGGCCGACGAAGATCCCCTCCTCGCGCCCGAGCCGCCGGCACATGGCGTAAGCATCCTCCGTCGCCACCTCGCGGCGCGAGTCCGCGAGCGCGGGATCGTAGATCGCGGGCACCATCGCGGACGCCATGTGCTTCATGCCCTCGAGACCGTGCAGCGGCCCGTCGGGCTCGACGGAGACGCAGCGAATCGAGGGATCGGTGGCGTGGAGGTAGCGGGCGATTCCGACGAACGTGCCCGACGTCCCCAGCCCGGCGACGAAGTGCGTGAAGCGCCCGCCCGTGTCGTGCCAGATCTCCGGGCCCGTCGTGTCGAAGTGCGCGCGCCAGTTCGCCGGGTTCGAGTACTGGTCGGGATAGAAGTAGAGGTCCGGCCGCTCAGCCGCGAGAGCGCGCGCCTTTCGGATCGCGCCGTCGGTGCCTTCGAGCGGATCGGTGAGGACGATCTCGGCGCCGTACGCGGAAAGGAAAGCGCGGCGCTCTTCGGAGATGTTTCCAGGCACGCAGAGCGTGACGCGATAGCCGAGCGCGCGGCCGATCATCGCGTCGGCGATACCCGTATTTCCGGAAGTCGCCTCGAGGATCGTCCGGCCTTCCGTGAGAGGCCCGCGGGCGATCCCGTCGAGGATCATCGCGCGAGCGGGACGGTCCTTGACGCTGCCGCCGGGGTTCAAGTGCTCTGCCTTGGCGAGAAGGCGCAGGCCGGGCACGTCCGACGCGATGCGCGTCAGATCGAGCAGAGGGGTGCCACCAATCGCATCGACGAGGTTCAAGACTTCTCCATCTCCAGCCTGAACATCGATCCGGTTCGCGTCAAGCGAAGGTCGCGGAACGGCGTCCGCGCGACGGAAGGGCGCACGACCGTCTCGACCTCGGGCGCCGAGAATCCGTGATCGCGCGCCATCCGCCGCTGCATCCGTACGGGAAGCCGGAGAAACCCCCACAGGGGCGCGCGGTCGGTCCGGATCGCTTCGGCGGAGGCGTCGGGGTCCATCTCGTAGATCCAGAACCGACCCCCCGGGACGAGCGCACGGTGCACGGCGGCCAGTGTCTCCTCCGGCGCGTCCCAGTGGTGAAAAGAAAGAACGCTGAGCGCGAAATCGAACTCCGCGGACGATCCGGAGACTTCGACGGTTCCCAGGCGGAACTCGACGTTCGGCCGGTCGGACCGTTTCCGCGCGGCGCGGATCATCGGCTCGGAGGAGTCGAGACCGACGACGCGGAGGTTCGGGCGCGCCGCGGCGATCAGGCGATCCAGCTTTCCCGCGCCGCATCCGACGTCGAGCAGCCGCCCCCGATCGATCGGGACCTCGCCCGCGATGCGGCGGTGCATCGGCTCGATCGACGGCTCCGCCCAGAGCCGGTAGAAGAACGTCTTCACCGGCCCGAACTTCTCGGGCGCCGCGTTTTTCAGGTTCATCCCCGCAAATTCTCTATGATCCCGGTTCTTCCGTCTTTGTCATCCCGAGCGAAGCGAGGGATCTCACGGCTCGGAAGAGATTCCTCGGCCCTTCGGGCCTCGGAATGACAGGAGAAGAAGACCGATGGCCGAACTCCGCCGCCAGCTCGGCTCCCGCGATCTGATCCTCATGTACGTGGCGGCGATCCTCTCGCCCCGATGGATGGCCTTCGCGGCAGCCGCCGGTCCCGCGTCGCTCTCGCTCTGGGTGGCGGCGGGCGTGTTCTTTTTCGTTCCACAGGCGCTGTGCGTCACGGCCCTTTCGTCCGCATTTCCTCGCGAGGGCGGCCTCTATGCCTGGAGCAAGCGCGCGTTCGGCGATTTTCACGGGTTCGTCGCGGGTTGGTGTTACTGGGTCAACAACCTCTTCTACTACCCTTCGCTCGCCCTCGCGACGGCGGGCATGGGTCTCTACGTCTTCGGAACCCGATATGCGCATCTCGAGCAGAGCCGCGCCTACGGGATGGCGAGCTCGCTCGTACTCGTCGCGATCACCGTCGCGGCCAGCGTGGTCGGCTGGAAGTCGGGAAAGTGGGTTCAGAACCTGGGCGGCGCGGCGAACTGGCTCCCGATCGTCTTTCTTCTCGTCATCGCGGTCCTCACTTTCGTACGGTTCGGCTCGTCGAATCCGATCACGCTCGCTTCACTCGTGCCGCATCTCGCGGATCTGACTCTCATCCTCGCCTTCTCGAAGCTCTGCTTTGCGTTCGCCGGATTCGAGCTCGCCCCGCTCGTCTCCGAGGAGATCATCGACCCGCGAAAGACCATCCCCAGGGCGATCCTTCTCTCGGCCGTGTCGATCGCATTCGTGTACCTCGCGGGAACGCTCGCCCTGCTCGTCTCGCTCCCGATCGCCGAGACCTCGATCCTGACGGGCATCAATCAGGCGGTCACGAAGTCGGGTGCGCGGGTCGGGCTCGCGTTTCTCGGAGCGCCGACCGCGCTGATGATGTGGCTCGCCGGACTGGGGGCGCTCGCGGCGTGGTTCGCGGGCACGGGACGGCTGCTCTTCGTCGCCGGGCTGGATCGCTACCTGCCGCCCGCGTTCTCCCGGATCCACCCGCGCTGGCACACGCCGGCGCTGGCGCTCCTCGCGCAGGGCGCCATCGCGATCTTGTTCACCGTGCTCGCGACCGCGGGGTCCGGCGTCAAGCAGGCATACCTCTTCTTCGCGGACTTCACGCTGGTGCTCTACTTCATCCCCTACCTGTACATGTTCGCGTCCGGAATCGTCCTCGGAAGAGAAGTCACACGGAGCGATGGCGCCATCCCGGTTCCCGGAGGAAGGGTCGGGAACGTCGCTGTCAACCTCGCGGGGTTCGTCGTGACGGCGCTCTCGATCGTCCTCTCGTGCGTTCCGCCGGCGGACGAGCCGCGCAAGTTGCTGCGAGTCGTTCTCCTCGTGGGCGGCACCGCGGCGTTCGTCGCCATGGGAGTCGTCCTCTATGTGATCGCTGCCCGGCGGGCGAAAAGAGCATGAGGCGCGCGGCGATCGTCGCGGCGGTGTTCACGCTCGGCGCGTCTCTCGCGGGAGCAACGGGGCTCGACGAGCTTCGCTCGGCGCTCGAGAAGCTTCGGGCCCGCGAGCCGATTCGCGCGCGGATCACGCAGGAGTCGACCGGCGAGTACAGCGACGAAGGACAGAAGAGGACGCGCCAGGCGCGCGCGTCGGTCGTCGCGGAGGACGGTGGAGTCGGGCATGGGCTGCGGCTCGTCTACGACGACGCCGCGCTCACGCAGGCGGCCCGGGAGCCGGCGGGCCGGCGAGACTCCCGGGGACCGGGAGACGCGGTGCGCGATCTCGACGCCCTGCGCGTTCTCGAGCTGCTCCGGCCGGCGGAGAAACTCCTCGAGGACTTGACCGGTGCGCGGCTGCAGTCGGAGTCCGGCGACTCCGGCCGCGGACGTTCCACGCGCGCTCTCGAGCTCGTGATGCGCGCCCCTCGGGGTCTCGACCGCGAGAAGGGATTCAATGTGACCCGGAGCGCCCGCGTGTGGATCGATGCGAGCGGGAATCCGCTGGCTTCGGAGATCCGCGTGCACACCGAGGTGCGCCGCTTCATCTTCAAGGTGCGGTTCGACACGACCGAGAAGAACGAGTACGCCGTCGCGGCTCGCCGCCTGGTGACGAAACGCCGCGACACGACGAACCGCTGGAAGGCATGGATCATCGCCGAGGGCGAGAATCACTCGACGACCTCGGTCGAGGTGGAGTAGGGCCCTGCATATCCCCCGGGGGGGTCTCCTAAGTCGTTGTTATCCCTAAGTAGGTGTTGTCCTCTGGTAAATTCGCGCGGCCGGAGGTCGCCTTGCTTCCCGAATTTCGCAACGAGCCGCTGACGGATTTCTCCGTTGAATCGAACTACGACGCTTTCGGCGCCGCGCTCGCCCGGATCGAGGCGCGCCTCCCGATCGCGGGCAAGAACCGGATCGGCGGCAAAGAGGTCGGCGCCGCCGAACACTTCGAGTCCGTCAACCCGTGCGATCCCAAACAGGTCATCGGCCGCTTTCCGCAGGGCACCCGGGAGGACGCGGAGCGCGCCGTCCAGGCGGCCTGGGACGCTTTCCCCGCGTGGTCCCGGGTGCCGCCCGACGAGCGCTCCGCTCTCCTGCTGGGCATCGCGGCGACCCTTCGCCGTCACAAGCACGACTTCTCCGCGATGATGGTTCTCGAGGAGTCGAAGTCGTGGGCCGAAGCGGATGCCGACACCGCCGAGGCAATCGACTTCTGCGAGTACTACGCGCGGGAGATGGAGCGACTCGCTCAACCCGAGCCGCTGACGCCCTACCCGGGGGAGAAAAACGACCTCGAGTTCATTCCGCTCGGCGTGTGCGCCGTCATTCCACCCTGGAACTTCCCGCTCGCGATCCTGGCGGGGATGACCACCGCCGCGCTCGTCGCCGGCAACACCGTCGTGCTGAAGCCGTCTTCGGATTCCGCGGCGATCGCGACGATGTTCCTCGAAGCGGCCGAAGACGCCGGCGTCCCCGCGGGCGTCCTGAACTTCGTGACGGGTCCCGGATCGACCGTCGGCAATGCGCTCGTCGAGCACCCGAAGACGCGAATGATCGCGTTCACCGGCTCGCGCGACGTCGGATTGCAGATCAGCGAGAAGGCCGGCCGCGTCGCCCCGGGCCAGCTCTGGATCAAGCGGACCATCCTCGAGATGGGAGGCAAGGACTTCATCCTCGTGGACGAGACCGCGGACATCGACGAGGCGGCGAACGGCGTCGTCGCGGCGGCGTTCGGGTTTCAGGGCCAGAAGTGCTCCGCCTGTTCGCGCCTCATCGTGCACGAAAAAGTGCACGATGAGCTCCTCGAAAAGATCGTCGCGAAGACGAAGACGCTCACGGTCGGCGACGTGCGCGACCCGAAGAACTCGATCGGCGCCGTCATCAACTCCGGCGCCCAGAAGAGAATCCTCGAGTACGTGGACCTCGGGCGCAAGGAAGGGAAGATCGTCGTCGGCGGCGACCGGGGCCCGGGCGACGGCTTCTTCGTGATGCCGACGATCGTCGACGGCGTGAAGCGCGGCGCGCGGCTCGCCCGCGAAGAGATCTTCGGCCCGGTCCTCGCGGTCCTGACCGTGAAAGACTTCGACGAGGGCATTGCCGTCGCGAACGATACCGAGTACGGGCTGACCGGATCGCTCTATTCGCGGGATCGCGACCGGCTCGCGCGCGGAAAGCGCGAGCTCTTCTGCGGCAACCTGTACCTGAACCGCAAGTGCACGGGCGCCCTCGTCGGCGTCCATCCGTTCGGCGGCTTCAACATGTCCGGAACCGATTCGAAGGCGGGCGGGCGCGAATACCTCTACCTCTTCACCCAGGCGAAGGCGATCTCCGAGAAGCTGTAGCAGACCGTCGAAAGGGGGGCGCCATGTTTCGACTCTGGGGTCTCCTCGTCCTGGTCCTCGACATCATCGCTCTCGTTTCGGTGCTCAAGAGCTCGGCCGACAGCGGAACGAAGATTCTGTGGGCGCTCCTGATCATCTTCCTGCCGGTCCTCGGGATGGTTCTCTACTTCCTCATGGGGCCGGGGCGCCGCAAGGTGGTCTGAATGCCTTCGGCCTCGATCCCCGCTCCCTCGCGCCGGTTCGATCGGGTCGGCTTCTCGGAGATCGTCCAGGTCCGCAATCGAGTGATGGAGCTCCTCGCCGCGGGACAGGAGGTCCACCGGTTCGAGGGCGGCGAGCCCTACATGACGACTCCCGAGAACATCAAGCGCGCGATGGTCGGGGCGCTCGAGCGCAACCAGACCCGCTATGCGCCGTCGTCCGGGATCCCCGAGCTGCGCCGCGCGATCCTGGAGAAAGTCCGCCGCAAGAACCGCATCCCGGCCGACGAGGAGAGCCCGATCGTCGTCAACGGCGGAATGCAGGGACTTTTCGCGGCGTTCGCGACCCTGCTCGATCGCGACGACGAGGTGCTCACGTTCTCACCGTACTGGACGCCGATCGTCGACGTCATCACGTGGAACGGCGGCATGCCCGTGCTCGTCTCGACCGAGCGCGCACGCCTGCGGGGAATCTCGGCGACGCTCGCGCAGGCCGTCACCTCTCGAACGAAGGTCCTCTACTGGAACTCGCCGAACAATCCGACCGGAGACGTCTTCTCCCGCCGCGAGGTCGAAGAGGTATGCGCGTTCGTCGCGGGGAGCGGACTCGCGATGATCTCCGACGAGGCCTACGAAGACCTGATCTACGAGGGCGACGGTCACGTCTCGCCGGCGTCCCTGCCGGGCATGGCTGACCGGACTCTGTCGGTTTTCACGCTGTCGAAGAGCTACTCGATGACCGGCTGGCGCGCGGGCTACGTCATCGCTCCCCCGCGCTACCAGTCTCCGATCGCGACCGCCGTGCTGTACTCGACCAACGGAGTTTCGACCCCGACCCAGTGGGCGGCGCTCGAGGCGCTGTCGATGGGCGAGGAGTTCCTCGAGGAGTGGAAGGCGGGGTATCGGCGCCGGCGCGATCGGCTGGCCGAGGGGCTGCGGGCCGCGGGCTTCGAGGTCGAGACTCCGCGGGCGGCGCTGTACCTGTTTCCGAAGATCCCGCCGGCGCTCGGAACCGACTCGCGGGCCGCGGCCGCGCTGCTGCTCGACGCCGCGCGGGTGGCGACCGTGCCCGGCCTGGTGTTCGGCCCGGAGGGCGAGGGACATCTGCGCTTTTCGTTCTCCGTGCCCGAGAAGACGATCGCCGCCGGCCTCGAAGCCCTGATGGCATGGGGTCAGGTCTCCACCTGACACATTGAGTGACACATTGAGGGTCAGGTCTCCACTTGCCACATTGAGGGCCAGGTCTCCACTTGCCACATCGAGGGTCAGGTCTCCACTTGCCACATGACAATTAGTAGAAGCGAGTGCATGTGTCGAGACCGATCCGCCTGGAGTTCCCCGGCGCGCTGTACCACGTCACCAGCCGTGGGCATGAACGCGGACCGATTTTCCGCGACTCTCGCGACCGCCACCTGTTCCTGAAACTTCTCGCGTCGGTCGTCCCCGACCAGGCCTGGCTTCTTCACTCCTATTGCCTGATGGGCAACCACTACCACCTGCTCCTGGAAACCGCCCGCGCGACGCTCTCGCGAGGGATGCACTCCCTCAATGCCCGGTATTCACAGCACTTCAACAAACGGCACGAGCGGGCCGGTCACGTGTTCGAGGGGCGCTTCAAGGCGATCGTCGTACAGAAGCAGGCGCACTTACTCGAGCTCCATCGATACATCGTGCTGAATCCCGTTCGGGCGGGAATCGTCCGACGCCCTCAGGACTGGCCGTGGAGCAACTACCGAGCAACGTCTGGGACGGTCGCGTACCCTCCATGGCTCGAAGTGGGTTCAACTCTCGCATTGTTCTCCAGCTTCGGTTCCGGCGCGACGGGCGCGTACGTCCGGTTCGTCGCCGAAGGCGCGGGCCGACCCGGCTCGCCCCTCGAGGGCGTCCGCCGCCAGATCTACCTCGGCGACCGTCGCTTTCTCGCGGAGATGTCGAATTACGCAAAGCAACGTCCGCGGAGTCCGGAGGTCCCGGTCGCCCATCGCAAGCCCCTTGCTGTCGAAATCGAGGAGATCCTGAGGCTCGTCTCCGAAGAATGGGGTATCCAACCCGAGGAGCTCACCGGGCGGGAAGCCGGAGACGCGAAGCTCGCGGCGATCTACCTGTCGCGCAGGCTGTCCGGCAAGTCGGCGCGCGAGGTCGGAGACGCCTTCGGGATCAAGAGGGGGCGCGTCGGGAACATCATGGTCGAGATGGGCCGGAAGCGCCGGATGTATCTGCGGAGACGGGTCGAGAAACTGCTATCCGATCTCCAGTCGAGGGACGAAGGGAATACGAGAAAGTCGGAGACCTGACCCCGATGTGGCAAGTGGTGGAGACGTGACCTTCTCTACCGGTGGTAGGCGGAGGGGCGGCGGTCGGACAACGCCGGGAACCGGGCTCGCAGCTTCGTCACCACGGCGGGGTCCACGTCGGCAAACAGCACCTGCTCGTGCTCGCCCGCCTCCGCGAGCGTCTCGCCGAGCGGCGCAATCGCGGCGGAGTCCCCGGAATACCGGAGGCCGTCCCCCTCGCCGGCTCGATTCACGCCGACGACGTACGCCTGGTTTTCGATCGCCCTCGCGCGCAAGAGCGTCCTCCAGTGCTCGCGCCGCAGCTCCGGCCAGTTCGCCACCACGACGAAGAGATCCGTCTCGGCCGCCGCCGTGCGGAACGGCTCCGGAAAGCGAAGGTCGTAACAGACGAGCGGGGTGACGCGGACGCCCTCGACTTCCGCTGTCACCACTCGGTCGCCGGCTGTGTAGACCTTGTCCTCACCGGCGAACGAGAACGGATGGATCTTCGCGTACTTGACGACCTCGCCGGTCGGTGAAACGAGCATCGCCATGTTCCGCGGCGTCGTCTCGCCGCGCTCCGGCACGCTCGCGAGAATCCAGAGCCCGAGCTCCTTCGCCTGATCGCGAAGGAACGTTTCCGACGCACCGCCCGGCGGCTGCGCGATCCGGGCGGCGTCCATCGAAAAGCCGGTCGAGAACATCTCGGGCAGGATCGCGAGCGACGCGCCGCCCCTCTTCGCCTCGGCGAGGAGTCTTGCCGCGCGGCGGTGGTTCTCCGCGACGTCTTCCCACGCGAGATCCATCTGGAGCAGAGCGACTCTCACGGTCACGCTCGCGTTTTCGAAACTGCCGGTGCCCCCACGCCAATGCGGCTCAGGCTCAATGTGGCAAGTGGAGACCTGGCCCTCAATGTGGCAAGTGGAGACCTGACCCTCAATGTGGCAAGTGGAGACCTGACCCCCTCTCGCGCGATGCTCACAGTTTCCTCAACCTCTCGACCGCGGCCTCGAGCGTTGCCATCTCCTTGCAGAACGCGAACCGCACGAAGCCGCGCCGATTCCTCGGATCGTCGTAGAAGAAAGACGGCGGGATCGCGGCGACGCCGACGTCCTCGATCAAGTGCTTGCAGAACGCGACGTCGTCGGCGTCGTATCCGAATCGCGCGAAGTCGGCGCACACGTAGTAGGTGCCGGCCGGTGGACGCACGCCGAACCCGATTCGCGCGAGCTCCCCGACGAGATAGTCCCGCCGCTCCCGGTACCCGTCGCGCAGCCCCACGTAATAGTCCGCCCCGGCGGAAAGCGCGCACGCCGCGGCGTGCTGCAGCGGGGTCGCCGTCGCAAAGGTGATGAACTGGTGCGCCGCCCGCACCGCTTTCGTCAGGTCGGGCGGGGCGGCGGCCCATCCGATCTTCCATCCCGTGAGCGAGAACGTCTTTCCGAAGCTCGAGATCGTGACCGTCCGCTCGCGCATCCCCGGAAGCGTCGCCATTGGCACGTGCTCGCCTTCGTAGACCATGTGCTCGTAGACCTCGTCGGTGATGCACACGAGATCGCGCTCGATGCAGAGCCTCGCGATCGCCTCGAGCTCCTCGCGCGAGAAGACCTTTCCCGTCGGATTGTGCGGCGAGTTGACGAGTATCGCGCGCGTCGATCCGGTGACCGCGCGATCGACCGCGGCCGCGTCGAACCGCCAGTCGGGCTCCTCGAGAGTCACGAACGCCGGCACCGCTCCCGCCATCAACACGCTCGCCTTGTAGGAGTCGTAGTACGGCTGGAAGAGGACGACGCCGTCTCCGGGATCGCAGATTCCCTGGATCGTCGCGAAGATCGCCTCGGTGGCCCCGGAGGTGACCGTCAGCTCCTCGCCCGCACGGTAGTCGAGCCCGTAGTCGCGCCGGTATTTTTCGGCCAGCGCGTCGTGGATCTCGGGGATCCCGCTCATCCGCGCGTACTGGCCTCGTCCGGCGCGGATCGCCTCGATCGCCGCGTTCTTCACGAAGTCGGGGCCGTCGAAGTCGGGAAAGCCCTGCGCGAGGTTGATCGCGCCGTGCTCGACCGCGAGCCGCGTCATCTCCGTGAAAATCGTCGTCCCGAAGCCCTGCAGCCGCCGAGCGATCACGGCAAGAGAATACCCGCGCGCCTGCATCCGGAGCGGCTCGACCGTCATATTTGAATCGTCGGGCGGGTCGCATATTCTCCCGACCCAAGAACATGCCCTCCGAAAGGATGCACTACCGCGTGGCGATCATCGGGTCCGGCCCGGCGGGCTGGACGGCCGCGCTGTACGCCGCCCGCGCCGACCTCGACCCGATCGTCATCAAGGGGATTGCGCCCGGCGAGCAGCCGCCCGCCACCGCCGGCGGACAGCTCATGACGACGACCGAGGTCGAGAACTATCCCGGCTTCCCAAAGGGCATTCAAGGGCCCGAGTTGGTCGACCTATTCGAGGAGCAGGCGAAGAGATTCGGCACCGAAGTTCTTCTCGACACCGTAACCGACGTCGACTTCGAGGCGGGACCCTTTCGTTTGACGCTCGACTCCGGGTGGAACTTGACCGCCGACGCCGTCATCATCGCTGCGGGCGCCGCCGCCAAGTGGTTGGGCATTCCCTCGGAGAAGCAGCCGGGCGTCTCCGCCTGCGCGACCTGCGACGGCGCGCTTCCCGTTTACCGCGGGAAGGAGCTCGTCGTGGTCGGGGGCGGCGACACGGCGATGGAGGAGGCGACTTTCCTGACGAAGTTCGCGAGCAAGGTCACGATCGTCCACCGGCGCGAGGAGTTCCGGGCCTCGCGGATCATGCTCGATCGCGCTCGCGCGAACCCGAAGATCCACTGGAATTTGAACAAGGTGGTCGACGAGATCCACGGCAACGGCATGGGCGTCACCGGCGTCACCCTGCGGGACACGAAAACCGGGAAAGTGTCACGGTTGCACGCCGGCGGTGTTTTCGTCGCGATCGGCCACCTGCCGAACACGGCGATCTTCCGCGGGAAGCTCGAGATGAACGAGGTCGGGTACCTGAAGGTGAAGCATCCGTCGACGCGGACCTCCGTCGAGGGAGTCTTCGCCGCGGGCGACGTGGCGGACCCGACGTACCGCCAGGCCGTCTCGGCGGCGGGAGAGGGCTGCAAGGCCGCCATCGACGCCGAGCGGTGGCTCGCGTCCCACGGGATTCACGGCTGAACCCCGACCCCTCCGAGAAGCCTCCCTTTCTCCCGATCCTCGGCTACGTCCTCGGATTCATGGTGGTCCTGGGAATCCTGGCGTTTCTCGTCGCCGTTCTGGCGCGCCAGCTCCGCTGATCGGAGCGCCGCTCGCGAGAGCGGCACCTCCCTTTTGTGTCGCCGCTCACTCGAAATCCTGTGATGGCCGACACCGACTAAAGTCGTAAGCGGGCGTACCTTGGTCATGGACCTCCCACGCCGACCAAGGAGACAGGATGGGTACGCTTCGGTCGGCGATCGCGATCGCGTTTACGGTCTTCCTCGTCGGTATCGGCCACACGGCGCTCGCGGCGAGCTTCGTGAAGGTCGTCACTACTCGAACGCGGACGAACATTCTGAACTCCTCGATAACGGCGCCCGTCCCGACGAACGGTGTTGCCTCGGGCGACAGCATCGTCGTCACGGTGCACGTCGGCTCTCTCGCTGGCGCGGTGACCTGCTCCGATTCGATCAATGGTGCCTACAACACTGACGTCGTCTCCGCGCCGGGGGCTGCCGGAATCGCGATCGCATCGAAGCACAACGTGGCCGCCCTCGGCTTCGGCGACAACATCACGTGCTCGTATCCGACCTTCAACGGTGCGTCCTCGATGAGCGCGTACGAGTTCGCGGGCCTCGAGACGGCGAGTCCCCTCGACCAGACGTCGCAGTCGTCTTCCGCGTCTTCGGGCGACGCTTCCTCCGGCCTCACGGCGTCGACCTCTCAAACGCGCGAGCTCGTGTTCGGGTTCTTCTGGCTCCCGAGCTTGACGCAAACGTTCGTCCCGGCCGCCTCCGGCGGGAATCCCCTGGAGAACCCCTACGACCCGGCATGGGCGCAGCCCTTCGCCGTAGGCACCCAGAAGACGATGTATCGCTTCGTCAGCTCGATCCGGCAGTTCGAGGCGAACGGCACGGTCGGTGGCGCGGGGGGATGGCTCGCGCAGGTCGCGACGTACCGGCTGGCGCCGGACCTCTGCGAGAACGTCTCCTGCAACGACAACAACCCCTGCACGACCGACTCCTGCGATCCGTTGACGGGGCAGTGCGCACACGACCCCGCGCCTTCGGGCACCCAGTGCGGCGATCACTCGAGCGGACTCTGCGACGCGCCCGACCTCTGCGACGGCCTCGGAGTCTGTCAGCCGAACCACGTCGCCGACGGGATCGTCTGCGGCCAGGTCGACAGCGACTGCGAGGTCGCGGACACCTGTCTCGCCGGCGTCTGCCACGACAACGGAGTCAAGCCCGCCGGCACCGCATGTGGCGACCCGGGGAGCTCGCAGTGCAACGCGGCCGACACATGCAACGCGTCGGGCTTCTGTCTCGCGAACCTCGCGCCGGACGGCTCGGCGTGCGGCGACGCCGGAACCGAGTGCGTCAACGCCGACGCGTGCCTGTCCGGCGTGTGCCACGACAACGGCTTCAAGCCGGCGGGAAGTGCGTGTGGAGACGGGTCGAGCGGTGCGTGCGATCAAGCCGATTCCTGCGACGGGTCCGGGTCGTGCCGGGTGAACCATCTCGCGGACGGGACGGCGTGTGGAGACACGGGTACCGAATGCACCAACCAGGACACATGCGCGGCGGGGGCCTGTCACGACAACGGGTTCAAGGCGGCCGGAATCGCCTGCGGCGACGGATCGAGCGGCGCGTGCGACGACGCCGACTCCTGCGACGGGTCGGGAGCGTGCCAGTCGAACCACGTCGCGGACGGGAGTCCGTGCGGAGACGCGGGAACCGAGTGCACCAACGCGGACGTCTGCGCGTCCGGGGCGTGCCACGACAACGGATACAAGGCCGCGGGGACGGCGTGCGGCAATCCGGCCAGCGGCCAATGCGACGGCGCGGACTCGTGTGACGGCGCCGGCGGCTGCAACGCGCGGAACACAGCGGCCGGAACGCCCTGCAACGACGGGGACGACTGCACGACCGCGGACGCCTGCAACGGCACGGGGTCCTGCTCGGGCGTGGGCGACCCGATTTGCTCCGCATGTATCGACAACACGGCCCCGGTGGTCTCACCGGCCGTGGTCGCGACTCCGGCCGATCCGCTCGCCCTCGGGAAGGGGACGGTGACGGTTACGGCCTCCTTCACGGACTCGCCGGGCCAGGCTCGGACCTGCACGATCGACTGGGGCGACGGCAGCGCCGTCGATGCCGGAGTCGTTGTCGAGCCGACCGCGACGGACCCGGGAACGTGTACGGGCGTCCACCTCTACACGGCGGTTGGGGTCTACACCGTCTCGGTCAGCGTGGCGGACCCGTGCGGCGAGAGCGCCGGCGCCGTCTACCAGTACTTCGTTCTCTACGACCCGAGCGCCGGCTTCGTGACGGGCGGAGGCTGGATCCTCTCTCCTCCGGGCGCGTTCACGCCGAACCCGGCGTTGACGGGCAAGGCCTTCTTCGGATTCGTCTCCGGGTACTTCAAGGGCAACTCGACGGTTCCGAGCGGCCGCACCGACTTCCATTTCCACACGGCGAACTTCAACTTCTCGAGCACCAACTACGAGTGGCTCGTGGTCTCGGGCGCGAAAGCGCGCTTCCGGGGCACCGGCCAGGTCAACGGCGCGGGACAGTACGGCTTCGCGCTGACGGCGTGGGACGGTCAGGCGCCGGGCGGGGGCGGAATCGACCGCTTCCGCATCCGGATCTGGGACGAGACCGATGGGGACCGGGTCATCTACGACAACCAGGTCGCGTGTCCGAACCAGGGCGACAACGCCGATCCCTGCATCGGCATCGGTGGCGGCGCGATCGTGATCCACAAGAAATAGGTTTCGGGCGAGAGATCTCCTCTCTCGGGAGCGCCACCCATCGGGTGGCGCTTTTTTCTGCAGACTTAGGTCGCGGTAGCCCGTGATCGTGCTCACTTCTTAGTCATCCCTTCGACTTAGGTCGAATAGACGGCAGGCCTAGTCCTTGACCAGAATCCGTCCTGCGGACCCAGGTCAAAACAAAAACTGAGAGGGAGCGGGGAATCCGGCGCTCGGTCTCATGCGCCACTTTGGGGGGAAGAGGCTTCACATGATCAGAATTTCTTCCATCGAAGATTCATCTCGCGGAAGTACTGCGCGCGCGATCGTCGGATTTCGGAAAATCTTTGTTGCGGTGACGAAGTGTATCCGCGCAGCGGCAATGCTCCTGCCGCTGCTCTCAACAAACCTGCTCGCTCAAAGCGGCAATGGGATCATCGGGTCGGCGCGCCTCGACGTCGAACGTCACGGCCACACCGCAACTCTCCTGAAACACAGTCAGGTTTTGATCGTCGGTGGCGAGAGCGCGGCCGGGCTCACTTGCGCTTCCGAGATCTACGATTCCAGCCTTCGCTCTTTCTCCCCTTCCGCGACGTCACTCGAGGCGCGCGCGGACCACACCGCGATCGCTCTCTCGGACGGGCGCGTTTTGATCGTGGGCGGCCGGGGCTCCAACGGGCCGCTCGCTTCCTCCGAATTCTACGAGCCGAAGAGTCGCACGTTTTCCGAAGGCCCCGCCCTCGGCCAGGCGCGCTCGGGTCACACGGCGACGCGTCTCGCTGACGGAAGGATCCTCGTAATCGGCGGGGATGCGGCGGGAAGCGCCGAGCTGTTCAATCCGGAGACGGAACGTTTCGAAACATTGGCCGCCCATCTTGCCGTTGCGCGGCGCTCCCACGCTGCCGCTCTTCTCCGGGATGGCCGGGTTCTCGTCGCCGGAGGCGTCGGCCTCGGAGGAGAACCGCTTCGCTCGGCGGAGATTTTCGACCCGGAGACCCTGTCCTTTTCGGCGCGCGCGGAAATGCACTCGGCGCGATCCGGCTTGACCCTTCGAGTCCTGCCGGACGGCAAGGTCCAAGCGATCGGCGGCGACGCCGAGGGCACGATGGAGATCTTCAATCCGCAAGGCCGCTACTTCACGGGCTATGCGCATCTCGTCAGCGGGGCGGAGTCGATGTCGGTGGCACTGCGCAGCTCGGGCCGTGCCGGCGTGATCGGGCGGTCTCGCGCGCCGATCGCTTCGAGCGGCGAGGGGACGGGCTCCGAAGCGCTGCAGAACCTCCTCGACCGGACCGGCTACTCGCTGACGGAAATCCCCGATTCGAACCAGGCGATCGCCGCGGGCGGCGCCGACTCGACCGGTGCCCCACAGGCGACGGCGATTCTTTTCGCTGCGTCTTCAGCCACTGTGACGACCGACAAGACGGATTATGCCCCCGGCGAAACCGTCGTCATCACCGGCAGCGGCTGGCAGCCCGGAGAGACGGTCAGTCTGAATCTGCACCGGGACACCAACGACCCCCCGGACACGGTGCTCACCGCCGTCGCCGATGCTCTCGGCGACATCACGAACTCCGAGTACGTCTGTCAGCAATCCGACCTCAACATTTCGTTCCTGCTGACGGCGACCGGCCAATCGTCCGGATACACCGCCGAGACAACGTTCACGGACGCCAACAACGTCAAGGTCAAGGCCGCGCCAGCGGGGACGACCTTCATTTTGAAAACGACGGAATACACCAGTAACAACTGCTCCGGCGTCGGCAGTGCACAACCCGATAAGACGGCGGACGCAAGTGGCGTGACGGTGAGCTTCGGCGGGAGTACTAACTCGGTCAAGCTCGAGGCGGCCGCCTTTTCGGATCAGTGCGGCGCGTTCGTGAGCTGGACGAGTAGCGGTGCGTTCACGAACGTCGCTCCACGCGTTATTTGCGTCGGCCCAACTGGTGCCGACTACGTCGGAACCTACGTCGCGTCTTCGATCGACGACGGCAATGCCTGCACGACGGATACCTGCGACACCACGACGGGAGTGGTGACTCATCCGACGGCCCCGGCAGCAACCGTGTGCCGGGCCTCGGCAGGCGTCTGTGACCCGGCGGAGACCTGCGGCGGGAGCTCGACCTGTCCGGCGGACAGCCTCGCCCCGAACACGACGGTGTGCCGCGCGGCGGCGAGTGGCGGCTGCGACGCGGCCGAGATGTGCACGGGCAGCAGCGCGACCTGTCCGGCGGACGCCAAGCAGCCGGCGGGCACGGCATGTACCGACGACGGCAATTCCTGTACGACCGATCTGTGCAACGGCACAAGCAACAACTGTCAACACGGCGTGCTGCCGGCGGGCACGGCCTGTACCGACGACGGGAATTCCTGCACTACGGATTCGTGCAACGGCAACGTCAACAACCCTCAATGTCAGCACGCGGCCAAGCCGGCGGGCACGGCCTGTACCGACGACGGCAACGCCTGCAGCACGGATCTGTGCAACGGCACCACCAACGCCAACGCCTGTCAGCACACGGCGCCGGCTCCCGCAGGAACGATCTGCCGCGCGGCAACGGACGCCTGCGATGTCGCCGAGTCCTGCACGGGC
>Ga0114129_10003557_pt1 | contig 21929 bp, 20 predicted proteins | sample RhiMetdeltSRZDD1_FD_80071 | JGI IMG/M metagenome (GOLD analysis project Ga0114129, IMG submission 80071) | Populus rhizosphere microbial communities from Tennessee, USA - Rhizosphere MetaG P. deltoides SRZDD1 (version 2) (version 2) | ecosystem: Host-associated > Plants > Roots > Rhizosphere >... | reverse complement strand
ATTGGTTCTGAATTCGTCCGAGGGATTCTGCCCGCTGAGGTTCGCCGCTCCGGCGATCCCGAGCAGCACCAAACCGCCAACGAGCGCATGTCGTGTCCGCATGGGCCCTCCTGCCGCTGCCCGTGGGCCGACTCATCGGTCGACCCCTACGATTGGGCTTTTGTCAGCACATCATACGCAGGGAGGGTCAGGAAATCCTGCAAATCTTCGGAGGTCGCCACGTGCTCGAACAGGGCCCGCGCCTCGGCCGAATGGCCCGCGGATTCCTCGGCAATGGCCTGTTTCACGAAGGCGCCCGTCACCTTGCGGCCGCCATCGAGCGTCGCCGCGTGATGGATCCACTGCCAGATCTGGGTCCGTGAGATCTCGGCCGTTGCCGCGTCTTCCATCAGGTTGTAGATCGGTACGGCGCCCTGACCGTTCAGCCATGCCTCGAGGTATCTGATGGCGACGCGAATGTTGAGGCGCAGTCCGGCTTCCGTGCGGGTGCCCTGCGGCGGCTCGACCATGGCCGCCGCGGACGCCGTGACGTCCTCTCTCATCCGCGAAAGCTGGTTCGGCCCCGACATCCCTTCGTCGAAGACCTGCTTGGCGACAGGGACGAGCGCGGGATGTGCCACCCACGTGCCGTCGTGCCCTTCGCGTACTTCCCGGAGCTTGTCGGCGCGGACCTTGTCCAGCGCCTTCTCGTTCGCCTCGGGATCGTCCTTGATCGGAATCTGCGCGGCCATCCCGCCCATCGCGTGCGCGCCGCGGCGATGGCAGGTCTTGATCAGGAGCTGCGTATACGCCTTCAGGAACGGCGCCTCCATCGTCACCTGGCCGCGATCCGGGAGGACGAACGATGGATCGTTCCGCAGGGTCTTGATGGAGCTGAAGATGTAGTCCCATCGCCCGCAGTTCAGGCCGACGCTGTGATCCTTCAGCTCGTGGAGGATCTCGTCCATCTCGAAGGCCGCCGGCAGCGTCTCGATGAGGACCGTCGCCTTGATCGTGCCGCGCGGAACATGCAGCGCCTGCTGCGCTTGGACGAAGATGTCGTTCCACAGTCGCGCTTCGAGGTGGCTCTCCAGCTTGGGCAGGTAGAAGTACGGACCCGTGCCGGCCTCTTTGAGCGCCGCGGCGTTGTGGAAGAAGTACATACCGAAGTCGAAGAGCATGCCCGGAATGGGGCGGCCGTCGACCGCGAAGTGGCGCTCGAGGAGATGGAGGCCCCGAGGACGAACCATCAGCGTGGCCAGCGGCGGTTTCAGCTCGTAGCGTTTACCGGTCTCCGGCGCGGCATACGAAATCGTCCGCCGGACGGCATCCATCAGGTTCGCCTGGCCGCCGACGATGTTGGCCCAGGTCGGCGAGGTGGCGTCCTCGAAGTCGGCCATGAACACCTGCGCGCCCGAATTCAGCGCGTTGATGATCATCTTGCGGTCGACCGGACCGGTGATCTCGACGCGACGGTCCTGCAAGTCGCCGGGGGCGGGCGCGACATTCCAATCGGCCGCGCGGACCGAGGCGGTCTCGCTCAGGAAGGTCGGGCGCGCGCCCGCGTTGAAGCGCTGCTGTACCGCACGCCGGCGCTCGAGGAGCTCGCTGATTCGAGGGACGAACCGACGCGCGAGATCGTCGACGAACGCGACCGCGTTGGTCGTCAGCACCCGCTCCGCGCCGTCCACATGAGGCGTCGTAATGCGCGTCATAGTGATCGCGTTATGATACTCTGACCTCCCCGATGCGATCGCGAGCGGCCCGAATGATTTTCGGCGCGGCAACACTGGTCGCCGTCGGCGGCGCCGCGTTCTTCGTCTTCCGCTCCGAACAGCAGGTCGCCACGCTGAAGTCGACGCTGCGTGCGTTCGACGTGCAGATGCGCGAGGCCGCGGACCTGCTGGCGGAGCTGCGGTTGGGACAACAGGCGTACGTCGCAGAGGGACAAGGCGGCGACTTCTGGATGTCGAAGGTATCGACCCTGCATGAGTCGGCGACCGCCAAGTTGACGGCGCTGCGCCAGTCGTCGGTGAGTGCCGCAACGAGCACAGTCCTTGACGAAGCCATCGCCACGCTCGGTGAATTCGCCAACATCGACCGGCGAACGCGGGATTACATCAAGGGCAACCAGTCGCTGATGGCGGCCGACATCATTTTCACCGAAGGCGGTGCAAGCGCCGCGACCGCGGCACAGCACGTCGAGACCGCTCGACAGGCCGAGCACCAGGCGTTCGACCTTGCGGAAGTGTCGCTGAGAAAGGACGAGGCCATCGCGGCCGGCGGTGCGGCGGGCCTGGCCGCGCTCGTGGTCCTTTTGCTGGTGCCGCGGCCACGGACGATGCCGGCCGTCGAGGTCCCCGACACGGGCCTGTCGATCAGGTCGATCGCGCCGTCGCCTGGTGTCGCTCCTCCCCAGCCCGCCCCGGCCAATCGCCACGGAACCGTGCTGAAGGCCGCGGCCTCGCTCGCCACGGACCTCGGGCGCGTGCGCGACGCCGACGAAATGAGCCGTCTTCTCGGCCGGGCGGCGACGCTGATGGACGCCAGCGGCGTCCTGATCTTGCTCGCCGACACGACAGCGTCCAGTCTTCGGCCGGTCCTCGGTTTTGGCTACAGCCCGGAGGCGCTGTCGCGCATGCCGCCGGTGTCGCGATCGGCGGACAACGCCGCGGCGGCCGCCTATCGGACCGGGAAGATGCAGATCGTGCTTTCCCGCCCCGGCGGCGCCGCAGGGGCCGTCGTCGCGCCGATTCTTGCCGCTGGAGGTTGCGTCGGCGCGCTGTCAGCCGAAATTCATGGCGGCGGCGAAGCCACCGACAGCGTCCAGGCACTCGCAACGATCGTCGCCGCGCAGCTGGCGACCATGGTCGGCGATACACACTCGGCTGAACAACGAACCGCAGCGCAGGGATGAAATAGTCGGTAGTCAGGAGTCGAGAGTCGGTAGTCTAGTCGGTGGTCTAGTCGGTAGTCGGATCCCGCTGAATGGGCAATCGATACCCGAGGGGCATTACTACCCACGACGCTTGCGATCCTCTCGCTGCAACGGTCGGATGAAGCCGGTCTCCATCTTTTCGATTTCGTTGTAGTCCCGACAGAGATCCGCCAATTCACTTTCTGAGATGTACTCCCGGCCTCTGGCAACTGCGAGATGGGCGCGTGTTTCTTTGCTCTCGCCCCGAGACTTGTAAAGACACTGCGCAAACTGACGATCGCTGCTCTGACCGAAGCCTTCGGAAATCAGCGACAACACGGCGTCTGTTGAGGCCGAGAGCTGACCGTGAAGACGAGGATCCCGCTGGAGGCACGGACGCTTGAGAATCGCAGCGACTTTATCGGCTGCGGCGAGTGCCTTCTGATAGAAGAGCAAGTCTTCGACGCAGGTTGCTTTCATGCAGCCGCCACGAGCACGCCGCATGCCAAATGACATTGACTGACCGCCGGACTACCGACCCACTATCGACCACCGACCGACAACCCATACCGACGGACTACCGACTACCGACCGACTACCGACTACCGACTCGACTCCTGACTACCGACTACCGACTACCGACTGTAGAATCGTGATCCATGGCGAAGCCCCAGGCTCCTGTCCGAGAGACGAAGGCGCACATCCTCGAGCGCACCGAGCGCGAAAAGGTGAAGTTCATGCGCCTCCAGTTCACCGACATCCTCGGCATCATCAAGAACGTCGAAATCCCGGACCGGCAATTCGAAGAGGCGCTCGACGGCAGGATCATGTTCGACGGATCGTCGATCGAAGGGTTCGTGCGGATTGAAGAGTCCGACATGTACCTCCGACCGGATCTGGCGACCTTTCGCGTGTTCCCCTGGCCGGGCACGACCGGCGAGACTGTCGCGCGGATGATCTGCGATATCTACACGCCCGACGGACAGCCGTTCGCCGGCGACCCGCGCGCCTGCCTGAAAAAGGTGATCGCCCTCGCCGCCTCGAAAGGGTACGCACTGAACGCCGGGCCCGAAGCGGAATTCTTCCTCTTTCAGACCAAGGACGGCATCGCCACAACGGAAACCCACGACGCCGCCAGCTATTTCGACTTGAGCCCGGTCGACATGGGCGAGGACGTGCGGCGCGAAATCGTCCTGGCGCTCGAGGCCATGGGTTTTCACGTGGAGGCCGCACACCACGAGGTGGCGCCCGGTCAGCACGAAATCGACTTCCGGTACGACGATGTGCTGACGACGGCCGACAACATCACCACGTTCAGGTTCGTGGTGAAGAACATCGCGATCCGCAACGGCCTTCACGCGACGTTCATGCCCAAGCCGATCTACGGCATCAACGGCTCCGGGATGCACACGCACATGTCGCTGTTCTCGGGTGGCACGAACATCTTCTTCGACGCCAAGGCCCATGGGCAGCTGAGCCAGACGTGTCTGAATTACATCGGCGGCATTCTCCGGCACGCGAAGGGCTTCTGCGCCATCACCAACCCGCTGGTCAATTCGTACAAGCGGCTGGTGCCCGGCTACGAGGCGCCCACCAACATCGCGTGGTCGGAAAAGAACCGCAGCCCGCTGGTGCGCGTGCCGGCAACGCGCGGCACCGGCACGAGAATCGAGCTGCGGATGCCCGATCCCTCGTGCAACCCGTACCTGGCGCTGGCGGTGATGCTGCGATCCGGACTTGACGGGATCGAGAAGAAGGTGGACCCGGGACCACCGATCAACAAGAACATCTACAAGATGAGCCACCGGGAACGGCGGCACCTGCGGATCGACGAGCTACCGGGCAACCTGAGTGAGGCGCTCGACGAGCTCGAGAAGGACGACCTGATCAGAGAGACGCTTGGCGATCACCTGTTCGAGCATTTCGTGGCCGCCAAGCGTGAGGAGTGGCTCGACTACATCAAGCACGTCTCGCCGTGGGAAATCGATCGGTATCTGGGGATGTACTGAACCCTTTGTCTCTACCAGCGAACCCGCCAAATCACTTGAATGATTCGCGCCTGGTTGTCGCCCAGCAGCTGCGTGAGCCGGAACGAGTCGACGCTCGATCCAGCGGACGAGTTGACGATCGGTGTTCCCACGAACGTCGGCCCGCCCGGCGAGGTGAAGACGTTGGTCGAGTTCATCCCAAGAGGGATGCCTGCGGTCGACGCCGGATTGAAGTACGGCGAGTTGAGCGCGTTCAGCATCTCGACCTTGAACTCCGCCGAGACACTGCCCTTGATTCTCACGCGCTTGACCGCGGCGAGGTCGAACCGGATCAACCGCGGTCCGTTCACCACGACGCTGCGCAGGCCGCAGTCGCCGTAGTTCGGCGAGGTCTCGATGCAGTCCGGCCCGTTCGCGGGTGCGAGATACCGACCGGTCGGGGCGCCGAGCGCGCTGTAGCCATTGGCTGAAGTCGCGCTCACTTGGAACGCCTTGACGGTGTTCTGCAGGATGTCGTCTGGCAGGATGAAGATCTGCGCCACGCCGTTCACCGTCGGCCCAAGGCGAAGCTGAACCGCGTCCTGGAGCTCGTCCTTGGTCATGCCGACGAGGCGAACGTCGCCGAAGTCCAGTTGTTCACCGGTCTGGATTCGCGCGACGCCGTCGATCGACCAGCCACCGATGAGCGCGTCCTTCAAGCCGGTGGCATCGCCACCCCACCGCTGGTCTTTCCCGAACGGCAGCTCGTACAGCCAGTTGGCTTTCAGCGCGTGCTGGACGTTTCCGGTCTGCCCGGCCTGCGAGATCTCTTCCAATGGCCTCTGGAAGCCGTATCGCTGCAGGAGCCAGGCGTTGGCCCAGGTGTAGCTCGCGTTGACTTGGAAGCCCCTCGACAGTCGCTTGCGCAGTTCGAACTGGACCGAGTTGGCGCGCGTGCCGCCGGAATTCGTCGTGAGGTTCGCGCCGCTGAAGTTTGCGGGGTTCGCGGTCGAGCCGATCACGTCGGGATTCGCGACGAAGTAATTGGCCGGAACGCCGGCCGCGATGGCGTTGTTGCGGAACGTGCTGTTGCCGATGAGCCCCGTCGCCGTGTTGATCGACGCGAACCCGAACGGATTAGGGTTCATCGCGGCCAGGAACCCAAGGTTGGTCGCGTTGGTCCATTGCGTACTCGCGTACTTCGTCGGGTCGCCGGCCTGTGCAGCCGGAACCCGATCGAAGAACGCGGCAAAGACCGGCAGCGGCGACGTGCCGGCAGCGCCGGTGTACGCGAACGTATTGCCGCGTCCTGCCGCGATGTTCGCCTGCAGGTTGGCCTGCGCTTTTCGGAACTCGTCCACGAACCCGTTCGTCTTGATGTTGATCTCGTTGATGTTGACCGTCTCCCAGTCCTGGCGATGACGGCTGCCCACGTACCGGAGCTCCATGGCCGTGTCGCGCCCGAGCTTCCGCTGCCAGCCGATGGTGTAGGACTGGGTGTAGGGCATCTGGAGATTGGAGTCGAAACGGTTGACAGTGTTGGTGATCGTGCTCGGCGTCTGCGGATAGGTCACCGCCGGAGCGGTGGGGAGCGTGAGCGAGCTCGAGTTCCGCAGCAGCAACGGCAGCGGTCCGAGGTTGCCGGTCCCGTTGTCGCGGTTCAGATTGACCTGGATGCCTTGGTTCGCACCGAACGCGCCGGTGAAGTCCGACATGCCGGGGCGCTGAAAGGCCATCGCGCCGCCCGCACGAATGACGCTGTCGCCTTCCTCCGATCCGAGCAGCAGGCGCGCGAACCCTTTGTCATGGCCGGGCAACTGCCAGGCAAACCCGGCGCTCGGCGCGAGATTGTTCCGGTCAGGGTTATAGGCGTATGTTCCGGCCGGGTACTGAACGTAGCTGGGCCTGGTGCCTGTCAACGTCCCCGGTTTGAACAGGTTGCCGACGCCCGAGATGCCGTACAGGCTTTCCTCGGTCACCGTCGTGTAGCTGTTGTTCACAGGGTAGAACGGGTTGGCCAGGACATAACGCAGGCCTGTACTCACGGTGACGCTCGGGGTCACGCGCCACGAATCGGCCGCGAAGAAGTCGAACTCGCGCAGCCGGCCTTCCGCTCTGGACAACCCGAGGGGCACGTACGCGTCGCCCGCTGGGTTGATTCGCGCGTCGCCCTGAATTGACGCGATCCGGCCCGTGAGCATCGCGTACAGGCTCGTCGCGTTGAGAAGGTCCTGTGCAGACGCTCCCGGGAAGTTCGCGGCCGAGAACATCGAGTTCGCCGGTTCGCTCGCGATCAATCCGAAGTTGACCGTCGGCACGAGCGTCTGACCCTGAAGCCAGACGTCGGCCTGCACCATCGAGCCACCGAACGTCACGTTGTGCTTGCCCGTGATCCAGGTCGCCGTGTCCTCGATGACCTTGGTCGAGGCTTCGCGCGATTGTTGATTGTTGCCAAGGCCCGGATTCGTGAGCACGAACCCTGTCCCGCAGCAGGTGCCCGGGGTGTTGTTCGCCCCGCCGAAGATCAAGCGGAAACCTCCCTGATTGGCCATGCCGCCGGCGCCGTTCCACATGGACGGTTCGAGCTCCGGCGAGAAGAGCGTCGCTCCGCCCGTCCCGCCGATCCGGAACTCGTTCACGAGGTTGGAGGTGAACGTGGACCGCAGAGATTCCGACGTGGTCCAGCGCGTCGACTGCTGGCTGCCCGTCGTCGCGAATCCCGGGAACGGCAGCTGAGCGTTGTTCGTCGTGTCCGGCGTCGAGTTGATGTGGCGATAGTTCATCGACCCGGTCAGCCGGTGCCTTTGTGTTAGCTCGAAGTCCACGCGGAACGTCGGCGACGGATTGAAGCTTTGCGTCGGCATCGACCATGTGTACTGCTGCACGAGAGGATTCGAAAGCGGCGTGACGCTACCGCTCTGCTTCGTGGACGCCTGGATGTCGGCGAACAGCTTGGCCATGATCGGATCTGCCGTCGCGAGCTGCCCGTTCGCCGCTGCGAGCTGCAGCAGGTTCACTTGCCGCGTTGTTCCGGCAACGTTGTAGCTGAAGATCCCGGCCGATGCCTCGGGCGAGAGGATGACGCGTTGGAGCGTGCTGGCCGCCGGCGCCCTCTGCTCTTCGTAGTTGAAGAAGAAGAACGCCTTGTTCTTCATGATCGGGCCGCCCTGGGCGACACCCTGGTTGTACTGTCTCAGCCGGTCCTTCGGCGCCTTGCCGGTTTCCGGATCGGGCGGCAGGTCGCGGTTGCGAAACCACGTGTTCGCATTCAGCCCATCGTGGCGGAGATACTCGTATGCAGTGCCGGTCCAGCTGTTCGTGCCCATCTTGGTCACGAACTTCACCTGCACGCTGCCCTGACCTGTCGCATCCGCCGTGTTGCCGGCCGTCGTCACCGTGACTTCCTCGACCGAGTCGAGCAGCGGCGTCAGACGCGCGAAGTAGCCGTCCGTCGTCTTCAGGTAGTTGTCCTGAATGCTCATGCCGTCGAGGGTGATGTTGATCGAGCTTCGGGGGAGGCCGCTGACCGAGGAGTTGCGCGCGGTGCCGGACGTGCTGAAGCCCGGCAGCGATGTCAGCGAGTCGAGTGCGTTGCGGCTGCTGAGCGGCAGGCTAGTAATCTGGGTGCCGGTCAGGTTCGTCGCAATCGACGGCGACTGGGTTTGCACGACCAGCGCGCTGTCGCCAACGACCGTGACGTTCTCTTCCACCGCACCCACCGAGAGCACGACACGCACGTTTGCCGGCACCGCCGCCTGCAGCGACACCGAATTGAGCACGGCTGTCTTGAATCCCATCAGCGACACGGTCACGGCGTAGGTGCCGCCCGTCAGCGAGGGGATGGTGAAGCCGCCGTCGCTGGCGGACACGGCCGTGACTTCCGTGCCGGTGCCGATGTTTTTCACCTTGATGTCGGCGCCCGGGATGACGCCGCCAGAAGAATCGACGACGACGCCGGACAACGAGGTGAAGAAACTGCCTTGCGCGAACGCACCGCTGGTGGCGAGGACGACCAGCAGCGCGGCAAGGATGGATCTGGCGAGCCTGACTCTCATCAACATCCTCCGTCTTATTGCAAATGAGACCTACGTTGTCACAATTAGTCCGTCGACTTTAGGGTCTGCCCCATGCCCCGTCAACGGTAAAGTGGCCGATTTGAAGGCCTTCGCCTGACGGCCGTCCAAAAAACCGTCCAGCGGCACGTCTCCATCCAAGGACGCGGAACCATCGACCGCCGCGTTTTCTCCGGTTTTTCGCGACTTCAGGCAGGCACGCGGCTTGAACTGGCATCGTGTGGGTCGCGTCGGATCAACGGGGTGCGTAACTTCAGGCAGGCGCTGGCATCGCCGCATCCCGCCGTTCGTTTCACTGATTCGGCGTGGCCCGCTTTCGGAGGTCCTATGGTGCTGCGTTCAACGGCTCTGCGGTCGCTTGCGGTCATCGCGCTGACTGCCACTCTCGGCGGCTGTGCCCTCTCGCTGCGCAATCCAGATATCGCGGACCTGCAGCGTCATCCGGGTCGTTATCAGGATCGCACCGTCAGCGTCAGCGGCGTCGTGACGAGCTCGTGGGGCGTGCCGCTGGTGCCGTTTCGCTTCTACAAGGTGGACGATGGCACCGGCGAAGTGACCGTGCTGTCGCAGAGTTCGCGGATGCCTGCCACCGGCGAGCGTGTGCGCGTGCGAGGCCGCGTCCAGGACGTGGCCATGCTAGGCGGGCGCGCGGTCGGCCTGCATCTCCGGGAAGAAGACCTATACGTGAGGCGCTGAGAATCTGAGGATCTGACAATCTAAGAATCGAAGGATCTAAGGAAGTCGGCGTCCCAACGCGCCGGCGCCGAGGCGGCTGAAGTACTCGTAGGCTGTGCGGGAAAGATCCTCGATCGCGCGCTCACCTGCCGTTTCATCCTTCAAAAAAGCAGTCATCACCGAGAAGACGTACGGCCGGCTTTTCGCGAAGACGATCCCTGCGTCGACCCTCACCCCTTCGAGCTCTCCCGGCTTGTCGGCTGTCTCGACGTCCGAGGGGAGTCCCCGGCGCAGGCGGCTCTCCTTCGACTTCTTCAGCAGCGCGATCGCGTCGGGCATCTTGTTCAGCGCTTCGAGCAGACGCACGAGCTCGGCTGCCGTGGAGACGTTCTCGTCGCCGCGGCGCGCCGCAGCCGCGTCCATCATGTGCCGCCGCAATTTCGTGGCGGTCAGGCCGAGTGCCTGCATCCGCTTGCCGATCTTCTCCATCCCGAGTCGATCGATCAGGACGTTGGTCGCCGTATTGTCGCTGAGGCGCACCATCAGCACTGCGTAGTCGCGGATCGAGAGCGTCGGCGTGCCGAGATCCGCGAGCACGCCCGCGCCGCCGACGGCCTTCGCGCGATCGAGCGCCATCGTGTCGTCGAGGCGCACGCGGCCCTCGTCGACTTGTTTGAACAGCTCGTAGACGATCGCGAGCTTGATCGTGGACGCTGTCGGCAGCGTCGCCGTCTCGAGATGCGTGAACCGATCGCCCGATGTGAGATCGACGATCGAGTACGCCATGACGCCGTCGAGGCGCGACGCGATCTCTTCAGCGCGATGCGCGAACTTCTGTTTCAGTTCGTCTGCGGGGTTGCCCTGCGCCGACAGTGCACCCGGCATCGCACCCGGCACTGCACCCGGCACTGCACCCGGCACCCAGGCACCCAGCGCCCATGCACCCAGCACAAAGCACCCAGCACTCAGCACCCGCTTCATGTCGTGATCTTGAGCGCCACCGCAGTCATGTCGTCGTTGGGGGGCGTGTCGCCGCGGAAGTCCTGCACCGCGGCAAAGATGTCGTCGACGACCTCGACGGGGGGCTTCTGGCGCCCGTCGCGAACGACCTGTAGCAGGCGTTCGGCGCCGAACTCGCGCCCGATCGCGTCGTTGGCTTCGAACACACCGTCCGTGCAGAAGACAAAGAGGTCGCCCGCGGCCAGATCGAACGTGAGCTCGTCGTACATCGATCCAGCGAATGAGCCGAGCGGCACACCGGGAAGGACGATCTGGGAGACGCTGTCCCCGCTGCAACGGATCGGGTACGGCAGCCCGGAATTGGCGATCGTCAGGTTTCGCCGCTTGAAATCGAAGAGCGCGTAGCAGACCGTGCAGTAGTACTCCTCCAACTGGCGCTCGTGCAGGATCGTGTTGGTCGACGCCAGGACTCCGGCCGGCGTGAACCGCTCCGGCGCGTACCGGCGACGGAACGTGCGCGACCGGATCAGTTCCCCCGCGAACGCGCTGTAGAGCGCGGCCGGAACGCCCTTGCCCGACACGTCCCCGACCGCGACGACAAGACTGTTCGGCTCGGGGGCGAGGAAGTCGTAGAGGTCGCCTCCGAGACCGCGGGCGGCCGCGAACCTCGCGGCGACCGCTACGCCCTTCAACCGCTTCGGCAGCTCGGTCGGAAGCAGCGCCGCCTGCACGCGCTGCGCGAAGCGGATTTCCTTTTCCAGCCTGACCTCGTTCGCCAGGATCGTCTCGTACAGCCGCGCGTTCTCGATCGCGACTGCCGCCTGGCTGGCGAGCAGCGTGAGAATCTCCACGTGGTTTTTCGTGAAGGCGTCGAGCTCCGGGCTCTCGAGATCGAAGACCCCGATGCACCGATCTTTCAGCAAGAGCGGAATGACCAGCTCAGACCGCGCGTCGTCCACTACATTGATGTAGCGGGCGTCCTTGGAGACATCCGGCACGAGCACCGCTTCCTTGTGCAGCGCCGCGTACCCGACGAGGCCAACCCCGAGCTGCACTCGCCGCATCCTCTCCGCGTCGCCGTAGCTGACCGCCACCTTCATCTCCAGCTCGCCCGCTTCGTCGTTGAGCAGCAGGATGCCGAACGTTCGATAGTCGATGAGGCGCTTTGTGAGGTTGGCGATGCGGGTCAGCAGCTCGTCCAGCTGGAGAATCGCGCCGAACTCCCGCCCGATTTCGGCGAGCGTCTCGAGCGTGCTGGTGTACTTGCGCGCGTCTTCGAAGAGCCGCGCGTTCTCGATGGCCACGGCGACGTGCGCGCCGAACTGTCGCAGCAGCGCTTCGTCGGTCTCAGTAAACTGTCCCGTCGCGCTGCTCAACAGGTTGAGCGCGCCGATGACGCGCCCCTTCCGGCGCAGCGGCACGACCAGCTCGGCGAGCGACCCGGGGACCGCTTCGACGTATCGTGGATCCTCGCGCACGTCGTTGACGAGGATCGGTTTGCCTTCGGCGACGGCGGCGCCGACCAGGCCGCGTCCTACTTTGACGCGCAGCGTGCGAGCCATCTCCTCGGAATAGCCGACCGAGTACGCGATCGACAGCTCTTCGCGCTTCGGATCCAGCAGGTACACGGCGAACGCCTGAAACTTGGTGATCCGCGCGATGAGTTGCGGGATCTTCTGCAGGAGCTCCGGGAGATCGAGCACGGCCGTGATCTCTCGTCCCAGCTCGAACAAAGTGATCACGAGCTCGCGCGTGTCGTGTGGGGCTGGCGGGGAGGCGGCGGGTTCGGACATGTACAGCGGCAGAGTTAAGTATAATCTGCGGGCCTCATGGAGCTGACGCTGCCGCTCGATTACGCGGCGATCGAACGGATCCTCCCGCACCGATTTCCGTTCCTGCTCGTCGATCGGATCACGGAGTTCGAGGTCGACAAACGGATCGTCGGCATCAAGAACGTCTCGCTCGACGAGCGCTATCTGTCCCACACGGGACGCGGCACGCCGGTGCTCCCGCCGACCATCCTCACCGAAGCTGTCGCGCAGGTCGGCGCCATCCTGATCCTCGCGAAGCCCGAGAATCGCCAGCGCCTGCCGTTTTTCGCCGGCATCGAGCGCGTGCGCTATCGCCGTCCGGTCCATCCCGGCGACGTCGTCGAAATCGAAGCCATCGTCGTGCGACTGCGGAGTCGAATGGGACTGTTGAAAGGCGTCGCTCGCGTCGACGGGAAGACGGTCATCGACGGAACGATGACGTTCGCGCTGAGTCCACCGCAGCCCGCCACGCCGTAGCAAAAACCGTCGAGCTGCCAGGCCTGAAGAGGCTGGCACCTGCGTTGCAGCCCATAGCGCGAGGATGGGAGGCAACAGATGCTGGAAACGATTGCGATCATTCTGATCGTGCTGTGGCTGCTGGGCGTGGTCAGCGGTTACACCCTAGGCAACTTCATTTACGTACTGCTGGTCGTCGCGATCGTGCTGTTCCTGGTCCGACTCATCAGCGGCCGACGCGTCGTCTGACCCTGCGTCAGGCAGTGTCGCGGTCGTGTCTCGCATACAGGCGAACACGACCGCCCTTGCCGTCCGTCTGTCCGTAAGCTGCGAGAAACCAGTCCAGAGTCGCCGAGAGGCGCCGACACGGTAGAATGGTCGGACCAGCTTATGGGTAGAAAATCGTCCGCCAAATCGACGCGACCATCCGCCTCAACCGAGCCGCCGGTCAGCGGCCAGCGGTCGTCGACGCCACTGCTCGTCGCCGCGCTGGTCGCCCTCGTGGCGATTGTCGGCGGCTTTGCGTACACCCGGAGCGGCCGTGAGGTTGCGGGCGCGGCGACCGACGGCCAGGCCGCCCGCGTGGCGACGACGGAGGCGGCCCAGGCACCGACCGTACCGCTCAAACCTCACAAGCAGGCCAAATTGCCGCCGCTCCCCTTCCAGGCGTACGCACCGCCGCGACCGCCGGACGTCGTGCGTGCGGCGTACGTGTTCGCCGCCGAGCACCCGGAAGTTCTGAGTTTCGTGCCGTGCTTCTGCGGTTGCGAACGGTCCGGCCACAAGGGCAACGAGGACTGCTTCGTGGCGCGGCGCGACAACGCCGGCGACGTCGTCGAATGGGAGCCGCATGGTCTGGACTGCGCCGTGTGCCTCGACGTCGCGCGCGACGCGCAGCAGATGTACTCGTCGGGCGCGTCGGTTCGCGATATCCGCGCAGCGATCGAGAAGAAATGGGCCAGCGCCGCGGCGCGCGGCACGCACACGCACACGCCTGAGCCACCGAAGAGTTCTCCGTAGTGGACGTGGGGACATGGGGCTGTCCCCTCGTCCCCAGTCCCCAACCGTTGCTGTTTATATAATCCCCCCTGTGGATCGACGCGCGGCGGCCTTCGCGCGACTGTTCGAAGCGGTCCATGAAGGCGTGTACATCGGGACGATCGGCCCCGACAGCACCGCGACCATCGCCGCCAATCCCCACCTGAAGCTGATCTTCGGCCACGCGAGCGAAGCGCCAGAAACCGACGTCCGGCCGTTCGATCGCGATCGCTTTGTCGATCCCCAGGCGCGCGCGGCGCTCGTCGAGCGCCTGACCACCGACGGATCGGTCAACGATTACCTGCTGCGCCTGCGCCGGGCCGACGGCAACGCCGTGTGGGTCGAGGTAACGGCGCGCGCCGATCCGCCCACCGACGATCAGAGCCTGCGCCTCGAGGCGCTCGTCCGCGACGTCAGCGAGCGCAAGAAGCTCGACGACGAAACGCGCGATATCTATCACCAGCTTCTGCAGGCGGAAAAGATGGCCGCACTCGGGCAGACGATCTCGGGCGTCGCGCACGAGCTGAACAACCCGCTGGCGACGATCATCAGCTGGGCCGAGCGGCTGCAGCAGCGAGCCGGACTCGAGGAGCCGATCCGCCGAGGCCTCGAAACGATCTTCTCCGAATCGGAGCGCGCCGCGCGGATCGTCCGGAACCTGCTCACCTTCGCCCGCAAGCGGCAGACCACGCGCGCGATGGTCGACGTCAACCAGGTCGTGCGCGAGACACTGGCGCTGCGCGCGTACGAGCAGCGTCTGACGAACATCTCGATCATCGACGCGCTTGCGACCGGCCTCCCGCAGGTCTTCGCGGACGGCCACCAGGTCCAGCAGGTGCTGCTCAACCTCGTCATCAATGCCGAACAGGCCATGCTCGCTGCGAACGGGCGCGGCACCATTGTCGTGCGGACGTGGCACGACGCGAACCAGGAATCGGTGGTTCTCGAGATCAACGACGATGGCCCGGGTATCCCCGACGATCTGCAGCCGAAGATCTTCGACCCGTTCTTCACGACGAAAGAGGTTGGCAAAGGGACCGGGCTCGGGCTGACCGTCGCGTATGCGATCGTCCAGGAGCACGGAGGGCGCATTCGCCTCGAGTCGCATCCGGGACTGGGAGCGTCGTTCTACGTCGAGCTGCCGGTGACGGGCGGCAAGCTTCCGCCGGCGCCGCGAACCCGCGCGAAGCTGCCGTCCGCCACGGTCGCACCAGCAGGTGAATCGATCCTCGTGGTGGAAGACGAAGAGCAGCTGGCCCGGGCTGTCGGCGACGCGCTGCAGGACGAGGGATATCTTGTCGATCACGCCGCGGACGGCGAGTTGGCGCTCGAGCGGATCAGCGGACGCGCGTTCGACGCCGTCATCTGCGATCTGAAGATGCCGCGACTCGACGGCAAGGCGTTCTATCGCGCGCTGGAGGCGGCGGCGCCGGGACTCGCGAAGCGAGTGATCTTCGTCACCGGCGACGTGGCCGGCACGGATGCGGAAGAGTTTCTGAAGGAGAGCGGCTGTCGCTGGCTGGCGAAGCCATTCAGGCTCGGGGATCTACTGCGCGCGCTAAGGGAGACACTGTCGTAGCCGCGCAGCATTCAAGGACACAAAGGGCTCCCCTCTGTGTCCTTGTCCGTTAACTGGCTTTAGCGGGCCGCTGCCACTGCCTGCCGCTGCCGCGGCATCTTGAGCGCCGCCTTCGCGGGGGCGGGCCGCTTGATTTTGTAAGGCAGCACCACCGCCTGCGGGGTCGCCACCACTTCGGCCGCCTGCGCCGGACGCGCGACGAACGCCGGCTGCGGCTTCGCCGCGACGATCCCCGCCTTGGCCATCACTGGCTTCCGGGCGGTGAACGCAATCAGCTGTCGCTTCATCTCCGCCACCTTCTGCGGATTCATGTCGCCAAGGGCATCGCGGAGCCGTCGGATGGCGCGGGCATGCAGCTGCGACACGCGCGATTCGTTCACGCCGATCTCGGCGCCGATCTGCTTCATCGTGACTTCGCCGTAGTAGTAGAGGCCGATCACCTTCCGCTCGCGCCAGGGCAGCGACTGGATGGCCGTACGCACGCGCTCGCGCGTCTCGGACTTCTCATACGCCGCATCGGGCGCGTCCGGCTCGGAGGGCACCAGCGCGGTCGGCAGAGAGCTTTCGTCCATGTGCTCGCCGGTGGCGAGCGGAGAGGTGGCTTCGATGGTGTTGATGCGGACGATGGTGCGACTCAGGCGCTTCTCGTCGGAGCCGACGCGGGCGGCGAGGTCGGCCATCGAGGGCTCGTGTCCGAGCTCGCGGCGCAGCGCTTCACGCGCGGCGTCGAGCTCGCGCCGCTGACGGCGCACGCCGCGCGGCCAGGCATCCTTGCGGAGTGCGTCGATCATGGCGCCGCGGACGCGCCGCTCGGCAAACGTCTCGAACTTGATCCCGCGACCTTCGTCGAACCGGTGCGCGGCGTCGATCAGGCCGAGGACGCCGTCCTGGACCAGATCGCCGATGTCGATTGAATTCGGCATCGACGCGGCCATGCGCCGGGCGAGTGCTTCCACGAACGGTAAACCGGCGACAATCCGGCGGTTCTGACTGGGGGCGACAGATTGGGCGCGCATGTGCTCTCCTCGCCAGGACCGCGACCTGCGTCGGCTCGGCGCCTTCGCGTCGCTTCCGGCGAGTGCTCGGTATCGCAACCGTGGTACCAACAGACGAGTTCGTGTCCAGTACAAGCGCACGCTCACGCGAGTTATTTATGTAAGTTATTGAATTATTGTGACTTGATGTGATGAGCCGTTTCTGGACTGAGCCGGAGGAGTGGGGCGGTCGGCCGCTAAAATCGTCAATAAGTTGGCGATTTTGCACTCGATATCGTCAATGTTTTGACGTTTGAATTACGAAACTGACGTGCTATGGGGCTTCGATTGCAGGACCGGCGTGGCGGCGGATTTCTTTGACCGTGGTCATCGCTTCTAGCGTGCTCGCGACGACCTGACCGGCGCGCGACCGGCTGATATCGTCGGTCGCCTTCGCTTCGAGCAGCTCGGCGTGCGCCAGAATGATCCCGAGCTGGTTGTTCAGGCGATGGAAGAGGAGCCGCAGTTCGGGAGATTCATCCATCGGATCCCTCGCCAGGAGCTCCTCGACACTGAACGCGCGCGACGGCATTAAGCTCAGTGCCGACCTTCGGCCTGCCAGACGGCCTTGTCGGTCACGGAGTGCCGCTCGGTGTCGTTCGGATCGCGCCACAGCGTGTCGACGAAGATCCGCACCGATCCGCCGGCGGTGCGCACGTATTCGATCTTCCCGCTCGAGAGCCAGTTGTAGATGGTTCGGCGGCTCACACCCACGAGCTCACAGGCCTTCATGATCGAGATGGTTTTGCGTTCCAAAACTTTGCCTCCGTGAGCATCTATCGGGACCAAACCGACCGGGGATTAGGGATGTTTTTGGGAGGCCCCCAAAACTGTAAGTTAGGGGATTTGCCGCGCCGGATCGTCCAAACCTGTAATCGCCGCCCGCCCCATCGCAAGCGCGGCCTCCTCGGTGCTGCCGCCGATGTGGGGCGTGCCGACGAAATTTGGCAGCTGCAACAGCTCGCGATCGACCGGCGGCTCAATCGCGTAGACATCGCACGCCGCGCCGGCCAGGCGTCCGTCGACGAGCGCCGCCTTCAGCGCCTCTTCGTCGACGATCCCGCCGCGGGCGGTGTTCACGAGAAACGCCGTACGCTTCATCCGCGCAATCTCGCGCGCGCCGACCAATCCGCGCGTCGATGCATCGAGCGGCACGTGAATCGTGACGAAGTCGGCCTCGGCGAGCAGCGCGTCGAGGGAGAACGGCGTCACGCCAAGCTCGCGATAAAAGGCGTCGTAGACCCGAATGTCGTGCGCGAGAATCCGCGCGCCGAATGCGGCCGAGAGGCGCGCCACCTGCTGCCCGATGTCGCCGCACCCGACGATGCCGACCGTTGCCGATGAGAGCTGCCGTCCGCCGGGCTGATGCCATCCGCCGTCGCGCAGTTCCCGCGCGAGCGTCACCGTGTCGCGACCGAGCACGAGCATGAACGCGATCGCAAGCTCCGCGACTGCCTGACGGTTGACGCCGGGCGTCCATCGCACGGAAACGCCGCAGCGCGTCGCGGCGTCGAGATCGATCATGTCGAGACCGACGCCGTACTTGCTCACGATGCGCAGCTCCGGCACCGCCGAAAACACGGCGTCGTCGAGGACCTCGAGGCCGGTGATCGCTTTCTCGTGGCGCCGCAGGAAGCGAATCAGATCAGCGCCAATGAGCGGGCGGCCGGTCAGGTTGTAGACCGCGTCCGGGTAACGCTCTTCGAGCTCGCGGCGCAGCGTCTGGTGCTTCGGGAAGGAGTGCGAGGCGACGGCGACGGACATGGCGCTGATTATGGGGTCGGATACAGTCTCCGGCCCGGTGTCGGGATCCGTGCCAGGATCGGTGCCGGGATCGGTGTGGGGATACCGTGTCCGAAATACCACACATGAGAACGCCGTTCTCGTGTCAAAATGTTGGCGCCCGCTAAATGCCTGACACTACAAAACATCTGCTCCTGGTGGAAGACGAGGCGCCCTTGCGGCAAGCGATCGCCGAGCAGCTCAGCGATCGCGGCTATCACGTGGAACAGGCTGAATCGGGCGAAGCGGCCATCGCTCGCCTTGCCGATTTCGCCTTCGACGTCATCATCACGGACCTCCGTCTTCCGGGTGTGGACGGTTCGGCGGTCATCGAAGCCGCCGTCGCCCGCTACCCCGAGATCATCGCCATCGTCGTCACCGGCTACGGGACCGTGAAGGATGCGGTCGAGGCGATCAAGCGCGGGGCGTCGGACTTCGTCAGCAAGCCGTTTCAGATCGACGAGCTGCTGCACGTCCTCGGATCGTCGCTCGAACAGCGGCGTTTGAAATCCGAGAACGCCTACCTGCGATCGCAGCTCGAAGAGCGCTATCGCTTCGAAGGCGTCATCGGCAAGAGCCGTCCGATGGCGCGGCTGTTCCAGTTGCTGGAGACGGTGGCGCCGACCAACAGCACGATTCTCATCACAGGGGAAACCGGCACAGGGAAGGAAGTCGTTGCGCGGGCGATCCACCTCAACGGCCCGAGGCGTCTCAATCGATTCGTCGCGCTGAACTGCAGCGCCATCCCTGAAACGCTTCTCGAGGCCGAATTGTTCGGCCACGTGCGCGGCGCGTTCACGGGGGCCGTCGGAAATCGCCAGGGGCGTCTCGAACAGGCACACAAGGGAACGGTGTTTCTCGACGAAGTCGGGACGATGAGCGCGGCGCTGCAGATGAAGCTGCTACGCGTGCTGCAGGAGCGCGAGTTCGAGCGTGTCGGCGACTCGCACACGACCAAGGTGGACGTGCGGGTGATTGCCGCGACCAACAGCGACCTCGCGCGCATGGTGGCCGAAGGGCAGTTTCGCGAGGATCTGTTCTACCGTTTGAACGTCATCCCCGTACACCTTCCGCCGCTGCGAGAACGCAAGGAGGACATCCCGCTCCTGGTCCAGCATTTTCTGGAGAACCTCCGCAACGGCGCGCCGACGCCGCTTACCGTTTCGCAGGAAGCGATGCGCCGGCTGATGGCGTTTTCGTGGCCGGGCAACGTCCGCCAGCTGGAAAACGCCGTCGAACGAGCCGTCGCGCTGAGCGCCGGGCGGACGCAGATCGACGTCGGCGATCTGCCGACTGAGGTGCAGAATGCCCAGGAGACGGCGCTGACGACCGCGGTGACGCTGCCGGAAGACGGTCTCGACCTCGACGCGTTCATCGCCGACATCGAGCGCGACCTGATTCAACGCTCGCTGGAGCGAACCGGCGGCAACAAGGGCCGGGCCGCGCGGCTCCTCAACTTGAAGCGCACGACGCTGGTCGAGAAGCTGAAGCGGTTGTCCCCGCGAGAATAAGACCATGCCGCCACGATTCGCCTACTGGACCATCCTGATCGACGGCAAACCGACGGCGTTTCGCGCGCGCGATCAGCAGGAGCTGCAGCCGACCATCACGCAACTGAAGCGGACGAATCAGGACGTCGTCATGAAATGGTTCGCGCGCGGCAAGGTGTGGGAGTCGCCGGAGGCTGAGCGAGAGGCACATCGGCGCCCGGCCTTCACGGGCGAGAAGCGCGGCGCGGACTGGCGGCCGGGCGGCGCGCACAAAGATCCGCGCGACCGGTTCAAGAAGAAGCACCGCCCTGAACGTGCGTGGTCGCCAGGCGATCGGCCCGTGCGCCGCGATCGCGACGCGCCCGGTCCACCGCGCGACAGCAAGCCGTGGCGCGACAAGCCGTCCGCCGCGCCCAGAGGCGACCGGCCTTGGAGCGCCAAGCCGGCACCGCGAAAACCCTGGAGCCCAAAGCCGTCCGACGAACGAAGACCCTGGGGATCGAAGCCGCAAGGACCTTCGAAGTCCTGGGGGTCGAAGCGCCAGGGACCTCCGAAGCCCTGGAGACCAAAACCGCCGGGCGACCACAAACGGTGGCGCCCGAAGCCGCCGGCCGAGGGAAAGCCCTGGCAGGGGAAACCCTTCAAGCCTTCGGGACCGCGCCCGCCGTGGCGCGATCGCCCGGACTATCGAAAACGCCGCGACGACGATCCGGACAAGAAATGATGGTGTCGCACGTTGTGCTCATGAAGCCCCGTCCGGATCTCCAGCCGTCGGCCCGCGCAGCGCTCATCGACGCGTTCGAACACGCCGTGCGCGAGATTCCCACGGTGCGCCACGTTCGCGTCGGCCGTCGCATTCGCCACGCCGCCGGTTACGAAGGCTCCGGGCCAGACGTCGCCGATTACCTCGCCCTGATCGACTTCGACGATCTCGCCGGCCTGAAGACATACCTCCAGCATCCTGCGCACGCGCAGCTTGGTGCGCGGTTCGGAGAATCGCTCACCGTCACGTGGGTGTACGATTTCGAGGTGTGCGGCCTGGACGCGCTACGTGCCGGTGGATTCGCGTAGACCGAGCAATTTCCTGACACGCGCCATCACCCCGGGCTCGTCCTTGTCCGGGCCGTCGATTCGCGTGAGGATGTCGAGGCACTCGGCCACGGAGTTCACGACGCCGATGCCGAGCCGTCGGGCGGCGGCCGGCAACCGACCGGGATCCTCGCGCCAGATCAGAATGGCGCGCGCTTTTGAATCGACCACGACATCCAGGCAGTTTTCCGGGCGATCGTCGATGACGATGTCGAGATGGAGCGCCGCCGCGATGCGGCCGCGCGATCCCTGAACGACGAACACGCTCGGCAATGGGAAGCCCTTCGACTCGAGCCAGCGCTGCGTCTGGACCTGTGCCGTGGCGCCCGCGGTCTCCGGACGTCTGGTGAGAAAGATGATTTCCCACCGCCGCTCCGTCGCGATCGACGCGAGCCGGGCAATCACACCCGGTTCGAGCTCCGTCAGCCCTTCCCAGAAGTTTTCGATCGTCGCGACGTGGCGCCACAGCCGTTGCTGCTGGCGCGAGGTCATTTGAAGCGTGGCTGGCGGCGGGATGCTCTCGGAAGGCGGATCAGACGCGCTGGACGCCACAGTCTCGGCCGATTCCGCGTCTCCCGGTGGCGATTCGGTGCTTTCCTGCAGTTCGCGAGCGAACGCTTCACCAAACACAGCTTCCGACTGGCGGAGCAGCTCTGCGTCCATGTTCGCGAGGACACCGTCCAGATCGCATCCGATGCGCAGGGGCATGTCTGGCGTCAAACGCCGGCGTCGAGAGGGCGAACGCGCTGGATCCTACAGACCATACGTGACTGCGGTGCCGAACTTGAAGCCGCCGTACTGCCGCACGGCCACTTCGGAATCGCGCTGGCTGTGATCCAGGTTGAACCCCAATCGAAGATCTCGCCCGAGGTGATACCCGACGCCCACGCCGTAGGTCCGTACGTGGTCGATGCGATTCGCAACCCTCACGTCGGTGCCGGCCCGATTCTGATACGCCAGCGACTGCAGGCCGAGACGTCCCACCACGTCGAACGGGCCGAACACCTGCTGCGCAATGGAGCCCTCGACGCCCGTCAGCAGATAGTATGGCTGATTGGTATCGAACGAGTACTCGATGT
>Ga0114129_10003556_pt1 | contig 21930 bp, 25 predicted proteins | sample RhiMetdeltSRZDD1_FD_80071 | JGI IMG/M metagenome (GOLD analysis project Ga0114129, IMG submission 80071) | Populus rhizosphere microbial communities from Tennessee, USA - Rhizosphere MetaG P. deltoides SRZDD1 (version 2) (version 2) | ecosystem: Host-associated > Plants > Roots > Rhizosphere >... | reverse complement strand
GGTGTTCGGACAGCGTGCCCTTGTACTCGATCGGCATCAGCCACCCGCCGAACGGCCCGACCTTGGCCCCGAGTCCCCGATGGAGCTCCTCCAGCGGGCCGTGCCGCGTCTCGGGATCGCCCATGGAGGCGCCATCCTACGGTGCGCGCCGCGGCCGAACCCGGTGAAACGGCGTGCGTACCGGGCGCCCGAGAGTGGACGCTCGCGAGCGCGGTAGCATGGCCGCTCGGATGTCCGACGCATACGACGTCGTCGTGATCGGGGCTGGGACCGGGGGCTACTCCTGCGCCCTGCGGGCCGCGCAACTGGGCAAGCGTGTTGCCATCGTCGAGCGCGACGAGCGGCTGGGTGGGACCTGCCTGCTGCGCGGCTGCATCCCGACCAAGGCGCTGCTGCAGTCGGCCGCCGTGATGGACACCGTCAACCGCTCGGACGAATGGGGCATCAAGGCGTCCGGCGAGCCCGACTGGACGCAGGTGCAGGCCTTCGAGAACAAGGTCGTCGACAAGCTCGTGCGCGGCGTCACCGGGCTGATGAAGGCCCGGAACGTCGAGGTGGTCCACGGCTCGGCCACACTGCGGCCCGGCCCGAGCGTCGAGGTCGCCGGACGAGCTCTGGACGCGACCGACGTCGTTGTCGCCACCGGCTCGACCCCCAGGCTCCTGCCGGGCCTGGAGATCTCCGGACGCGTGATCACCAGCGACCAGGCGCTGTGGTATAGCGAGCTTCCGTCATCGGCCGTGATCATCGGCGCCGGGGCGATCGGGCTCGAGTTCGCGAGCTTCTACCGCTCGATGGGCGCGGAGGTAACGGTGGTCGAGGCGCTGCCGCGGATCGCGCCGCTCGAGGACGAGGACTTGTCCAAGGAGGTCGCGCGCGCGTTCCGAAAGCGCGGGATCGCGACCCACGCCGGCGCGAGCGTCACGTCCGTGAACGACGCCGGCGACCACGTCGAGATCGCGTTCGACGCCGAGGGCACGTCGCGATCGGCCGACGCCGACGTCTGCCTGGTCGCCGTCGGGCGCGGGCCAGTGACCGAGGGGCTCGGGCTCGAGGAGGCCGGGATCGAGCTCGACCGCGGGTTCGTCAAGGTGGACGGGCAGCTGCAGACCACGGCCTCCCACGTCTGGGCGATCGGCGACGTGGCCGCGACCCCGCTGCAGCTCGCACACGTCTCGTTCACCGAGGGCTACGCGGTGGCCGAACGCATCGCGGGCGTCCCGGTCCCCGAGATCGACTACACGCAGATCCCCAGGGTCACCTATTGCACACCCGAGATCGCCTCGGTCGGCATCACCGAGGCCCAGGCGGTCGAACGCGGCCACGACGTCGACGTCGAGCGGCTCAACTTCCAGGCGATCGGCAAGGCAAACATGCTCGGCGAGGGAGGACTGGTGAAGATCGTTGCCGACAAGGACGGCGGACCCGTGCTCGGGGTTCACATGGTGGGTCCGCACGTGACGGATCTGATCTCCGAGGCGATGCTCACCGTTGCCTGGGAGGCGGTCCCGGCCGAGGTCGCCGCCCTCATGCATCCTCATCCGTCACTGTCCGAGGGCGTCGGCGAGGCGTTCCTGGGCCTGGCCGGCAAGCCGCTGCATGGGGCCTGAGCGATGGCGACCAAGGTGGATCAGCAGCGACTGGCGGCCGAGGACTGGCGCGCCGGCCTGTCTGACGAGCAGCTGAAGGACATGCTGTACACGCTCAAGCTCTGCCGATACTTCGACGAGCGGATGGAGGCGCTGTACCGGCAGGGTCGGCTGCCCGGCGCGATCTACTCGGGACGCGGGCAGGAGGGCACGCACGTCGGCGTCGCCTCGGCCCTTCGGAAGGACGACTCGCTGTTCCCCACCCATCGAGACCTGTCGGCGCAGCTCACCAAGGGTCTGGACCTCAACCGAGTGATGGCCAACTACTGGGGCCGGATCGACGGCTACACGCGCGGCCGCGACGGTAACAGTCATCTCGGCGACTGGCAGGGCAACCGGACGTGGAGTGTCATGTCGCACCTGCCGATCGCCTACCCTCCCGCCTGCGGCGCCGCGCTCGCCTACAAGCTGCGAGGCGAGCCGCGCGTTGCGACGGCCATCTGCGGCGACGGCGCGACCTCCAATGGCCGGTGGCACGAGTCGCTCAACGTCTCGGCCGTCCACCAGCTGCCGGTGGTCTGGGTCGTGAACAACAACCAGTACGCGTACTCGACGCCGAACCCGCTGGAGTTCGCGATCCCGACGATCGCCGAGCGCGCGGGAGCGTACGGCATGCCGGGCGTTCGGGTGGACGCGCAGGACGTGCTGGACGTCTACCGAACGGCGCACGACGCGGTCGAACGCGCGCGCGAGGGCGGCGGCCCGACGCTGATCGAGAGCGTCTCCCTGCGCTGGCGCGGCCACGCAGGTCATGACCCGGCCAAGTACGTGCCCAAGGATCTCCTGGACGAGTACATGAACCAGAAGGACCCGGTCCGCCGGTTCGAGGAGCTGGTGCGTTCGCGGAACGTCGTGAGCGAGCAGGACGTCGCCGACCTGGACGAGCGCGTCAGGGCCGCGTTCGATGCGGGTTACGAGTACGCGCTGTCATCGCCGTTCCCGGAGCCGGGTGACGTGACCAAGGGCCTGTTCACCGACGACGGCTACTGGGCGAACGAGCCCGGCCGGGACGGGGGGACGCAGGCCTGATGGCGACCACCACCGTCGAATCCGGGGCAGCCGGCCATGGCGCCGAGCCGCGGGGCAAGCGCACCGACAAGGGCGAGGCCACGTACCTGGTCGCGATCGCCGAGGCGCTCTGGGAGGAGATGGAGCGCGACGAGCGCGTGTTCATGCTCGGCGAGGACATCGGCGTATACGGCGGCGCGTTCAAGGTGACCGAGGGCTTCATCGAGCGGTTCGGCCCACAGCGGGTGATGGACACGCCGATCGTCGAGGAGACGATCGTGGGGATGGCGCTCGGCGCGGCGATGGAGGGCTTGCGCCCGGTGGCCGAGTTCCAGTACGCGGACTTCATGTCCAGCGGCTACGACGAGATGACGACGGCACTCGCGCGGTACCACTACCGCAGCGGCGTGCCGGTGCCCGTGGTCCTTCGCGGCCCGTCCGGCGGTGGCGTCCGCGCCTCGAGCTTCCACTCGACGAACCCGGAGCCGTGGATCTCACAGGCGCCGGGCCTGAAGGTCATGTGCCCGGCGTTCCCCTCGGACGCCAAGGGCCTACTCAAGTCGGCGATCCGCGACGACAACCCGTGCGTCTTCCTCGAGCACAAGTGGATCTACCGGCGCATCAAGGAGGTCGTCTCCGACGACCCGGAGCACCTGGTGCCGATCGGCAAGGCCGACGTGAAGCGCGAGGGCTCGGACGTGTCGATCATCGCGCACGGCATGCTCGTGCACTGGGCGCTCGAGGCGGCGCAGACCCTGGCGAACGAGGGGATCGACGTCGAGGTGCTCGACCTTCGCACGGTCCAGCCGCTCGACAAGGATGCCATCCTCGCCACGGCCACCAAGACGAGCCGCGTGATCGCGCTCTATGAGAGCCAGCGGTACCTCGGCACCGGTGCCGAGGTCGCGTCGATCGTCGCGGAGGAGGCGTTCGAGTCGCTCGACGCGCCGGTGGTGCGCCTGTCGCCGCCGCACGTACCCGTTCCGTTCTCGCCGCCGCTGGAGGACGCGTACCTCCCGCAAGTGGCCGAGATCGAGGACGCCGTTCGAAAGCTGTCCGCATGGTGACCGTGGAGGCCGGATGACCGCGATCAAGATGCCCCAGCTCGGTGAGACCGTCATCGAGGGAACGATCCTGAAGTGGCTCAAGCAGGAGGGCGATCAGGTCGCGCTCGACGAGCCGCTGTTCGAGATCTCGACCGACAAGGTCGACACGGAGGTGCCCTCGTCCGCGGCCGGCGTCCTCAGCAAGATCCTCGTCCCCGAAGGCGAGACCGTTGCCGTCGGCACCGAGGTCGCCGAGATCGGCGAGGCGGGGGGCGTGGCGGGCGATGCGGGTTCTCCGGGGACTGCGGCGCAGCCCGCTGCGGACGAGGCGGCGGCCGCTCAGGCGTCGACGCAGACCGCGGGTGGCGCCGATGTCCCCTCCGCTCCGACATCGCCCGCTCGGGCACCCGCGCCGGCGCCCGAGCCGGTGGCGTCGCAGATGGCCGCTTCGACGCAGACGCAGCCGCTGCCGGATCGGGGGCCACGCTCGCAGATCCTGTCTCCACTCGTTCGGAGGCTCGCGACCGAGCACGGCGTGGACCTTGCGCAGGTCACCGGGACCGGGACCGGCGGGCGCATCACGAAGAACGACGTGCTCGGATTCGTCGCCGCGGGCGATGCGGCGGCTCCGGCGGCGGCGGCCGTCCCGGTCGCGGTGCCGCAACCCGCTCCGGCCGCGGTGCCGCAACCCGCTCCGGCCGCGGTGCCGCAACCCGCTCCGGCCGCGGTGCCGGCTCCCGCCGTCGCGGGCGCCGGCGAGGAGATCGTGCCGGTCTCGCACATCCGCAAGCTCATCGGGCAGCACATGAAGGCGTCGCTCGAGGTCTCGGCGCGCGCGTGGAACGCGGTCGAGGTGAACATGGAGAACGTCGCCCGGCTGCGCGAACGCGCGAAGGATGCATTCAAGGCGCGCGAGGGCTTCGGCCTTACCTACATGCCGTTCGTGACCAAGGCCGTCACCGACGCCTTGCTCGTCCACCCCATGGTCAACAGCGAGCTGCGGGGTGAGGAGATCGCCGTCAAGCACTTCGTGAACATGGGCATCGCGGTCAGCTACGACGAAGGGCTCATCGTCCCCGTCCTCAAGGGCTGCGACACGATGAACCTGCTCGGGATCGCCCGCGGCATCAACGACCTGGCGGCGAGGGCGCGCGCGAAGAAGCTCCAGCCCGACGAGGTCCACGGCGGCACCTTCACGATCACGAACCCGGGCCCGTTCGGCTCGATGATCTCGGTCCCGATCATCAACCAGCCGCAGACCGGGATCCTTGCGTTCGACAGTATCGAGAAGCGTCCCGTCGTGATCGACGACACGATCGCGATCCGGCACATGGTCTACATCTCGATGTCGTGGGACCACCGCGTGATCGACGGCGCCCTAGCCGCGCAGTTCCTGGCCAGGATCAAGGAGAACCTCGAGACGTGGGACTTCGTCGAGGACCTGGCGCTCTAGGCCCATGACCCTTCTGATCCGCTCGACCGGACCCGTCGACTACGACGAGGCGAACGCGCGGATGCACGCGCTCGCCGAACGCCGGCTCGCGGGCGATGGCGAGGACACGCTGATCCTGCTCGAACATCCCCCCGTGTACACGGCCGGGCGGCGCTGGAAGCCCGACCACATCGTGTGGACCGAGGACCGCATCCGCGGGGCCGGCGCCGAACTCCGGTTCATCGACCGAGGCGGGTCGCTCACGTTCCACGGCCCGGGGCAGCTCGTCGGCTACCCGGTGTTCGACCTCGGGAGCCGCCCGGACGCGATGCGGTACGTGCGCGATCTCGAGGAGGTCGTGATCCGGGCCTCGGCCGACACCGGCGTCGCGTTGCACCGCAGCGACGTCCAGACGGGCGTGTGGTCGGGCTCGAAGAAGGTGTGCGCGATCGGCGTTCGGCTCATGCGGATGCGCGTGTCCCTGCACGGGTTCGCGCTCAACTGCACGACCGACCTGTCGTGGTACGACGCGATCGTGCCCTGCGGCCTGGCCGACGAGGGCGTCACCACGCTCTCTCGGCTCGCCGAGCGCGAGATCACCATCGAGGAGATGGCGCCGATCGTGGCGCGGCGATTCGAAGACGTCTTCGGCGTCGCGCTCGAACCCGTCGACGAGGGCTGGCCCTCGACGACCCCGGCCGAGAGCCTGGCGGCGGGCTCGCCGGCGTGAGCGATCAGCGGATCCATCCCGCGGCTGGACGCGGGTTCGAGGCCGCGGTCGAACACTACGAGCGAGGCCGGCCGAGCTACCCCGACGACGCCGTCACGTACCTGGTCAACGAGCTCGGGATCCGCGAGGGAACCGATGTCGTGGATCTCGGCGCGGGCACCGGCAAGTTCACGGAGCTGATCGTGCACACGGGCGCGCGCATCATCGCGCTCGAACCTGTCGCGTCGATGCGCGGGGCCTTGGAGCGCAACTGCCCCACGATCCGGGTAGCCGACGGCACGGCCGAATCCATCCCGACCGAGGACGGGTCGTTCGATGCTGCCGTGGCCGCCTCGGCGTTCCACTGGTTCGACGGCGAGCGCGCGCTGCCCGAGATCCACCGCGTGCTCCGGCCCGAGGGCGTGCTCGGCCTCATCTGGAACGCGCGTGACGAATCCAGCGACTGGTCTGAGCGACTCACCGAGATCTTCGACGAGCTCGCCGGCCCGGAGGCGCCCCGGTACCGGAGCGGCCGGTGGCGGGAAGCGTTCGAGCGGACGAACCTGTTCGGGCCGCTCCATCACCGACTGGCCTACCACGTCCATCACGTCACGCCCTCGACGTTCCTGGACCGGGTGCTCTCGGTGAGCTACGTGGCGGCGGCCTCAGAGGAGCAGCGCGAACACGTCCGGACGCAGGTGGCGGAGCTCCTGTCGACCGACCCCGAGCTCCGGGACCGCGACGAGATCGTGATGCCGTACCGAACCGACGTGTTCTGGACCCGCCGCCGCTAGGCGTCGGCCACGAGCGTGTAGCGGGGCCGGCGTTCGAGCGCCCCGAGCGGCCACGGCTCGTGGAGCGTGGCCGCCCACTCGACGTCTCGGAGCCGCTTGATCCGAACGGCCGACCATCCGGCCTGGTACACGGCATCGATCAGCGGCACGGGCGAGGGCAGGCGCGCGAGCGGGAGCTCGGCCAGCACCTCTTCCGGGTACGGCGCGTGGTGGTCGTCCGGGACGTCCATGATGCGGCGCAGGCCCTCGGCCAGCAGGTCCTTAAGCTTGCGGCGAAGGTCGGTTTCCCCCCACACGCCCTCGAACAGCACGAGGCGCCGGGAGACCTCCCTCCACCGGGCCATCGCGCCGACCGGGTCCGGCATCGTCCACAGGACGTGGCGTTCGATCACCGCGTCGAACGGCCCCTCGGGCGGCTCGGTCGCCGAACCGACGACGAAGCGCATCCGATCGTCGAGCCCCCGCTCCTTGGCCTTGAGCTCGGCGCGCCCCAGCATGCCGGGCGAAAGGTCGAGCGCGGTCACGCGGTAGCCGAGCTCGGCTGCGAGCAGCGACAGCGCACCGGTGCCGGCACCCACGTCCAGCACCGTCGCCCCCGGCGCGGGCAGGGCCTCGGCCAGCGCCTGCCGCCAGGCGGCCGCCTCCAGCGTGTCCGAGATCGCATGGGAGCGCGTCTCGTCGTAGGTGTGCGCATCCGCGTCCCAGTACTCGCGGATCCGGTCGTGGACGTCCTCCGCGCCGATCGGGTCCCAGGCCTCGCTCGCCATCGGCGCCTCCTAGAACAGGGCGGTGGCCAGCTTGCGTCGGTACTCGCCGACGAGCTCGTCGTCGTCGCCCAGCACGGTGAAGACCTCGAGCATCGCCTGCCGCGCGTCGGGGTCGTCGGGCAGCGCGCCGAGCATGCCGTCCAGCGCCTCGCGCCACATGCCCTTGGCCGCGAGCCGCTTGGCCGATGCCAGCGTCCCGGGCTGGGTCAGGTTCGCCCAGTTGCGGACCTCGAGCATGGCCAGGATGCGTTCGGCCTCGAGGTCGGGAAGGGCCGGCGCCAGCGTCTGCCGCGCCTCGTCCTCCCGGCCGGTCTCGGCCTGTATCCGGCCAAGCCCCACGCGCGCGTCCCGGTTGTTCGGGTCGACCTCCAGCGCCTCGCGGTACTTCTGCTCGGCATCGTCCAGGTGGCCCTCGAGCTCTTCCTCGAGCGCGTCCTCGGCCTCGAGCTCTGCCTCGGTGGGCATGAGCCGGTCCACGAACTCGTTCACCATCGGCTCGGGGATCGCGCCTACGAACCCGTCGATCGGCTGGCCGTCACGGAACGCGACCACCGTCGGGATGCTCTGCACGCCGAACTGCCCGGCCGTGTAGGGGTTGGCGTCCACGTCGAGCTTGGCCAGCAGGAAGGCCCCGTCTCGCTCCCCGGCGACCTTCTCCAGGATCGGGCCCAGGGTCCGGCAGGGTCCGCACCACGACGCCCACAGGTCCACGACGACGGGCCGGGTCTTGGACTCCTCGACGACGGTCTGGACGAAGTTCTGGTCGGTCGCCTCGACGACCACGGGGCCGCGCTCGCCGGCCTGCTCCTCGGTCTGTTGCACGGACCCAGAGTAGTCAGTGGGCGTGCGTTTCGTCGACCGGCACAAGGTTCATCCCGCACTCCGGGCACCGGTCGTCCCGACCCCCCCGTACCTCGGGATGCATCGGACACGTGTACCCCAGGTCCTTCATCTCGTCCTTCATCGAAGCCGCCTCCTTACCCTCGCCATGCCCCATCGGGGGCGCGTCCATCATCCTGAGCATCTGGGGCCCCCCGGTCCGTAGGAACCGCACGACCAGCACCGCCGACAGCGCCAGGAACACGATGTTGAGGACCGTGGTGTAGTTCCAAGTCACGCTCGCCTCGACCTCCTTTGCGTTGCGCTCGTCCGGGACCAGGCCGAACGCCTGGAAGATGATCTCGACCGCGTACCCGGCGAGCACCATCGAGACGTAGAACGTCGCGAGCAGGAACAGCGACATCCGCCGCCCGTAGTACTTGCGGTAGATGTTCAGGATCGGCAGAACGATCAGGTCGGCGAAGATGAACGCCGCCACGCCGCCGAAGCTGATCCCGCCGTTCCACAGCACCGCCGCCAGCGGCACGTTCCCGATCGAGCAGACGAACGACAGCATCGCGACGATCGGACCGACGAGCGGGCCCCAGACCTTCGACAGCAGCGGGTGGTCGACCAAGAAGAAGCTCTGCCAGAACGACTCGGGCACCCAAGCAGCGAGGGCGCCGGCGATGAGCAGGCCGCCGCCGATGTCCTTCCAGATCGACGCCCAGTCCATGACGTAGTAGTGGCTGATGGCCGTGAAGCCGCGGGGCGAGGTCAGTCGGCTCAGGAGCGAGCCCTCGGTGACGGTCATGTCCATCTCGGCGTGACCCTCCATGACGCCGGCAAGCCCCTTGTCCGCCTGGACGCGGGCCACCTCGACCATCTCGGGCTTGAGGAACCAGCGGAACAGGACCGCGAGGATCGCGATCATGATCGGGCCGCCCACGAACTCGGCCAGCGTGAACTGCCACCCGAGGAGGACGGCCAGGATGATCCCGAGCTCGATCACCAGGTTCGTCGAGGCGAACTCGAACGCCATCGACGCCGTGAAGTTCGCGCCCTTGCGGAAGATCGAACGCGCGAGCGCCACCGCCGCGTAGGAGCACGAGGACGACGCCGCCCCGAGCCCGCAGGCGATCGCGATCGAACGCGGGGCGTCGTTCGGCAGCAATCCGCTCAACTCGTTCTTGGACACGACGGCCTGGACGACCCCCGACAGGGCGAACCCGAGGACGAGCGCCCAGGTGATCTCCCACGTCATCGCGAACGCGAAGCTGAGCGCCTCAGCGATCTGCGAGGAGATCGATGCGGTCATCGCCTACTTGCCGGAGAAGCGCGCGACCGCCGCGAGCAGCTCCTCGACCTTCTCGTCCGAGTTCCCGGTCTCGATGCTCTCCCGCACGCAGTGGCGCACGTGATCGTCCAGTAATCCCATCCCAACGGACCGCAGCGCCGACACCGCCGAATTCAACTGCGTGAGCACGTCGATGCAGTACTGATCCTCCCCCACCATCCGCTGCAGCCCTCGGACCTGGCCCTCGATCCGCCGCAGGCGATCGTGCAGGTCCTTCTTGTTCATCGCGTAGCCGACCATCGGCCCTCCGTTCGCGTCTCGAACGACTCGAGCATATACCCCCGAGGGGTATATCTCGGGGTATGCCGCCGGCCCGGCCTCGACGCCGTCGCTCGGGTCCGGGGTCGGTCGGCGGCGAACATGCCGACGACGCGAATCGATGCGAGCGGCGGTCCAGGACCAGGAAGGGCCGATGCTAGACTTGCCTCGTGGCGACCCGAGTCACGACGGAACCGTCGCACGAGGCCCACGGCCTGTCACCCGATGACCTCCGATCGATGTACCGCACGATGGTGACGGCGCGACTGATCGACGAGGCCTCCTTCCGTCTCAACCGACAGGGCAAGGCGCCGTTCGTCGTCCCGGTGTCCGGTCACGAGGGATGCCAGGTCGGGACGGGGTGGCCGCTTCGGCCGGGGCAGGACATGTGGGTCCCGTATTACCGCGACGTCGCGATCGTCCTAATCGCGGGGATGACGCCGTACGAGATCTTCCTCGGGCTGTTCGCCAAGGCCGAGGACCCGTCCTCGGGCGGCCGACAGATGCCCAGCCACTGGGGTTCGCGCCGGCTCGGAATCATCAGCCACTCCTCCCCCATCGCGACGCAGGTGCCGCACGCCGCCGGAATCGCGTGGGCGGCCCGCTACCGCGGCGAGGACACCGTCGTCGGATGCTGGTTCGGCGAGGGCGCCACCAGCGAGGGCGCGTGGCACGAGGGTATGAACTTCGCCGGCATCCACAAGCTGCCCGTGGTGTTCGTGTGCGAGAACAACCGGTACGCGATCAGCGTCGCGCAGCCGCTGCAGATGGCCGTCCAGAACGTGGCCGACCGGGCGCCGGGGTACGGGTTCCCCGGCGTCGTGGTGGACGGCAACGACGTCCTCGCGTGTTACGCCGCGATGAAGACCGCGGTCGAGCGCGCGAGGGCCGGCGACGGCCCCACGTTGATCGAGGCCAAGACCTACCGCTACTTCCCGCACACCTCCGACGACGACGATCGCTCCTACCGCACGCGCGAGGAGGTCGAGGAGGCCAAGCAGAAGGACCCGATCGCCGTGTTCGCCGAGACCCTCAAGGACCGGGGCATCTTGGACCCGGCCTCGATCGACGCGCTGTGGACCGAAACCAAGGCGAACGTCGACGGGCAGATCGACCAGGCGTGGAACGCGGCCGACCCTGAGCCGTCGAGCCTGAGGCGCCACGTCTACTTCGAGGGGGACGCGTGACCGAGAAGAACGTGGTCACGGCGATCCACGACACCCTGCACGACGAGATGGCGGCGGACGACCGCGTCGTCGTGCTCGGCGAGGACATCGCCACGCGCGGCGGCGTCTTCCGCGTGACCCAGGGGTTCCTGGACGAGTTCGGAGAGCAGCGGGTGATCGACACGCCGCTGGCCGAGGGCGGCATCATCGGGATCGCTGTCGGCATGGCGCTCCATGGCCTTTTGCCGGTGGCCGAGATCGAGTTCGCCGACTTCATCCACCCCGCCTACGACCAGATGGTCTCGGAGGTCTCGCGGATGCGGTACCGCAGCAACGGCGACTTCGGCCTGCCGATGGTCGTCCGCGCCCCGTGGGGCGGCGGCGTGCACGGGGCCCTATACCACTCGCAGTCGATCGAGGCCACGTACGGCCACATCCCGGGCATCAAGGTCGTGGTGCCTGGAACGCCCTACGACGCGTCGGGGATGCTGCGGGCCGCGATCAAGGACCCGGACCCCGTGCTTTTCCTCGAGCACAAGCGCACCTACCGGCTCATCAAGGGCGACGTGCCCGACGAACCTTTCGAGGTGCCGATCGGCAAGGCCGACGTGAAGCGCGAGGGCGAGGACCTCACGGCGATCGCCTACGGACTCGCGCTGCACCTTTGCCTGGAGGCGGCGGCCCGGCTGCAGGCGGAGCAGGGCGTCTCGGTCGAGGTGGTTGACGTTCGCACGATCAGCCCGCTCGACAAGGAGACGATCCTGACCTCGGTCGTCAAGACCGGCAAGGCCCTGGTCGTCTACGAGGACAACCGCACCTACGGGGCGGGCGCCGAGATCGCCGCCACGATCGCCGAGGAGGCGCTGTTCGACCTCGACGCCCCCGTCTCCCGGATGGGCGGCCCCGACGTACCGGCCATGGGCTTCGCCACGAACCTCGAGCACGCGTTCATGCCGAACGCGGACACGGTGGCCGAGCGCATGCTCGAGCTCGCCCGCTTCTAGACCGGGCCCTTCGGTCTCCCCTCGGGGGCTCAAACAACCCCGATACGGCCGATACCTCAGGCACACCCATGGAATCACGTCGCGGGCGCCACGCCCGCCGGCGTTCCCGGGCTCGGCGGCCGGTCGGACGTCGCAAGCGAGGCCGCCGTCTAGACTGCCTTCGATGGCGGTTCGCGAACACAACCCGCGGCAGCGGCGCCTGTACCTGCCGATCGTCTCGACCGACGGGGCACCCACCTCCACCGAACCCAAGCCGCCATGGCTGAAGGTTCGTCTCCAACGCGGCGCCAACTACCGCGAGCTCGAATCGATCATGCGCGGCCGCTCGCTGCACACGGTGTGCGAGGAGGCGATGTGCCCGAACATCTCCGAGTGCTGGGAGGAGCGGGAGGCTACGTTCCTCATCCTCGGCGAGAAGTGCACGCGGCGATGCGGCTTCTGTGACGTGATGACGGCCAGACCGGATGCGGTCGACGAGGACGAGCCGGCGCGGGTGGCCGACGCAGTGCTCGCGATGGGGCTGCGGTTCGTCGTGGTCACCGGCGTGGCGCGCGACGACCTGCCTGACGGCGGCGCCCGGATCTGGGCGCGGACGATCCGCGCGATCCGGGAGGCCGTGCCGGGGTGCGGCGTCGAGGTCCTGCCGACGGACTTCAAGGGCGGCGAGCGCGACATCGCCACCGTGATCGAGGCCGAGCCCGACGTGTTCGCCCACAACCTGGAGACGGTGCGTCGGCTGCACGGACGGATCCGCCCGGCGTTCGGCTACGACCGGACGTTGGAGGTCCTGCGGGTCGCCAAGCGGCTCCGCGGGGGGCAGGTCACCAAGTCGAACCTCATCCTGGGGATGGGCGAGCGCCCCGAGGAGATCCCGCAGGCGCTGCAAGACCTGGCCGGCGCCGGCGCCGACATCGCGACGATGGGGCAGTACCTGCGACCGACCCCGCATCACCTGCCGGTGGACCGCTGGGTCACGCCCGAGGAGTTCGGCGAGTGGAAGGCGCTCGGCGAGTCGTTCGGGATCGCTCACGTCGAGGCGGGCCCGCTGGTCCGCAGCTCGTACCACGCCGGCAAGCAGTTCCGCCGGGCGATCGACGCTGCGGCCGTCTGAGCCCGTCGTCGAACGTGGAGGAGCCGGCCTGTACGCCGGATCCTGTACCGGCCCGAAGGCCGGCGGCGACCATCTGTCTGAGCGCTCCAACGAGCGCCCCGGGGCCGAAGCCCTCGTGCGGCCTACCCGGGAGCTCAGACGGGCCGTCCTCGAACGCTCCCTGCTTGGCCTAGCTCCGGGTGGGGCTTGCCGAGCCGGACCGGTCACCCGATCCGCTGGTGAGCTCTTACCTCACCGTTTCACCCTTACCGCTCGCGCGGCGGTCTGCTCTCTGTTGCGCTTTCCGCGGGTCGCCCCGCCTGGGTATTACCCAGCACCCTGCCCTGCGGAGTCCGGACGTTCCTCGAGCGTTTCCGCCCGCGGCCGCCCGGCCGGCTCCTCCGCGCCCAGTATAGGAATCGGGCGGCCCCAGACCGAAGGCCGGGCCGTATCATTCGGCGCATCCATGCGCATGCGGGCCGCGTTCGTGCTGCTTTGGGCGATGCTGTTCGCCGCGTGCACGAACGAACCGGTGGGCCCAGCCGCCCCGATCGCCCCGGCGCAGCTCACACCCGCCCCGGCGCTGGACGCGTCCGCCGCCCGCGAGACCGTCGTCCAGTTCGTCGAGGCCTACCGCGACTCGCCGACCGACGGGGTCGACCCCCTGATGGACCTGCTCGCCGGGCCGGACCTCACATCGTGGGCGAAGTGGCTCGACGTGCAGGACAGCGAGTTCGACGGGACGATCCAGGGGGCGTCGGACGTTCGCGACGTCGAGTTCGTCGGCGCCGTCACGACGCCCCGCGCCTCGGGAGCGTCGGTCGGCCTGTCGGCATCGGTTGCGTTCCGGTTCAGCCCCAACGGCGACAAGCCCTTCGACTTCGTTCGGATCCTCGACGGGCCCGTGACGCTGGTCCGAACGTCACCGGCGTCCTATCGAGTATTGGACCTGGTCCGTGACGGGGTGCCGATGTCCGACAGCATCCAGCTGTTCCGCAACCAGACCCGGACCGACGGCGGGGTGACCGTGATCATGGACTCGCTGTTCATGTTCACGCCGACCTGGCAGTTCAACGTCCTCGTCGACAATCGGAGCGGGCACGACGTGCGGCTCGCCGAGAGCGGTGCGGCCTTGTTCGTGGAGCGGGGCGAAGGCTTCGACCGCGTCGGCGGCTCGGTCGCGGTCACCCCCTCGCTCGTGACGATCCCGGCCGGCGACAGGGTCGAGGGGCTCGTCTCGTTCCGGGCGCAGCCCTCCGCCGACGGCCGCGTCTTCTCGCTCGCCTACGGCCGGGGCGCGGGGGCGCTGAACTTCGAGTTCCCCCTGGGTGACCTGGTCACCCAGGTTCCCCCGCCGCCTCCGACGGACCAGCCGACGGCGTCGGTTTCGGGCGCTCCGAGCTAGCGACCTCGGCCGCGAGCCACGCGTCCACACCCTGGTTGGCCAGCCGGTCGGCCTCGACGTTGCGTTCCCTCGGGACGTGCTCGAACTGCACGCGTTCGAACGCCCCGACCAGCGATCGCGCCCTCCGGTGCAGCTGCTGAAGCGTCGGGTTCTTGATCTTCCAACGACCGGCCAGCTGCTCGATCACCAGGCGGCTGTCCGATCGAAGGAGCACCTCGGTTGCGCCGAGCTCCCGTGCGCGTTCGAGCCCGCGGATCGCCGCCGTGTATTCGGCGACGTTGTTGGTCGCTACGCCGAGCCCCTCGGCGATCTCCGCGAGCACGGCCCCGTCATCGTCGGTGATCTCGACACCGATCCCCGCAGGCCCGGGGTTGCCCCTGGCCGCGCCGTCGCAGTACAGCGTCAGGCGAAGACGACGATCCGCCGGCAGTACTCACACCTCTTCACGCCCTCGGTGCGCTGAAGGCGGTCGAGCTCCACGGCCGAGAGCTTCTCGTGGCAGGCCTGACAGACGCCGTCGACGATCGCGGCGGCGCCGACCCCGTGCTTGCTGTGGCGCAGCTCGTCGTAGAGCTCGAGCAGCTCCTCGTCGAACGCCGGGACCACAGCCTCGCGCTCGGCGCGGCGGGCGGCGAGGTCGACCCCGACCTGTTCGAGCTCCTTCACGGCATCGCCGCCGGCGTCCTCGGCCCGTGCCCGGGCCGCGTTCGCGTCCTTGTCGGCCTCGGCGCCACGCGCGTCGAGATCCTCCTTGCGAACCATCTGTTCGAGGAGGTCGTCCTCCGCTCGGGTCCGGCGCTCCTTCAGGCTCGCGATCTCGTGCTGGAGTGCCTCGAGCTCCTTGGGGTTGGCGATCGAGCCGTCGTACATCCGCTTCTGTTCGGCCTCGAGCTTCAGGTTCATCGTCTCGATCTCGTGTTCGAGGCGGCGCGACTCGGATGCGACCGCGTCGGAGGCCAACCGGATCTCGCCCAGGCGGGCGTCGGCCTCCTCCATCTCCTTTCGGATCGCCGAGAGCTCCTCGCCGGCCTCCAGCAGCTCACGCCGGTGATCGAGGCGATCGATCGCGGTATCGAGCTCCTGGAGTTCGAGGATCCGGTCAAGCCCGCGCATGGAGCGCAAGGGTAGCCGATGCCCTCGCCTAGACGAGCGTCAGCTGCTCGCCCGGCGGCCGCGACGACTCGTCGCCGCGTCCGTGGCGGAACCGCTCGGGCGGCGGCTTCGCGCGCCGAACGCCGCCGAGCGCACGGATCAGGCCGGAGACGCGACGGCCGAGCGCGTCGCGGTCAGCGGCCGGCGCGTAGGGCCGTTGGTACATCGCCTCGTAGCGCTCGACTAGGTCCGGATAGTGCTCGGCCAGCCACGGCATGAACTCCTCCCGAACACCGGGACGAAGGTGCAGCATGATCGGCGAGACGTGGGTCGCGCCTGCGTCGATCGCCGCCGCCACGACCTCGCGCAGCTGCCGCGGGTGATCCGAGATGCCGGGCAGGATCGGCGCCATCAGGACCCCGCACGGGATCCCGGCCGCGTTCAGCGCCCGAACGGCCTCGATGCGCTTCCGGGGGTGCGGGGTGCCCGGCTCGCTCGCGTGCCAGGCGTCCTCGTCGAGCGTGCCGATCGAGAACGCGGTGCTCACGTCGGCCACCTTCGACGCCTCCACCAGCAGGTCGAGGTCGCGCAGGATCAGCGTGCCCTTTGTCAGGATCGAGAACGGGTTCCGGTAGTCGGTGAGCGCCCGGATGATCCCGGGCATGAGCCTGTACCGGCCCTCGGCGCGCTGGTACGGGTCCGTGTTGGTCCCCATCGCGATGCCCTCGCCCTTCCACCGCTTTGCGCCGAGCTGACGCCGGAGCACCTCGGGCGCATTGATCTTGACGACGATCTTGGTCTCGAAGTCGCGGCCTGCGTTCATGTCAAGGAACGTGTGGGTGGGACGAGCAAAACAAAATGTGCAGGCATGAGTGCATCCCCTGTACGGGTTGATCGACCAGTTGAACGGGAGGTAGTTCCCGGGGACGTGGTTGATGATCGTCTTGCACTCGGCCTCGATGAACTCGATCCCGAGGAACTCCGGCGTGTCGAAGCGCCGCCTCGCGATCTCGAACAGCGGCTCGGGGGCCATGCCCGGACGATAGAACATATGTTCGATTCGGGCAACCCGCAACACCGCCGTCGAACTCGGCCTAGGCTCCTGCCCGATGACGATCTGGCTGGTCAGACACGGCGAGACCGAGTGGTCGCTCTCGGGGCAGCACACCGGCAGCACCGACATCCCGCTCACGGCGCAGGGCCGGCTCCAGGCGGTCGCGGTGGGCAAGCTCCTGACGGGGCGGTCGTTCGAGCACGTCTTCTCGAGCCCGATGGGCCGCGCACGGGAGACGGGCTCGCTGGCCGGGTTCGGCGAGCGGATCCAGATCCACGACGGGCTGCGCGAGTACGACTACGGCGAGTACGAGGGCGTGACTACCAGTGAGATCTGGGCGCGGCATCCCGGGTGGGAGCTGTTTCACGACGGCTGTCCGGGCGGCGAGTCGCCCGATCAGATGTCCAAACGCGTCGACGCGCTGCTCGAGGAGCTCCGCGAACTCGAGGGCAACGTCCTGCTGTTCGGGCACGGGCACTGCTTCCGGTCGATCGCCGTGCGTTTCCTGGACCTTCCGATCGGCACGGCCACCAACCTGCAACTGGACGCCGCCACGATCTCGGTCGTGGCCGATGGTCGCGACGGGCCCAGCCTGTTGCTGTGGAACCGCCGCGTGTCACCACAGGCCATGGTCGTAGCGGACATCGCCGCGGCGATCGCCGATGCCGTCCCCTGACGCGCCGCTCAAGCCCTCGGACTAGGATGCCGCCATGGGTTGCCTGTTCGCGCTCGTCGCGCTCATCACGCCCCGGTTCATCCTGTTCATCATGTGGCTGTTCACCGACTACCTGAACACCGCGTTCTCCAGCGGCTGGTGGGGCCTGCTCGGCTTCCTGTTCCTGCCGACGACCACGATCGCGTACGCGATCGCGCAGAACGAGTTCACGACCGTGACCGGGGGGATCGAGGCGGCGGGCATCATCCTGATCGTTCTCGGCGTCGTGATAGATCTCGGCATGCTCGGCGGCTCCGGGCGAGGCATCGCGAGCCGCAACTGAGGTGAGCCGCGCCGCGTTCGAGCACGAGGAGGCGACCCTCGACGGCCTCAGGGCCTCGATGGCCTCGGGCGCCCTTACTTCCCGGGCACTGACCGAGTCCTACCTGGCGCGGATCGAGGCGATCGACCCCGGCCTCCGCAGCGTTCTCGAGGTGAACCCGGACGCCTTGGGGATCGCCGGCGCGATGGACCGGGAACGGCAGGCCGGCACCGACCGCGGGCCGCTGCACGGGATCCCCGTGCTGGTGAAGGGCAACATCGACACCGCCGACCGCATGCAGACCACCGCGGGGTCGCTCGCCCTGGGGGAGGTAACGCCCGCGCGCGATGCGTTCGTAGTCGAGCGCATCCGGGACGCCGGCGCCGTGATCCTCGGCAAGACGAACCTGTCCGAGTGGGCGAACTTCCGCTCGGAGCGCTCGACCAGCGGGTGGAGCGCCCGCGGCGGCCAGTGCCGGAACCCGTTCGCGCCCGACCGGAGCCCGTGCGGCTCGAGCTCGGGCTCAGGCGTCGCGGTCTCGGCGAACCTATGCGCGGCCGCGATCGGCACCGAGACCGACGGCTCGATCGTCTGCCCGTCCTCGATCAACGGCATCGTGGGGATCAAGCCGACGCTCGGCCTGGTGAGCCGTTCGGGTGTGATCCCGGTCGCGCACTCCCAGGACACCGCCGGCCCGATGGCCCGGACGATCGCCGACGCGGCCGCGCTCCTGTCCGTGCTCGCGGGCGTCGACGAACACGATCCGGCCACCGCGGACGCCCGCGCCGAACGCGACTACACGTCGTTCGTCGACCCGGACGGGCTCCGGGGAGCCCGGATCGGCGCCGCGCGTAACCTCGCAGGGTTCCACGACCGGGTGGACCGGCTGTTCGACGAGGCTCTCGAGGCGATGCGCGCCCTCGGGGCCGAGATCGTCGACCCCGCGGACGTGCCGCACAAGGACGAGCTCGACGACCCCGAGTACGAAGTGCTGCTGTACGAGTTCAGGGCCGACATCGAGGCGTACCTGGCGACGCTCGGGCCAACGCAGCCGTATCGAACGCTGGCCGACCTCATCGCGTTCAACCGAGACCACGCCGACGAGGAGATGCCGTTCTTCGGGCAGGAGGTGTTCGAGAAGGCGGTCGAGAAGGGTCCCCTCAGCGAGCCCGCGTACCTGGAGGCGCTCGCCACGTGCCGGCGCCTCGCTCGCGAAGAGGGACTGGACGCCGCGTTCGCCGAACACGACCTCGACGCGATCGTGGCTCCGTCGAATCAGCCGGCCTGGCTGATCGATCACGCGAACGGCGACCATTACGTCGGCGGCGAATCCACCCCCGCCGCGATCGCCGGCTACCCGAACCTGACTCTCCCGATGGGCTTCGCGTTCGAAATGCCGATCGGGATCTCGTTCATGGGCAGGCCCTGGACCGAGGGGTCGTTGATAGGGTTCGCCTCCGCGTTCGAGCACGCGACCAAGCACCGACGCGCCCCAGGGATGGCTCGCCGAGACTACTCCGCTCACATCCTCGGCCGGTCTTGACCTTCGGGACTAACCCAAACGCTCCACCGGTTTGCGCTGCAGCACAACGTCGTCCCGATCGAACGCGACCACGGTTCCTGTCATCGGGCCTCGTTATCTGGCAGTGGTGTTCCTCGGGCGGCACGTATGCGGCACGCCGATCTGCCGGGTCTATTCGGTCAGCTTGCTCGCGAGGATGTCGATCTTCTCGATCGTCGGCGGCTCAGCCAAGAGCTCGTCCGCCTTCTGCATCAGGGCGCTGGCTATCGACCCTGCCAGGTGCGCCTCACGGCCCGATTCGTCGGGGAACACGTCGAAGATGCCGAACGTGGACGGGCCGAGGCGCGTGGCGAACCATGCGGTGGTCTTGTCCTCTTGCTGTGCGAGCGGCAGCGCTCCGGCGAGGAAGCTCGCGACTTCCTCTTCCTTCCCCGGTTTCGCCTCGAGTCGAGCGAGGACCCCGACGGTCACCATGGCAGCTCCTTCCTGTTCGACCGATCCAACCACCGTATCGCGAATCAAACCAAGGGCCGCTGTGGTCGAGGTTGCCCCTTCACGCGTGCCTCTTGCGCCGGGAGAACTCGATCCTCCAACGGACGGGAGACCTCAACCTTCCGGCCCGCCGCTTAGGAGGTATGAAGGCGAAACGGTGTGCTTGACCTGCGGAAATGCATGTCACGGGGAGCGGAAGGCGTCCAGTTGGCGGGTGCGTTTCAAGTGCGGCCGCTCGGCCGCGTTCGGCCAAGCGTGCCTCCGGTGGAGACCGGATCACCTCGAGCGCCGACTTCAGCAGTCGCCCCCGGCCCCACTCCGGCAGTCCGACCCGCGGGTCACAACGTACCGCCGCAACGCTCCGGGGCCTCGACGGGGCGGAGTATCATCGGAATCAAGATTTCGCGAGCGAGGAACCGTGATTGGCGGATCCGGACAAACGCCGAACCTCCTGCGCCAGTGGGAGCTCGGCAAGGTGCCGAAGGCGATGACGGATGAGCACGGTGCCGCCGCCGGGGAGCGCACGGAGGGAAAGAAGAAGAAGCGCACCCGTCCCCGCTGGCTTCGGTTCTGGCGGGAGCGCTGACGCCCGTTGATGGCGAGCCGTCGCGGCTAGCACACCCTCGCCACGTTCTTGACGAAGGCTCTGATCGTCCGTCTCACCGAGATCGCCGAGATCCTCGGCGCCACCCACCAGCGGCCGGCAAGATCATCGGCGGTCGTGGCTTCCCCAGGCCGGTTGGCCTCCAGGGCGGGGCCGCCCGTGGGACCGGCGCGAGGTCGTGGCTCGGGCGAAGGTGTGGCGGCGCGAGGAGCCCTGGCGATACGTCAGGCGTGAGGCAGCCGTCGCCGGATGGAAGAGACCGGACCGTCTGAGCTGTGGCGTCGACCAACACATTCAAGAGGGCAATGGAGATCAGCAGGCCGACCCCCCTCGGCCTCAGCCAGACTTCACCTTGCTCTCAATGTGCGCCACCTGAATCGGCACCAGGCCTGGGAAATCGCGCTCCGCATCGAGCTTGAGGTCAGGATCAGGCCAGGGAATGCGACCGTCCGCCTCCTCGCCGAAGAACACCTGGATGGTGCAACCTCGATGGATCGCACAACAGGAGAGGATCATCTTCACGGGTTCCACTCGTTCCCGACTCGGCATTCCCACGTGACCTGTCTTGGGTATCGGTCCGAATGACCAAGGGAAGATAGGTCGTTTGACCGAGATAGGTGCCGCCCCAACAAGCCGATGTCTCGAGGGACGCACGACCTACACGGAGTGGCCCATGACGAAAACCCATGCTCTGAGCGATCGGCCGGATCGATCTGACGCGAATCTGGCTAGCCCTTGCTCCTCGTGCCGCCACTCCGGACCTTGGTTGTTCGGCTAATGCAGGTGCCCCCGCTGGTTCGGCGAGGATGATCGTGGGGCTCCGGGTCACCGATCGGAGCCTCGCAATCATCCATCTGCTACTGCCAGGAGAAGGAGATGAAGAACATGAGGAAGCTACTCATCGGAGCAACCATCGTCGCGTCCGTGCTGCTTCCACTCGTGGCAGCCTACGCTGCACCACCCGACAGCCCTCCGGGGCAAGGCGAGTGTGACAACGGCAACTCGAATCAAACCTGCGTTCCTGATCCGAGGCCGGACAACGGGCAGGACTGCGAAGAACACGGGAACAACGGAGGAGGCAACGAGAACCATTGCCTCACGACGACGGTGACGGTCCCCCAGACCACCACTACCACGGTGCCAGCTACGACCACCGTACCAACAACGACGACGACGACACCGCCATGCGTCGAACAGTGTCAGACAACGACAACGACGACGACGACACCGCCATGCGTCGAACAGTGTCAGACAACGACAACGACAACGACGACGACACCGCCATGCGTCGAACAGTGTCAGACAACAACAACCACGACAACGACGGTGACGCTACCACCACCGACGACGACACCTTCCCCAACAACGACCGTCCCCCCGGCGTGTCCAGGTAGCGTTCGCCTCGGCAATTGGTACGCCGACCCCCAGGTCAACATCTTCTTGCGGGGCGGGGGTACGTTCAAGGTGACGGGCGGTATCCAGCGGTTCAGCCACCGGCGCACGATCGAGGCCACGCTGGGCTGCGGAGAGACGCTCAAGGTGACGCACTACAAGGTGAAGCGCGGTCACGCGCTGAGGGTGTACCAGGACGGCAAGCTGGTCATCAATCAGGTGCCGCCGCGTCTCACCTAGCGAAATCGGCGAACGCCTGGACGACGGTCGCGCTGCGGCACCTTTGCGGCACG